>Ga0137390_10003770_pt1 | contig 12447 bp, 14 predicted proteins | sample 15con2h24AmetaG_FD_104937 | JGI IMG/M metagenome (GOLD analysis project Ga0137390, IMG submission 104937) | Vadose zone soil microbial communities from Angelo Coast Range Reserve, California, USA - 15con2h2.4A metaG | ecosystem: Environmental > Terrestrial > Soil > Vadose zone > Saprolite... | reverse complement strand
CATCTCGACGTCCAACTCGGCGAAGGCGATCGCACGAGGCCTGGAGCTTGAAGTGCGCACGGGTGGTCCGTCGTCATGCCTTGCTGCTTGCGCCGAAAGACCCATGGTGGATGCAAGCCGTGGCGTTCATCACAAAAGAAAACGACCCCGGCGCCCACCACGCCGAGGTCGTTGATTTGGTTAACTCGCTTAGAACGCCGCGTAGGCATTCCTGAACGCGATGGCACCGGCCAGCGATCGCGGACGCGTCCGCACGGCACGGCCATCATTGCCGCTCTGCACGATCCACTGGCCGTTCTCCTGGCCGACGATCTTGCCGACGTGGTGACGCCAAACAACGATCGTGCCGACGGACGGTCCACCGGCACTGGACCCATAATGAGCCCAGGAGCGGGCGAGGTTGTAGGACGGGCCGGGGTCGCTGCCGACCTGCCCGCGCATATACCAGCCGCACCATGCCGCGGGACGACCCGCGTAGTGGTGACCTCCGGCATAGTGGTGGTGGCGATGATGGTGGTGCGACCGAGCCTGCGCGTTCGATCCAATCAAACAAAATACTGCCGTCGCAGCCATGATAGTACGCTTCATGGAAATTCCTTACTCGAGGGGAGATCGCGCTTTGGCGATCAAGAAGCCGCTAATGGGAGAGCACTAAAAACAGTGCCAAAGCGGCGCGGTTCGAATGAGCGGATCAACATCCGCTGTGGCCTTAAAGAAACCACTTGTGACCAAAATGGGGCACGCCCGCTTACCCGAACTGCGGCCAGCGGGATGCCCCTGGCCGCTATTTGCATGGCTACTCAACCGATACTGGCGCATACCATTAACCACCCGCCGGACAACGGAATTCCCGGTTGAACACGAGCAGTCCCAGCGCATTGTCACGCCGTTCCTGATCTCCGGCCGAACCTCGCCGCTGCTGGACGATTTTGCGATCGACCGTTCGGCGCATTGAGAAACGTGGGCCACGGCACCGCTATTTGATCGCAGTGATTTCGGCGTCATCCCTGCCGGCGCGAACCGTGTCGCCGACACGCTTGCCGATCAGCGCCCGCGCCAGCGGCGAGACGTGCGAAATCAATCCATTCGCGGGATTTGCCTCGTCCTCGCCGACGATCCGGAACGTCTGTTCGCGGCCGTCGTCCCTGACGATGGTGACCGCGCTGCCGAACTGCACGGCGTCGGCGCCGGGCGCGGACGCCATCACCACCGCACTGGCGCGCCGCGCGCTCCAGTAGCGGACGTCCCGGCCGGCCTTGGCGAGCGCCTCGCGATCTCCCGCGGCCTGGGCTTCGCCATACGCGCGGCGCGAGGTATCCAGTGCGGATTCGATCAGCTGGAGGCCGCGCTCGGTCACGTGGTTCGGATGCGGAGAGACCGGCCGATCCGGAAGATCGTCGACGAAACTGTCCTCATTGACGAAGGCTCTACTCATGCCGGGAGTATGGCATCGCGCGGGACAGTTTTCATCTGGCCGCTGCGGTATGGCAACGGCCCTTTCGATGACGCCAGCTTTCGAAACCACGGAGACATTTTTTTGGAACCAAATGCTTGGACCGGTGTTTAAGTCGCCGGCAGGGAATCCATCGCGTGTTCGAGTATCCCAATAAGCGCGATTTGACGCTTTTTGCTTTCGCCTTCGGCGTTGCCGGCTGCCTCATGGTCTGGACGATTAACCTTTCGATCGATCGGCTGCTCGACTCCGATGGGGATCGAAAAGTTTTAGCGCCCGTCGAGTCCCACGTTCAGTCTCCGCTGCAGGACCCGAGAGTATGTCGCGGAAAGCAGATAGAGATGCCGCGGACAGCGGCGACAACAAACGGCTCGGCCGAAGCAATCGAGCAGTGTCATACGGCAGAACTGGAACCTTAACCTCACATCCGTTTGAGATGAAACCGCGCGAGTTCCGGAAACGGCGGCGCGCGTCGTCCGTTGGCTCCATGCTGCTCACGACAATGGAGACAACCATGAACCTAAAACTTTTGACCGCAGCCACCGTCTTGACGACCGCGATCGTTTCGCCGGCGCTGGCGATGGGACCGCACGCGCGATCCGAAGCTGTTCAACATCAGCAGCAGCGGGCGCTGGCTCATCGAAACAGCGGGTTCTGGCCGGGTGATGTCGCTGCCGGCGTGGTCGGCGGCGCGATCGGAACGGCCAGTGCGATCGCAACGGCCCCGTTCCGCTCCGACGCCTACGCTTACAACGGCTATGATGGCCCCTATGGCTACAGCAGCGGATTCGTTTGCCGGCCCGGCACCACCTTCGTGGGCGAAGATGGGCTGCGGCATCTCTGCCAATAATCGGTAAGAAAAGAGGTTCGGATGTTCTGCGAGGCGGCCAATTGGCCGCCTCGCTTTTTTGTCGACGCTGTATGGGAGGGGAGTCTGACCCGAACGGATTCTGCTTCCACCTTTGTTTACACAGTGCGCGCATCTAACGCTTAGACGCTTTGGACCTATCCTTGTCATGCTCGGTTTTGGTCGGCCGCGGCGTCGGCACGCCCGCTTGTCCGCCGTGCTTGCCTGGGGCGTGCCGGGGCTCCTGAGGGCGCCATCGGCCGGCGCTCTTCCCCGGCGGCGGTGACGACCTATCTAGGGGCGGCAGCCAGAAAAAGCGGAAGAACCTTCTTTGCCCGAGCAACTCGCCCTGTTCGCGTCGGACGCGCCGACGCCCGAGGGATTGATTTACCGCGACGCGTTCATCTCGCCGGACAACGAGCGGGAACTCATTGCGCATGTCGCCGCACTGCCGCTGCGTCCGTTTCAATTCGGCCAGTTCGAAGGCAAGCGCCGGGTGGCGTCCTTCGGATTCCGGTACGACTATACGCTGCGGCAGCACGTCGATGCCGAACCGATCCCGTCATGGCTTGGCCCGCTGATCGAACGGGTCGAAGCTTTCGGCGGATCGAGCACGCGGATTCAACAGGTGCTCTGTACGGAGTATGATGTCGGCGTCGGTATCGGATGGCATCGCGACAAGCCGCAATATGACAGGGTGTTCGGCGTGTCGCTCGGTTCCGCCTGCAGATTGCGGTTCAGAAGATCCGCCGCGACTGGATGGGAGCGGTTCACGCTCGATGCCGCGCCACGTTCGATCTATGTCATGACCGGTCCATCCCGACAGGCATGGGAGCACAGCATTCCCGCCGTCGAAGCGCCGCGCTATTCGATCACGTTGCGCACGCTGGCGGCTGACTAACCGTTCTTGAATCGTTCCCGAATAGCTGACACAGCTTGGCAGGACTTGCGGGGGATGATTCGTGTTGGCGATGGCGGCGGCATCCTATCTGGACGCGCTCAATCCGGAACAGCGGCGCGCAGTCGAGCACGGCGTGACCATGGACGGCCATATCGGCGCGCCGCTCCTCGTGATCGCGGGCGCGGGCTCGGGCAAGACCAACACCCTCGCCCATCGCGTCGCGCACCTCATCGTCAACAAGGCCGATCCGCGCCGGATCCTGCTGATGACCTTTTCACGGCGCGCGGCGAGCGAGATGGCGCGCCGCGTCGAGCGGATCGCACGCAAGGTTCTGGGTGACAAAGCCAGCGTCATGACAGATGGGCTGACATGGGCAGGCACCTTCCACGGCATCGGCGCGCGGCTGCTGCGCCAATATGCCGATCAGATCGGCATCGATCCAGCCTTCACGATTCACGACCGCGAGGATTCGGCGGACCTGATGAATCTGGTTCGTCACGACCTCGGCCTGTCGAAGACCGAGCGTCGATTTCCGACCAAGGGCACCTGTCTTGCGATCTATTCACGCTGCGTCAACGCGGAGACCAATCTTGCCGAGGTGCTTGGGCTGTTCTTCCCATGGTGCTCGCTTTGGGCCTGTGAGCTCAAAGAGCTGTTCGTCGCCTATGTCGAGGCCAAGCAGCGGCAGAACGTGCTCGATTACGACGACCTTCTGCTCTACTGGGCGCAGATGATGTCGCACGGCGACATCGCGCGCGAGGTCGGCGACCGCTTCGACCACGTCCTGGTCGATGAATACCAGGACACAAACCGCCTGCAGTCTTCCATCCTGCTGGCACTGAAACCCGGCGGCCACGGATTCACCGTGGTCGGCGACGACGCGCAATCGATCTATTCGTTCCGCGCCGCAACGGTTCGCAACATCCTGGACTTTCCCGATCAGTTCGCGCCGCGCGCCGCGATCGTGACGCTCGACCGCAACTACCGCTCGACGCAGCCGATCCTGTCGGCGGCCAACGGCGTGATCGATCTCGCCCGGGAGCGCTTCACGAAAAATCTCTGGACCGACCGCGCTTCGTCGGTGAAGCCGAGGCTCGTCGTCGTCCGCGATGAGGCCGATCAGGCGCGCTATGTCGTCGATCGCGTGCTGGCGAGCCGAGAAGAAGGTTCGCTCTTGAAACAGCAGGCCGTGCTGTTTCGGACCTCGTCGCATAGCGGGCCGCTGGAAATCGAGCTCACCCGCCGCAACATCCCTTTCGTGAAGTTCGGCGGCCTCAAATTCCTCGATGCCGCCCACGTCAAGGACGTGCTGGCGTTGCTGCGGTTCGCCGAGAATCCCCGCGACCGCGTGGCCGGCTTCCGGATTCTTCACCTGCTGCCCGGTATAGGGCCTGCCTCCGCGCAACGCATTCTTGACCACATGGCGGAGACCGCCGACCCGATCGGCACGCTCTGCACGCTTCCTGCTCCGCCCCGCGCCGGCGACGGCTGGCGTGCGTTCATCCAAACCGTCGGCGATCTCAGATATTCCGAGTGGCCCGCCGACATCGAGCGCGCGCGCCTGTGGTACGAGCCGCATCTCCACCGCATCCACGAGGACGCCGACACGCGTTCAGCCGATCTCGTCCAGCTCGCGCAGATCGCCGGCGGTTATCCCTCGCGCGAGCGTTTCCTCACCGACCTCACGCTCGATCCGCCCGACGCGACCAGCGACCAGGCCGGCGTGCCGCTGCTGGACGAGGACTATTTGATCTTTTCGACGATCCATTCCGCGAAAGGACAGGAGTGGAAATCGGTCTATGTGCTGAACGTCGTCGATGGCTGCATGCCTTCCGACCTCGGCGCCGGCACCTCCGCCGAACTCGAAGAAGAGCGCCGCCTGCTCTATGTCGCGATGACGCGGGCCAAGGACGACCTGCATCTCGTGGTTCCGCAACGCTTCTTCACGCATGGGCAGCGGTCGCGAGGCGACCGCCATGTCTACGCCGCGCGAAGCCGCTTCATTCCGGACCGGCTGCTCGGCCTGTTCGAGCGCACGACCTGGCCGGCGACCGCGCCCGCCGCCGCGCGCGGCCCCAATCAAGCGCCGAAGATCGATGTCGGCGCCCGCATGCGCAACATGTGGCGATAGGTCAGTTGCCCGCGCAAGGTGAAAACAAGAAGAGACCGCGAAGACAAAGAAGGAGCCGCCGGGTCTCCCCTGGTCGGCTCCTAGTGGTCCGCTCGGAAACTCAAATTCCAGCGCCTGTGTACCGCCGTTACCTTGTTTGCGGCCATACGCTCTCTTTTATAGCTGCCAGCGATTGGTTCCGCTGTGATCTGGGTAACACAATCGCCTGCGCGGCGAGGCCACCCGGCAGAGGCGGCCTTGACCTCGGGCCAAGCTTGCTGAAGGTGAGAGCCATCAAAATGCAAGAGGGGGCTGCAACATGATTTCTGTACTGATCGGCGTGCTCATCATCGTCGTCATCGGGGCGATATGTTTCTGGGCCATCGACAAGTTTGCCAATGACCGCAGGCTCGCCAATCTTCTCAAATTGCTGGTCGTTCTGATCTGCCTGGGCGCGATCCTGCAACGTGTGCTTCCGCTCGCGGGCATTTATTAGGCCGGTTCGCCGCAAAACCCTGTCGAATCGATCAATGCCACCGGAAATTGTGCCGGTGCGTAGACGCTCTCTTTTGGCCCAAAAATGCCGGCGGACCGTACCTGACCACCGCCTTGCTGCAAGTTAGGCACATCCTCGTCCCACCCGGTTCATAATTCCGCCGCGAGTGGGCGTGACGTTGGCCACTCAGTTCTGCGTGGGAAACAGTGAGCATGCGTCCTCCGGTTTACGACCTGTATCAGATGAAGGCAGATCGGCTTCCCCAGGGAGCCGGATCGGCTTGGTTGAGAACCAAGCCCAACGAGCCGCCGCCGGCCACCGATGACTGGGTTTTTGTCGGCAAGGAACGGCATCCGAGCCGCTGGACCGTCGCTGAAATGAATGAGAAAGGCTCCTGCTACCGCGAGATCCCGAGCTGGCTGACGCGCCGCGCCGGGATGCACGCCGCCCAGAAGCCGCAGAAGGAAGCGGTCGAGGCGTAGCCCTCGGCGGCAGGCTCCAGCGTTCATAACGTCGCAATCAAATCCTGATCACCCTTGGCTGGCGCGCTGAGCGCGACCGGCCTCATGATTTCTTGCTCGCATCGATCGCGGCAAGACGAAGTCGCGACGTCGCATAATCATATCTTGTCCGCCGGATTTTCGGCCAGCAACGCACACAAAAAAGCCGAAGCGCGATCGCGGCGCTTCGGCCCAGGACATCTTACGATTTACGACTTCAATTGCTCATCAATAGCACCAGCGCGGGTCGGCCTGCACGTAGCTCCCCGACGGATAGCGGTAGTAGCAATTGCCTTCGGCGAGATAGTAGCCCGGTCGAGCCGCTGCCGTGGCGCCGGCGAGCGCACCGGTCGCGCCGCCGATGACGGCACCTGCAGCGGCGCCGCTTGCGCGTCCAGTCAGAAGTCCACCCAGCACGCCGCCGACGATGGCGCCGCCCACCGCGCTTGCGCCCGGATCTGGCGGCGGCGGAGGTGCGCCGGGAGGCGGCGGATAGCCGACTGCGGCAACGGGTGGCGCGTCCGCATAGACGACGTCGTCGGCGTAATCTTCGGAGACATAGGCCGGCGGGCCATCCATCTGCTGCGGGTAATAGTACCAGACGCCGCCGACATCCCACCACCAGCCATCACGGCCGTTGTGCATCTCGTGACGCCAGCGTCCACCTTCCCAGGCGACACGGCCGCGATAGGCATGGCCGCCGAAATCGTGCGGCCTGATCGTGCCGCGCGCGAAATGCGCATCGGGCCCCGGCCCGCGGCCCGGCATGACTCCCGGCGGATGGCCGCCCTGAGCATGCATCGGCGCCGCATGCATCGGCGCTGCCTGCGGAGCCAGCCCCGGTCTGGTCGCTTGGACCGCCGGTCTGCTCTGCGGCGGCGGACCTTTTTGCCCGGAGTGACCGCCCTGACCATGGTTTGGCTCCTCGGCATAGGCCGAAAAGGCAAACGCCAGCGAAATCAGTGGGAGAACGATCCTCGATCGGCTGAATCCGTTCATTCGTGCAAACCCCTCTTCGGACATTGCGGTGATGCCAAACACCTTGGGCTTTATTCCGCGCCCATTTCTGCGTCAATTGCCGGCGCGGGCAACATTGCTGATTGGCCTGTGGCTGTTTGTCTTGTTACAAATCCGTAAGATCGCGACTATTTTGCGGTGATCGCGCAACGGTCACCGAACCGCATCGGGAGTGGACCGCTGTTATTGCGCGGGCTCGATTGTGTTGCAATTGGTCCGCCCCGACATCAGGCAGTCCTGCATCTTGCTGGCGGCGGTCAAATCGTGCGCGAGCCACACCCCGACTACCAACAGGACGACCGCGATGATCAGGCCCGCGATCGCGCCGCGCCGGTTGTCGCCTTGCTCGGGATCGGTCATGCCAGGGCCACAGATAGGAGAACGGGACGAAGGGGCGCCTCGTCCTAGCATGCACCCCTGCCCCATCACACCCGTGGCGGGCACTTCTTTTGGCGCGAAATCTGGGCAGTGGGTATTGGCTGCTCAACCCTGGTGCAGGTAGTGAAGAACAATGACCGGCGGCATTGCCAATCCCTGCCGAGCGCCGGGTCGAAGACCGTTTGCGGAAACGCCAACGCCAACGAAAGCAATGCCGCCGTGCAGGCGAGCGTTGCGATGGCGATGGCGAAAACTTTCGGTTTTCGCCAATTGGAGGTCATGGGCGTCACTCCGGATCAAGTGCGCCGAGCATAGGACCGCGCGGCGGGATCGCTTGTGAAGCCATTCACAATTCTAAGGAGGGTTTTCTTTGCCGAAACAAGCGCTTCGGCAGAAATGCTAGAGTCCCGATCAAACATTTTTTTGACATCTGGCGGCGGGCGGATGCAGATAATGGCAGATAATGGGGTGGCTTCCGGCCGCAACGCGCTGTACACCGCTTCCGATCGCGCGTGCGACTGCTTTGAGCGCCGCAGCGAAATGAAAGCACCACACAACATCAGACAGAAGAAGTGACAAGGTTCGCTCAATGAATGGATTCAAGGAACCAGGCTTTGCAGACCGACAGAAAGCGGCGGAGCAGGCGAAGCAAAACCTCCTGAACAAATTCCGCTCTCAACCGGGGCCCGATGATCCCGAAGTCGCCAAGCGGCGCGCCGAGCGCGAGGCGATCGCCGCCAAGCGGGAACAGGCAAGGTTGGAGCGCGAAGCCGCCAAGGCCGAACAGGCGCGCCTTGAGGCCGAGGCCGCAGCCGCCGCAGCCGCGCACATTGCGCGGGAACAAGAGGAAGAGGCAGAGCGACAGGCGGCGCTCGAGGCCGAGCAGAAGGCCAAGCGCGATGCGCGTTATGCCGCGCGGAAGAGCAAAGGCAAGAAGAAGTAGTCCCAGAGAAGAAGTAGTCCAGAATCGTCTGGATGGTTTCCGGACCGCATCTCGCGGCCGTCGGAGACTCGGCCCCGTTTGAGGGACCGAGCCTGCGACAAACTGTCTGGAACCTAGTTCTTCTTCATCATCCCGTCTTCTTTTTTCATGCCGTCCTTGGACATCGTGTCCTTGGACATGGTGTCCTTCTTCATGCCGTCCTTCTTCATGCTGTCCTTGGACATCGTGTCCTTCTTCATGGCATCATCCTTGCCCATCTTGTCCTGGGCGAAGGCCGCGGGAGCGAACAGCAGGCTCAGCGAAAGGGCAGCTGCCGAAATTCCGAGCGCGACACGGGTGCGAATGGTCATGATGGGTCGTTCCTTTGAAAGCTGGTTCTTGCAGGCGACTGATGCCGCCTTGGTATCCGACGCGTCCGCGCGCCCGATTGTTACGGTTGGCATCAAAAAAATTTCGCGCGGCGGGCGTGTTGCAGGCTTTCCGGGGTTCTACTTGAAGGAGTTGGACACAATTTCGCCCGCGATGGGCGCGTTAAGTGCGGCGCCGCCGCCTGAGGGACTGGGCCGGGCGTGCGTCGCAGCAAATCTCTTCACCGTATCAGGACAAAGTACCGCATCGGGCCAGACTATCAGACTAGAGAAAGTTCCTGATTACACCGGCTAAGATGGGCTCAAGGCCGGCTGAAGACCCAATCAAGAGTCAGAGTTACGTAGGGGAATATCCATGATTACACGTCGTCACGTCATCGCATCCACGCTTGCCGCACCCGCCCTGCTTCGTTTCGGACTGGGAACGGCGAAAGCGGCCACCACGCTGAAAATCTCTCACCAGTTTCCAGGTGGTACGGTCGACAAGGGTGACTTCCGCGACCGGCTCTGCCGCATGTTCGTCCAAGAGGTCGGAAAGCGTTCCGGCGGCGACATTACGGCGGAAATCTATCCGAACTCCTCGCTCATCAAGACCAACGCGCAATTCTCCGCGATGCGCAAGGGCGCGCTCGACATCAGCCTCTATCCCATGCCCTATGCCGGCGGCGAAGTGCCGGAGACGAATATCGGCCTGATGCCCGGACTGGTTGCAACCTATGACCAGGGCTTGAAATGGAAGACCGAGCCAGTCGGCAAGGCGCTGACGGATTTCCTCGCCGACAAGGGCATCCTTCTACTCACCTGGGTCTGGCAGGCCGGCGGCGTCGCCAGCCGTTCCAAGCCCGTCGTCGCGCCGGAAGACGCCAAGGGCATGAAGATCCGCGGCGGCTCGCGCGAAATGGACATGGTGCTGCAGACCGCGGGCGCCTCGGTGCTCTCGGTGCCGTCAAACGAAATCTATACGGCGATGCAGACCGGCGCGTGCGATGCCGCCCTCACCTCATCCACCAGCCTGATCTCGTTCCGCCTCGAGGAAGTCTCGAAAGCCCTCACATCCGGCGCGGGTGCTTCCTATTGGTTCATGCTCGAACCGCTGATGATGTCGAAGTCGGTGTTCGACGGCCTGCCGAAGAACCACCAGGACATCATCCTCGCGGTCGGTGCCGAACTGGAAGCGTTCGGCAAGAAGGGCGCGGAGGATGACGACATCGAGGTCGCCAAGGTCTACGAAAAGGCCGGCGCCAAGGTCAGCCCGCTCGATCTCTCCATCGTCAACAAGTGGCGCGATATCGCCCGCGATACGGCCTGGAAAGATTACGGCGCCAAGACCGCGACCGCTGCCAACCTCTTGAAACTGGCTTCCGACGTTTCCGCATGATGCATGCACCTCTTCGCGATGGTGAGAACGCCTCGAGGGACGCCACGAGCAATCCGCTCGTGGCGTCCCTCGCGCGCGCGCTCGCATTCAGCAACAACGTCATCGTGGTCTTCGCGGCGCTGGCGCTGATCGTCGCCTGCGCGGTGTTGAGCTACAGCGTGCTCGGACGCGCGCTGTTTCAGGCCGCCAATTACTGGCAGGACGAAGCGGCCGTCTTTCTCCTGGTCGGCGCTACCTTCATGACCGCGGCCTATGTCCAGCAGCAGCGCGGCCATATCGGCATAGAGGCCTTCGTGGGCCTGATGTCGCCTTTGGCCAACCGCATCCGGCTTTGGCTCGTCGACGTCGCGAGCCTGTTGTTCTGCACCTTCTTCGCCTGGAAATCCTGGACGCTGGCCCATGAAGCATGGGTCGACGGCCAGGTATCCAATTCGATGTGGTCGCCACCTCTGGTGATCCCCTATGGTCTGATGGCCTGCGGCATGACCTTGCTCTGCCTGCAGATCCTGCTCCAGATCGTTATCCCGTTCAGCGGAGCGCCGCGCCGATGACGGTCTTCGGTATTGGCGTCAGCTACGGGCTGGCGACCTTGCTTGCGATGTTCTCCGGCATGCCGATTGCGTTCGCGCTGGGCGCGGTCGCCGTCGTGTTCATGGGCATCTACATGCCCGCCGCCTCGCTCGATACGGTGACGCAGAACGTCTATGAGGAAATGGCGTCGATCACGCTGTTGTCGATCCCGCTGTTCATCCTGAAGGGGGCTGCGATCGGGCGATCGCGCGCCGGCCAGGACTTGTATTCGGCTCTGCATGCCTGGCTGCATCGCGTGCCCGGCGGACTTGGCGTCGCCAACGTGTTCGCCTGCGCGCTGTTCGCGGCCATGGCGGGCTCCTCGCCCGCCACCTGCTCGGCGATCGGTTCGGCCGGCATCCCCGAAATGCGCAAGCGCGGCTATTCGGGCGGCTTCGCCGCCGGCATCATCGCGGCCGGCGGAACACTCGGGATCCTGTTGCCGCCGTCGATCACCATGATCCTGTTCGCGGTTGCGGCCGAAAAATCGCTGGGCCGGCTGTTCCTCGCCGGCATCGGGCCGGGCTTCCTGCTGGTCACGCTGTTCGGCGTCTATGCGGTCTTACGCTTTCGCCGGGAATATGAGGCGGCGAGCGTGGCCTACGCCAAGTGCGGCACGACGTCGGCCATTCTCACCCGCGACGAGTACACGCTGGCGCAGCGCTTCAACGTGCTGCCGAGGGTGATTCCCTTCGTGCTGCTCCTGACCGGCGTGATGATCGCGCTCTATGGCGGCTACGCGACGCCTTCTGAGACCGCCGGTTTGGGCGGCCTGCTGGCGCTGGCACTAATCGCGCTGATCTACAGCGTCTGGCGGCCAAGCGATCTCGCGCCGATCCTGCAGGCGACGATCCGCGAATCCACCATGTTGATGATGATCATCGGCATGTCGCTGCTCTACGCCTACGTGATGAGCTATCTGCACATCTCGCAGTCGGCAGCGCAGGCGATTGTCGCAATGGACCTGCCGCGATGGGGGCTGCTGTTCGCGATTCTTGTCATGGTGGTCGTGCTCGGCTTCTTCCTGCCGCCGGTCTCGATCATCCTCATGACCGCGCCGATCATCCTGCCGCCGCTGCGCGCGGCGCATTTCGACATCATCTGGTTCGGTGTCGTCATGACCATCGTGATGGAGATGGGGCTCATTCACCCGCCGGTCGGCTTGAACATCTTCGTGATCCGCAATGTCGCCCCCGACATTCCCTTGAGCGAGGTGATCTGGGGCACGCTGCCGTTCGTGCTGCTGATGATGCTGGCCGTGCTGTTGTTGTGCTTCTTCCCGGGTATTTCGACCAGCCTGCCTGACCTCGTGATGGGACCGGACGGGGGAAGGTGAAGTGGGCGAATAGCGAATGGCGAATAGCGAACGGGTTACCTTCTATTCGCCATTCGCTACTCGCCATTCGCCCCTTTACGAGGCTGCCGGCTCGACTTCGGCAAGTTCAACGCCCTCTCCGACGATATCGCCGACCTTGCATTTGATCTT
>Ga0137390_10003766_pt1 | contig 12456 bp, 10 predicted proteins | sample 15con2h24AmetaG_FD_104937 | JGI IMG/M metagenome (GOLD analysis project Ga0137390, IMG submission 104937) | Vadose zone soil microbial communities from Angelo Coast Range Reserve, California, USA - 15con2h2.4A metaG | ecosystem: Environmental > Terrestrial > Soil > Vadose zone > Saprolite... | reverse complement strand
CAAGGAGAGCGCGCCTCGATTAGAAGGTTTCGATTAGGGAGGAGGTTTGAAGCAGTGGTCGAAGAGTACACAATGCGAAGTACGTCAACCCAATCCGCTAGCTTGGAAGATAGGGTTTTAACCGAGACGGTGAACACCCGGCTCCTGCTGAGGCCGCAAATTGTCACGAACGTTAAAAGATCCCGATGCAGGGGTGCGAGTCTCACTTATCCACCAGCGCAAAGGCACAAAAGAACAGTGGGAGGATATCCCGAGCCCTCCCCTTAGCAGCATTAAGGCAGGTGAGATCGCGAAGCTCGAGTTAAACAGTGAGAAAACTCTTCGCCTCTTCGATGAGCTCAAGAATTTATTTGCGATCAGTGAGTCTGGAGGCGTGCGCTTAGGCGAAAATGTTTTGGTGTGACTCCGGCCGGGCGCCAAGTCACGGACGCTCAGATCCAGACGGCTCTTCAGGGATGGAATTTTTAACAGAGACGACCTGTCATCACGACTTCCCCGCAAGGCTGGACACCCAGGAGAAGGCCTGATTCAGTTGCCCTGGAAATTGAGCGCCGAGCAGGCCCAGGACCGGCAGCAGCCCATAGATCACGACCTGCGTAACGAAGGTGCTATTCCAGGTGAGCTGCCCCGGAGTAGTACCCTGAAGCAAGCTTAATACGCGATCCCGGTTCATCGACACGAACACATAGAGCATCGCGCCCACGGCAGATCCGACTGCGAGCCAGGCAATCCACAGCAGCGTGTCCCTATGGCCGAACGGATAGGAACTCACGGCCAGCAGCATAAGCAGTATGCTTGCTGTCACGAAGAACGCCAAATTTTGAAAGTGGGGGAAGACTTGGCGCAGCAAATCGACGACGCGGCTGACAACGAAGAGCGATCCCTGTTCAAATAGTTTATTTTCGAACTCTGCCGGCTGCCGCGGCGCGTCGCCAAGACGCCATAGAGGCTCCAGAATGACCGCGACTCTTCTGGTAAGGTGTGCGAGAGCACGCTCAGCTTGATATCTTAGTCTGACCGCTGTCCTCCAGTCATCGTCAGCCATGGCGCCGAGTGTGTTCCAGACGGTGTCTTCGACTTCTTTGACATCCGCGCCTAGTTCCTGACAGAGATCTGCGGCGCCGGGCGCCTTCCCCGTACTACTAGAATCGACCAACAGCGCGATAATCTGCCGAGCTCTTTCCAGCGAGTATTCGAGCGCGGTGGTCGTTGGGGGCGGTTCGGTCAGCTTCAAACGCTGTCCGCCAGGCAGATGCTTTTGGAACTCTTCGTACGAGACCCGCGTTGGATGCCAATAGAGGCGACGTAAGAGAAGTCGGAGTGCTCTCCACCCACAGACCAGACGTACCAGCGCCCACGACTGCGCCGCGAAAACGCCGAGCGAAGCAAATCCGACCAGAAAATCGAACCAGCGTCCGTCGATCGACTTGCCCGATCCGAGGATGAGAAACCAACCCACGATTATCACACAGCTCAATGCAAACAGCCGTCCACCAGGCAATTCTATAGGAGCGCCCTCCAGGCGCTCGCGAATGCGCGCCTCCAGTTCACCGACCCCGCGCCATGACTTTTCGGCGGTGCCGAAGGAAAGAAAGCCGCTCCTTATCTGGCATTGCTCCAGGAGGCTGAGCCGCCTTACGGAGCAACCGAGCAAAACAAGTCCGGCGCTGCCGACGAGCAGTATCGCTGCCAGCGGCGATACCCCGTCGCGAAGGTTCGCAGCCCTAAAAAATAGCAACAATGCCGCAATGCGATCGTGTGCAAACTCGTCGGCCGCGGGCTCGCGCCAAGTATATATGCCAACGCAGAATGCGTAACCAAGAAGCAAGAAGCTGACGCCAAAGGGAACCGTCGAGCGAATCAGGGTCTTTAAGAATTCACCTCGAACTCCTCGGCCACTGCGAGCGACGGCATGCGTAAGTGCCCAAATCGCGATCGCGCCAAGCACCAGTACCGTCACGGCGAGGGCCAGAGCGAACGCCAATGTGTTAACCCTGGGCGCAACTCCAGGCAAACCAGCCAACGCTGTGCCGACGGGCAGGAAAACAAAGCAAACCACTATTACGTAGAGACCCGCCGTCACCAACGCAAGCGAGAGTAAACCCAGGAATCTTTCTAGCGCCAGCAGACGAAATTCTGAATCCGCCGCGTGCCCCTCGAAGGCTGTCTCGAAAAAAGCTTCAGCCGACAAGGGTTCATGCCGCCAGACCCATCGCGCCGCGCGGTTGAGAAGCGCCCCCGGCCAAGGTGTAAAATGTTTCAAGATCAGCAGGCTGAACAACAGGTATCCCGCACTCGCCAGCAAGAACAGTATAACCAACGGTATAGGATACGCGACTGCAAACAACTGGTTCGGCAACCTGTCTCCGCCGTGCGAGGTAAAAAGTCCCGCCGCCGTCCTGCTCGGGCCGCGAAAACTGACCGGCCACAAACGGTCGCTCCCCACGAGCGACAGCCAGAGCACCGGCCGCTTTGGCTCACTCGCAAAGGGAGGCGAGTACTCCAGCATGGCTCCTTCATCGTGTAGCAACGCCAGCGTCGCGTTGTATACGCCCTCGTCGTTGTCGGCCGAAAACGGGACACGAGACTCGTGGCCTCCAAATGGATACGTCCAAAACTGTTCCGGATTGTACAACGGATATGTCGACAGCAGCAGCGTCCCGCGAAGGTCGAGATTGAAATCCGAGTGCAGATACAAAAGGTCCGAGTTGAACAAGACCAACACGGCATTGGGGCAGTAAGTACGGAGCTGTTTCGCCAAAAAGATGCGGTCTTCCACGTCACTTGCCGACAATCCGATATAGCCAATATGTTCGTTATGTATTTGAGTAAGAAGCGTGGAGAGTACGAGCTCATCTGCCACGGATGTGCGTGGTGAGTACGGAGGCACTATGTAATCAGTATTTGCATCAGGTTGCCGCGAGAGCGGAAGGTTTGACGCTTTTATGGGCGACGGGAGCCGGCCGATCGCGGGTCGTCCCTCCCACGCGCCACGCAAATTGGAGATATGAAGCGGAAAATGTAGATACAGGATGGGAGGCCCGGTCTTTGTTGGACCCGGCTCACCCTCTCCAACTGCGAGCGCAGGGTTCGTTGTTCCCGGACCGAACGAGCGCCCATATGCCGTGTTGGCCTCGGACAATAGGGCTATCTCGTCCGGCCTGGCCTTGAACGCACTCATGACGAACTTGGCGAATACGGTCGCCGTGATTGGAATGGTAGTCATGCGGTAATCGATCGGTGCGGAGAACTGCCCAGGCTCTATCGCAGTGGCACTACCCGAAACGATCGTGATCCGCGGTTTTGCCACTAGATTCGACGAATCGAGCCAGGTCCTGAGCGTAAAAGCCAGCGAGTCGGCCGACCCAGAGTACGTGGGCCCCATAAGTCTTAGTTCCGGAGCGTCCGGATCCGCAGCTACCGGCGGTATCACCGACAGAAACGGATCGATAGCTTGCTCGGACGCGCTCCGCCATCGAGAAAGCCACGCCGTCTGATCCAAGGCGCTTCGAAGGGCTCGTTTGTGAATTCCTGTGGTTGGCCGCTCACCAACAATGAAAAGCAGCAACAGACGTCGCTCTTTGCGGTTGCGAAGGAGGATCAGCCCAGGCTCTCGATCAGACCGGCTCCCTTCGCCAGCCTCACCTTTCGCGGCTGTTCCTTTCATAGGGTCCGGCCACGGAAAGTCGAGCCGGTCGATTATGAAATTGTCGGCTTCAGCCGCGCGTTGAATGGCATCGAGACGGCTGTCGAACTGAGCGCGAAGTGCGGGCGCCAAGGGATCGGGCAAAGTGACTATCAGGTATTCGATCCGATAGAGGCCGCGATCGTCATAGCCACGACGATCCGGTGGCCAGGACTCACCCCGGGCTGGCCATTGGCGATCGAACTTTGACCACGGCCCTTCTTCCGGCAGCAACCCGGGATCAGCGTCGAGAAAGTCTCCTATCAAGTCTTCGGCGCTGTGCTCAGTAAGCTCATGCTGCCCGGCCGGTAAAGGGTATGCGGGACTCAACGAAACTGCGTACGGTTTTGGAGGCGATGACTGCGCAAGGCTTAAGGGCACCACCAGTGCGATCGCGCCCAGCGCAGCAATCAGCAACGCTCCGAGACCGGAGTTCTGTCGATTCATGGTCCCCCTTCAATCGACGTGACGAAAATCAGGCTGATGAGCTGGTAGACTTTTGAAGCATAATACGTGCGCTACATCGATCTGCCTCTGTGTGGCGGACAAGAACTGCTATTGGCATTTTCCGCTGTGGATTTGGACTCAGATTCGCACCAATACCAGACAAAATACAAACGCAATTGACGACGAGTATCGCTTCTAGGCATTGGCGCAAGCACCCGGAAGAAACAGAGTGGGAGCATGTGGTCGAGTAGAGGTGAGCTGAGTTTCGCAGGATCCGGTTTGTCAGCCTACAAATAAGGATTGGATTCGCCAATCATTGGTTAATATAGTTTCATGTGTCTAGTTAAAGAGGACAAATGGCTAAGGACATCAGCTTCTTCGAGGCACCTTGATGGAAAACCATTCATTCTCGGATCAACGCAAGAATCGTGAGAAGGGTGTCAGCGCGTCCTAGAAATCTCGGAAGGCTTTATGTATATCAATCAGCTCACAAGGGGTGGGATTCGCTGGCATTCTAGCAACCATTCGTGCAAAGGCAGCTGAAAAGCGGCTTGCTCCCCCTCGGACTCGATTAGGGTCGAAGTGCGGAGGAACAAATGCTGAGACTCGTTCGCTGGCCTTGTCTCTTGCTCTTTTTTTTAGCCTACCTTAGTTCGACGATCGTTTATGCTGGTCTACCCGTGCATCTTCAGCGGGGCGAGAAAGTAGTGCAGATTCCGGTACCAGGTAGAGGATCCGAGATCTGTGTAATACCGAAGCATTTCAGCGACGCCACTTATTCCGACAAAGATCTCAAGGCGGAAGGCCAGCTTTGCAATATCGACGAGCACTCTAACGCCGCTGTTTGTCCGAAGACCAACAGCACCAATCCCGGGTTGGATTTTTTTTCCGTTCCCCAAGGGTCGTCTCTTAGCCAGGTTGAAGCTGCGCACTGCAAAGCCGGCGGCGTTAATAAGGTCGCAAAATACAAACTGAGCACAAGCTGCAGCTATACGCCTTCGATCCTCGGCTACTATCACGTGTCGCGGATGCTGGGCGGTATCGCAGATGTACCTCCCGCCGTCCTGAGAACGTTCGATCGACAGAATCAGATCGCGCTAGGCCGCATCGCTTTGTCCGAAACCGCTCCAAGCAGTCTGATTCATCAAACCTGGGCAGGGCTGATGACGCAGCTTACCGCGGGCCCGGCCGCCAGCCGCCGCGATTCACTGCTGACTGACGACTTCACGCAGTCGTATGGCGCGCTCAGTGTGAATCCGATCGGCGAGAGCTTCTACGCCGAGTTCTTCAATGGCGGCCCTAACAACGTGGCTCGGGCCATAAATTTCCGCGACAGGAATCCGACTGTGGCATTGCTCGCACGGAACGACGATATCAGCACGCTCGTGGGCCGAATTTTCACCGTTGAAAACGTGCAAAAGATGGTGCAGCTCCGAGACGCTGCCGATCTGATCGTTATTGATACGCTGATGAACCAGCAAGATCGTTTCGGCAACATTCACTACCGGCAAACTTACTACTATCGAGACAGCGCAGATCCAAACCCGGACGGAAGCCTGAAACTGAAATCGGACAGCAAACTAACTCCCGCTCAGGTTGCGCAGGTAGGGGCGGTACAGGTCAAAACGCTGCTTTTAAAAGATAACGACTGCGGCGTCTCGAAAAATAATGTCGCGCGAAAGGCGAGCCTGATCGATCGCGTTGCCCATATCGATCCTGACACCTATCGGCGCATCCTGCAGTTCGATGCGACAGCGGATTCGCCTCAAACCCGAGAGTTTTTTTTCCAGGAACTGGTCTTTACTTCCAACGACTACGCAAGCGTGCGCAAGAATCTCAAAGACGTGGCGGCCAAGCTCCATCAAGGATGCACTCAGGGTCATCTCAAGCTCGATTTGGATCTGCAGGCGCATTTCTCCGGACAACCCTTGAAGCCTCAGAGTTGCGACCTAAGGGACGCCGGTATCAAGCCATGACAGTACGAGCAGCCCATCGAGAGAGCTTCCCTTCTATGGATGAGCGGATTGTCGGCGGGTAGCCTAGCGAGGGGGGGGAAATGAATAGTGGATCGACAAACATTGACACATTCGAACAAGTCGGGGAGTCCAAGGACCTCTCGCAACTAGTTCGCAGCAACACGGTCCACTATTGGACCACCATGAAACATCAGGTTGACCTGAACGAACTCAAATCTTACCTCGGCTACGAGGGGATGCTGGCTGGCGATCCTCATGCCGGAAACTTCGCCGTGCTTCCCCTACGCGCGGTCAACGGCTCGCGCAAGATGAGGTACGTCAACGTCGACTTCGATGACGCCGGCCGTGGTCCGTTCGTGCTCGATTTCATTCGATTCGTGATCGCGTCCAAAGCTACCGACAAAGAGGTCAAACGGCGCCCACAGGAAGAAGCCTATATCAAGGGACTCGGAGGCAAGGAACTCGATCCGCCGAAGAAGGTACGTGATCTGCTCAAAATGCCAGTCTCCGAATATGACGCGCTCGCGACGGAATACTTGCGCAAGAGATCCTCGGATAAGGGATTCATCTTTAGGGAGGGCGAGATTCAACCTTATGCCGGGAAAATTGACCGGATGAGCGTCGAACGCGTGTTTCCCAAAGTCAAAGTGATCGATATTGGGATTCGCCCACTGGGACGCGGTGGGAGTGCCGGAGATCTGCGCATTTGGGTGCTGATTGAAGCCGACGACGGCGGACGAAGGATCATGGAATTGAAGCAATATGAGGAACCGGCTACCGCGAAGTACCAGCCTCAACCTGCTCCGCAACAGCGACTGAAAGAAATTCGGCTCGCGTTCTGGCCCGGCCTCGAAGGCTCCGACTATGATCTCGTCGGGCTGCGCGGCGGCGGCTTGTTCTGGATCCGCGAGAAGCGCGTCTCACTGATCGACGTGCCCTACTCGAGCAGAGAAATGAAAAAGCTCGATTTTCTGGATGAGCTCGAAATCTACGATGCGAACCAACTGGGACTCGCTCATGGGCGTCAGCCTGACGCGCGTCGCTATCATGGGGCTATAAAAGCGGACTCCGAGGCCTTCCATCAGGCAACTCGACCGGTCGAAAAAGCATATCTCGACATCGCAAAGAAGGCATTCGGGACGAAGTAGAATGCCCTTCCTTCAGAGGAACAAATGATGAGACGATTTGTATTACTCTTTGTATTCGCAGGTCTAATGAATATCGGCACGGCCTTGGCCCAAAACAAGATCATGCGACCCGGAGTACAGTTTCATGGGATTCGAGATTACCGCGAAGTGATGCCGGGAGCCCTGTATCGGGGCGGCGCGAACAACGGCCGCGGCCCGCTCAATCAGAATGAGCTCGACGCTCTTTGCGATCAGGGCATGGGGACCGCCTACTATCTCTATAGCACCGGATTCCATGGTCCGTCCGTAATTCACTGCCCAAAAGGCGACCTTGACTACAGCTACGAAGGTTGGGAAGGCAAGGGGCGTGCGATCGTACATCAACAGATATACAAGACCATCAAATCCAAGGGTAAGCCGGTTTTCATCCACTGCTGGAACGGTATTCATGCAACCGGAGCGGTAGCGGCCACCGCGCTGATGCAATTCTGCGGTATCTCCTCCAAACAGGCGGTTGATTATTGGAAAGTGGGAATCGCTCCCAAGCTTCAATATCCGAGCGTGATCCGGAATATACAAAGCTTTCAGCAAAATCCGAAACTGGAATTGACTCCCGAAGAGCAAGCCACATATTGCCCGCAGTTCGGAGCGGCTGACAATCACCCGTAGCCTAGGTCCGACCTCTTGAGACATCGTCATGAAAAATCGAAATACCGCTTTTGTACGATCAGCCTTGTTGCTCACTCTGCTGACCCCAGGAATCGTACGTGCTGGTCAGTTTCAGGGACCGGTCGTAAGCCACGGCAAAGAACAGTGCATAGCCCTCAACCGCTTCAGCCAGGAGTCGGGCGCGAAATATCTTCCTAAAGATGCCGACAAGGAGCAGGAGCTATGTCGAGCGGCATTCGATGACAATGCGATCGGAATGTGTCCGAAGACCTGGAGCACCAGCCCGGGCACGATCGTCTATGATCTCAGCAAATCGAAATACAATAAGCATCCAGATCTTTTCGAGGCTAATTATTGTCCGAAGCAGAGAGCGCTGAAGGGGAAGGTCGACGGTGTCGAAAAGATCGCCTCGTTCAAGCAATCGGTCAACGGACAATTCCATCAGAGCACCAGCGCTACGTACTCCCAGGCGTCGTCGCTCTACTATCACTTTTCGCGGTATTTGAACGTGGCTGTCGATGTACCAGTTGCTGTCATCAGAACTATGGACGCCAGCGACCACCTACATCGGGTCGCAAGTAAAGGCCCTGCACTCGTGCACGGAGGAATGATCGCCGCGGCTTGGAACGTTGTGATCTCGGCCGAAAAGAATCCTTTGGGATATATCCCGACCGATGAGTTTTACTACGGCGATCCGAAAGATAGTTTGCTTTACGGAACGATGCTCAAAGGACCGGGAGCAAGATCTGGTGCCGAATTTAATGGGAATATTGAAGGAAAAGGATATACGCAGCAATATGTCTTTATTCAGAAGACGGCGGCCTTTCTAGCGTTGAGTAGTCCGAAGGACTTCGCTGCCGCTAGCGCAGAAGGATTGAGCTCGAGCAAGGCCGATCCAGTGGTCGCAAAAGCCTTAGGTGCCGACGTCTCTCCGCAGCAAATGATGTTCTGGATGACGGAGTTGTCCGACATCCTGTTACTGGATTATATTTTCGATCAACAGGATCGTCCCGGGAACATCGACTACGTATGGGTCTGGTATTATAACGATCCCAGCGGCCAATTGAAGTCTATCCGTGTTGCTTCGGAGGCCGGCCGATCTGCAATGAAATCCGTAGAAACGCCGACGGAGGTCAAGAACAGTTCGAGGTCATTTTTGATCCAAAAGATCCAGATCAACGACAATGATGTCGGCGGTCGGAGATATACTAACTTCACTAAAAAGTTCGGCTTGTTGGAAAAGATACACCACTTGAGCCCGGTCACGTATCGTCAGTTGATCCGTCTGGCCAACGACTTTCAGATCAAAGGTCCGCTTTATAAGTACTTCCAAGGCACATTCGATCTGCACGACGTCTATAGCGCTACGATTGCGCAGAATGTAATCCAGGCAGCGTTGATCCTAAAACAAACCTGCAATGGTGGAAGTATGAAATTCGACCTAAGACCTGAATCATACCTCGCTACCGACCAAATGCAGCCCGTAAATGTAGACTGCGAAACCCCGAAATGACTGGGAGCGCGCGATACAGTGACGAACTGAACCCCAGAAACGTTCGCAGCGGACGAGAATTGCTCCACATTAGAGTTCTTTCCCTAAGCCGCATGACAACGCGCGCGACCTACTCGTTTCGGCGGAATTGTCTAGAGAGTTCACCAAGCCGTAGGTATGCGAGCTTCCATATCTGTCCCATCCGTCAGATAATCAATTACCGTGTGAGGAGCGAGATATTGCGAAGATGAGGATGATAGCCGCGGCCTGCTTCATGGTTCTGCTGGTCGCGCTGCTGCTTGACCGCACAGATGACGACTTCTCGTGCGTAAAGGAGTCGTTGTCCGTTAACCATTGTTTCGACAGAGAGTATTTGATCCGGTATTCGTGTATAGACGATCCAAGCGCCGGCGCGTCGTCTAGTAGACTGCACACCTTCGCGCTTGCCTGGTCGTGCGATCTCTGAATAGCCTGCGGCCCGTTCGTACCTTCCGCATCATAATCCGTCAAGCCGCGGACGCCTGCGGTTGGCGCAAAAGTATTTGATAACAATACCGGACCGGGGTCGCGTCTTTCGGACCGATTCACCGAAGGCTCGGAGCTGACTGGTCGCGATATCGTATTCCTCGCAAAACGAATCGGTGCTTCCTCTCGAGCGAGCCGAAGCGAACCGTAAAACTGAGTGTTCACGCGATCTGCCATGTAGATGATCAGATGCGGCGCCGTATTAGTTTCGGGTCCTCCAAATGACCGCGAAGTCGAGCGCGCCATTTTCAAAGGGGTAGGAGCCGCATCTTGCGCGAGAGCGTCGGCGGACACCCGCCAGACAACCGCACACAGGACGATGATCGTCAGGGTCCACCGGTGAAGCGAAGATCCATAAACTAGCTTACCTTTCGACGACATATTGAACTCCACATAACGACCGGCGGCTCGAACAAGTCACGCTTCGTTGTGCTCACTCTCTGCGCCGGAGCAGTAAGACTAAAGTCCAATTGTTTATAGCCCGCCGTGGCGGGACGATTGATTTCCGTGGGGATGAAACCTGCGGGGCTGGTTTCAGATGAGCCATTAAGGGAACTGTCTCACGCTACTGAAAGGCTGGCTTTCCAGTTCACGACGAAAAGCGTGACAGTTCACGACGAAGGGGTTGACAATTCAGGACATTTGGCTTGACAATTCGCGACAGGGGGGCAGTTGCCCGTGGCAAGAGGGCGTTTCAGAGCCGGTGTGCAATCTGGTCGGCGCGGCGCGGCATCAGAGCACTTGGTTGCTACCGAAAACGAGGAAGCGAGCCACCGCGTAGGACTATTGACGGAAGTTCCCGATCTCCTTCGAGAGTTTGGCACCGACTCGGCCGAGGTCGCGGCGAGCGCCGGCCTTGACGCGAACGGACTAGACGCTCTTGAAAACCGGATACCGTTTGTTGCGATTGGTCAGATACTGCGCCATTGCGCGGCGAAGACGGGATGCCAGCACTTCGCACTGATGCTGGGTCAGCGGACCCGTCTTTCGCATCTAGGCTACCAGGGCAGCTGGCCCGCCACTCGCCGACATTGGGCGCGGCGATCAGAACCTTTGCCGTTTACGAACATCTTGACAGTCAAGGCATGGCCACGTTTCTATTGGAGAAAGACGGCGTTGCAACCATAGGCCCCGTTGTTTATCAGAAGGGTGCAGAGCACGGCGACCAGATCTACGATCTCTATATCGCTGCGACGCTTAGCATCATCCGGGAGCTTTGCGGCGCTCGCTGCAGGCCGGAACGGGTCCTTTTTTCGCACTCGAAGCCGACCGATGCCGGCCCTTTCCGCCGCGCTTTCCAAGGTCCATGCCAATTCAATGCGGAGCGGACCGCTCACGTGTTTCCGACCAGTGTGCTTGGTCACGAGTTGGTCGGTGCCGATCCCGAGCAGCATGATCTCAGCGTGGGTTTTCCGGCTGCGCCCGTTGTCGGCGGGGCGAAGATCTATGGCGAGACGAGTGGCAGGAGCGGACTCGAGGGGAGGGCCAAGGCGACCGCCGACGAAATTGCGGAGCAGCTCAGAATGAGATTCCAGGATCGGGGCTGGATCCAGTGATCAAACAAAGATGGACGGAAGACAGCGTTACCTATTGCGGCAATACGTGCCAACTCGCCAGAGGGAATCTTCTTCAGCGCCTCAAGCAAAGTTGGGGTTGCTCTCATACGGGGCGATCAGCTGGAAATGCTTCGGATCAACACCTTGCGGCAGTCCGAGCTGCCGATAGCGCTTAGATAGCCGCAGTCTCTCCGGATAAGTTTTCGGTAACCACCACAGCTAACCCGGGTCGCGCTCGTCATGCCGAGATGAGATTTTCGACAAGGCATGGCAGACCTGTCTCTCTGGTCTCCAATTTTTCATGGTTTCTTCGTCGCCTATAAATGATGGCAAAAACGAAATTAACAGGCCTTTTACCAAAATTAGCGAACTTTTTATCATATTGCACACCAAGGCCTGACATAGAACTACATTGACAAGACTTGCCGAGGTAATATAGACATGTTCTGCATAACTGGTCATTTGAAAGACACTCTGTGCGAGGACTACATGACTAACCGTACTCTCCATCGCTCGGCTGGAACGACCAGGAAAGCCCCAGTCCACCTAGGCGAACAGACGGAGAAAGTTCTATCAACGCTAGTATCCCGTGCCGCAAATAACTTTACTATTTTGCTCGGCTTATTTGCTGCTTTTGCCCTGAAAAACTGAGACTCAGACTCCACGGCTTTAAGAAAGTTATTTGCGGGACACCACACTAGCACCTCGCGAAGAAATGATCTTGCGAATGCGCTTTGGTATCGGCCAGAAAGCCAGCACCCTCGAGGAACTCTCGCAACAATTCTCATTGACGGGCGAGCTACTTCGCCAAATTGAGGTGCAAGCGTTACGCAAGGTGAGGGAGAGAACCCGATCCATCTATCCGCGAGCCATTCGCACATTCAGCACGAGGGGCCATGCCGCCAGCACTAGCCATTGACCGCACGAGCTGGTTAGTCGGCACTGCATTGCCGAGCGCGTTTTTGGAGTTTATCGACGT
>Ga0137390_10003765_pt1 | contig 12457 bp, 17 predicted proteins | sample 15con2h24AmetaG_FD_104937 | JGI IMG/M metagenome (GOLD analysis project Ga0137390, IMG submission 104937) | Vadose zone soil microbial communities from Angelo Coast Range Reserve, California, USA - 15con2h2.4A metaG | ecosystem: Environmental > Terrestrial > Soil > Vadose zone > Saprolite... | reverse complement strand
CGCCCCGTTTCTTATCCGAACATCAAGCCTGACGCCCTCCTTCCTCCGGGACACCGCCCGCATAGAGAAAGACGGTCGGGTCGGTGTCCCCCATCACTCCGAGTTTTTTTTTTTTAAAAAAGGGCCTGACACACGCCCCCCAAAAAACTTACTTATAAATTTACGGTCCCGGGGGACAGACAAACCGTTCGCGCGGTAAACGGCCAGTTTAGACGTAGATAGATTCGTTCCATTGGAAATGACCGCCAAGGTGCGTAAACTTTTCTTTCCCACACCCGCTGAAAAACTTTTTCACCGTCTTGTCGTTACTATATTAAGTCACTTCGCTCTGGTTGGGTAGAGGAGTGCATTCAACTTCTAGGAGCTCACACAGGATGCGTTTTCCTATGTTTGCTTTACTGATCGGTGCCGTCGCTACGGTCAACGCCCACTTCGAGTTGGCCTTCCCGCTGCCTCGAGGAGTCTTCGATGACAACAACGAGGTCAACTTTTGCGGTAATGTTGACCGGGTTTGTCGTCTATTTAAGTACTTATATTCGGGGCAGACAACTACGTGAATGCTGTGAGTAACAGGAGCGAGTTCCCTCTCAGCGGGGGTTTCGCCACGCTATTTTCGGCGCATCCGACCTGGAGTCGTACGTCGAATATTGACCATCCACAGCCTTTTCCATGGGTTCACTTTGATAATTAGTTGGCGTCTTGATTTCAACCGTGCAAGATCCGACATCGTTCGACAACTTCACCAATTCATCTGGACAGCAGCAGCTCGCCCGAAACTTTGCCAGTAGCTCTGGGGAAGGCAACTTTTGCATTCCCCTCGACTTGTCCAACACTGGAATTAGTGGCGTCGCAGATGGTGCTAACGTGACGATTCAGTTCGTTTTCAATGGAGGTGATGGCACCCTTTACCAGGTAAGGCTTCGAGCTACCTTCCTTCCCCATATTATATCATCCACTGAATTTCCTTTTTGTTCTGCCTAGTGCGCGGACTTGACATTGGCGAGCAAATTTACCATCCCGTCCAATATCTCTTGCACCAATTCTACCTCCTCGAAGAGCAATGGCGCAAGTGGAATCGCCACGACGGGCTTTGCTGGCGCGCTCGGTTTCCTGGTAGCACTGATCACGGCCTAAGTGGCATGCGTAACAGTAGTTCTTCCTCTCCTTACCGACAAGCGATGTACTACTCGGTACCAGTAAATAGGTTATTTAACAATTCCTCCCTCGAGCGAGCCGTGAGGCTTTGGGACTTGAGAATACATTATATACTCTGACACTGACAGAGGGATAATGTGGGAATCGGGCTAATCAAGTCTTGTGGTCTTCAGGAGCCACCATGAATATATATATATACTAGGCCCTCTCGTATTTGCCAGTGAATCCCCTTATTGTGTTCTGAATAGCCGTAATATATACTCTCCATGGCCATGGCCTGATTTAGTCTGTTATTCCATTGAGTGTCAGAGTAAAATACGATAAATCATTGTCAGTACATGAGATCAATACATGAGACAATCCAATGAACCTTCGCGATATACAAAAATCTTTTGCGTGCAAGAGGGTGCTCTTATCTTATGGGAAAAGGACCATACTCCTGCTTGACATATAAGCTCTAACCAGGCTCCGACTGGACCGCCTCCGAACCAATGAGAAGATCAATGCTGCTGATAAAGGAAGAATAAGCAAACAACAAGTCGGCATGCTGTACCGGCCCGGGTATCTTCCCACACCTTTTCCCACTGGAATGGTTTCTTAGGTAATTATAGCATGGATTCGGGTAAGGCGGATTTGACCTCGCCTGGTCGTCTGATCAAACCCGACGTCTTAATCACGGGGCTGTTCCTGGCCCTGGGGAACCCCGTCGGCGATGAGGAGGCTCTGGGTCATGTACTCTAGTGGGTTTCATATCAGCTCCCAAACTAGTATACATATAACTCCCTGACTGCTGTGTAGCCAGTGCCAGCCGCCAGCCTGTTCCGCCAAATGTGGGGTGTATGTTACGCAGAGGCTTGATTAGACGAGCTGCGCCGCATGGCGCTAGGGAAACTGCGTGCAATCATGGTTTGGTGGCAATTGAATTTGGCTTGTGGCTCGCTTGTGACTCCAGCACTCGAGTCCACGATGATTGAACACATGCATATTAGTATTGGCCATCTAAATGGGATCAAGGTACGGCTGAGTCAGGGCAACTGCGCTTATTTGGGACACTGGCAAGCCAAGCTCATTTTTCGGCAGAAGACATTGAGAAGTCCCAACGGGGTTGTTTTTGCCGCGCCGAAGAAGCTATATTAATATTCATGCTACCCCTTCGGTTCTTCGCACAACTAACGAACTGAGCGTGCGCTGAATGAAAATCGGACATTGGTGCATACATACGATCGGTGCTCAAACTAGTGTCACATTGGCTGCGTGTTGTCTGCTGCGCTGCTCTGCTATAAGGCCGCGGCAATTAACGGCGTCTCGGCGTCGGCGTCGAGAACCATCCCCGGATCCCGAAAATCCAGGTGTTTGGCGCCGAGAAGCCGCCTATCTCACTTTCATCTCCCAAAGCTTGCTAATGATGAACAATTTCACCCACATCTCAATCGAGAAGTTCCATATATCTATATCACTGCATCTTTGCGCCCATGACGTGTTTGGCCGGCCACCGTCAACGCGCGTTTGCCCACGGCTATGCCAGCGACACATGTTTGTCATCGATGGCCCGGGCCCGGGTGATGTTTCAACTTGGAAAAGAAAGACCCCATCCAGACAAACCCCCTACAAAGATGCCTTGGCCCGTCCTTTTTTTGTTGTACCTCAATCTACACATATGCTGTGATGATCGTAATGATTGTGTTATGATTGTCGTCAGGTTAGCGATTAACGCGTGGGCTTCGTAATCGGCTCGGCATGGGTCCAAGGACGGTTCGGCGTTCACATGGAGTATATTGGGATCTAGAATCTCTCGGACGGTCATTCCGTGTGCTTTGCAAATCTGGGCGCCATAAGAAGATGATGTTAATAACAATGACTGGACGCGAGGCAGTGTCATTCCAGCGTCTAAACTGCGGCCTTTATAATAAACGGGTTACATGCGGCACGCTAGTCCCCAGTTTCCCCCAGGTGGCTTTCCACAGCATCCCTCACTAGCCTTCGGATATTATGGGCTTGGCAAGCGTCCTTTCCATTTTTGTCGTAAAAAGACACGAAAAGCCCTGGGAAGTAGTCGACAGTAAAACTGTCGAGCCCGTTCCCCTTTTTGATGAGGACGACGGTGCGTATGCGATGCCCATCAGACGGACGGCGTCTTACTCATGTATCACAGATATCGACATCATCTACGTCCATGAGACGCGGGTCGTCCGTACTTTCGTATTTGATGTACGAAAGGATAAAGACTTGGAGAACTCCTTGCTATTCGCGCGACAACAATTCTTCGAGGAAGTGCGAAGAAAGGGTTACAACGCTCTTTGGAGCGAGGGGTGCGTTCAACACGTGTTATCTCGCTTCCCGCTTATATCTAACCGCTATCATTACAGGTGGCAGGTGACCCTCCTCCGGAAAGCAAAACGATATCGGGTCGAAGTGAAGTATTCAGGTCAACCAGCTTGTCTCACCAGCAAGGCCGACCAATCTCATCAACCACCATTTCTTGCCGTTCTCGCGGAGTTGAGATTGCCTTCTGCCATGTAAGAGTAGGAGTAGACGAAGTTCGAGCTTACCATTATCACATGCTCCTTGTATCTTAGACCGCGCATCCCCCTCTTAGTCACCAGCGCAACATTTACCCCTGTACTTACTAATTCCCAAATATTGCATGGCAACTGTTCTGGTAGCTGTTCCTCGACATGTGGGCGTTTGTTAATTCGTGCCCTTTCGGCCGATAATCATGAGGCTGGCGTAATCCGAGTCATGATAAAAATTTCAGAGTTAATAACTCTTGATCGCTCGTCCACGGGATGTGAGTGCGGACTCAAGAGTTAAACCTGTCAGAATCTGAATATCAAAATCTCAGTTGCTGTGACACGGTGCCGGATCATCGAATCTTATTCCCAAAAACAAGCGGCTTCCCGTCGCTGACAAACAACTATGATACATTCTTATCAATCTTGCTCTGCGGGCGCGAGGCATAACCCGTCCAAGACTGCGTGCCAGCATCAGCAAATTACCCAACCAATCGCCGAGTATAACGTACTTCGTCATAGAGAGCCACGGACGTCGATTCTTCGATCAACTTCAGCCCTAGCCACAGAACGCCAGCAGTCATGCCGCTTCCGCAGGTAGTGGTCACACCGCGCTTGCCCTCGATGATCAGCTGAGCATATTCGGTGCCAACGGCATCCTCTAGTTTCTGACGGAGCTCACTCGGACGAAGGAATGTCGTGAAGGTCCTGGGGGAGTGGGGGATGGTGTTCGTCTGCAGGAATGCATTGAACGGAAGAGAGAAGGAATGAGGCATGTGGCCCGAGGACAGCCCCGGTCTGGGCTCAGGGTCTGAGCCCGTATACCTGCACATGGGAGATCAGACCCTGATTCGGAAGTGAGGTGACGTATCGTATACCTCCCATGAGAGCGGGCGTCAAGGACAATCTCTGTGAGGGGCTCTGAAAGCTCCTTTGCCACGTTGCTTACCATCTGCTCGTAGCCTTGTGCGAACTAAGCCGCAAAGACAGAGACAGGACAGCTATGGAAGACGGTGACTCACTTCTGATATTTTCAGATGCTAGAGTAGGCGCCGGGTACTTGCTTCTTGGTATTTCCATCACAGGGCCCGACTCGGTAGGAAGTCCTTCAGTTTCCCACCTAGGAAGACCGCCGTCAAGCACACTCGATTGATCGTGACCGAAGGATCGGAACATGAACAACGCCCGTGGGGCGGAGAAGATGCCTTGCGAGTCATACCTTGTGATGTTCAATCACAAATGCAGCGGTCTAATGAAAAAAAAGTCACCCTTACAAGACGACATGAGATGTTGGTGTAATTCCAAACTTTTCTACGAGACCGTCAACTCGTTGTCGCATAGGCCATTTCTCAATCGACTTACCGAGAGCGCCGCTGAACACCCGAGCGCTTGGCATCATGTGTTTGAGACCGAGCTCGTTTGGCGTGGCAACCTCATCCAGATCGAGGTAGCGTGCACCGGGGATACGCTTTTCCGTGAATTCTTGGGAGGCATTCCGGGGGGAGTTTGGCATAAACCAGCTGGCGTCGAGGATATTCACATTGGCAGAGGATCGAAGGTCTTGCAGAGCTTTCGGCGTGACAAGCAAAGGAGCCTTGGAGTATATAGACCTGGACGTGGACTGCATACTATACGCGCGAGGCACGCGCACAAAGGCGGCAAGACGAAACGCGGACGGTATCATATTGAGTTGTCAGCAGCAAAGTGCTGGCTACGCCGGGAGCGCCGGGTAGCAGCGCAGAATGCCAGAATGGGACACCGGTCCGGGTATTCCTCCAAGTCTTGAGCAGCGGTCACAGCGACAACAAGTGAAGAAGACTTGTTACAGACAAGGATGCCTTCGGATCAGTCCACATGGATAATCACAGTCCCGCAGGACGGTGATTCAGACGGATTGCTTCAAGAACTCACATCAGAGCTCTCACAACAGTCCAAGACCTTCTCGCCGAGTAGCATAGGTCAACTCTACATCCCGTCCTTCAAGGTATACACTCGCTCGTCGTCCTCTAACCATTCTCCTCACGCGACAATAGACAGGGACACTTGATTCCCTCATCTCTCTCTCGGAAGAATTGCCAAAATACGACGCCAATTTCACCGCTACCGTCGCCAAGATCGTCGAAACACTCCGTAACCTGCTCAACAACGATCCGTCCAAACTCGCCCAGCACATTTCGATAAACGGCAAACCGGTGGATAACTACTTGCTGAATTACTGGCATTGGAATGAGGGGCGATATGGAACTCAGCGTGGGCTCAGAGACATGACTGACGTTCTGATCAAGGCGCGTTTCCACACCTCTTCGCATCGTCTGATGTCATCTAACCCACGACCGTAGGAGATGACGTCAATAGACAACGTTATGAAGGCCAAATTGAACAACTACAACCTTGCCAAGGGCTCCCTGGTTCAGCTACAGCGCAAGAAGACGTGAGCCCTCCAGTGGAGGCATCGCAATCCTTGCATTGCTGACGAAGGCATTTGCAGGGGTAATCTTTCTGTGAGGTCACTTGCAGATATCGTCTCCGAAGATGATGTACTCCAAGAGTCTGAGTACATGCAATCAGTCTTGGTTGCGGTTCCCAAGTAACACTGAATACTCCCGAGTGAATTGGCTTGATGATAAATGGCTTCTTAGAAATCTCGTAAAGACTTGGAATTCCAGTTACGAACACTTAGCCGCGATGGTGGTGCCGCGGTCCGCAGTGTGCGTCCTCCTAACATTTCGCATCCGCTCCTCGGCCTTAACTTTTGAACTCTGACGCGCAGTTCCCTCACATCTGACGAAGATTATACCCTCTTCACTGTTGTCATTTTCCGCAAAGTGTACGATACCTTTGCCCAAAAGTGCAGGGAGAACAAGTGCGAGAACTGCAGTCGCATTCATGCTATATCATTATCCTCACCACCGCCCAAAGATACTTCGTAAGAGATTTCCAGTACTCTTCAGACCAGATCGAGAAGGACCGCGAGGAGTTGCAAATGGCCGACACCGCCGAAAAGGAGCTTTGGGTGAGTTTCCCCACCGAACGCGATCAGCCCAGATAAGTAACGTTCTGATCAACCATAGACGGAGCTCCTTCGACTTTCGGAAATCAACTTTTCGGAGGCTTTCCAAGTTTTCGTGCACCTCAAGGTGGTCCGATTGTATGTAGAAAGTGTATTACGATACGGTCTTCCCGCGAATTATGTCGGAATCGCCGTAAAGGTGAGTAATCTATTCATCTGCTCGGTCAGATTCCTAATGAACTATTGATATATACAAAAGCCGGAGCCGAAAACCACAAAACGGACGCTCACGATCTTACAACGACACTTCGCTTACCTTTCAGCTCGCTCCCAGGGACGCGCCAATTCCAAGGGCGGCAAATCCACAAATGAGGATTTCGTCGGGGAGTACCAGTCACTGCTCGATCAGGAATTCTTCGATTTCGTTCTGTACGAAATCCCGTGGGTTGTGAACTGAATGTGGCCCTCTACGTCTCCTGGCCATTTTCTTATTCAGTGAAATTTTTGACAAACTAGCGCAGTGTAGCAGTAGTAATGACATAAAGATATGACCAGCCTACAGGCGTAGGAACATTGAGGAGGCCTAGACTATGGTACAGTAGGAGTGGTTATAGAACGAAAAGTAGAGATAGAGGCACTGCAAGCGATAAAGAGATGAAAGCAGAGGACAGGCACATGCGGTGGGTTGGATGGATTCGAAATATCGATGAAATAGGTGTGCGAAGAGCTGGCTTGACAACAGAGCACAAGATGCAGTCCAGAGTCCTTCCTAATACAAGAATGCGTTTTACAAGTCGAGAGATTGGTGTAGATATCCAGTGCCGCCCTTGCTCAGATCATAACCCCAGCGTGGAGATTACCCGTGACACCTCGTTAACAGCTTCGTCATCAAGGAGCTGGCTTCCGCGATGCATAGACTGGGGAGTCCCTGGCCCAATGGGAGGTCGGCCTGATGCATATACATTGGGAAAGGATGGCGCTGTGGCGGAAGTTGGGCTCGAACTGGGACCTGTGTCACCAATCGAGTTCGTAGGAGAGTCAGGAGGAGGGTAGCGTGAAGAGCCTTCCGCGATACGTGATAATGAAAGTGTTAGGTCGAGTGACTGAGCACGATTTGTCAAAGAACGGGGTTTTCCAACCTGGTCCTTGAACTTTGCGTCCGAGAGTGAGTCCGATGCGCGATTGTCATCGCCTCGCAGACGACCCGGGATGCTGCTCAGCGTCGGGTCATCATTTGCGTGTGACATGGAAAGGAAGCGGCCGTGACGCCCGATAGGAGGTTGAGGTGCCCAGTAATCATTGACGGGCGCTGGCGCATAGCTCGGCTGGCTGTCAAGACTCTCTTGTGCCTCTTCCAGATGATAGATGTACGATGGAGAGTTATTGAACAACGCTTTGACGTCCGGGGACGAGTTTGCCAACCGCAATCTCCTATCCATCATAGGCTCAGGGCGCGAGAAATCAGCGGAGCCTACCGCAATAACCATGAAAAGAAAAGAAAGGATGAGGAACAAAAGCAGTGCTTACCGCGTGTCCTAGGCATAGTAGACAGCACTTTACTATCGAAGTGAGGAAACGCGTCCGCAAATGAATCACCACGTTTGTGTGCATTTGCTGTCGGTGATGGATACACATGAATGTTGTGATTAAGCAAATACTGCTCGAGCATCTCGCGCGCGGACACAAGCAAGTCGCTGTTGCTGCGTTGGCAGCGGAATTTAAAGGAGCACTCGGTCGGGGTGTCAGCTCCAGAGCCGCCGGCTGCAGTTTTTATATTCGGGACAATCGCAATTTGAAGCTCGCGCTTGATTTGTTCCACAAACGAGGCAAACTCAGGAGATGCGCATACACGAGGCAATTCTGCTTGTGGTGGCACAGCCATATCGGCTTCGAAAGGAACGTGATCCTGGGTGATGTTCAGTCACGGGGAATAGTAATAGGCGTGGGATATACCAAGAGCATGGTCGCCGCGATCTGAATCTGACTTTCTGGTCCGAAGATACTGATTACATCGGACGCGGTTTCCTTGTCGGGGAATCGAATCCGGCAATTGGTCTTGTTTTCAATGTCGTGGATGAAGATACTTTTGTCCCCGAGTAGCGTACGATGATACCGGCGGGGAATAACCACAGATTCGTTCAAATAATCCTTATCCTATGTATACATGGACGTCAGGAAATATCAAAGATTATCTCTCGAGGGGCGAACCTTTGGATTCACGAGTTCCATTACAGATTGCTTTAGGTTATCAAGATTAATGGCGTTTTTGGCGGGCGTACGTGCCACGACATTGTCGTCGTTGTCGTTATACCCTCCCATGGCAGCAAATTCTTCCGCGTTGGAAAATTTGACGTACACGCCGTATTTCTTCATGATACGTTGAATACTTCTGCCACCAACACCGATAATGCGTTTATGGTATGACTCGGGAACATGAAATGATATCTCCGCGGGTAATTCCTCTTGAAGCAATGTGAGCCCTTGGAGAATGGAGACATCGGTGCCGGCAATGTCGATAAGGAAGTTGTAATCGTTGAATGTCTCAAATTTGATTTTAACGTTCGTTGTCTGCATGATTTTGTTAATCTTGCCATTCTTTTTGCCGCTAATGAACTCGCGGTGCTCATTGGCAAGCTCAATCTGGAAGCGAATCTCGTGATGAAAGGCCTGGGTGGGGGAGATTCAAGTCAGGCATGATACGTTGCCCAGGAGACGCGCGCACCTTTACAATATCCAATTCCATAATCAAAGTAACGGCATTGCGGACCTCATGTTCGAGGCCATGCATCTCGAAGCACATGCTCTTGAATACAACTTCAGCGCCCGTCGCGTTGGAAACCTGTTTGATGATGGCGGTAACCTGAGTTGCGTTCAGGGTCGGCGGTGGAAGCAGAACATTGAACTGCGCCGGAAGTAACCAAAAAGAAGCGACGTAAAACTGACAGGCCTAAGAAGAAGCGTCAAAGCTGGTAGAAGTAAATACACAGTGCAACAAACCAATTGCATAACGGAGCGAATAGTGCGCTGGATGTTAACCCGGTGGTCGCCAAATACAGTAATTAGACTAGTGGAACTACCGATAGGGGGAAATTGAATAAATGTTGCATTATCGCTCATGATGGTCTTGAGATCTTCGGCACGGTCAGTTACCATCCAATCCAGTTTTCTTGGAAGAATCGCAGTATCCCGCGAGATGATACCCTTACTCTAATAGATCAATCGTGTCAGGGACCTGAGGGGTGTTATCATGAGAGCTACATACCTTATTCAGCGATAGTTGCAGTAACATGTCCCGCGCCCGCTGGACACCGAAAAATTCGCCGGAGATCCAAACGGCACTTTTATTCTGTCGGAGGGGAGTACTGGGCCCCATGGCGACCCCGGAGGCGACATCTGGGCCAACGAGGCCTTGCAGGGGGGAAGGAAGGTAGATGTTTGTGGCAGTCTCCTCCTGAATGGACTGCAGGACATGGCGTTTGCGACCTGCGACGATAGCTTGTAGTTTTTGGTCAATTTCGCAAGCCTCGATATGCAGGCCGCTCTGTGTATTCAGGTCGTGAAGCAGTATCAGAGGTGAGAATGGTCGAAAACGCACCAATTCATCCAGCATCACCAGTAGTCGTACCCGTGCAATCTCCACCGAGTCGCCTTGGCCTGTGATGACAAGTTCACAGACGCGTTCAGTCTCCAAGCCCGACCATCCAGCACTGCTACTAACTCCATCGGGCGGAGTGCGCGTTGACAGTGACAAAGGGCTATTGACGACAGCGATATGGGCGAGAGTCTGGGAGGCGATTTCATCCAAACGGCGGCGAACTTCTGGTTTCAGGGCAGGCTTTGACGATGGAAAATCCAGCAGCTCGGATCGAAGCACTCTAATTGAGGCCCTGTTCTGGAAGAGAGAAACCAGAAGTAGGAAAATCTCGAAAGCTTTGAGATAGGAGAAAAACATACCTGGATCGGACAGTCCTTCAAGATGGTTCCGCGAGCGAACAACACTTGCTGGTAAGCGCCAGAGAGGAGAAAGTTCCACCCTGCACCGTGGTCTGCGATCGAAAAGGAGACATGACAGCCCTGAGTAGTCATAGCAAGAACAGCAAGCTTTTGAACAGCCTCCGTGTCGGGGGCAGTAGGCGTGACGTGAGGTTCGGCATGACCATTATGGTGGGGTGGTTGGAATTGGGGCTGTTGGAAACGATCGGATTGCGAGTGTGAGGGGAATTCAAGAGGAGGGGTAGTATTGCGAGCATGACGAGGTCTGCGAGGATAGGAGAAGGCGGTCGTATAAATTTCCATAGGGGTAGACGCAGGTGGTTTGTGGGGGTACGCCAGTACGGGTATGGGAGGGTCAATACAGGAGGGTATTGAAGGATGGATTGGTATCAGCGATTCTTGTGCTGTTCGTTTTGGATGAAATGAGAGGCGTTGAAGGGTGGTGGGGACGAAGAGAAGGAGAAAGAGGAAAGAAAGGAGGGAACGCGGAATCTAATAGCGAGACGAGACGAGACAAGACAAGACAGGACAGGACCGGGACGAGCACCACCACCAATGAAATGAAAATATCTATTTTATTTTTATTTTTATTATTCATTTGAAAAACAAACACCCCTATCATGCTTATTCCCCCTACATTCAGACCCAAACAAACCCTTCCATTGGTTCCCATCCAATCTCCGTCTCCGTGACATCAAATAGCTTGTGATAGCACCGTCCAGGTTTCGAAAAGTGCGCATACGGATTACCCGCCTCAAGTTTCGACCCACAACGGTAGCAAAAATGTTGCTTGCACTTGGAACAAGTCATCTGCAGTGCCCCACCAAATGAGCAAATGACGACGACGCCGGAAGGATGCGACGCCGATCCGCTTACGTGATTGCAGCCCATCGACTTCTCCACATGAACGTGACACTTGGGGCAAGCCATCGTACTCTTCTCTATCCATTCTTGATTCGCCCGGTCTTCCTCATACTTTGCTACCAGCTTTTTCAGATTCTTCTTCCCGTACTGTCGTTCCATAGTGTGTCGTTTAGGAGAATTCTCGGTCGTTTTCGTGTACTCAATGACTAGCTTTTCTGCGTTCTGAATGGGGCAATCAGATAACGGCCCATGCCTGTCGCCATGTCAATCTGACGCACAGCCTTCATCATTCGCTAACACAGCCTTACCATGTCCTTTTACAAAATGAACAGAAGGAATAGTTGCATGAGGGGCACGTTCGCAACCTGTCCCAGCCATTCTCCTCTTGAACATCTGGCCCCAACGGTCTTGGGACAGGAGTTTGACAAAGGAACATTGGACACAGCACAATCGAAGGGTCTGCAGGCGATGAGCAATGAGATATGCACAGCCAATGGGACTCGCCTCTCTCCGTAGATCTTTTCTCTCTCAGCCACTTCCACCGACGGACTTGTTCCTCTGTTACCACCCTCCTCACTTCATCTTCGGTAGCCTCTTGTCTGTCTCTGACGCATTGGGGATCAGGGCATCCTACACGCGCTACGTCTCCTTCCTTGATATACAAGCCCCAGCCATCTCTGAGGCAAGTCCTGCAAGATATGTGACTGCAGGATAACTGCAGACATCGTGACCCTTTCAGTGTTTCAAAGCATACATTGCAAGAGTGTGATGTCAGGTTAAATTTTGATGACTGTGACTTGCTCTCATGTGCAGTCAGGAAAGGGAGTAAAAGGTGTGGTGCGGCATGCGGGATTCTGTTACTTGGGATCAGAATCAATGGCCCGTTTCTCGGCCCATGACGCACCTCAGTGCACCATCCCGTATT
>Ga0137390_10003759_pt1 | contig 12466 bp, 15 predicted proteins | sample 15con2h24AmetaG_FD_104937 | JGI IMG/M metagenome (GOLD analysis project Ga0137390, IMG submission 104937) | Vadose zone soil microbial communities from Angelo Coast Range Reserve, California, USA - 15con2h2.4A metaG | ecosystem: Environmental > Terrestrial > Soil > Vadose zone > Saprolite... | reverse complement strand
TCGCCGCCGCAGCCGGCGCCGCCGTGGCGAAGCACGGCAACCGGGCAGTCTCGTCTGCGTGCGGGTCCGCGGACGTCCTCGAAGCGCTGGGCTTCACGCTCGAGCAAGAGCCGGAGCGAATCGGGAAGTCAATCGACGACCTGGGCTTCGGCTTTCTCTTCGCGCCCTCACACCATCCGGCGATGCGACACGCAGCGGCGGTGCGCAGGGAGCTTGCGACGAGGACGGTGTTCAACGTGCTCGGACCCTTGACGAATCCGGCGGGCGCCCGAGCCCAGGTCGTCGGCGTTTACTCGCCCGACCTCGTGCGAACGATCGCCGAGGTCCTTGTCCGTCTCGGCGCTCACCGCGCGTATGTCGTGCACGGCGCCGGTGGCATCGACGAGCTCTCGCCCATCGGCGAGAACCTCGTCGCGGAAGTCGTGGACGGCGAGGTGCTCCTGCGCAGCCTCGACCCCGAAAGCGAGCTCGGCATCCCACGTTGTGGCGTCGAAGAGCTGCGCGGCGGGAGTCCCGCGGAAAACGCGGAGGCGATCCGGGAGGTGTTCGCCGGAGCGAACGGAGGACGGCGCGATGCGATCCTGCTGAACGCCGCGGGGGCGATCGCTGCCGGCGGCCATGCTGCCGACCTGCGCGAGGGCCTCGAGGTCGCCCGGACGACACTCGACTCCGGGGCGGCAGCGGAACGGCTCGAACTGCTGATCGCGTTCTCGCGGGAGATCGTGGCCGCCTGATGGGCCGATTCCGCAACGCTCTCTCCGCCTCCGGCCTCGGCGCCATCGCTGAGGTCAAGCGGCGGTCGCCGTCTGCGGGGGACCTTCGCCCTGATGCGGATCCCGCCCGACTTGCAGCGCAGTTCGCGAACGCGGGCGCGGCTGCAATTTCGATCCTCGTCGATGAGCGTTTCGGTGGCTCGCTCGACGACCTCAGGGCCGCGCGAGCCGCAACAACGGCGCCGCTCCTGGCCAAGGGATTCTTCAGCGAGGAGCTCGATCTGCTGAAGGCGAAGATCGCAGGTGCGGACGCCGTCCTCATTCTTCTGCGCGATGTCGACGACCAGCGCGCAGCCGCCTTGATGTCGTACGCGCGCGAGCTCGGCCTCGAGACGCTCGTCGAGGCACACGACGCTGCCGAGTTGCAGCGCGCGGTCCGGCTGGAGGCCGAAGTCGTGGGAGTCAACGCCCGTGACCTCTCGACGTTCGAGATCGACCGCGTCACTCAGTTGGACTTGATCGCGCGGATGAAGGCACACGACACGGTGGTCGTCGCGGAGAGCGGCGTTCATTCGCGCGCACAGGGCGCGGCCGCCGAGCTCGCGGGCGCCGATGCGATCCTCATCGGCTCAGCCCTGATGCGCGCCGAGGATCCCGCGGCCCGCCTCCGCGAAATCGTCTCGCGCCCGCTCGTGAAGGTCTGCGGCCTCACCCGTCGCGACGATGTCGACGCGGCCGTCGAGGCAGGCGCAGACATGCTCGGGTTCATCCTCGCCAAGGAGAGCCCACGCGGTGCGCGGGAGGTCTTGCCAGTCCCGGACGACCGCCTGAGCGTCGCCGTGTTCGTCGGCGAGGCGGAAGAAGCCGGATCCGATCTCGTCCAGCTCTACGAACGAGAAGAGGGCCGGGTTCGCGGCCGCGACGCGGTCCTCCTCCGCAAGGGAGAGACCGTCGCTCACGTCGTCGACCTCCCGTGGGACGAGCAGGATCCACTCCACTTCCAGCGCGCTGCCGTCGCCGAGGGGCGCGTGATGCTCGCCGGGCGGCTCGGGCCCGAAAACGTCCGCGAAGCGGTGCGGGCCGTCCGGCCTTGGGCCGTCGACGCGGCCTCGAAGCTCGAAGCGAAGCCCGGGATCAAGGATCACGACAAGGTGCGCGCATTCGTCGAGGCGGCCCGTTGACGTCGTCGACTTCAGGCCTCTACGGAACCTATGGCGGCCGTTACGTCCCGGAGACGCTGATTCCCGCTCTCGACGAGCTGGAGGCAGGCTGGCGCGACGCCCAGGCAGACGCCTCGTTCCAAGCGGAGCTCGATGAACTGGGGCGCAACTTTGCGGGCCGGCCGACCCCCCTCACTCGCGCCGCACGGTTTGCACCGGGCAAACGGCTGTACTTGAAACGGGAGGATCTTCTGCACACGGGCGCGCACAAGCTCAACAACGCGCTCGGCCAGGCCTTGCTCGCGCGCCGGCTCGGGAAGCGCCGCATCGTCGCGGAGACGGGTGCCGGACAGCACGGCGTCGCGACGGCGACGGTGTGCGCGCGCTTTGGCCTCGAGTGCGTCGTCTATATGGGCGAAGAGGACATGCGGCGCCAGCGACCCAACGTCGAGCGCATGAACCTCCTCGGCGCCGAGGTCCGGCCCGTCGACTTTGGCACGCAAACGCTGAAGGAGGCGACGAGCGAGGCGATTCGCGACTGGATCACGAACGTCGAGACAACCCACTATCTGATCGGCTCGTGCGTCGGCCCGGCTCCGTATCCGGAGATCGTGCGCGAACTGCAGGCCGTGATCGGCCACGAAGCGCGCGCACAGTTCCTCGAGGCGGAGAGCCGGCTGCCGGAGGTCGTCGTCGCGTGCGTCGGCGGCGGCTCGAATGCGATCGGAATCTTCGCGGGCTTCGTCGACGATGCCGACGTCCGGCTCGTCGGCGTCGAGGCCGCCGAGGCCGCGTCGCTCGGTGCGGGAAATCCTGCGGTGTTGCACGGGGCCCGCTCGTCCGTTCTCTCGGACGAGGACGGGCAGATCGCAGATGCGCATTCGATCTCCGCGGGGCTGGACTATCCAGGCGTCGGCCCCGAGCATGCGTGGCTGCGAGACTCCGGCCGGGCGGATTACGTGCGGGCTACCGACGAAGAGGCCCTCGACGCGTTCCGCGAGCTCACCCGCCTCGAGGGAATCATCCCCGCTCTGGAGCCGGCCCACGCGCTCGCCAGGGCGCGCGAGCTCGACGAGCAGCTCGTGCTCGTCTGCCTCTCGGGCCGTGGCGACAAGGACCTTGCCGAGGTGCTCGCACGGTGAGCCGTTCCAACCATGCCGTCGGGCAGATCTCGACGTACCGATTTCCGGACGAGCTGTCCGTTGACGAGTTGCTGGTGCGCGGTCCGCTCGAGTCGGACGTCGACATGATCGCTCCGGCTTTTCTCGACCCGATCGTCGGCGGTGAAGCCAGTCTGCCGCCGGTCGATGCAGACACGCTGCGCGTCATGTTGCGCGAGCAGCTTCCCGGCATGCGTGCCCAGGGTCTGCTGGCCGCGTATGTGATCGAGGACGTGAGTAGCGGCGAGCTGCTCGGCGGCGCTTCCCTGCATCATTTCGATCCGTTGCGCGACGTCGTCGAAGTCGGTTACTGGCTCTTCGTCACTGCTCGCGGTCGAGGTGTCGCGACCCGGTCTGTACGGCGAATGACAGAGCACGCGCTCGCGAACGGAATCTGGCGCGTCGAGGCACATGTGCGGATCGGCAACAGCGCCTCGGAGCGCGTCCTCGAACGCCTCGGCTTCGAGCGCGAAGGAGTCAAACGAAGATACCTCCGCCACGGCGACGACCGTGTCGACGCCACGTTGTTCGCGCTGCTCGCGGGCGACGAGTGAAGACGCTGGTCGTCTACCTGATGTCGGGCCCGAAAACGCCGGAGCTCGCGGCGGCTGCGGTCGCCGGCGGTGCGGATCTGATCGAGCTCGGTTTTCCGTTCTCCGATCCGCTCGCCGATGGACCGGTGATTCGGCGCGCGGCCGAGCGCGCCCTTGGGCAGGGGATGCGGACCCGTGCGTGTCTCGATTGCCTCGCGCGCACGCGCGAGCTCGTGCCGGAGACGCCGCTCGTGCCGATGACGTACGCGGCTCTCCTCGAGGCCTATGGGTGGGACCGTTTCGCACACGACGCGCAATCCGCCGGAGCGACGTCGTTGATCGTCGCCGACCTGCCGGTCGACGTGCGCCCCGAGCTGCGGCGCATCCAACTCGTCGCGCCGACGTCCACCGACGAGCGGGTGCGCATCGCAGCCGAGCACACGGACGGCTGGCTGTATCTCGTCACCCTCACGGGAACGACGGGTGCACGAGACGGCGTCTCCCCGGCCCTGGCCGGCCTCGTCGAACGGGCGCGCGCGGTCACGGACGTCCCGCTCTACGCGGGCTTCGGGATCTCGAGTCCCGAGCAGGCGCGCGCCGCCGCCGAACTGGCCGACGGCATCGTCGTCGGCTCGCGCCCGGTCGAGGTCGCCGAGGACGGGCCGGGGCCGTTGGAGCAGTACGTCCGCACGTTGCGCGACGCTGTCGACTCGGTGGTGGCCGTCTGACCTGGTTCGTGCTCTTCGACGTCGACGGGACGTTGCTGCTGACGCATGACGAGGTGTACGTGGAGGCAAGCCGGCTGGCACTCGAGGCCGTGTTCGGGCTCTACGCCGAGGGACCCGATCGCCCCGGGGACACCGCGACGGCGCACATCCGTCGGGCGCTCCGCACTGTCGACCTCCCGGAGTCAGAGATCGAAGCCGGTCTTCCCCGCTGGTGCGAGCTGTTCTCGGCGCACTATGTTCGCTTGCTTGCCGCCGCCGACACGAGTCATTGGGTGGCCGGGCCACATGCCGCCGAAGGGGCGGCCGCCGTCGAGCACCGTGCTCTGCTGACGGGCAACCCGCCTGCGGTTGCGCACGCGCGGATGGAACGGCTCGGACTGGCCCAGTTGTTTCCGCGCGGACAAGGAGCCTTCGGCTGCGAACGAGAGAACCGGATCGAGCTCTTCGACCTCGCGCGCGAGCGTGCCGGCGGCTGGCCGGCGGAGAGCACGGTCGCGGTCGGCGACACCCCGCTCGACGTGTCGAGTGCCCACGCCGCGGGCAGTCACTGCGTCGGCGTGACGACGGGGAAGTACGGACGCGAAGCGCTCGCCGACGCGGATGCGGTGATCGCGAACCTGGGCGAGCTCAAAACGGCGCTAGCCGCTCTGAGCTAGGTGTGGATCATGCGTCACACTCCCGGCACGGTGTCTGACCCCAGGCCGTGGGTCTTGCGAACAGGTCCGACTGCTGGACGAAACCGCATCGCACCGTGACTTGTCCCAGGCGCGACTCCTCGAACGGCTGGCGTCTGACACCCGGACGTGGCGACTAGAGACGCGTCGCGAACATCCAGCGATGGCCCTCGAGATCCTCGGCTCGGTATTGCCGCTGCCCGACTCCCGGGTTGTCCTCCAGCTCCGACAGGATCGTCGCGCCCGCCGCCTGCACACGGGCGTAGTGCGCATCGATGTCGTCGACTGAGACAAAGACGCCGTCGACGACGTACGGGGTCTCACGCCAAGCGCGAGCCTGCTCGCACGCTTCGGCGTGATGCTTCGGGCTCTCGTAGTCCGGGCTGGGATACCCGAGCATGATCATGCCGCCGTCGAGCTCCATGTTCACATGAGTGACACGACCGGCCTCGTCCGTCCACCGGCCCCTCTCCTGGAATCCAAACGCCTGAGCGATCCAGTCGGCGGCACGACCGACCTCCTCGTACGAGAACATCGGGATCACACGTTGTTCAGGCATACGAGCTGCCTTCTGCCAGCTCCTGGGCAGCCTCGTCGAAGACGGCGGAATGCAGATCCACATCTGCTTCGGTCGTCGCAGGAGACATGAGCGCCATGTTGTGGAAGGGCGTCAGGAGGATGCCGCGGTTGAGTGCGTAGAGATGGATCAGGCGGTCGAGCTCTGCGTTTCCCCCCGCTGCGGCCTCACTCCCGTTCCGTGGGCGCTCGGGACGGAAGAGATACTCGACACGGCAGCCGAGACGCGTGACGTGCCAAGGCAGGCCGTGCCGCTCGATCGCACCGGCGACGCCCGCCTCGAACCGCTCGCCGAGCCCGATCATGTGCACGAATGCCTCGTGGGTGAGCACCTCGCCGAGCGTGGCTCGCATCGCCGCGAGCGAGAGGACGTTCGCGGCCACGGTCCCCCCGATGCCGCCGACGTCGGCGCGCTCGTCGCGCGGCAACATGGCCTCGAGCCGTGCCGCAACCTCGCGCGAGAACCCATACGCGGCGGCCGGAATGCCGGCTGCGATCGCCTTCCCGACGGTCAGCAGATCCGGGTCGAGACCGTAGGCAGCGGTGTAGCCACCCGGGCCCGCGCAGAGGGTGTGCGTCTCGTCGATGATCAACAGAGTCCCGGTCTTGCGAGTCGCCTCCCGGAGTGCCTCGTGGAACCCCGGCTCCGCATGGACGATGCCGATGTTCGTCAACGCAGGCTCGGCCAGGACACAAGCCACGTCGCCGGCCGCGAGCTCGCGCTCGAGCGCCTCGACGTCGTTCCACTCGACCACCCGCGTCGTCTCCTCGAGTGGGACCGGGGGTCCGACGTTGCCTTCACGCGAGACCACCGCTCCGCCGTCGAGCGCGGCAAACGTCTCGTCGACGGTGCCGTGGTAGCACCAGTTGAAGACGAGGATCTTCGGCCGTCCCGTGAGCTCGCGCGCGAGCCTGATCGCGAACCGATTCGCATCCGTGGCGGTGAGCGCGAACTGCCAGCTCGGTAGTCCGAACCGGCGAGCGAGCTCTTCGCCGACCCAGAGTGCATCCTCGCTGGGAAGCATGAGCGTGATGCCACGTGCGGCCTGCTCGGCCACCGCCCGCACGGTTGGTGCCGGGGAGTGTCCGGTCATCGCCGCTGTATCCCCGAGGCAGAAGTCCACGTACTCGTGGCCGTCCACGTCACGGAAACGAGCGCCGTGGGCCTCGGCGGCGAACACCGGGAAGCCGCCTGCCCACCTGATCATCCACGGCATCGGCACGCCGGCAAGCAGCGAGCGCTCGGCTCGCGCGGCGAGCTCGCGCGAGCGTGGATGCTCGCGCGCGAAGCGGCCCAGTTCCCGCGACAACAGATCGTCGAGCGGCGTCCCCAACGGTGGCTGTCGAGTCCCGGTCGTCACGGTGCTAAGTCAATCAACCTTGAAACGCGCGTGCGGTCCGTTCGATTCGGGCATGATGATCCGGCTTTGGTGATGCACAAAGATCTCGTGGCCGACACCGTCGCCGCCGGACGGCTCGGAACGACTCTGCGACGTGTCGGCTACTCGGAGGACGCAATCCATCGGCTGCTCGGTGAAGAGGCATATTCGAGCGAGCGTACCGACACTCCGACGGAAGAACGCCGCCTCCCCCACACTCCGCTGGCAACGCTGGTGCGACTGCTCTTCCTGCAGCTACCGGTTTCGGCGCAGGACGCCGACGCTGCGCTCGGCCGAGAGGGCGTCGACGCGCTCGAGGCCACCGGGCTCGCGCAGGTCGGCGACCGGGTCGTTCCACGCGTCCGCATCCTCCCGATCGGGAAGGTGCTCCTCGCCTCGGACGGGTTCTCCCGCGACGGCGACGATCCGTCCGACTACGTCGCGACCTACACGCCGACCGCGCGAGTCCTCGACTCTCTGACTCCTCGCCCACGCGTCGACCGCGCCCTCGACGTCGGCACCGGTAGCGGCATTCACGCCCTGCTCGCCGCGCAACACGCACGGCATGTGATCGCGACCGACGTCAATCCTCGCGCGATCGCCTACACCGAGCTCAATGCGGCGTTGAACGGGCTCCGCAATGTCGAATGCCGCCAGGGCAGTCTCTTCGAGCCCGTCGAAGGCGAGACGTTCGACCTGATCACGTGCAACGCGCCCTACGTCGTCTCACCGGAGCGTCGCTGGGTCTACCGCGACAGCGAGTTCTCCGAGGACGGCGTGTCGGAGCGCGTGATTCTCGCGGCGGCCGAGCATCTGACCGAAGGCGGCTACGCCGCGATGCTCGTCAGCTGGCTCGCATTCGACGAGAACGCTCCGGACGAGCGCGTGCTCGCGTGGGCCGAGGCGAGCGGTTGCGACAGCTGGATCCTCTCCACGTTGAACTCGGATCCGATCACGCATGCCGCGGAATGGAACTCCCACCTCACGGAGGAAGCGCTCGGCGAAGCCCTGGACGAATGGACGCAGTACTTCGACTCTCTCGGGGTGCAGTCGGTGAGCGAGGGCGCGGTGATCCTGCACAAGCGTCCCGGCGGCGGACACACCGCCCGGGTGGACGAGCTCGACGAGGACGACCTGGACGACGCGGGCGATCAGATCCTGCGCGCCTTCGAATCGCGCGTGAAGCTGGCCCAGCTCGACGGCGACAAGGAGTTGCTCGAAGCACGCGTGGGCGTGGCGTCGAGCCTGCGACTGGACCGCGAGCTCGAGCCCTCGGGAGGGCGTGCTGTCGATGTCGACGGCAGCGTCGAGTTGACGGAAGGGACAAAGCATGCGGTCGACGCGTCAGCCGATGTGCAGGAGGTGATCGCCTCCCTCGACAGTCGCATGCGCCTCAGTGAGGTGATCGACACCACCGCCGACCGGCTCGGCCTGCTGGACGACGAGGTGGGGACGATCCGCGCGGAAGCTCTCGACGCGACCCGAGAGCTCCTCGAGCTCGGCGCGCTGCGCTTCCGCGGCGACTGACGACGAGGCACACGCCGGTGCAGATCGCCACGGTCGGGGTCTACGGCTGGACGCTCGAGCGATTTCTCGCCGCCCTGCACGACGCAGGCGTCCGGGTCGTGCTCGACGTGCGCCAGCGACGAGGCGTTCGCGGGCCCGAGTACGCCTGGGCCAACTCGCTCCGGCTCCAGACGGCTCTCGAGCAGGACGGCCTCGAGTACCGCCACCACAAGAAGCTCGCACCGACCACCGAGCTCCGACACCTGCAGTACGCGGAGGACGCGCGTCAGGACGTCGGTAAGCGCTCTCGCGTGGACCTGGCTCCCGCATACCGCGAGCGCTACGGGCGCGAGATCCTCGACCGGGTGGATCTCGACGAGCTCGTCCGCGAGCTGCGCGACGCCGGTCTCGCAGCGCTGATGTGCGTCGAGCGGGATCCAGAAGCCTGCCACCGCTCACTGATCGCCCAGCGCCTCGCCGCCGAGTATGGCGTGTCGACCCTGCACCTACGCCCCTGAGGGCACTGGCAGACTGGTCGGCAATGGAGCTCGGCATCTACACCTTTGCTGAACTGCGCGCCGATCCCGAGACGGGCCGGACGATCAGCCCCGAAGAGCGGGTGCGGAACCTGCTGGAGGAGATCGAGCTCGCAGAGCAGGCCGGCCTCGACGTGTTCGGCGTCGGCGAGCATCATCGTCCCGACTTCGTCGTGTCCGCGCCGGCGGTCGTGCTCGGCGCGGCGGCCGTCCGCACCGAGCGAATCCGACTCACGAGTGCAGTCACGGTGCTCAGTTCCGACGACCCGGTTCGGGTGTTCGAGGAATTCGCCACGGTCGACCTCCTCTCCGGCGGCCGAGCCGAGATCATGGCCGGACGCGGATCGTTCATCGAGTCGTTCCCACTCTTCGGGTACGACCTGGCCGACTACGACGAGCTCTTCGCCGAGAAGCTCGAGCTGCTGCTCCGGCTGCGCGATTCGGTGCGTGTCACTTGGTCGGGAAAGCACCGCGCACCGCTCGACGACGCCGGCGTCTATCCACGTCCGCTTCAGGATCCCCTACCGATCTGGCTGGCGGTCGGTGGAAATCCGGAATCAGCGGTCCGCGCCGGAGTACTCGGGCTGCCGATGGCTCTCGCCATCATCGGCGCACAGCCGGAGCGTTTCGCGCCCTTTGCCGAGCTCCACCGTCAAGCCGGCGAGAAGGCGGGACACGGTCGCCTGCCGCTCAGCATCAACTCGCATACGTATGTCGCGGATACGTCACAGCAGGCGGCAGCGGAGTTCTACCCGCCGTACGCAGAGATGATGAACGCAATTGGACGCGAGCGCGGCTGGTCGGGAATCCGGCGGCCCGACTTCGACGCGCTGCGCACGCGGCGCGGTGCGCTGGTCGTGGGCAGCCCGCAGGAGGTGATCGAGAAGATCCTCTTCCAGCACGAGATCTTCGACCACGACCGGTTCCTCGGCCAGGTCAGCGTCGGGACGCTGCCGCACGACAAGGTCATGCGGGCGATCGAGCTCTTCGGAACCGAGGTAGCGCCCGTCGTCCGGAAGGAGGTTGCGAGCCGAACCTCCTCCCTCGCGCCGACGGGCCAGCCGACGTAGGCTTTACAACACTGGAGTCAAGCTCGACTGGAGGTCACGATGAAAGGCGCCTCGAAGCCCAAGAAGCTGGGCAAGAAAGTAGCCCAGAAGTCTCTGAAGGAGAAGCGGCAGGACAAGCGTGCCGCGGCGAAGAAGGGCTTCGGCTCGACGTAGCCCAGGTCGATCGTGAGTCCGGTACTGGTCGTCGACGTCGGCGGATCCCACGTCAAGGTGCTCGCCACGGATCAGCCGGAGCCCCGGCGGGCCGACTCAGGACCGGATCTGACCGCCGCGCAGATGGTCGACTCCGCGAAGAAGCTTGCAGCCGACTGGACGTGGGACTGCGTTTCGGTTGGCGTGCCAAGCCCCGTCCACGGCGGGCGCGTTGCCGCAGAGCCCGTCAATCTGGGCAAAGGCTGGGTCGGCTTCGACTACGCCACCGCATTCGGGAAGCCCACCAAGGTCGTGAACGATGCCGCCATGCAGGCGCTCGGCAGCTACGAGGGCGGCAGAATGCTTTTCCTCGGGCTAGGAACCGGGCTGGGCTCCGCGCTCGTCGCAGACGGGTTCGTCCAGCCGATGGAGCTCGGGCACCTCCCGTACAAGAAGGCAACGTTCGAGGATTACGTCGGCAGCGCCGGCCTCGGCAAGCGAGGCAAGAGGCGTTGGCGCCTCGATGTTGCGGACGTCGTCGCCAGGCTGAGCGCGGCACTCGAACCGGAGTACGTCGTGCTCGGCGGCGGTAACGCCAGGAAGCTGGATGCGCTGCCGCCGAATGCGCGTCTCGGCAGCAACGAGAACGCGTTCACCGGCGGTTTCCGCCTGTGGGATCCAGACGCACCTGCCCAGATTCCGAGTTGACTGCTCAGACGGTTCTCGAAGCGGGTACTCCCGCGGGCCGCGCGCGTTCCCACAGCCGCTCCCCACAGAGCATGCAGCGCGGCAGCACCTGGCGGACAATCACCGCGTTGCCGCAGGCTGCGCAGAGGAACCACCCGCTGGTGGCTACGCCCGCAGGCCAGAATTCCACGTAATCCCACTCGTCATCGGCCTGCATTACAGGCTTGGTTCCATCCCCCGGCGCGTGCACCTCGACCCCCTCGATCGATTGCTGGCTCCCGGCTCCTTGTAGGTCGAAGCGGCAGCGGTGTCAACCGCTAGCGCCCGAGCCTCGTCCGACGTCGAATTCGGAGGCGCTTCTGCACCGCCTCGTCCTCCTGCCCGTCCTTGACCGCGGCCCAGACGAACAGGGCGAGAACGAGGACGATGACCGCGATGGCGATGACCGCGAGGAAGATCTCCTGTCCTTTGTGCACCCGGTAAGCCTAGGCGCTTCGCTCCGGCTCGTAGGAGAGCAGCACCACGCCGGAAGCGAACGGTTTGGTCTCGCGCAGTTTCAAGGGCGCATGCGTCCCGTCACCGAAGAGACGCTTCCCGCTCCCGAGGACGACTGGATACACGAGAAAGCGGTATTCGTCGACGAGATCGTGTTGCGCGAGCGTCTGCACGAGCTGCCTGCTGCCTGCGACCAGGATGTCCTGACCCGACTCTGCTTTGAGCTTGGCGATTTCTGCCGCGGTGTCGCCGTCGATCACGGTGGTGTTCTGCCATTCGGGTTCTTTCAACGTCCTCGAGGCGACGAACTTCGGCAGGCTGTTCATCCGGTCGGCGAAACCCTGTTCGTCGGTCATGGACGGCCACACGGCCGCGAAGCCCTCATACGTCACACGGCCGAGGAGAAGCGCATCGGCCTCGAGGATCTCGTCGAGCTTCAGCTTCCCGATCTCGTCGCTCCAGTACGGGAAGGTCCAGCCGCCGTGCTCGAACCCTTCGGCGCCACCGGGGTCTTCCATCACGCCGTCGAGCGACACGAACTCCGAAACGACGATTTTTCTCATCTCAGTGTCCTTTCTAGGAAGTAGCGGCGGATTCGACAGGCGCTCCGGCGGCCACCTGCTGTCTCGTGCGGAGCAACACTGCACCCACCACACCCGCCGAGGCCGCGAAGAACCCGCCGACGAGGAACGCAGCGTGGTAACCGCCGTTCAGCGCGGCGAGCAGACTGTGGCCCGACGCGGTCAGCTTGTCGGTGCGGGAGGCGGCGAGGCTGACGAGGATCGCGAGCCCGAGCGCTCCGCCCATCATGAACGCCGTATTGACAACGCCGGATGCGAGACCGGACTCGCTCGGGTCGACGTCGCTCATCGCGGCAAGCAAGACCGGATTGAACGCCATGCCGGCCCCGACTCCGAGCAGGATCATGCTCGGGAGGACGTCGACGATGAAACTCCCGTGAACAGGGGCCCGAGCGAAGAGCACGAGCCCCACCGCGGCCACCGACAGACCAGCGGCGAGAGGGATCCTGAAGCCAAATCGCATGACGAGCTTCGCAGAGAGGCCGATCGAGAACGCTCCCATGATCAGGTTCGCAGGTAGGAACGCGAGACCGACC
>Ga0137390_10003754_pt1 | contig 12473 bp, 17 predicted proteins | sample 15con2h24AmetaG_FD_104937 | JGI IMG/M metagenome (GOLD analysis project Ga0137390, IMG submission 104937) | Vadose zone soil microbial communities from Angelo Coast Range Reserve, California, USA - 15con2h2.4A metaG | ecosystem: Environmental > Terrestrial > Soil > Vadose zone > Saprolite... | reverse complement strand
GTGCCTGAAGTATTGACCTTGCCGTATTCTCCTACCTCCCAGGGTCAGATGGATTCCGCTACTCGATGGTGCTAACTGATGCGATTGTATTCGAGTCGCTCAACCAGATTCCAGGTGCCCGCCGCCTCAGAGACATTATTACGTTGTTACGTTGTCTGTCAGAGTGTCACCCTCGGGCGACGGGGAGTGCCAAGGGCCAATTTCCCCACCTTGCCCTGAATTTCAAAGATTACGGAGGATATCAGCTGTGGTATCTGCTATCAATTTATACAAGTCGGGTTATAGGGTAGATTGGGTGAGACAAATGTCTGGGACACTGCGTGAGGACGTTAGATATGCCAGGGTCAAATTCCAAGCACCCCATCGGTGCCTGGGACGGAGATGAGCCTTTTGGAGCTGTAATACCCCCGGCCGTACAGTGAGTGATGTTGCGTACTGTACAAATTGGCCTAAGAATCCGTACATCAGCAAACCGCACCTCGAAGGTCAACTCTCTCTGTGGCGTAGTAGTTTTCCCATGCGATCGTTGATTTTGCATTCAAGCAGGCACGCACGGTGCACTTGTTCCATTCGGGGAAGAAGGGACGAGTGTAAAACACAGTTCGACTGGCCAAGCTAACCTCAGAAGGACTGTCTGGAAGATGCGTCCCTATGTAATTAGTACGTTTCCTGAGAAAAAAAACTTCCATTGGCCAGTGAGTGATTTGTTGATTAGTGGGTTGAGTTCAGATAGACTTGAACGGCGTTTCGTAGGATTGCCGCTTTTGGTTTATCGCCTTCGTTCTCACGGCCGATATGACCTTCTAGCCTTACACGCGTGGTCTACTTTTTTTTTGCATACTAGATCTCTGTAGGATGAACACGTTCTCATCGGAACTGTCTGATTTGGCGGGCCATTGACACCGTGCCGCCAACGTTGTTCCGACTGGGTTGCGCTGGGGGAACCTTCGACTTCTAGATTCACCCGCGAGAGGACTCGGAACCCCAGGAGACAATTTCGAAGGTTCCTAGCAGGGGCAGCATCGCCCGTGGCGTTCAGGTTGACGCGGTGCCATGACAAAGCCTATCGGAGTCGGCACTGTATACTGTACTGAACAGTGCATTGCATGCACCCTATCGGGTGCTCGCAGGCCAAACTACGGCACAGCCGCCATTTTTGAGTTTGACGTTGGTCATGTATTATTACAGTACGGAGGTGGCACGGATAGTAGTTTGTGTGCCACCGTCACGGCAATAATAACACAGCACTTGCATCCCTGAACGTTCATATGTAATTTCGGACTCTGTTGTTGCAACCCACGCTGTCTGATTGTCTTCGCGCGCGCGCACACACGTCACGGGCATCTTGGCTCAAGGTGCCTAAACTGTACTGCACCGAAGGAAGCATACGTCGACTGCACGTACCGTCACTGTACACGTGCGCGTAGCCTGAGGAGTTGATCTGAGTACAGCTGCCTCGAACAAAACAAAGGCCCACATGACGTGGCCAAGATCACGTTCACGTAAAACAAAGCGGAGCGCGGAGCAGCCACAAGGCCCAAATCTGTCAAAAAAAAAACGAAAAAAGGACGACCAAGGTCCCACAGTGACTGGCATGTGATCCGAAGGTTTGAGCTACCGGTTTGCAGTCGCCCTGTGTCTTGACATCCGATGCGAATCCCGCCCAAGCCGACTTTACAGGATAACGGTTTAGCGAGTGGGGAAAAAAAAAGAGGGTGAGGGGTGGGACACCAAAAGGGCGAAGGGCGTCCTTTCTGAGGCAAACACGTGCTTTCAGTCGCCTCATCGTACGTACTGTACACTCTATTTAACTTGTCTACAGTCCGGGAATACTGTAAAACGGATAATAAAAGAAAACTTTATATCTACTGTATTGTCCGTTCCACATGCACACCTCAACTCCCCATTTCCAACGTCGACGGAAGGGGCTGCCCTCTGGGACGGGGACGGGACGGCAACTTCTTTTTTTGCGCAGACATGTGCTAGTACAGCGCCCTGAGACTTTACTAGCCGTCGGGATCATGATCGGTGTCCTGGCTGCCAGTGGATTGACACACGTCTCGGGAAAACAAATGCGGCTTCGGCAATAAGTTGTACAGTGCCAGAGGCGAAAGATCTCAAGAGAAAACACGGGCCTCCTGAACTGGGGGATAACGAGAACGAAGTGGATCGAATTTGAACCCGACTGAACCGAAATTTCACAGGCGCGAGTTTGGGGGGACGGGATCTCCCGTCGCTAATATAATCGCGCTACAGTAGTACTCTCTGGTGATGCAGTGATGACAAGATCAACGTTAGCGATGCTATGCCTTGGCTGTGGCAACCATGTTGCATGACAATGGTCTCCAAGTCCATTACATGGATGCTACCTTTGCGGGATTAAATTGCTCGATCGTTGATTGCTTCTGGGCTAAGCGCTGAGACGCGTGACGATAACGGCCACATAGTAGTTCGAGCTATGTGCCACAACGACGCAAGCGGGTGGGCTGATGATAAGTTCAACTTGCCTTATAAACAGGAAAGGTATAATGCGTATGCAGCTGTTCGAAGTAACAGGCCAGGTCATTTAATCCAAGTGACCCTGTAGATGGAGGCTTCTCAGCGTGGGTCATGAGTCACCCCCAGAAGTTAAAGTCAGAATCAAGGCGGAGGCATTTGTTAAACACCGCGCATCTCGGCAGAAAATTGTCAATGGCGACCACAGCACATCAGTAGCGCAAGGATCCACGGTTGAAGACCGAGGACACCTCTTCGGCAATGACTGACAGAAGACTGCCAGAGTTGAAACATAGGCCAACGTCCATGCTACCCGGTGGCATCTTAATTCGGTACGCTACCACTAGCCAACGACTCCGACGGCTAAGCTTGCCGAGTTGCACAGTGAGACCACCTCAGAGAGAACATTGAAACGCGTTGGACAAGGATAGAGACAAGATGTAGGGGTGGGGTAAAAGTGCCGATCACACATGGCAATTGTGGAAAACATCCGCGACCGACCATTCGCTCGGAAAAAAGGGTTCATTTGCGACGCCACCTTGTTCCGTGGCGTCTCCGATGCCGATGTCGCATTCACCGACACCCAGCTGAAGAGCCAGAGGTTGCATACGTTCCAGCTTTTGCCATTCAAGGAATAGGGTGGGCTATAGGCGATATGGGGGTGACGTGAATTCACGACATTGTCCTCGGATTTCGACCGTTGCGAACTGAACATGGTCGATCTTGGGGTAACCAGGCGCAGATGAATCACAGTGTTTCGTCTGTCGCGAAAACATCGACCCACATTAATATTGAGGAGGCGATGTCACCTGTAATCTTACCCGGAAGTGCAGTCGTAATTACTTGAAACATCATAGGAATGATGAAGTGAAGCAGCAGAAGCCTGTCAGGAACTATATAAAATGAAAACAATCAATTTGGCAGGAACGCCACCTGCCAGATAATAAAAAAGGGTCATCAAACAAACGAGACATATAAGCGGTCATTACCGCATAGTGGTGATGCAAACAGGCGCCATGATTGTCGAGGAAGGAAGGACGCCACTAATCGGTTTGAAAATCGTCCATAGCGAGACAGAATTACGCGCTGGCGCCTTTGGTGAGGAGTCGCTCCTTAATATTGTCAACTTGCAATATGTGTGAAGAAGACCAAAATTTCCCTACGCTGTCATATGTGTCAGTCAACGACAAATTTTTCTGCGAAGTCACAGTATCACCGACGAACAAAACATAAAGATGACATGGGTAGGTAGGTAAGGTACAAATGTCGAAAAACTCGTTATCCCAACAAAAAATAAAATAAAATAAAATAAAACTCGGGATAACGCCATCGTATTGGGTTTTTTCAGTATGTTCAGTAATGATGCACTTGGGAAAAACCGGGCACTGACCGTTGACTAGAGATGCGTCAGCGGTTTGGAGTCACCGCGCGGTGGTGGAATTGAAGGAAGGAAGTGTCTCAGGTCTGCCCAAGCGTTGTGCGTCGCTTTGCTGTGTACGTGTACGTACGTTGTTCAGTTCACCTCGCTCCGCTGCTCGCACCACCTTTTGTTTACGGATTCGTTGGACGAGGATCCCCATCCTTACGTCCCATGATGCTGACACGCCTTTCCACCAGAGCGATACAACCCAAACCCATCCATCGTCATCGGGCACGTTTTCGGAAGCCGCTCGCCGTCGTTGTACTGCGATTGCGACTGAGGATCTCGTTCCTAGCACAGACACACCGCCCTTTACCAGTTCGTCGAGGATGCCATCTCCTGTTTTCCGGTCAATGATGGAGCCCCTTTTTTCGTCCTTCACTTGACTTCTGGGCTTCTACGGACAAAGTCTTTGTCCTTCTTAGGAAGTCCAGCGCCAGGACGGTTCCATCGTTCCCATCACTGATCCACCTCCATTCCTTCTGTCCCACCTGCGAGCATGTGCGTCGGCTTCTGGTCCCTCACCCATCCGGAATACGCTCTGTGCGTCCCCCTTCCCCCGTCGTGCCCCTGGCTTGCCCTACCCTCCTTTTCATCCCGCTGACCACGGAACACGCCAAGCATCCTCTGCGCAAACCGCGACGAGTCCCTGGCGCGCCCGACCCTCCCAGCGCACTTCCATTCGTTCGAACCGTTGTCCACGCGCCCTCCCCCCAATGACGCTCGCCCGGCGGCGGACCGAGACGACATCAAGGCCCGGGGCAGGGGCAGCGTGCTCTCCGGCCGTGATGTGCAGGCCGAAGGTACCTGGCTGGGCATCAGCCAGTCCACCGGACGCGTCGCGCTCTTGTAAGTCAATTATTCTCACAGGCGGGAGGGCCCGCCCGCCTTCCATGCATGCATCCGTCCATCGGCGAACAGAAAGCTGAGAAAAACGCTTCCCCCCCTGTACTGTCATTACACGTGTGCTCCGCACACACCCACAGAACAAACATCACGGAAGAACGCGCGGCGTACGCCTCGTCCAGGGGCACGCTCGTAGCGTCGTTCCTAGCGGATCCCCGCGGACACTCGGGCCTCGCGTGTGGCACAGCGGCGGCGGCGGCACTGACGTCCCACGACGCAGCAGCAGCCACTAGCACTCTAGCCACTTCCGACGCCTACGCGGGCTTCAACCTCCTCCTTCTCGAGCCGCTCCCAGGCACCAGCCCCAACACCAGCCCGACGGGTGGCGTACCCGCCGCCGCCACGCCCACGCCCACGCTCACGTACACCGCGCGCCTGCTCACGAACGGCGGTGGCGGTGGCCGCATTCGCGCGCGGGCGCTCTCCGCAGCCGAGTGCGCCTGCGGGGGTATTTCGAACGGCGTCGACGGTGAGGGTGGGGACGCCTGGCCAAAAGTGCGCCGAGGCAGGGCCGCGCTCCGAAGCGTCCTCGAACAACGCGAGGACCAGGGCGGTCCCACAGGCGGACCTGAGATCGCCGATGCTGCCGACTCGCACCTCGCGGAGCGACTGATCGAACTTTTGACGTACGTGACAGCTTCCCGCCTGGGTTTGACTCCTTCCCCAACCAACATCATTTTTGTTTCTTTTCCCTTCTTCCATAACTTTCGTTCTGTCTTTTTTTTCCCTCTCTGTTCTCCTTATTTTATTTTGTTTTTGGATCACGCATCGTCTTATGCCCGACGCGTGCCAAGCGACGACCATGTCACGTCATAGCCCCCGCGGGCCCCATACATTTCGCGTTCAAGAGCCCGAGAATTGACTCCGAGTCCCTCCCCTTGTTTTATTCAGTTCACACTCGTCGGATCCACCCCCGCGAGAACGCGCAGAGCTCAAAAACATGATCCTCGTTCCTCCGCTCAACATGAGCAGCATGTCAGGCGTCCCAACCGCTGTGTACGCCACGCGCCTGGCGCAGGTTATCCTCGTCAGGCGCGATGGGCGCGTCACGTACGTGGAGCGCGATGTGTGGACGCTCGATGGCGCGGGTACGGCCGTGCGCGCTAGCGCAGCCGACATGAGATCGTTTATATTCCGGCTGGGGTCCGATTAATAAAGTGAGTGAGAAGGCAGAGGGAAAGCGGCGAAGCGCGGAAAAATCACAGGCGTCATTTTGACGCGCGTTTATCAGACGTATCGCAGGGTCATAAATGACCGTGTATAAAGTAGGCCGTCATCGTCACGTCAATGGGATTTCTCGCACGCGTGAGTCAGGGAAGCGCGCAGTAGAAGTGATCTATTAAACGCAGGAGTATGGGTATTTCCATATGCTGTATCGGGGGTAAAAACAAAACTGTCCATAATCATGCTTCCTAGAACACAACATGCCGCAGCGGAGGGGCGCAGGCATAATTAGCGCGCGCGAAATACCGATGGTCAAAGATAGTACAAAGGAGCGCCAGACACGGAGACTTTTGAATAAACGTGGCACGCGGAGAGAAGGGGGGTATTGCCAATTAGGGACGTGAGACGGAAACAATGCAGGGCGATACGCAGATTAGGGTACATAAGATAGGCAAGAATAGCGTCATTGGAGGGAGCAGCCTAGAGCCCGTGGCCTAGAACGCCCTCTAAATGACGCTATGGAACTCCGGATGGTGGCCATCGAGATCCTTGGGGTATCCGTGTACAACAGGACGCTCGGGAAGTGGCGGGAAATATGGATTATATGCGCTGCCTTGGGCCTGCGATAGCGCGTGCCATTCTTGCAGTTGTGCAGTTCGGATCGGCGCCGCTTCTCCAGACGAGAGAGGCGTAATTACATCGCTGTCTGGCGGCGTCGATAGCGACTCGTATCCTGCGACCGAAGTCGAGTCGTTACCCGCCACATATGGTTCAGTGCAGCATTGACTGAAGAAAGTGCCGGCAGCGTGTGAGTATGGAGTCTTTGTTCCCTTATGAGAATAGCTTACTGTAGAATATCACTGAGTTCTTGTAAACGCCTTGAGAGGGCACATGGAGTGTGTCCATTGTGCTCTTGCAAGCTTCGCATGATACTAATCGCACCATGTAGCTGTTGCGAAAGCCCGACCAAAACCGCGCTAGCATTGGGATTCGCGTGACATGGGCAGTAAACCTCTGCCCGAGAGTCACTTCCTGGCTGAGAGCGATACCTTGGATCGGCGCCTGCGTCAGAGTGGTATGCTCCAGGAGGTTGCAAGTAGGGGCTGTATGAAGAAGAGGCCGAACCCTCGCCGGAGGAATTGCCACTGCTCCCGGTTGTGCCGTATTGCATCGCGTGATCATGATAAGATGTAGAACCAGGGGTCTGTGGAGGAAACAGTTGATAAGGGGAGGCTTGAGCAGAGTCGGGCGACGGAGAGAAGCGGTAGGGGAAGTTCTGGGAAATGTCGCCTGGTTCTGACTTGATTGGCGTGTGGGACGCGGAGGTACTCCCTTGGCCAACGTCAAAGGAACTTCGTTGTCGGCGGAGGTCTAAGCGCATGCCTGGTGGGCGTTTGGATGCACGCGAGTGCCACTTCTCATTTGGGTCGCCATCACAGAAGTTCGCGTCTGCCCAGCGAGGATGGGGCTTGCCTGCAACGCATCATGCACGTCAGCGTGGGGATGGATCGGGAAGACAGTGAGTGGGCTTACCGCGAAGCTCGCGGACCAGACTTTCGAGCTCAGCAATGCGATTGCGGAACCGCGTATTCTCGTCGACATTTGGATCATCCCTAGAAATGACGAGGTCGTGTTGGGAGAGAGGGTCGACAAGTACGAGACATGCACAGACCTGATACTGGGGTCGTCGATCTCGTAGACACAGAGGCCAGTCTGCGGGGGGGACAAAAAGAGGTGAGAATTACGAGTCGAGATGGTGACGAGAAAAGAGAAGGGTAATCACCAGGCCGAGTTGGATGCAGCGCTGACAAGGGCGCTTACGGTCACACTATGAGAAAGGAAATGACGAAATGAGGGACGTCGAGGCGTGGAAGGGACGCGAGGGCAAACCTTTCTTTTTGAAGTATGACAATTGAGGCAAGACTGGGTGGTGCGGTTGCGCCTGCGCCTGCGGTGATCCATGTCGAGACTGAACTCGTAGGCCGAGGCGGAGTCAGGCTTCAAGTGGAGAGGGGAGTCGAACTGAGGCTGGGAGTCCATCTGGGTTGGAGAGGGAGATGAGAAAGGGGGATGGAGGGCGCGGTATTTGAGGAGAGCGAAGGGCCAATAGAGGACATATTGGGAGGACGAAAGGACGATATGCTATATATTCGGCGATCTGACGGGATGACATCTGCATTGGTGACGATATTTAATTATTTATTTATTTTAATGGGTGGCCGGGTTCGACTCGAGTTCGACGGAGGGCGGCCAGGGACGGCAGTTTGACAGCTCGTGCGACTGGCCGGCACTCCCATATTCTTTTTTCGCTCCTCGCGGTACTCCTCAAAGGCGACTCTCGCTCTCTCCCATGCCATGCCACATCACAGCCGCAACTCTTCTGCCATTACATCTATATCTATCTCCGTTCACATCAAATCAACACACTCACTTTCCATCCCCGCCCTCTTTCTGTTTCATTTTACGTCTTTTGGTAAAACAACGTACTGTATTTACCCACTCCTCTCTCGTCATCCCCATCCTCAGGAACCCTAACCAAGCATACCCCCGGAACTCCGACTTCCCCCAAACTTGGTTCCCGCACGAGGCCTTTACTGCCCAGATCGGCCAGTTCACTCTCCACAATCGGTCGTTCTCTCAGGTAAAACACTCTTCGCTTGGCTTGCACAAACGAACATGCCAACCTGCCGGCATTCCTTCAATCGAACTTTACTGCCTCCATTCAGTTGGTTTTCTGTTTTTTTTTTGCTGTGCACCTGTAGGTTGGTCGGGGGATGGAAAGGAATGGAATAGGTCCAGCCTCGTCCGGTCGAAGATCATGGCCTGTGGTGTTGTGCACGTTCATTGGACCCGTTTTCCCGCGTGATATGGCCCATGTAGATTTACTGCGATATGAAACCTCACATCCCATCGATATGAACTCCTTGCACTTGATACTTTGGTCGGCAAAGGCGAGCACGACGTCACTGGCATCATAGGTCTGCCTCGGGCTAGCCATACGATGAGCATTCCTCACCAGATTCACAAAACGCTTTGCACACGTGAGCACGCCACATCCGCATTTTGCCAGGAAACCTCCTGCCAGAACTTTTCATCTCGCCCCCACGTTGCAAGACTCCGCGTGTGTCGGTTCGGGCCAAATCACGGGCACTTCTTCCGTGAGATTCTATCTGAACTTTCCACTATCTTGGTCCCCTTTCGGAAAAACCCAGCGCCACGACTTGCGCGCTCCGAATCTGTGACCATCTATGAAGAAGCGCAGCTATACAGTGCTTCGGCTCTAGCACTCGTAGTAGCCTGGCTCTCTGGAGAGGGGCGTGGGGCGTCCTTGATCATCAATACTCTGACGTCGGTTACCGGGCTAAAACGGGTCGACCGTCGGGAAACGGGGCTCCCTTGACCCGTAAAGGCAGGCCTTGGACTGATCAAGGACCTGCGCTCGCAAAGGATATTACTGGGACTTTGTTCGTCCTTCGCAGGTACGGCTGTCCCAATTACGGAATTTCTCAGACACCAGCGTTATAGTACAGGCCGGGAATTTTCCGGTCAAGTGACCAGTTCAACCGGTATACAGTCCCTCACACAACGCGAAACGTGGGGCCCATCCTACCCACAGGTCGGGCACTTACAAACGGCGAATCTCGCCATTCCCGACATGCTTCCGTCATGCCGCTTGTACAGTTCACAGAAGACCCTGCTGCCGTTGGAGTGATTGTGGAGATGGCCCATCCCAATTTGCTGGAAATGAATCCTTCCAGTCCTCGTGAGTTAGTTCGACAGAGAAAATTAGTGTTTCGTAATGCAGACGCTGCTCGGCAGACGCTCCGAAAAAGCAACTTGAGCAAAGTGCTGATAATAGGGTAAGCAGCCTAATGAATGATAATCGTCGATGGACAGATCCAGGCTCGAGAGGATCAAGAAGGCCCGGGAGGGGGTGCCTGCATTTTAGATCCCAATCAGGCGACAAGCGACTAGCGTTTTGCCGCCACGTGTGCTTTCGGAATTAAGCGTGCAACTCCGAGCCGTCCCTTGCTACGAACAAATTCCCTGGAAAAAAAATAGAAGTTCATTATTGATCTACCTTTCCTCTCCCTCACGTACATACATCTAGTACCAATGTGCTCTCTTGGGTACTCCCCCTCACCACCATCTCATTTCTGTCCAGATCACAGGTACAATTAAGGGCGCACGTTTCACAGACTTTGGCTCCTTTCGTACTCAGGACTCAGGGGACGACAGGGGACGCAAGTACCACACGAAACGTTTCCTAGAATGTGTGGTGGAGCCCGCCTGAGCTTCGCCGCAAGCTATTGACCAGAATGGTTTGCATCTGTACATATACGTGTATTAGCATGCATCATGATCATGATAACGTCTGGGTCCTCCCCCGCCTTTTGGCTTGTGGCGCTCTGCGTGCGAGACTCGGGCCGCCGAGGTGATGTATTCTGTCCCTCAGGCCTCAGGCCTCATTCTCAATGTCAAGCAATGGGGCCCCTGTGCTTCATGCCGTGCCGTAGCTCGAGAACCCGCGCTCGGTAATTGCGGGTTTGATGCACCGTCAACCGACTGTCGTGGGCGGGGTTCACCGATGCGGGATGGGCGTCCGATCTCTCCACTTGGACCCGATCGAGAGCGAGTGATTCCCATAGCAAAACGCTCGCAGAGGGTGCGAGCGAATACAGCGATTTCATTTCGCTTCGATGCGCCACGTGCAGGCGAATCCTACTCATACCCATACTTGCCAACCCGCGGGGCTATGCCCTTGCGCCAGTGCCGTGGTCACTTCGGGGGATTTACTTTCCACGACGCCGCCATTACGAAGATAATCGACGGATGCTGTGGGTCTCTTTAGTGATCCTTGCGTTTCCTTAGCAGGCGCTTCAATGGTGCTTCTCTTCTCATGCCATCCCGGATCCTATGTCGCCGAGGGTGTTCCACTTGAGCCTGAGCTGTCATACTCCGCGGACACCCGGACATGCTCTAGGTGGCACGACGTCTTCTCGAAGCCATGGTCTAGCCACTGATGCACGGTACGTCACCTATTCGCGATAGGACCTCTCGTATATTGGGGTTACACAGCGTGATATCTTGCCTCATCTACCGTCTCAAAAGTAGTTGCGCAGTCTGCGCTCCCTGACATGGTCATTTGTTGTTGCACGTATAACGATACATACTTTGTTCAGTTGCATACATCTATGGAGGCAGCTTTGCTGCGTCATACGAGCCACTTCTGAGGCCCCAAGCAACTGTACATGACAGGGGCAGGCCGACATTGAGAATGGAAGCTTGACAATGCAAGAGTAAGAGAAGACCAAGCACAATTTTTCATGAAAAGTCTCCAGATTTGCTGACGGTTGTCGCGTCCTGTGTCCTAAGGCGCGCAACTGCGGTGTTCTTCATGGGGTTCGACTGCGGAAGAAGTTGGAGTCACTTGATGTTTTGCATTAACGTTGAAGATAAACGCGACTTTGGAACTGGCCATGAATCGGAGACGCTCGGCGTAGCATATTCTTTAGCCATTCGACCGCGTCATCAGAGTGTGATAGGCTAACCATCGACAGAAGCCGTGCCATGGTGTAGGTCATTCTTCATACTTTCTGAATCAAAAGACACTAAGATCTTCGCGGGACTGTAAGGGCCTGCGTGCGGGAGTATCTGTACATTGCAGGGAAGATAGACCCTGCATTTGCGATCGTACCTTCTCCTGGGACGTCTTTAATCAAAAAAAGTGCTGTTTCCAGTGGCGCAGAAAGAAGACTCTAAAGGATTATACCCAGCCCTGTCAGAAGAAGTAGCGGTACCACCGCCCGCGTGTGAATGTGGTGTGCTCATGGCAGAGAAATGATTCGGATATGATTGACCCTTGGGGGAAATGTCTCGAGGTTGCTCCGCCGATGGATGGTAGCCAATGTTGGTGAGCGCTGTAGCAACGAAATTTCCACTCATTGCATTGTTGATAGGTACGAAGATGAGAACACTGTTAATAGATGGCAGCCTAGAGCGAGATCCAATGCCACTTTGGACTTTTGTCATGATGAAGGAAAGATATGACCCATCATACGTTACGCATAAATAATGCGGAAATTAATTAAAGTGAGGAGGACGCACGTGCCTTGAGACACGTGCCTTTTCATTTCCCCGATTTGGGCGAGGTTGCTGGCTGGCTGGCCGTGGCCGTGGGGCCATCGGGGGAACCACGCAAAACGCGTCCAGCACCTGACAACGCTTGTTCTCTACCCTCATCATGTCGATGCAACCCTCTTCATCTGAAGACGATGGAATCTTCTCACCCACCTCACCCACGGATGATTCCGATGCCACTATGCTCTTAGCGCCCGAAGTTCCAGAGCCAGCGCCTGGTCTGAACGGGAATCCTGTCCACTGTTAGTGTCACACATGTCTTCCATCGAGAAAACCGGTACTCAGCTGTCCTTCCTTGTGATGCAGGGTACGACGTATGTCGACAAATTCTATCTTTCCCACGCTG
>Ga0137390_10003753_pt1 | contig 12474 bp, 6 predicted proteins | sample 15con2h24AmetaG_FD_104937 | JGI IMG/M metagenome (GOLD analysis project Ga0137390, IMG submission 104937) | Vadose zone soil microbial communities from Angelo Coast Range Reserve, California, USA - 15con2h2.4A metaG | ecosystem: Environmental > Terrestrial > Soil > Vadose zone > Saprolite... | reverse complement strand
ACCGAGATGTGGCAGGTCAGTCTGTTGGCGGCCCACGCCGACAAACTGCCGCAAGCTACGAAGGACGCTCTTTCTGTGCCGCCATTTGGCGGTCCGCCTCCGCCGATGAAATCGCCTCCAAAGCAATAATCGAACGGCCGCGAGTGTTCACCGGGTGCGGACGATCGCGACGAGTTTTGTTCCCGCGATCCTCTCTGGCGCGCCGCCGGTTTAAGCACTACCATTTGTCTTATCTATGCCCGTAGAAACAGAAATCTCGCCCTCCACCTACATGCCGATTCGCGCGCCTCGCGGCACTGATCTCTCTTGCAAAGGCTGGTCGCAGGAAGCCGCCATGCGCATGTTGATGAATAATCTCGACGAAGAAGTTGGGGAGCGGCCGCGCGATCTGGTAGTGTATGGCGGGACTGGCAAAGCTGCGCGCAATTGGGATTGTTATCACGCCATTGTTCGTTCGCTTAAGGCGCTGGAGAATGATGAAACTCTGCTAGTGCAATCGGGCAAGCCAGTGGGAGTGTTCAAGACACACGAGTACGCTCCGCGAGTGCTGATTGCGAACTCGAATCTGGTCGGACACTGGTCGAATTGGGAGAAGTTCAACGAACTCGAACGCGCAGGACTGATGATGTATGGGCAAATGACCGCCGGTTCGTGGATATACATCGGGTCGCAGGGAATTGTGCAGGGAACGTTTGAGACGTTTGCAGCGGCGGGCGAGAAGCATTTCGGTGGAGATCTTTCAGGCAAGCTGATTGTGAGTGGCGGGATGGGCGGCATGGGCGGAGCGCAGCCGCTGGCAGCCACCATGACAGGCGCGGCGTTTCTGGGGATTGACGTTGACGCCGAGCGCATCAAGAAGCGGCTGAAGACCGGCTACTGCGACTTCATGGTCACGACGCTCGATGAGGCGTTACGCATTCTGAAAAACGCGGTGCGAAAAAAAGAAAATGTTTCGGTCGGGCTGGTGGGGAACTGCGCGGACATTATTCCTGAACTCGCCGAGCGCGGCGTGGTGCCGGATATTCTGACCGACCAGACTTCCTCGCACGATCCGCTGAATGGGTATGTGCCGAACCGGATGACGCTGGCCGAGGCACTCGAACTGCGCAGCCACGATCCGAAGGCGTATGAGGAAAAATCGCTGGACGCGATTGCGCGGCATGTTGAAGGCATGTTGCGGCTGCAGAAAATGGGCGCGGTCACCTTTGATTACGGCAACAACATCCGCACGTTTGCGTTTCAGCGCGGAGTTAAGAATGCGTACGACTTTCCGGGATTTGTGCCGGCCTACATTCGTCCGCTATTTTGCGAAGGGCGGGGGCCGTTTCGCTGGGTGGCGCTTTCGGGCGAACCGTCGGACATTCATGTGACCGATGATTTGGTGCTGGAGCTTTTCCCTGCAAACCAAATTCTGCGGCGCTGGATTGATCTGGCGCGCAAGCGGATTAAGTTTCAGGGGTTGCCGGCGCGAATCTGCTGGCTGGGCTATGGCGAACGAGCGCAGTTTGGGCTGGCGATCAATGATCTGGTGAAGAAAGGAAAGCTGAAAGCGCCGATTGTGATGGGACGCGATCATCTGGACTGCGGCTCAGTTGCGTCTCCATTTCGCGAGACCGAAAGCATGAAAGACGGCAGCGACGCCGTCGCCGACTGGCCGCTGTTGAACGCGCTGCTGAACACGGCTGCGGGAGCTTCCTGGGTTTCCATCCACAACGGCGGTGGGGTCGGGATTGGATATTCGCTGCACGCCGGACAGGTCACGGTAGCCGACGGAACTGACGCCATGGCCAAGCGGATCGAGCGTGTACTGACAACCGATCCGGGGATGGGGATTATCAGACATACGGATGCGGGGTATGGAGAGGCGAGGGAGTTTGCTAGGGAGAACGGCGTGAAGGTACCGATGGGGTAGTCGCCAGCGCTGAGCTGCGCTCGGCCGACGGGCGAGGACGCCCGTCTCTCCATGGTTTACGGTGCGCGACTGAAACCTGAAAGCGGACAGCTGATTACAGCGCATTCTTGGTGCTGGTGTAGGCCGGTTTCTTCTGGTAGATCGCGTCGAATGCAGGGCCCAGCCCCATCCCTGAAAGAACTTTGGAATCCACGAGTACTTGTCGGTGAATCCCCAGGTCTGGAAAACCTTGCAGGAAGGCTGCTGCACGCAGATGGCAGCGATCTAAGAATCCTCCGGAGCAAGGGCGTACCTCGTTGTGAGCACGGAAAAACCCAGAATTAGACGGCAGGATTGTATCATTCAGCAAGCGGAGGTTTGCAGCTTGATTGGCCGCGTTTGCGAATCGAGATCACCGATTGAATAGACATGAAATTGACCGAGCGCTTCTGCTGGTCAACATCCGGCAGTTGGGCACGCTGTCTGCGGGGCGCGCCTCTGGTCCCCGGCGCCGAACTGAACTCGGTGACCTCGGCATTATCGAACACGGCGCAGTGCTTTGCGTCAGCGGGAAAGTTGTTTCCGTCGGCAAGACGAAAGATGTGCTGCGCGATCCCTGGGTCAGGAAGAACCGCAAGAAAATTGTAGAGATTGACTGCGCGGGCAAGGTCGTCCTGCCGGGGTTTGTGGATTCCCACACCCATCCTGTCTTCGTCTCGCCACGATTGGTGGATTTCGAGAAGCGCATCGCGGGAGCAACGTACGAGCAAATTGCAGCGGCCGGCGGCGGCATTCGATCGAGTGTGGAGGGCGTGCGGAAGGCGGGGAAGGCGCAACTGGCCGAGAGGGTTCTGGCAGCGCTGCAGGAAATCTCTTCTCATGGCACGACGACCGTGGAAGCAAAATCCGGATACGGGCTGTCGCTCGCAGCGGAACTGAAATCGCTGGAGGCGATTCGGACTGCGGCCGCAAAGTGGCCGGGGACAGTGGTTCCGACGCTGCTGGGCGCCCATGTCGTTCCACAACAGTTCCAAGACAAGCCGCAGGAATACGTGGCGCTGGTGTGCGAGCAGATGATTCCGCAGGCGGCGAAACGCAAATTGGCGCAGTTTGTGGATGTGTTCTGCGACACAGGAGCCTTCGGCGAAGAAGACTCGGTGAAGATCTTCGCAGTGGCGCGGACGAACGGCTTGCAGGTTCGCGTGCATGTTTCGCAACTCACGAGAACTCCGCTGAAGCGCCTGCTGACGTTCAGTCCGGCATCGCTTGATCATCTGGACCACCTGGACGACGGCGACATTTCGTTTCTGGCACGCAGTAATACGGTCGCAACCCTGGTTCCGGGCGCAAATTACTTTCTCGGTCTGCGAAAATACCCTCCCGCGCGCAAGCTGATCGATGCTGGTGCCGCCGTCGCGCTGGCCACTGACTACAACCCGGGATCTTCTCCGACCGCGAGTATGCCGTTTGTGCTCTCGCTGGCGTGTACGCAGATGAAGATGTCGCCCGCCGAGGCCATCTCCGCAGCGACAATCAATGGCGCGTGGGCGCTTCGGCTTCAGGAACGCAAAGGCTCGATTGAGCCCGGCAAGGATGCGGACCTAGCGGTCTTTGATGTGGCAGACTATCGCGAGATCGCATACTGGTTGACGTCAGACCGGTGCTCACATACGGTATTGAATGGGCAGTTGCTGCGAAACGGTGCCGATTGAAATCAGGCTAGAACGCCTTTATCGAAAAACGCTATGATGCCCTGGTCTTCACCGATACCATGCTCGACGTCGAAGCCATGCTACGGATCTGCACCCGCAATCTTTGCGGATGGCCGCGCGAGCACGATGAGTTTCTCGCTACGAACGCTGCGCTCGACAACTGGACAGACTCGGAAATCTTACCCGCACAGTTGGCCCAGGAAGAGACGTGACAAGCCGCCCGTAGGCGTCGTGGGTTATCCCCAACGATCCGCGCACTTCTGCGCAGAAACGCCTAACGACTACTCGCTGCGATCTTGAACTTGCGGGCAGTCACTATCCACGCGAAGAGTGAAGGCGGCGCTGGCGTAGTGGAAGATTGAGCCTTAGCCGTGCTTCTCTACAACCGAATCCACTACTTTAGCGAGCCATCAGTGTGAGCGCGTTGCCGAAGAACTGGAAGACCTCGCTCCTGCCGAGGGCTCTGCCAAACCGCTGATGCTGGTTCTAACCCAAATTCATCGTACGGCGAAAACGTCTTCGTCCCTCGATTCCTTTGTGACTTGTCTCAGCCCCGTCCAATTTACTAAGCAATCCGATCCTCCCTCCCTCACGTACATGGAGCAGACGAAGCCATTCGTGGCTGCTGTGGGCGTGACGCCACGTCCCCGGCAGAAAAAATCGCGTTGGCGACGTCCACCGACTTTGTTCCCGCTAGAAAAACGAGGAAAAATATGAAAAATCTGAAACGCTTGGTCGCCTTCGCCGTGGCCCTGTTAGTGCTGGCGCCGTCCAGCCTGTTCGCGTCCAGCCATCGCGAAGCGCCGATTACCGCACTGGACCGCACTGCGGACATTACCGATTGGTATGCGTTCGTCAGCTTTGATCATCCTGACCGGGTCACCATGATCCTGAATGTTGATCCCTTCCTGGAGCCGTCAAATGGTCCAAACTATTTTCCCTTCGATCCCAACGTCCTCTACGAAATGAAGGTTGACAACAACCAGGATGGAGTGGAAGACGTCACTTTCCAGTTCCGCTTTAATACGCAAATCCGCGTGCCCGGATTGTTCACCGGGTTCGTGGGAAACCTGGCCGGGATTCCACCCATCACTGCTCTCGACGGACCGGGTTCGGAAGGCCTGAGCCTGCGCCAGACTTACACCGTGACCATGATTAAGGACGGCAAGGCCACAGACCTGACCGGCGGTAAGACGCTGTTTGCGGTTCCGTCGAACGTGGGGCCAAACACCATGCCCGATTACCAGTCGCTCTACAACCAGGGAATTTATGACCTGGGAAATGGCGCGCGGGTTTTTGCGGGCACGGTAGATGATCCGTTCTTCATTGACCTGGGCGCGGCATTTGATTCGCTGCATTTCCGCATGGGAATCGGCGGGGTACTGACTCCGCAGGTGGATGGCGACGATACGCATAACTATGCTCCCGACGCGGTAGCCGGGTTCAACGTGAACTCCATGGTGCTAGAGGTTCCCATCACCTGGCTCACGGTGGACGGCAAGCTTCACGGCGCGGGCGATAAGCAGGCGGTGATCGGGACCTACGGCGCGACCTCGCGCCGCCGAGTAACGGTGCGCCGTTCTCCTCTCACTGCACAGAACGTGGGGAATTTCCAGCAAGTGCAGCGCGAGGGGAATCCGCTGATCAACGAACTGATCATTGGGACTGGATCCAAAGACCGCTTCAGCATGGATGATCCGAAGAACGACGCGCAGTTTGCGCCCTTCTTCCTCAATCCGTTGCTGGCTACGGTGTTTGGCACCCTGGGCATTCCCGTGGCCCCGGCGCCGCGGACCGACCTGCTGCCGCTGGTGCAATATCAGGCGCCGATTTGTCCGGGCTGCGGGCCGAATGATCACGGGCCGATCGCCGACCTGATGCGCCTCAACACCGGAATTCCGCCAACCCCCATCGCCAACCAGAAGCGGCTTGGCTTCCTCGCGGGCGATGTAGCCGGATTTCCCAATGGACGCAGACTCAGCGATGACGTGGTGGACATTGCGTCGCGGGTGGTGGCGGGTATCCTTGCGGATCCGGTCAAATTTGGCACTCCGATTGGCGACGGCGTAAACACTAACACGGAGGGTTATGGCACGACGTTCCCATACGTCATGCCGGCCAACAGCGGGCGAAACAGTCATCACGTTGGGCCCGGACAGGAAGGCTGCACGGGGCAGCCGGGCGGTATCTGTCCGGTTCAGTAGCTTGCAAATCGTGGCTGCTGCTTGTGCGGCAGCCGCGAAACTCTAGTACTCGAGGAATGTCATGAAAACGAAAATCGCAGTGCTTGTTCTAATGGTGACGATGGCCGGGCTTGCCTCCGCGCAAAACAATCCAGCGACGTCGGACGCCAATCTTTCTCCCGCCGAGCGCTCGATGGCCGTGGCGCGGCAGGCGTTTGAAAAGAAGCCCGGCTCGTATTCCGGCTACAACCAACTGGCGATCGCGCTCTCGCGCCGAGCGCGCGAGACCTCGGACATCAACTTCTATGCCCAGGCGGAAGACGCGCTCAAGAAATCTTTCGAGCTGGCGCCGGAAAACCTGGAGGGTGAAAAGATCCAGGTGTGGCTGCTGCTCGGGCGCCACGAATTCCCCGCCGCATTGGAAGCTGCAAAAGCCGTCAACAAGCGGGTGCCGGATGACGTTCTGGTCTATGGCTTCCTAGTGGACGCCAACGCCGAACTCGGCAATTACAAAGATGCCGAAACTGCGGCGCAGTGGATGCTCGACCTGCGTCCTGGCAATTTACCTGGGCTCACGCGCGCTGCGTATATGCGTGAGTTGTTTGGCGATGCCGACGGCGCTTACGACCTGATGGACATGGCGCTCCAAGCGACTCCGCCGACGGAAGCGGAAGACACTGCCTGGATACTGAATCAGATGGCGCATCTGCGATTGATCTCTGGCAAGCCCGAGGAAGCGGAGAATCTTCTGAATCAAGCGCTGGCGAAATTTCCTGGATATCATTACGCGCTGGCGAATCTTGCCAAAGTACGCATCGAGCAGAGGCGCTACACAGAAGCAGTTGATTTGCTCCGGCAGCGTTACCAGGCCGGCCCGCACGCTGAGAATCTCTATGACCTGGCCGAAGCTCTGGAATTGGCGGGACGCGCCGCCGAAGCGCAGAAAGCCTTTGCGGAATTTGAAACCAAGTCGCTGGCGGAATCGGTGAGAAAGGATAATTCCGACCGTGAGCTGATCTTCTACTATGCCGACCACGCTCACCAACCGGCGAAAGCGCTTGATGTTGCCCGGCAGGAACTTGCCTGGCGGCATGACGTCTATACCCGGGACGCTTACGCTTGGGCGTTGCACGTAAACGGTCAGGATGGCGAAGCGCGGAAGCAGATCGAAACCGCGCTTGCGGTGGGCGTCCGCGACGCGAAAATGTTCCGCCATGCGGGCGAGATCGCTCTACAGCTTGGCGACCGGGTCGCCGGAGAAAAATATCTGCGGGAGTCGGTGGCTCTGCGCGCTCCGGGGTCAGCGCAGGCGAACGCACTCCAGAACCTGGGGCCTGAGACTCAAACGCAGTAATCGAAAATGCACGGGGCGCGTGTCTGGAATGGCGCTCAGAACTCGAAACTGTCATGAAATCGCTGTACCAGATCTTGGCGCTGCTGGCGGTCTCCGTCTTCGGCACGCCAGTTGCGCAGGCGGCGTCGGGACTGTCGGGGATTGTGACTGACCCACAGGGCAGCGTGGTGGCCGGGGCAACCATCAGCATTCAGCGGCGGGCTGACTCCTCACGCCGCGAAAGTCAATGCGACAATCAGGGCCGCTTCTCCTTTGCCGCCATTGACGCCGGCGAATACACTCTCACAGCGGAGTACAGCGGCTTTGCGGGAATCACGCGAACGGTTTTGGTTTCTGAGAATGGCGCGAAGACCGTGGACGTCCAGTTCTCGGGAATCGCTTCGCAAACTGAATCGGTCACAGTTTCGGCGGACGTCTCAGACGCTGGACTGTTTGCTCCCGATCCCGCCCAGCGCATCTTGATTCGGGACGAGACGCTGGACGCAAACCCCGGCCGTCCCGGAATGCCCGTTTCCATTCCCGGAGCGCCGGTGGAATCTCCCGCGGGTGGAGTGAAGCCGCCGCAGTACTTTGTGCCGGGTGTGGCCGGCGACCACGGCGAGCCGATTGCCATGTTCCTGCAAGTTGGCGGATTCCTGTTCCCGAACAACTTGCCCGCCAACGCTCACGGCAACGGCTACGCGGACCCCAATGTAATCATTCCCATTGCAGTCGAGAGCGTTGAAACCGACGGTGGCGCGTTCAATGTGCGCGAAGGCAACAACTCGGTGAACTCGGCGATTACTTTTGGACTTCGTGACCGGCTGGAGCCGATGGTGCGCCTAACCGGCGACTATCGCGATCTCAACCTGGTCGCCGGCTGGAGTCCGCAGAATCCGGCAAACCGGTCTTGGATTGGACTTGAAGTCTCTTATGGCAATGGTTTCCTCGAGCGCCTGGAACATCGCAAACAGTACAAGGCAAATGTGTCGAAAGTGTTCGACTTCGGCAAGCATGAGCTGACGGTTTACGGCCTTGGCTATTACGGCTTCGCTTATCAGCCGGGTCTGATTCCAATCGAGACTCAGGTTGCGGGCGACACCATTGATGCCCGGCAGCGCGAGGAAACCTCAAACGGGGCGGCCATTCTTAACGACATTTGGCACGTCACGGATAAAAGCCAGTTCCAATTCTCGGGCTTCTATCGTTATTACACTCTGGACGTGCGGCCGAATTTTGGGGATGGTCTGATCCGGCAGAGTGAGCATCGCAACGCGAACTCGGAAGACGTGCTCTATGCGAATAACTTCAGCAAGAGTTTCTCGCTGATCGCCGGCGCGGACCTGAGGCGGGAAGCGCCTCGGGCGCTGGATCTCGACCTTATTGATGGTTTGGGAGAGCTGACTCCTGTTACTTCCAACAACGTGACGATGAATTTCTACAGTCCTTATGTGGCCGCTGACGGAACGCTGATGCGCTTCCTGCATTACAACATCGGCTATCGGCGGGACGAGGTTAGCCTGGATAATCAGGACCTCTACCGGCCGGATCTTTCTTTCTCGCGGAATGCAGGCATCAATTCGCCGAAGGGCACCATCTCGCTATTGCCACCGGAGAAAGCCTCGTTCTTGCCGACGCTGGCCCTGAGCTATGGCCAATCATTCTTCATCAATGACCCGCGCATTGGCACCACCGCGATTCAGGGTGGGACCGTAGTAAGCAAAGCCCGTTCGTATCAGCTCGTGGCGAGCAAAGTCATTGCGCAAACCGAATTCCGCGTCACCCTGGAGCACGTGACCACAGCCGAGCAACTGGCACGCATTTCGAACGACACCGGCCTGCAGGAAAACCTGGGGCCGGGGATTCTAAAGTCCCTCACGGTCACGGCACGGCGGAATTTCAAGTACGGTTTCGTGCAAGGACTGTTTGCCCGTGCCGACGCGCGGGACCGCCTGACGGGCGCGCCGACTCCCGAAGCTCCGCGGCTGATCTGGGACGCGCTTGCGTCGGTTGACAAGCTGCCGTTCCATTTGGTGGCGCGCGGCGAATATGAAAACGTTGGCAGGAAGCCATTGGGTGATGGATTCGACGCGGTGCCGGTGCGCGAATTTCGCGGCGCTGTGGTGCGTCCGTTCGAGAGCAAGGGATTCGATGTTGGATTGAACTTCTTTGTTGCGCGCGGCTACGGAGGCCAGACTCTGGAAACACTGGCGCTGCCAGGGGAAGGCAATCCGGTTGAGCGCGTCACTGGCTTTCCGCTTAAATCGTATGCGACGGCGTCGTTTACTTATCATTTCGGGCGGCGTTAGCTTGGGGGCCCTGCAGCATTTCTGCAATTCTCGTAAAATCCTGAAGGTTCTCCGAAACGAGGTCCTCCATGTTGAAGCGCGTTGCTCTGCAGTGTTCGGTGGTAGTGAGTCTGTTTTTGCTGCTGGCTTCTTTCGCAAGTGCGCAATCGGACGCGAAGAAGAAGGTCACCAGCCAGTCTGACCTGCCGCGGTTTACTTATCCGATGGATAAGGCTGCTTCGGACTTGCTGCAGGCTGATGCGGCTGCGTTTGACGCCTTCGCCGCCAAGGTCCGGTCCGACCTCGAAACAGTTTTTCCGGACTACGACATCGCCGACAAGGCGACCCTGCGCGATCTGCTTTTTGCCAAGCTGAATTTGCAGCAGCTTGCGGGGGAGTATCCCGAAGCGCTGGCGACGGTGAAGCAAATCCGCGATCTGGAGGACAAGCCAGCGGCACGGCTGACCAGCGGGATATTTACGGAAGCGTTGCTAAAGGCGGCGATTGAGACCAAGAGCACGAGCGGGCCGGTTTTCGAACAGGCGTTCACCAAGGCTTACGCCGACGCCGTCAATCCGCTGCCCTGGGATGTGGTGCAGGACACGATGAAGTCCGGGTGGGCCCGCGCCAAACTGGCCAGCAAGGCCGGACTCATTGGCTTTGTGAAGACGGAGCTTGATCCAGCCGTAGAAAAATCCAAAGCCTTGAGCAACGACGAGGCATGGGAGCTGATTGCGGTTCGGAGGTCCATACAATTCGATCTTCCCCTGAAAGACCAGCGCGTTGAAGTGCTGGGCAAGTACGTGATGGCGCACAATGTGGTGAAGCCGGACATTTGGGAAGCGCGGGAAGTGACGCTCACGGCCAAGGACAAGTTGACTCCAGTGCTGGTGGGCATTTGGGACTCGGGCGTGGACGTGTCGATTTTTGGCGAAAATGTTTTTACAGATCCGCATCCTACCGCCAGCGGCACCCACGGACTGGCTTTTCTGGACGACGGCGGCCCATCGCAAACCTGGACTTATCCTCTGACTCCGGCGCAGGAGAAAGAATATCCAACGTTTCGTGATGAGCTGAAGGGTTCACTGGACATGGAGAGCGGGATTGATTCGCCGGAAGCGAAAGCGCTGCAGCAAAAGATGAGCACCTACACTCCCGATCAAATGCACGAACGCGCCGAACTGCACAAGGTGATCGGCTTCTATGTGCACGGCACGCACGTGGCCGGGATCGCATCGCGGGGGAATCCGGCAGTGCGACTGGTGGTGGCGCGATTCAATGATCAGCTTCCTGACTTGCCGTTTCAGCCTACGCCGGAGTGGGCGCATCGCCTGGGCGCCGATTTTCAGCAGATGTCGGATTATTTCCGCACGCGCAATGTGCGAGTGGTCAACCTGAGTTGGGGAGACGATCCGCAAGAAATCGAGTTGTGGCTGTCGAAGACGGGCGGGCCCAGTGATCCGGCGGAACGCAAGCAGCGCGCGGCCGAGATATATGCCATCTGGCACGATACGGTCGAGACCGCGATGAAGAAGGCTCCTAACACTTTGTTCGTGTGCGCGGCGGGGAACGCCGACAGCAATGCCAGCTTCCTGCAGGATGTGCCGGCAGGGCTGCGGCTGCCCAATTTGATTGCGGTGGGAGCGGTGAACCAGGCGGGCGATGAAACTTCGTTCACCAGTTATGGCCCGACCGTGGTTGTGGATGCGGATGGCTACGATGTGGACAGCTTCGTTCCGGGAGGAGCGAGGGTGAGACTCTCGGGAACTTCGATGGCGTCGCCGAATGTCGCGAATCTGGCGGCGAAGTTGTTTGCGCTCGATCCTTCGCTGACTCCGGCGCAGGCGATTGACCTGATCAAGGCGGGAGCGACTACCAGCGAGGATGGTCGGCGGCATTTGATTAATCCCAAGCGCTCGGTGGAACTGTTGCGAAGCAGAAAGGCAGCTAGCGCGGGGCATTAGTCCAGGATCAGGAGCTTTCAACTGCAAAACCCGGCTCTGTCTCTGCAAAGGACACAGAGACAAGGACGGGGCACCCTTTTTGCGACGTCCTTGCGCTGAACGGCTTTCAGCTAATCCAGAATTGGGAGGCTCACGCAGGGCTGGACGAGGAACTCCAGTTCCGCAATGTGCTTCAGGGATTCTTCGAGCAGGGAAGTTGGGCAAGGCTCGAGCGTGATCACGAACGGCAGCCGCGATTTGGGATATCCGGGCTTCTGGAATACCGAGTCAATATTGATGCCGGAGCGGCAGAAGATCAGCGCCAGCGACGCGATGATGCCCGGCTCATCTTTCACGGTGAATCGCAGGTAGTGGCGGGATGTGAAATCGGCGCTAACGGGCAGAGTGGCGCCGCCGGCTCCGTCTTCATTTAGGGCCACACCGTTGATCTCCCGCGAACGCTGGATCGCAATCAAGTCCGAGACCACGGCGACGGCGGTGGGATTGCCTCCCGCACCGTGTCCGGCGAAAACAGTTTCGCCGCCGAATTTTCCGGTGGACATTACCAGGTTCTGCCCGCCCTCGACGCTCGCCAGCGGTGAAGACCGGTGCACAAGTGTCGGCTGCACCGAGGCGAAGATCTTGTCTGCGGTTTTCTCGGCGCGGGAAATCTGGCGGATGGTGCAATCAAGCAGCTTGGCGTAATCGAAATCCACCGGCTCTAGAGCACGGATGGAGCGCGCGGGAATATCCAGCGGATTTACCGAAACCCGCAATCCCGTGCGAGCCAGGATGGTGAGCTTGGCGCGCGCGTCGAGGCCGTCCACGTCTTCGCTAGGATCAGCCTCGGCAAAGCCGAGTTTCTGCGCTTCTTTTAGCGCGTCTCCAAAAGAAATTCCGCCGCTTTCGATTCGGGTCAGGATGTAGTTGCAGGTGCCATTGAGGATGCCGCAGAGTTGGACCAGTTCGTCACCAGCGAGACCTTCCTGCAGACCCGAGATGACTGGAATGCCTCCGGCAACCGAGGCTCCGAATGCGATGTGCTGGTTGTGCTGGCGCGCCAGGCGGACAAGTTCGGTGCCATCCCGGGCGATCAGTTGCTTGTTGGCCGTGACCACGGACTT
>Ga0137390_10003733_pt1 | contig 12500 bp, 15 predicted proteins | sample 15con2h24AmetaG_FD_104937 | JGI IMG/M metagenome (GOLD analysis project Ga0137390, IMG submission 104937) | Vadose zone soil microbial communities from Angelo Coast Range Reserve, California, USA - 15con2h2.4A metaG | ecosystem: Environmental > Terrestrial > Soil > Vadose zone > Saprolite... | reverse complement strand
GCATCGGGGCGGGGTGCCCGAACATCTTCTCGGTGACGTCGTCGTAGACCTGCTTCGTGAACTCCGGCGCTGCCGTCAGCACTCCAACCGCCATCTCGCCTCCTCTTGCTTTTGTGGACGCCGGATTCTAGGCCGCTACGTACAGCCTGGGCGAGAAGAGCAAAGCAAGCCGGCGCAAGCCATGCCTACTACGACGTCGGTTCCCTCTTTTGCGGAGCCATTGGCCAAGTTCTCGTTCATCCCCCAGGAAGTGCTGACTTATCGGTGAAGACTTTACGGTGTTGAAATCTCCGGTAAGCTGGATCCATGGCTGTCGAGCAACCCAGACGCCGCCCCAGGACGCGGACGCCCCGCACCGGGCGGCGTCCCGGCGAGAGCGACACATACGACGCGCTCCTCGAGGCGGCGCGGCGCCTGTTCGCCGAACGCGGCTACGAGGGCGCCTCGCTGCGCGCGATCGCCGCCGCCGCCGGCGTCGACGCCGCCCTCGTCGCGCACTTCTTCGGCAGCAAGGCCGACCTGCTCGCCGCAGCGGTCGACTCGCCGTTCGACCCCGACGAGGCGCTACCGCGCCTGCTCGCCCGCGGCCCCGACCACGTCGGCGAAGCGCTCAGCGAGCTCTTCCTCCGTGTCTGGGACGACGAGCGCCAACGCAACCCGCTGCTCACCCTGCTCCGCGCCGCCACGACCGAGCCGCGCGCCGCCACGCTGCTCCATGAGTTCGTATGCGCGCGCCTGCTCGGCCCGCTGCTCGCCGAGCTCGGCTCCGACCAACCCGAACTGCGCAGCGACCTCGTCACCGCCCAGCTCTCCGGCCTCGCACTGACCCGCTACCTTCTGCGCTTCGAACCGATCGCCTCGACACCAGCCGAGCAGCTCATCCCCCGGGTCGCCCCCACACTCCAGCGCTACCTCGTCGGGACGCTCTAGGGACGGCTCGGAGGCGACGCCGGTCGATGCACGCGAGTCGAGAGCTGACGCGACGCGCAGCAATTTCACGCGTGACTTCGATGAGGTCTTCCGCTCCGAAGGCATACGCGTGATCAAAGCGCCGGTGCACGGTCAGCGGCCGCCGGCCTCGCCAAGCCACCGCCGATCGATGAACCGGCGACGAGCGAGTTGTTGCCGCTTGATCTCCTCCGCCGTCGCGACCAGTTGGGCGGGGTGCTGCACGAATACAAACTCGTTGCGTAGCTAGCCGCTCCTCGAATCCGACGCTCACACGTCTCTCGGCGAGCGCATCACCCATGCGCGCCGCGACCCATCAGTGTTGTCAGCGCGATCCGAGCAGGGCCGTGGACCACGCTCGGACGAAAGTCCCGAACGGAATTCTCGGCACCCACAGGGCGTCCCGTGTGCCGCTCTCGCCGGGAGCGTCGCGCGGTGCGGGACGTTCGCGTCATGGAGGGGCGTCTGGGGTGCGTTGCGCACACGGAAGTACTTGGGAAATCATTTCCTCGCTGTAAAGTCATCAATGGTAAGTCATCACAGTTGAGGAGGAATACGAATGGAAGCTGCTCTGAAGCCAACCCGAACGGTCGCGCATCCGCGCTCGCCCGTAGGCGAGGTCGCGCGACCTGTCGCCGCTGCTCTGGTCGCGCTGTTCGCCTTCAGCGCGATCTTCGTCGAGGCCTTCCATGCCCCGCGCCCGCACGGGCTCGGGATCGGCTTTGTCGGCGGTGCAGCGAGGGCGAGCCGGATACAGCGGGTGCTCGACGCGCAGGCGCCGGGCGGCTTCCACGTGCGCGGCTACGCCGACGAGGCGGTCGGCCGTCATGCGGTTGTGCACGCGGATGTCCGTGCCGTCTTCATCCCCGGCGCGAGCGGTGACCGCTTGCTCGTCGCCGCGGCGTCGGGATCGACGCAGCTGGTGACGGAGAGCTTCCACGCGCTCGCGGCGCGCACGAACACGCCCTTGGCGGTCAGCGACGTTGCGCCGCTGCCCGCGCACGACCGGCTGGGTCTCTCATCGGTGTTTGCCGTCCTCGGCACGCTAATTCCCAGCCTTGCCTTCGGGGCGCTGCTCGCATCCCTCGCCCGCGGCGCCTCTTCCCGGCTGCGCTGGACCGCCGTCGGCGGCTACGCCGTGCTCGCCGGCATCGTCATCGCACTGAACGTCGACGTGCTGATCGGCGCGCTGACCGGAGCGTTTGCCGGTGTCGCGTTCGTCGCAGGGCTGCTCGCACTCGCCGTTGCCGCGACCGTGCACGGCCTGACCCGTCTCGCCGGGCCCGCCGGACTGGTGACCGCGGTTGCGCTGCTGCTGCTGCTCGGGTTCCCGAGCTCGGGCGGCGCGGTAACGCCGCAGCTGCAGCCGAGCTTCTACGGCGCGATCTCGGCCTGGCTTCCGGCCGGAGCCGCGCTGACCGCGTTCCGCCACGTCGTCTACTTCGACTGGGCCCATACCGCCACGCCGCTGCTCGTCCTCGCGGCCTGGGCTGCCGGTGGCCTCGCGATCGGCCTGCTCGCCGACCGGCGCGAGTTGGGCTGGCATCGGCCGCTGCGCCTGGCATCGGAGCGCGCCTGATCCCGGCCCGGGGGTGAGCGGGAGGAGCATGCGATGGGCACGCGAAAACACGGCGAGCGCACCGTCGAATACAGAGGGGGGAGCCGCGAGATCAGCCTCGCGCGCGTCACCCACTGGCTGGCCGTACGCCACTCGCTGCGCACGGAGCTCGTGCTCGTGCTCGGCCTATACGCGCTCTACGAGGCCACCCGCGGCCTCGCCGCCGGCAGCCGCAGCCTGGCGATCCGGCACGCCGACGACGTCGTCTCGATCGAGCGCTCGCTCCACCTCTATGTCGAGACGAGCGTGCAGCGGAGCGCCGAGCACGTCTCCGTGCTCGTCTCCACGCTCGGCCTCGCCTACCTCACCCTCCACCTCGCCGTCACCGGGCTGCTGCTGATCTGGCTGCACCAGCGCCGCCCTGCCGCCTACCCGTTCGTCCGCACCACACTCCTGCTCGGCAGCGGCCTTGCAGTGATCGGCTACCTCGTCTTCCCGACCGCGCCGCCGCGGCTCAGCGGCCTCGGGATCGTCGACACCGTCTCCGGCCATCTGCCGGTGAAGCTGAACGGGGGGCTCGTCAGCTCGCTCTACAACCCCTACGCGGCCGGCCGAGCATGCACGCCGGCTACGCCCTCGTCGTCGGCGCCACCCTTCTCCGCCAGGGACGCCACCTCCTCACCCGCATATCAGGCGCCGCCTACCCCGCCTTCGTCGTGCTCGTGATCGTCGCCACCGGCAACCACTTCTTCTTCGACGCCTTCGCGGGCGTGCTCGTCGACATCCTCGCCGCTGCGATCGCCGCGCTCCTGCTACGGCGCGCGGTCGCGCAGCCAATCGTCCTTCCGACACGCCGGCCGGCGGCAGTGCCCGATCGGAGAGTGGCGATCGTGCGCAGCGACGCGCCTTCGTAGCCGTCCGGTGCGGGGCGTTCGCGTCATGGAGGGGCGTCTGGGGTGCGTTGCGCACGCGGAAGTGCTTGACAAATCATTTCTTCGCTGTAAAGTCTACAGCGTTAAGTCATCGATGTTAAGTCAGCACCGTTGAAAGGAGCAGTCTCATGAGCACCGCCAAGGAATCACTCAAGAGCAACAGCAGAGGAGGACCCCGAATGGCTGGTCAGGCCACGACCGCGACTGTTCGTATCCCTCGCGCGTTTCTCGGCGCCGGCCGGTGGCGCGCCGTCCGGGATGGCTCCCGTCTTGGATTCACGGGGCGCAAGATGATGGGCTTGATCCCGGTCCGCGGCCACTTCGCCGAGTTCACCTTCGAGGCGCAGGGCCCAAGCAGCGAGGCTGAGGAGGAAACGCCGCCGCGGCTGGCGATCCAGGCGACGAGCATCGACACCGGCATCAAGCTCCGCGACAACCATCTCCGAAGCCGCGACTTTCTCGACGTCGAGCACTTCCCGCAGATCGAGTTCCGCGCCGAGCGGATCGAGCAGCAGGGTCAGGATGAGTTCCGAATCGGCGGACCGCTGACCATCCACGGTGTGACCCGTCCGGTCGAGCTCGTGGGGCACGTTCACGAGCACGGCGCCGACATCCGGCAGATCCACGCCACCGGGACGCTTAACCGCTACCAGTTCGCCGTCAAGGCCTGGTATCCGATGGAGCTGATGCTGAGCCGCAAGATCAAGCTCGAGCTCGACCTCACCCTCGAGCGGGCCTGATCCCTCCCTCCCAACTCCGGCTCGCGTCTGAACGTGGCGCCGTCATTCGTGTTGACGGCGGCCGCATCGAAGACGTCGCCGGTGCCCATCAATCACTCGCAAAGGAGTCAGCATGACCCCCAGCTACTTCAGCAGCTACGAGAACATCGCCATGGAGCGCAGCGATTCGGGAATCCTGACCGTGCGCTTCCACACCGATGGCGGCCCGGTCGTCTTTACGGGCAAGACCCACCGTGACCTGCCCAAGGCGCTCGCCGAGATCGGCGCCGACCGCGGCAACAAGGTTCTCATCCTCACGGGCACCGGCGACGTCTTCATGGACGAGATCGACGGCGAATCGCTCGGCGAGATCTTCAAGCCCGGCGAATGGGACAAGATCTACTGGGAAGGCAGGCGCGTCTTACAGCGGCTGCTCGAGATCGAGGCGCCCATGATCGCCGCCGTCAACGGTCCGGCGACCGTGCATAGCGAGTACGTGCTGCTCGCCGACATCACCGTCGCCTCCGAGGACGCCATCTTCGCCGACAAACCGCCCCTCGCCTTCGGCGTCGTCCCCGGCGACGGCATCCACGTCATCTACGAGGAGCTGCTCGGCATCAACCGCGCCCGCTACTTCGCACTCACCCAGCAGCGGCTCAGGGCGAAGGAGGCGCAAACGCTCGGGCTCGTCAACGAGGTCGTTCCCAAGGGCGCTGTCTACGACCGCGCGTTCGCGATCGCAGAGCAGCTCGCGAAGAAACCGCAGCTGTTCCTCCGCTACACGACGCTCGCGCTGCGGCAGCGCCTGCTGCTGCGGCTAAACGAAGGCACCCAGCTCGGGATGGCTCTCGAAGGGCTGACGGCAGCCGACCTCGCCTACCAGCAGCAAGAAGTCACCGCTTAACCGACCGATCGCAAGGAGACGGATCATGCTCACCGCAGTCCCGGAACCATCCTTTCTCGCGACGCGCCGCGGCAAGCTCACGCTGCTGTTGCTGTGCGGGATCGCGTTCCTCGACTTCGTCGACGCGTCCATCACCAACGTCGCCCTTCCCTCGATCCGCCACGCGCTGCACTTCTCCGTGGACGGGCTGACGTGGATCCCGAACGGCTACCTGCTCACGTACGGCGGCTTCATGCTGCTCGGCGGGCGGCTCGCCGACCTGTTCGGTCGCCGCCGCGTCCTCGCGAGCGGCATCGTGCTCATCGGGATCTCCTCCCTCGTCGGCGGGTTCGCGCAGAGCGCCGGCGTGCTCGTCGGCGCCCGGCTAGCGCAGGGACTCGGCGCCGCGCTGACGCTTCCCGCCGCGCTCTCGATCCTGACCACTAGGTTCAGGGAGGGGAAGGACCGGAATACGGCGCTCGGCGCCTGGGGCGGCACCGGCGGGCTCGCCTCGGCCGCCGGCGTCGTCCTCGGCGGCGTGCTCACCGAGGGCCCGGGCTGGCGCTGGGTGATGTTCGTCAACCCGATCGCCTGCGCTCTTCTGCTCCCGGCGGTGTTCCGATTGATCGAGGGCGAGCGAGGTCGCCGCCGGCTCGCGGACTTCGACGGGGTCGGCGCGGCGCTCGTCTCGGGCGGGATGCTGCTGCTCGTCTACGCGCTCGTGCAGGCGCCGTCGGCCGGCTGGGGCAACGCACGGACGATCACCGAGCTGGCCGGAGCGGTCGTTCTGCTCGCCCTGTTCGTGTTCAACGAGCTGCGGCAGCGGGAGCCGCTCGCGCCGCTGTCGATCTTCCGGATCAATGGGCTCGGTTTCTCGAACGTGACCCAGCTCGCCGCCTTTGCGGGCATTCTCGCACTGTTCTTCTTCCTCACCCTCTACATGCAGACCGTCCTCGGCTACTCGCCGATCCAGGCGGGACTCGCATGGTTGCCGCTGTGCGTCGCGGTCGCCGTCAGCGCCGGGGTCTCGTCGCAGCTGCTCGCGCGGGTTGGCACGAGGCCGGTGATGATCGTCGGCGCGATCGTCGCCGCCGGCGGCCTCTACTGGCTCTCCCACATCCCGGTCGACGGCTCGTACCTGGCCGACCTGCTGCCGGGCACGCTCGTGTTCGCGCTCGGCGGCGGCGCCGTGTTCGTCGGCGTCACCACCGCCGCGAACGCCGGAGTGCCGGCCGACAAGGCCGGACTCGCAGCTGCGCTGCTCAACGCATCACAGCAGCTCGGCGGCGCGCTCGGCCTCGCCATCCTCACAGCTGTGTCGACAAGCCGCACGAACCATCTGCTCGCCGTAGGCGTGCCGGCTTCGCACGCGCTCACCGCCGGTTTCCAGCGAGGGCTGCTGATCGGAAGCATCTTCGTCCTCGCGGCCGCGGTCAGCGCGCTGCGCGCAACGAACACCCGCGGCGCAACCGAAACACCGGTCACCGAGGCGGAGCAGGAGGCTCCGCTCGCAGCGTGATGAACGCCGAACACGTATCGCACGACGGCTCGGTGCGCACGCGTCTGTCAATCGCAAGTCCACCGGCACGCACCGCCGTCGCCCGGAAACGCGAGCTAACGCTGACGTTTGACGAGCTAGCGCTCATCTACAAGTCGCTGCAAGCAGTGAAGACGCTAGGCGCGCTGCCACCACAGGATGAGCTCCTCAACGACACCATCGAGCTCGTCGACCAGGCGCTAAACGCTGCGATCCGATAGCGAGAGCTGATGCTCCCGTCCAGCCACTCATCGTGCGCTGTTAGGAAGCAATCGAGCCGAAGCTCCATCCGCGCAGGGGTCTCCGGTTCGAGTCCGGAAGAGGGCTCTGCAAAGAGGCCGTAAATGCGAACTTTCGCGCCGCCGGCGGAAGCGCCTCAGGATTCCGGTCGCTCCCGAACGACATCGGCCGTGCGTTTGTCGTCGCGCAACCCGAGGAAGCGCGGCTGACGTAGCCGGCCCTCGCTCGTCCATTCGGCGAACCCGATCTGTGCAACGAGGTCGGGCCGCGTCCAGTGTGTTCCGGGCGGGACCGGCCGGGCATCGACGAACGGTGACTCGAGCGTCTCCAGTGCGCGCAGCCGCGCGCCGAGCTCGCGCAGCGTCGCGACGGTGTATCCGGTGCCGACCTTCCCCGCGTAGCGGAGCCGATCGTCCTCGTAGTAGCCGACGAGCAGCGCCCCGAATTCGATTCGGCTGCCGCGGGGATCGGTGTACCCGCCGATCACCAGCTCCTGCTCCCACGCGCACTTCAGCTTCAACCAGTCCCTTGAGCGGCCGTGGGCGTATGGCGCATCGGCGCGCTTCGCAATCAGCCCCTCCCAACCGGAGCGGCAGGCCTCGGCGAAGCGGCGCTGCGAGTCGCCGCGGAACGCTTCGCTGAGCTGCAGGCCATCGCGCGGACGAATGGCCCGCTCGAGGCGCGCGCGCCGTTCGAGCAGCGGTCGGCCTGTGAGATCCTCACCGTCGAGCTCGAGCAGGTCGAACACGCAGTAAACGACGGGGTAGGCGGAGACGAGGTCGGCCGAAGGCGCCCGAACCCCGAGTCGCTGCTGCAGGCGACCGAAGGACGTCTGCTCATCGTCGAACGCGACGATCTCGCCGTCGAGGAGAAGCCGACGGGCCCGTTGGGCCGAGACCGCAGCACCCACCTCCGGGTACGTCTCGGTGAGATTCGTTCCGGTGCGCGACTCGAGCCGTACCTCGCGCCCGGTCTTCCACGCAACGCAGCGTTCGCCGTCGAACTTTCGTTCGAGCAGCCAGTCGTCGCCGAACTCACGCTGATCGCTCAGGATCGCAAGCATCAACGCGAGCGGCACACGGGCATCATCATCGAACGCCCGAGCCTTCGCGCGGATGCTGCCGCGGCGGAGCCTTAGTACGATTGGGCCCTACCAACGGACAGACGCAGTGGACGCGGTTGATCTCGAGCTTCGCAACCTGACCTACGCCGGGGTAGTGGAACTCGGCCGCGTCCCGGCCGCGGCCGAGGTCGCCGTCGCGGCAGGCCGCGATCCCGAGGAGGTCGTCGCCGGTTGGCGGCGCCTCCACGACCAGCACGCGCTCGTACTCAACGCGGCGACGGCCGAGATCCGGATGGCGAACCCGTTCTCCGCCGTCCCCACCGCGTACCGCGTCCACGCCGCCGGCCGTTGGTGGTACGCGAACTGCGCGTGGGATGCGTTCGGGATCTGTGGCGCGCTCCGCGTCAACGGCGAGATCGAGACCTCATGCCCCGACCGCGGCGAGCCGATTTCGGTCGCGGTGCGCGGCCGGCGACCCGACGACGAGAGCCTGCTCTTCCACTGCCTCGTTCCCGCCGCCCGCTGGTGGGAGGACATCGTCTTCACCTGAAGCACGATGAACCTCTTCCGGTCGGAAGAGCGCATCGAGCACTGGCTCGGCGCACGCGAGCCCGGCGCAACAATCCCCGTGACCACGCTGAGCGAACTCGCGCACGCGTGGTGGGACGACCGCCTCGCACCGGACTGGCGTCCGCACAGTCGCGAGCAGAACCAGGCGATCCTCGACCGGCTCGGCCTGACGGGCGAGTTCTGGCGTCTTCCTTGATGCAGCCAACTGCCCTGAAGTCGTGCTAGCCGGCAGCGGCTTCCGTCCGCCGCGGCAGGACCCAGTTCCGGCGAACATAGTGGCAGGTGTACCCGTTCGGATACCGCTCGAGGTAGTCCTGGTGCTCCGGCTCCGCCTCCCAGAAGGCGCCCGCAGGCGCCACCTCGGTCACGACCTTCCCCGGCCACAGACCCGAGGCGTCGACGTCGGCGATCGTCTCCTCAGCGACCCGGTGCTGCTCCTCATCGACGTAGAAGATCGCCGAGCGATAGCTCGCCCCGATGTCGTTGCCCTGCCGGTTCAGCGTCGTGGGGTCGTGGATCTGAAAGAAAAACTCGAGCAGCTCGCGATACGACATCTGCTCCGGATCGAAGAGGATCTCGATCGACTCCGCGTGCGTGCCGTGATTGCGATACGTCGCGTTCGCAACATCGCCGCCCGCGTAGCCGACGCGCGTCGAGAGCACACCGGGCTGCTGCCGGAAGAGATCCTGCATACCCCAGAAGCACCCTCCGGCAAGGATCGCCTTCTCGACTGCTCCACTCATTTTCCACTCCTTCTTGCTCGACGCTGTCGCGTTCACTCTACGGACTCGACTCAGTTCTCCAGCTGACCCGCCGGGCCGTGTGTAATCGGACTCACCGAGGTGCCCTGCGCTAGGCGGCGTTGCCGCTCCCTTCCCCGCCAGCCCCTAATCGTCTATGCGAGATCCTCGCGTCGGAGCACCCCGACGAGGACGCCGTCGGAGTGCGTGACCACGATCCGGGTGAGCTCCTGGTCGCGTATCCGCTTCGCAACCGCCTCCCGCCGTGCGCTCGGCCTGATCGTGCTCGGCCCGAGCGACATCGCGTCTTCGGCACTCACGCGCTCACCGGCGCGTAGCGCCTGTCGGCCGAAGAGACCCAGGACGACGTCGGTTTCGTTCGTGACAACGCAGATCTGCCGTTCGTCTCCCGCGCGTGGGGCGACGTCGGCGACGAGCTCGTCCGGGCGGCACGTCGGCGCGTCCACACGGGCGATGCTTCCGACGCGCGTGCTGCTGTCAGCCGCTCCTTCGAGCGGAAGCCCGAACGAACCCCAGTCGGCTTTGCCGGGGGCATAGTGGTAGACGCGGGTGAAGCCGATGCTTTCGAGCCGCGACGCGGCCCGTGCGCTGACGTCTCACTGGTAGTCGTAGCAGTAGACGATCAACGGTCTCTGCGGGTCGAGCGACGCGGTCGTTTCGCGGTCGAGCGTCTTCAGCGGGATGTTGATCGCACCCGGAAGGTGCTCGTCCTCGAATTCGTCTGCTGGCAGAACCTCGACCAGCTGAGCATGCTCTTCGTGCCGAAGCCGCTGCTCGTCACGGTCGATTGGTATGGGCATATCGCCTCCTTGATCGGTTCACGCGGTCCAACGTTCCTCCACCCGCCCCGCCTTCCAGTAGACGAGCGAGACCGCCCAGGTGGCAAAGAACAACGCAACGACGAGATAGCCGATCTTGCCGAGGTCGAGCACCCGGAGCCCAACGGTCACCTGCAGAAGCTCGAACAAGCCGATCACGAGCGCGACCGTGACCGAGAGGCTCGTGACGGTGATGTTGTAGTAGATCTTCCGCACCGGGTTCGAGAAGGCCCAGCCGTAGGCGTGGCTCATGACGACACCGTCGGCGGTGTCCAGGAGCGACATGCCGGCGGCGAACAGCGTCGGCAAGGCGAGGATCGCCGGCAGCGGGACATGGTCGGTTGCGACGCCGGCGGCAAGTGCGAGCAACGCGATCTCAGTTGCGGTGTCGAGCCCGAGCCCGAAGAGAGCGCCGAGCGGTGCCATCTTCCAGCTCGTGTCGATGCGGTCGCCGATACGCGTGAGGACGAGGCGGCTCAGCACGCCGCGATCGAGTAGGCGCCGCTCGAGCGCCTCGCTGTCGTGACGCCCGGCCTTCATCTGGCGCCACGCCCGCACGATATCGGTAAGCACGAACAGGTTGAGGATCCCGATCAGGAGCAAGAAGACGCCGGAGACGGAGGCGCCGATCGTGCTGCCGCCGTGCTGGAGGGTCGGGACCGCCGCGTCGAGGGGGCCGGCGGCGACCGCGAGCCCGGTCGTGAGGGCGAAGACGATCGTCGAGTGGCCGAGCGAGAAGAAGAACCCGACCCCGAGAGGACGCCTGCCGTCCTGCAGCAGCTTGCGCGTCGTGTTGTCGATCGCGGCGATGTGGTCGGCGTCGAAGGCGTGGCGCAAGCCGAGCGTGTAAGCGAGGGTGCCGAGACCGGCGAGCGCGGGCGTCTGGCGTGAGTACCAGAAGTACAACCCCCACCCAAGGGCGTGGAGCAGGGCGACGGCGCCTACGAGGACGAACAGGCGCAGCCTCTCGCTCATCCCTTGCGCAGATCGGGAGTCGGGGCGCCGAGAAGCGCCAGACGGGCCGCCTGCCAGGAATTCGTCAAGGCGGCACGCACGGTCTTCGACGTGCGCCCGAGGAGCCGGACGGATACGCCGCAGCGATTCGGCAGTTCGCTGACTCCGGCGAGCACGGCGTTGTCGGCCAGCGACTCGCGGAGCAACCCGACGAGCTCGTCCGCGGGTTTTTGCTCGGTCACGACGTAGAGCGTCGCGATGACGTCGCTGCCGCCGAGGAGGCCGAGCGAACGGAGGCCCTCACCCCGCGTGGGGCTGAGGCGCAGCAGGTCGGCGAAGAGCAGTGTGCCATCCGGTCTGCGCGCCTCGGTCTCGGCCCAGTAGTGCTCGTAGGCGTGGAGCTCGCCGCGGGCGACGCGGCCGGGGAGAAGCACCTCGCCCACGATTGCCGTGGCGTCCGAATCCGCGGTGAGGCATGTCCGTTGAAAGAACCGGGAGCCGCGGAACGGTACAACGGCGTCGGGCAGGTACTCGAGAACGGCCCCGGAACCGACGCGGAGGTTGACGAGCTGGGTGGCGAAGTTCCGCTCCGCCCGGTAGACATTGGTTGCGGCCTTGTGCCCCTTCAGCGCCAATCAACGCGCCTACTGCGGCCGGTGAATGGACAAGATGGATCAGGATCACCGGCCCGTACGTCGTGAGCACAGAGATTGCGAGGGCGAGGCCGAGGGTCGGCAGGCTCAACAACATCAATAGCGGTCTGATCTGCCCGGCCGTCTCTCCTCGGCGCGGAAGGTGGAGCGGCCACCGCTGCGCGTGAGGCTCGTGACCCTGCGTCAAGCGCTCGACGAGCGCCGTTGTGAAGTTGAGCCCACTCATGCTCGAGCCGCAGCAGCGGCGGTGGCAACGTCTCGTGGGTACGTCGCCAACGCGCGGAAGAGGAAGTACGCGCTGCCCGCGAGCGGTATGAGCATCAAGAGGAAGGTCCACTGCAGCCCGGAGCGACCTCCGCCGAAGACGTAATCGGACACGCCGCCGAACGTGACGGGCGCAAGTGCCTGCGCAAGCGTGCGGAGAAACGTGCGCACACCTTCGGCGCGTCCCCAGAGAAGCGGCACCATGATGTCGAGCCTGGCAGCATCGAGCGGAGGATTCTGCGCGGAGAGGGCGAGCGCGGCGAAAACGATGTACGGCAATGCCATCGTGGCGTGATGGGTGAAGATTGCCGGCACGAAGAGCACGACCGCGCTCGCAGCCGCGATCGCGCTGACGAGGATCCGCCCGGTGAACACGCCGCGACGCAGGAGCAAGTCGCCGATTGCCCCGCCGGCGAGAACACCGATCACGCCGCCGATGCCGACGACGAGCAACACGAGCGTCCCGAGCGCCTGGTCGATCGCGTACTGACGCGTGACGAACTCGACACCGAAGGTCTGAACGCCGGACAGAAAGAAGTACCCTCCGGCGCTGGCGACGATGAGGATGGCATTCGTCCGGATGCGCAGGATGTAGCGCGT
>Ga0137390_10003721_pt1 | contig 12514 bp, 10 predicted proteins | sample 15con2h24AmetaG_FD_104937 | JGI IMG/M metagenome (GOLD analysis project Ga0137390, IMG submission 104937) | Vadose zone soil microbial communities from Angelo Coast Range Reserve, California, USA - 15con2h2.4A metaG | ecosystem: Environmental > Terrestrial > Soil > Vadose zone > Saprolite... | reverse complement strand
TGATTCACCAGTGCCTGAGCCCCCGTCGTGCTGCCTACAGGAATATTGCCAATATCGCCGAGCGAGGTCATCTTCGCCTGTGGTACCTGCACCTGGACCTGATAACTAACACCCGACTTCGGGTCTCGCCAATAATTCGGAGAGACAAAACGGCTGGAGGCGGTCGCAGAGACAATGGCCGAACCGACATCATTCGCGGTTGTGCCAAGCTGGCCCGCGACCTCTCGATTCACACGAATATCGACTGTGGGGTAATGCTGCGGCTCTTCATACTCAAGATCACGAAGGGCGGAAATGGCCGCGAGTTTCTGTCGCACCCGTTCGGCATAGCTCGCGACATCTGCGTACTGCGGACCTGTAATCGTTACCTCAGCTGTTGATGATGAGCCGAAGCTGAGGATCTGGCTGACCAGATCGCCGGGATCAAATGAGAAGTGTGCCTCGGGAAATTGTTGGGTGAGTTTTTTGCGGAGCTCTTCTTCAAGGTCTCCGAGCTTGAGCGCTGTCCCTTGCTTGAGGCCGACGTTGATGATGGCCTGCTGAGGTCCGCTCGTCCAGAGAAAGACTGCATTGATTGGATACGACGATCCCTGGGTTCCGACATATCCGAGACTAATGTCGAGATTTTTCTCTCCGGCGACGTTCTGAATCGTCGTCAAGACCCGGCGTACCAGATCCTCGGTCACAGCGACACGAGTCCCGTCCGGCGCGTCGATGCGAAGACGAAACTGGGTTGACGCAGCGGAAGGAAAGACTTCCTCGGCAATTTGCGGAGTAACAAACAGGAGTACCAGCAGAGCGACGATGGCGTATGCGGCAAGGAGCAGCACCGAAATACGCATCGCACGTTCGAGGATGTTCTCGAAGCGGTTGCGAAAGCGGTCGAAACTGCCTTCCGTGTGCCCGTGGCTGTCTTTCTCCTGAGTCTTCGATTTCAGCAACCAGTTCGCCAGTACCGGGACGAGAGAGCTGGATAGAAGATAAGACGCACCCATTGCGAATCCAACCGCGAGTGACAGCGGCAAGAATAGCGACTGAGCCGGGCCCGTCATGAAAAAGGACGGAATAAAGACGGCCATTACACTAAGCATCGCGAGCAAGCGAGGAATTGCGATCTCTCGGCTGGCGAGATGAACTGCGCGCGGCGTGCTTTCGCCATTGTCGAGATGGACATGGATGTTTTCGAGGAGGACTGTGCCTTCGTCTACCAGGATGCCGACGGAGAGAGCCAGTCCGCCCAGCGTCATGATATTGATGGTCTGCCCAGCCAGTTTGAGGAGAACGACCGCGGTAAGCAACGCGAAGGGTATCGTGATGACGACGATGAGAGACGATCGCCAATCACGCAGGAATAGGAGCAGCGTCAATCCGGTGAGAAGGGCTCCGATCAATCCTTCACGCAATACGGAGCTGAGAGCATCGCGAACGTACTGCGACTGGTCGAACTCATAGGTGATCTGGATGTCTTCGGGAACGAGTGATTGGAAGCGGGCAAGGTTCTGGCGGACCTCACTGACGACGGTAAGGGTAGAAGCGTCCGGCCGCTTTGTGACTGGGATGTAGATCGTCCGCTTGCCATTGAGCAGAGCGTATCCAGCGAGAAGGTCTGACGAGTCGGAGACGTTACCCACGTCCCGGATATAGACAGAGGCTCAGGAGCCGAGCTTGAGCGGAATGCTGAGCAGGTCGTTGATCTGGGTTACGGTCGAATCGGTCGTCACCAGCGTATGTGTTGTAGCGATATCGGCATTACCGGCTGGCTGGATGCTGTTGCCGGAGGTAAGCGCCTGCACCACGTTCTCCGGCGATAGGCCATATGCCTGCAATTTCTGCGGATCGACGTTGATGACGGTTGTGCGCTGATTGCCTCCGAATGGCGGTGGCGAAGACACCCCGGGGAGTGTCGCGAAGACAGGCCGGACGCGGTTGAGAGCAAGATCCTGGATTTCGGCGAGAGTTCGCGACGGGCTGGAGAAGACCATGTAACCGACCGGCAGCGTTCCCGCGTCGTAGCGGATCACAAACGGCGACACGGTTCCTGGGGGCATAAAAGCGCGAGCTCGATTTACGTAGGAGATCGTCTGCGCCAACGCTTCACTCATGTTGGTGCCGGGATGGAACGTGAGCCGCAGAAGGGCGGTTCCCTGAATCGACTTCGCCTCGACGCTCTCAATTCCATTGATATAGAGGAAGTGATACTCGTAGTAGTACGAGATGAACCCTTCCATCTGCTGCGGGCTCATGCCGCCATAGGGCTGAGCCACATAGATAACTGGCAGATCGAGATTCGGGAAGATATCGACGCGCGTCCGCATGATTGCCAGAATGGACGACAGACCCAGAGCGACCACCAGCACGAGAACTGTAATGGGTCTTCGAAGCGCTGCGCGAACGAGCCACATAGATCGTTAGTTTCCTTCCTTATGGTTGGCTCTTGAGCATCTGCAGGAACGGTTGCAAATCCCCTTGCGCTACAGTGACGCCGAGTTCTGCTCGCCAAACACTTAACCTTGCGATGGCATCGTCGCCCTCGGCTTGAGCAAGAACTCCTTCGGCTGCAGCAACGTCCACGACAGTAGCCAAACCGGAACGATATCGAGCTTGCTGCTGCTGTTCGCTGGTGCGAGCCGCGGTCAGCTCAATAGGAGTGTTCGCCGCGACCTGCCGGGCACCGGCGAGTGTGGCCCTCGCCTGTTCTATGGCCACTGAAATATCGTCAATCGCCAGGTTGTAACGGGCGTGTTCTGCCTGAACATTCGCCTGCTGGACTTTCTTTTGTTCGCGAAGGCCGAAGTAATCGAATGCTGAAAACGTGACCTGGACGCCCGCAGCCCAGTTGAAGGTATCCGGCGCAAGTCCCGCACTGCCACCGGGAAAGTTCCCGGTTAACACCGTTCCAACCCCTCTCCCCGACACCGCCCCCAGTGTGCTGAACACGGGGACGTAACTGCGATCAAGAGCGCGCTTCTGAGCCTCTTGCTCTCCCACGAGAGCGCCTTCCTGCAAAACCGCCGGATGGGAAATTGCCTTCACCGCATCAGGATCAGAAGGAGGAAGTGTGGCGAGCAACGGCGACGCATCGATCTCCAGCGACTGTTCATTCGCGGATCGCAGATATTTCGATAGAGCGGATCGGCGAATCGTTTCCTGCGTCTGGGCTTGAATCAGTTGATTGCGTGCAAGCGCAAGTTGGGCATCCGCCTGAGAGGCGTCCGCGCCCGGACGGAGCGTGTTATCGACGAGCACATGGACCGCCTGGTCGAATGCCTCGATCCGCTTGACGTTGGCCTGAGCTACTGCGACGAGTTGGTGAGTTGCTGCTAGATCGAAGAAGGCACTGCTCGCACCGGCGCTGACCTCAAGGTCGGTCAATGCTGCCGCTTGTTTGGCGGCCTCGCTCCCTTGTTGAGCCGCATTCACTCTCGCACTTCTCGCTCCGAAGTCAAAGGGCTGCCAACTCAATAGCGCGGCACCTCCGCTACTCCATGCGCTCCGCGACACATCGGAGCCAATAACCGGGCCAGAGATTGACGGGATGACACTTTGCGGAAGGAGAAGGCCGTAAACGTTGTTCGCCGTGGCCCGGTTGGTTTGCCAGAGCAGATCAGTTCGGGGAAGATAGGCCGTTCGTGCGACGCCGACTGTTCCTTGAGCCGCTTTCTGCTGTGCTTGCGCCGCCTGGATCGCCGGGTAATTTGCTCTCGCAAGGTCTATCACTTGTATCAGCGTCAGGTTGCGATGCTCATTTGCTTCGGACGCCTGAGCAAATATCGCTTCCCGGTTTGACGACACGCAGATGGCTGTCGCGCTGAAAGCACACGCGAGAGCGATGACAGGTATACGCATAAAGATGAGGACGACTCCCACAGGGAAACCGCTGCTGTCTTAGAGGCATCATATCATCGAAATTCGATAACATGATCCAGTCTGATTCAGTTGGTGAATCGATTCAAAGTATATTTACAAGCAGTTTGCAGAGAGAGGAGAAAAACCAATGGCAGAAGGAATGCAATTTCCCGAAACCGACCCGCGTTACCACACGCTGAAAATCAAATCCATGCTCGGGGACGTAGTCCAACACACACGGGAAGACATATCGAAGGTGAATGAGCCTAAAGCGCAGGCGCTGTTCGAGACTACAGCCGAAGTGCTTATTGGCCTACAGAAGGCTTTCAGCGACTATGAAGAGGGTAGTGAACTGGCATGGAGGCGCAGTTAGACCATCCGCAGCATTTCATGGCAGGCACACTTGCATCACACGGTATTCTTCAGTTGTGGCAAACCATCAACGAGAACTTTTTTTCGGCCTAATTCGGATACACGTCCTGGTGCACGCTTCTCACGAACCTATCTTTGGATTGGCGATGATGGAGGAGTTAGGGCACCACGGGTACCGCATTGGCCCGGGGACGCTCTATCCCCTTCTCCACGGACTGGAGCGCGGTGGCCTGCTTCGGTCTGAACTGAAGAATGTTGAAGGGCGCCGAAGGCGAGTTTATAGAATTACAGCGGCCGGAAAGAAAGCACTGGAAAGGGCCAAATTGAAGGTGGATGAATTGCACCACGAGCTACATGACGACCAGCCGCGGAAGATCTCTCCTTTGAAGTAAGACCGATTCTCGTGGGTGTTGTCGGGTGCGGGCGCGAGGGGACAGATGAGCCGAAGTGGCATCGGAGGATTTTTGTCGCCACTTGAGCGGAGCCACGCGAACTTTTACTCGTCCAGTTTGAACACTTTTATTTTTACTAGCTGAGCGATAGTCAGGTTCTGGAATCCACGTGCCTTCATCCGCTCTACAAACGGAGCGTCGATCTTGAAGACGCTCATTTGAATCAACTCCTCTTCCGTGGGCGAATACCCCATCGCCCGAACTGCCTGCACCTTCTCCGGAGACACTCCCACGGCCTTCATGCTCGTCAGTTTATTGGCGTGTAGCTCCGGGTATCCCGCCGCAGCCATCGCCTTTACATAGACAGCATCCACCTTCAACGCCTTCAATCCCATCAGTTTTTCTGCTGTCATTTCGGTGACGCCGGCGTCTTTCATCTCCCTCACCCAAGCGGTGGTCACATCCAACATGGCGTAGCCCTGCAAGCGTTCAGGGGTCTGGTCAGAAAAGCCCATTGCGGTCATGCGCTTTGCAAATTCCGCGTCAGGAGTAAATGAGTACGTCCCACGCATCGCCGCCTCGTGGACCGTGCCTACACAACGCATCTCGCCGGATTCAGCCCTCATCCGCGCATCCACCGCCGCACCTTCGCGCTGCAAGTCTCCAGGCGTCACACCGCTCCATTTGCTCCAGAGCATGTCCGAGCCGCCGTCATTGCACCTGTGTTCCGCGGCGCAATCTCCACGTTGCCAATTGAACGACATCTTCTCCTCGGTTCGCCCGGCGCGGATCGAGCAACTGCCGGTCGTGTCGGCAACCGCAGCCGTCACATCCAGTCCTAAGAGCAAGCCAAACGCAAGAATTCGCCGCATATTTCTCTCCTTTGGAAGCTGAGCACGAGGCCTATCGCTACTCGTCCAACAGGCCCGACATCTTCAGCCGCAACAATTTATCGAAGTTCTTCTCATCGAATCCATGCGCCTTCGCCTGAGCCAAAAATTTTTCATCCAGGTGGAAGATCGCGGCTCGCTTCAATTCCTCAACGGTTGCCTGCGGAAACTGCTGCTTGAGCCATCCCGCATACTCCGGTGTCATACCCTGCGACTTCAATGCGATCAACTGATGCAGGTTTAGATCGCCGAAGCCCTTCTGTTTCATTGCTGTCGCATATTCCGGCGTAATACCCAGTGACTTCTCTGCCACTGCTTCATGAAAGTCCTTTGGTCCCAGTCCACTCTGCTTCAGCGCAGCGACATACTCCGGCGTTACACCTAGCGACTTCAGCGTGATCAACTCATGCACTGTCGGCTTACCGAGTCCCACTGCGCCCATTGATTTCGCATAGTCCGGCGTTACGCCCAGCGACTTCAGCGTTACCAAGATATTCAGATCATTGTTTAAATCCAACGGATATCCTGCAGCGCGCATGTCATCCAGATACCCTATGCCTTTCGTCGGCGTTGTCCCGCCCGCTGCCTGCGGACCGGCCTGCACCGGCGAAACCCCTACGTTCACCTCGACCTCCGGTAAGACCAAAGGCTCAACATGCACCTGCGCTACCGGTGTTGCCACCCGCATAGGTGCGCTCTCGCTAAGTTTCGCGCTCAAGTTAGCCTCCGGCACCGACGCGGTTGCAGGAGCCACCACCTGCGCCTTCTCCGCGACCATCTGTGAAGTCACCGCATGAGGCAACGCCGCCAGGACACGTGCCACCACCGGCTGCGAAGCACTCACCATCGGGGCAGCTAAAGCCTCGGTTATTTTCGGCCCCAGCAATAGTGCTACTACCACAGCGCCGGCAGCCGCCACACGCACTCCGCTCGTCATCCTGCTCTCCATGGCCATACCCTCTCCAAGTACCTGCTTTACTCGTCTCAAAAGCGATCCGTTGCATCCGTCCAGCGCCACCGCCAACCGCAACTGTACCGTCCTCTGCTCCTCCAACCGCAACAGAGCTCGCGCATAGACCGTGGCACCCGCGCAGCTTTGCACCGCAATCTCGTCGCAGCAGATCTCACGCCGTTCCCGCACCACGCGGCTCAATGACCATACGGAGGGATGGAAGAAAAGCACGCTCTCAACAGCTGTCTGCAATAGATTCCATAGATAGTCCCAACGCCGTATGTGGCCGAGCTCGTGCGCCAAGACTGCCTCCAACTCCTCCATCGGCAGCCCCAACACTGTACTCACCGGCAGAATCACGGTCGCTCGCCACACACCCATCGCGAGCGGCGAAATCACCTCACTCGACACTCGCAGAACCACTCGCCGCCCGACTTGAACCTGGTCGCAGATCCGATTGAAGGAACGCTTCAACTCTTCAGGCACCAGGGTTCGCGCCCGGCGCCGCACTTGTTCCAACTGCCACCATCCGCCCATGGCACGCAAAGCCAGCAGCAGCATCCCCAGGATCCACACACTATCCACCCATGGCAACACGCGCTCTGCCCGTGCGACTAACCAGGGATTTGGCCGCTCGACCGCCAATGCCAGCGTCAACGGAATCTCTCGCAAGGTTGGTCCCTTCCGCCCATCTACCCGCAGGCTTGAGGCTGCCCACGCTGCCTGCCCGTTCGCGTGCGACGGAGCCGCTACACGCATCTCCTCCACAAATGTGACCATGACGACCATCGGCATCAGCGCCAACGCAATGAGTGCGACCGCGTACCGGACTCCTGAAGTTGCGCGCGCCGTCACTCGATCTACCACCGAGTACGCCACCGCCACCGCGGTACCCTGCCAGCAGAAGTGGAGCAGCGTCCATCCCAGCGCCACGATCTCTCCCCGAGACAACCAACTCATCGTGCTCATGTCCGATCCTCCAAACATCATTTGAAGTAACGTCGTCCGCTCACTGCCAGCCTCTAACTGAGGGAAGCCCGACCACTAACTCCCAGCGCTCTTCTTCCTGATCAATTTCCTGATTGCCTCAAGCTCTTCGTCGCTGGACTTCTCCATTTCCAGAGCGCGTAGCGCCAACTGCGCGGCACTCCCCGCAAAAAATCTTTCGCTCAACTCGCGCAGAAGTCGCTGCTCTGTATCCGCCTGCGACACCGCTGCCCGGTAGACATGCGCGCGCTCCCGTTCATCCCGCAGCACCAGCCCCTTCTCCGTCATAATCTGTAAAAGCTTCAGCACGCCGGTATACACAACCGGACGTCCCGCGTTCACCTCCTCAAACAGCTCCCGGACCGTGGACGGCCCGCGTTCCCAAAGAATCCCGAGCAGTTGCAGCTCGCCCTCAGTTGGCTTCGGTAATTCGCGTTTCTTCACCATGCGCCTAACCATATACGAGACCATTCGTACTTGTCAACGAAACTATTCGTATATTGAGGATGGATCACCACACAAGGCCAGCCTTTGGCAGTTACGAGACGAGGGAGACAGCTACGCCCGCCACTATCGCTTCCCTTGGACACGTGCCGATCCCGAAAGGGTCTCCTCTGCTAATTCAGGAAAGATTGCAACAGTTGGCATTACTTCTGGGCTGAAAGCTCGACAGCATGCGCGGCGCCCTGCAGTGCCCCCTGCCGCCCCGGGGCGTTTGTCAATGCCTTCTCGAATTCTTTCAGCGCTAGCTCCGGGTGATTCTGCTCCTGGAGCAAGTAACCCAGTTGTTCGCGAGCGGGGATGATTGGCCCCGGAGTCACCGGAAGCTTCTCGATTGCGTCCTCCTCGTCGGCTGCCGCGCGCATCAAAGCTGCGGCTTCCTCCGGCTTGCCGTCCGCCTGGGCCGTCCACGCCATGACTTCGCGCGTCAGAATCCTCACCTGCGTGGCCCAATAGTCATTCTCTGAGGCGTGAAGCTGCTCTTCGATCTGCCGCAATCTCTCAATTTCCGCGTGTGCCTCGGCAGAGCGTCCGCTCCGAGAGAGTCCCAGGCCCCGAGCCCAAACCGCGATTGCGACAACTTGAGGTGGGGCTCCTATCGGAGGAGCGATGCCAGCAGCGTCGGCCCATTGACCTCGCTCTACCGCGTAGCGAACCGGCATCGCGATAGAGGCATACGTTATCTTGAAATCAGCTGCATTCAGGTTCGGCATGTTTTTCAGTTGCTGTATGACCTGAGCCGCGTCTTTGTCGCGTCCACTCTGCAGGTAGGCATACACCAGATAATCCATGGCATGGAGCTCTTCTCCTGTGTCGGCCTGCTGATGTGCCGCTTCCCTTGCCGCAAGATTGGAAGTGATGGAGTCGTCCCATAGCCCGAGTCGCGTGAAGATATGCGATGGCATGTGCAATGCGTGCGGCGCTGAGGGTGCAATCTGAGAGTAGGCTCTTGCCGCCGGGAGGCCTCTCGCTGCGAGTTCCGTATTGTCGTAAGCATGGATGAGGTAGTGGGGGATTCCCGGGTGCTGCGGATAAGCCCGATCAAGCGGCTCAAGCAAATCGGCCGCTTGTTTCTGCTTCGCATGAGTCTTGTCGGCAGGAGATGCGTTCGCCAGAAGTGCGAGCGCGTAAAACACCTGTGCTTCGGTATCTTTCCTGTTCTTTGACGCCAGTTCGCTCATTGCGTGCTCGTAGTTCAACGCCCGCGTGCGATATGGAACGGTGGCAGCCTCCTGATATAACAACGCCAGCGCATTGATGAACTGGCGCTCGCGTTCGGAGGCCGTCCCTATTTGCTGCGCCCGCTGGATTTCCTCTTGCGCAGTCGAAATTGTCGCGGGCGCGATCGGCGGGTCCCAAAGCTGGTGAAAGTACGTCATCGCCATTCCCCAATGTGCCATCGCACACCGCGGATCAAGTTTGGCCACGCCCTGAAATGCATCTTCGGCAGCCGTGTAAGCGAAGGAGTGAAGCAGAGCCACGCCTCGATCGAACTGCTCCTGAACCGCCGGTGCGCAAGAAATCGGAAACGATACTTTGCCCAGTTTCTCAGGTGCGCTGTGGTGGTGTGTTTCTTGTGCTAACGAAAAAGGAAATAGGAACAGGAGGGTGAGTAATATTCGCCATAGATCGGGCATCCCTACCTCCATCGGCGCGCGGCACTTTGTGTGACATCCGAATTCTAGTCGCTCAGGCGCGGTACCGCTCTTGGCCACGCTATTCTTCACCGCCAACGACTGCCTCGACTTCGGCACCGACCTCGGCTCTCCTGTATCGATAGACTACTTCGACAAAGCGCCATTCCCATTCACCGGCACCATCATCGGCGCCAACGTGAAGTATCCGCAGGCAGGAGTAAACCAGGTCGTGGGAGATCCCGACTGATAGCTGGCACTCAACTAGGAGACCGCCTTAATGGTGACGAATTAGGTTCTTGAGCCTTGCTCTGGCTTGTGTCGCGGGGACGGGTGCGGGCCATTTTTTTTGCTAAAAATATCCCAAAAACACCAGCATTCTTGCATGTCAAGCCCCGGAATCACCTAAACCACTATGAATCAGCAAGATACCTTTGGCATATTAGTTACATCCAATCTGCTATTCTTAAATAAGTAGAAGAAACGAAGTCCGGCTAACGTCGGACTTGTTTCATTTAAGCCGCAGGCCTGCACTGGAAGTCCGGACGCAGGTCATTTATTTTGAATACTTTGCACATTTTTGACGGGATGGGGGATCAAGCCATGCAAGACGCTATATCAAGAACTACTGAACGGGCCAAACAGTACCAATGCCCAGTAGTTTGCCAAGGTCTTGAAAGACCGTCGCTCGTTTGTCTTGGGAAGCCTCCGCTCTAACGTTTCATCACGCACCGAAAGCCAAGGTGATTGGTTCCCGTACTCACCTCTCCTTTGCCTCGCGTGCCCACGATGTAGCGGGAACAGTACTGATCAGTACAAAGATACGAGCCTCCGCGATGGACTTTCTTCGGCTCGTTCGGCTCCGCAGGGTCATACGAGGTCTCCGGTCCTTGCGGATTGCGGGCCACGCCGCCGGTCTCCGCCAACTGCTTGTAATAGTCCGGTCGGTACCAATCGCTCGTCCACTGCCACACATTTCCCGCCATGTCATATAAGCCGTATTGATTCGGTGGGTATTGAGCGACGGGTGCGATCCCGACATGCCCATCTTCGCCGGTGTCATGACTGGGAAAGTGTCCCTGATGTGTATTGGCCATCCATTTGCCGTTGGGCCGAAAGTCGTCGCCCCAAACGAAGGGCTTTCCACTTAGGCCTCCGCGCGCCGCGAACTCCCATTCCGCTTCGGTCGGCAGTCGCTTGCCCGCCCACTTTGCGTAGGCTGTCGCGTCTTCATAGGCGACTTGCACTACGGGATAGGCTTCCTTGCCCTTTATGTTGCTCGCTGGGCCTTGCGGATGCTGCCAATTCGCTCCGTGTACATAGCTCCACCACTGGAAGTGGTCATTGAGTGGTACGGGGTGGTCAGGAGGAGAAAAAACGACGGAGCCAGCAACCAGGTTTTCGGGTGGAGCGTTGGGATAATCTTCCGCCCTTGGCTTGCGCTCCGCCACAGTGACGTAACCGGTAGCCTTCGCAAACTTCGCGAACTCGCCATTCGTAACATCCGTCTTGTCCATGAAAAAGCCATCGACATAGACGCGGTGAATGGGCCGTCCATCGGGAGTAGCTTTCATGCCGACTTCATCCATGTCCGGCGGGTCGTTTGCCCCCATGGAAAACTCACCACCCGGAATCCAAATCATCCCCTCGGGCACTTTGCCCGCAGCATCGCTGCGGTTGGCGACGGTGGGCTGGAAAACTGCATGGCTAATCCCTGCTGCCGGGTTAGTCCCAGCTACGACTTGCCCCTTTTTGCTGTCGTGGTTCGAATAAACGGCCCAGACGGACAAAGTTAGGACGACCGTTGCGGCCGTCAAGCCTAACGCAAAACCGCCCCATTTAGGCCGATGCTCCCGCCTAAATGCGTCTTCACGTCGTCGCTTGTTGCTATTGCTCACTTGCCCGTTACCACCGAGATGAAAATAGAGTAGGGCGGGAAGAATATCACGCTAAGGGAGTACAACCAAACGTAATTCCGAACGTAATGAATTGATAGACAGTATTCGCTGAGTTGCAAGAAATCCTAAGACCTTAGAACTACACGCCATCAGGGTGGGTCTTTGAAAAAAAAAAAGAGCGTTTCTCCGGACTTGTTAGGGCAAATCTTTCAAGAAGGAAAATGCGTGTTCTCGCAGCAACACTCCGGTTTGTTTCAAGTCTCCCTTTTTCAACGAATCCACGATTGGCTGGTGAATCCCGGCTAAAGAGCGCAGCTTTTTTTCGTTCTTCTGCAGGTTGAGCCGGGACAGCATCCCGATCTCAAGAGAGTCCCAGACCTTCAGCAGCGTTTGGTTCGATGCGAGGCTGACGATGCTTCGATGGAACTTTGTGTTGGCGCGCGCGAAGCCGTCCGCATCTCCAGTTAGCGCAGCGGTTCGCATCGATGCCTGCAAGGCCTCGATAGAAGCAATCGCGTCCTTCAGCTTCGCCATGGGAATGAGCTGCACCGCGATCTCTTCCAGGTATCCGCGCAATTGATAGGCATCATGGATCTCCTGACTGGAGATACCCCTTACTCGCGTTCCCCGATAGTGCTCTGAGACCAACAGGCCCAAGGTTTCCAATTCGCGGAATGCCTCCCGCACAGGGGCCTGGCTCACTTCAAATTCGTGCGCCAGGGCCATCTCCTTGAGACGTTCGCCAGGCAAATACACCCCTTCGGAGATCCGTTTCAACAGCGCAGATCGAATAAGGTCGCGTGCAGACTTGTGTCTCTCGATCGCGGCGGTCACTTCCGCTGCTGGGACCTGTCTTAGATTCGCAGGGCCGTACGAATTGATTGCGTCTACTTTTGGCATATTCCTATCGAAACCCATCGACCTGCGCGACCGATTACATCTTCGGCAGCTGAGTCCTGTCCCAGCCGCCGCCGAGGGCCTTGACCAGTTGAACGCTGGCCGTCATTCGCCGGGTCATCAGGTCGGCTGCGGTGCGTTCATC
>Ga0137390_10003717_pt1 | contig 12517 bp, 15 predicted proteins | sample 15con2h24AmetaG_FD_104937 | JGI IMG/M metagenome (GOLD analysis project Ga0137390, IMG submission 104937) | Vadose zone soil microbial communities from Angelo Coast Range Reserve, California, USA - 15con2h2.4A metaG | ecosystem: Environmental > Terrestrial > Soil > Vadose zone > Saprolite... | reverse complement strand
GACCCCTTCCCGCATGAAGACATCGTCTGGGGTACGTACGTTACGTGCCTGAGCTCAAACTCAAACTCAAAAAAGAAAGTCGCTAAATGACCACGTTTGCAGGCGTTGCGTTCACGATCGACCCCGCATACGCGACAGAAGTCCGCGCGTACCTAGGTACGTATCATACAGTACCGTCGCGCCCCATTTCGTCCATCGCACGGCGCGGCAGCCGCTTGCTCACATGATCCCACACTCTCACGCTCTAACCGTAGACCACCGCGAAAAGGTACTGTACTGTAATAACCCACGCCCCCCATATGCCGACGTGCGAACGCCGCGATTGCCCCCTGCCCCACTCACTGGCGGTTCGTCGCCGCTACACAGGACGGTTATACCCTCGAACGCGTGGACGTATACGGCCTCGTCGACGGAGCGCGCGAGGCGGTCGTGATATTACCCGGCGCGGAGTGCTACGTCGCGCAGAACGATAACCCCTCTTTCAGTGCGCGTCTCTTTCTCTTATCATCTCTCTCCTCTCCTTGACTGACCTCGACTTCGACTGACGCCAAACCGCGGTTTTGGCGCCGATTTCCTGAACGCAAGTTGGCTCGGAGCCACTCGGAGCGCTCGCAGATGTTATTTGGCGTGCTAGGGGCCCGTCAGGGTCGAACAAGGTACGATCAGCGGACGGTTGGGGTGGCCGTTTGCGGAGCTGAGTCGGACGACGATGACGGGAACGCTGGCAGGACTATGTGTATAAACTCGCCGCCGCCGTGCGCGCGCTCGCGCCTGAAGCATACGACTCGCATCTCTTCGCTTTAGAGGTGAGTATCTGCGTTCCCGTGTTTCGCCACTTTTGGCACCTTGGGGCGAGCTACTGGGCTCGAGAGGTCGTGCTGAGTCAAAACAAACCTATTCCCGTCGTTACAGGTTCGGCTCCGCGAGTTGGATCGCGCGTCCGTGGGTGATTCCGAGTCTTAGATTAACATTTTACAACCATCAAACCGAGACACAATAGCACAAACACTCGTGAAAGAACTAAGCTGTGGTCTGTTTTAGAGTCATTTCTACTTTACAGCCGCAGAGTCATCCTGCGTTGCGCCACTGCCAGCATCTCTAGGTGAGGTGACTCCGACCGAATGCCTTCATATATAACCCCTGTCATGGGGTCCCCCGAGCTCCCGGGGAGAATGCCAACAGTGGCGAGCGCTCATCGATATTCCCGTTTGCGGGATCGAATCTACGCTCTCTCTCGACAATCCTATACAACCACCACCATCGTCATTATCGACGCGTGAGAAAAGGGAAAAGGCATACCCCCGCATGACGGCAGCCGTTGTCATCCGCTTGGCCCGCCGCTTGGACTGGTTATCCTCGAATTGATCTGTCTCATCGACGATCTCTTCAGAGATGATCTCCTCGATGATGTCTGTGCATGTATATCCATCCGTCATTGCACGAATCTTTCGTTAGCGTTCCAGTTGTGACATGCCTTCAAGAGTTATAACCCCGATTGCACCACCAGCAGTACCGGGAGTGTTGCTAACGAGCAAAAGGTGCGCACGGCCAGTCTGGCTGAACATGAGCGAGTACGTGAGCCAGGAGTAGCAGAAGACGGGGAGTTACGCGTACAAGTAGTCTAGAGCCTGGAAGCAGTTGATCGTTGGCCTTGCCTCTGGCAAGATCGAGAGGTTTAATTTGGACACAGGCCAGCCCAACGATGAATCATAAGTCAGTAGCTATCAGCAAAGATTGTTACTACGGCTCCTACGCGAGGTGACGCCAAACGTCACCTTACCTTCTTTACTAGTAGCAAGCCGGAGAAGGCCAGCGGATTTCCTGGTTCGTGGACCGGGAAGCGAGAGTATCCACTTAACAGTCTGTCTCTCAACAATCAGCAAATCATAAGGATAACAAGTTTTTCGACCAAGACACACAAGGATTCGATCATCTTCGCGTCCAAGATCGCGTCTGAACTCAAGGTGACAGCATCCTATGCACACCCAGTGACGAGTTAACCGTCGCCATTACCCCATACAGGGTGAATTTGGGCCCACCTTCATTGGCGTCATGATGGATTCAACCTTCTTTGTATTGAGTTCCAGAACGCCACTCAAAATGCTAATCTCATCATCACGCAGTGGCTCTTCACCGGTACGGTGGAACTGTAGGAAAGACTTGAGCTCAGCCTTTTTGTATGTATGCACGTCGTTTTTGCCGAGGACATGGTCGAGGAGCTTAGCTATTGGCCACGCAATCGGCGCTGGAGTGTGTGAGATCAGTTACACGCAGTGGTAGGGAGGGATTGAAAGGGTCTACCGAAAAAGTACATGAGTGCGAGAACGATGAATGCACAACGGGCGCCGATGGATAGGCCATAGCGTACACTGACGGCCTGAGGAATGATTCTATTACAGATCCCAGCTCTTGTATGGAATGATCAAAGTCAAGAGGACACGTACTCGCTATTCAACGTGATTGTATGACCGATTTGGTAAGATAGAATTCAAGAGAGTCAGAAGAGGAAGTGGTGTCGCACCCAAAGATAACTGTATCACAAGTCAACGATGGGCGTTGGATAAGGGATAGAAGTAATACCGATCGTAGTTGTGGAGATAACAATAGCGGCGATCCCCCCGCCGATCTACTCAAGTCAGAAACGGATATCCAAGAATGTGGCCCTGGTACTCACTGCACTATCCAGAAAGATGGGCAAGCTCTCGTTTACGATCTATATATCCAACAGGAAGTCGAGACGCTTAGTATTATATTGTGTCATACGCACGACGTTTCCGAGGAGTAAAACCTGCGATTTCCGCACGTCGGCAAAAAGAGCGCGTGAGGAGGCGGCGACTACGCACCACGAGGACCCAGTGCCGGCCCTTATTGAGCAGTTTCAGAACTAGGACAGGCGATCAGCAAATGCCCACGGCTCGACCGCCAAGAATTTGAGGTGCACCTTGTGCGGCGTTTTTCCTCTCCGCCTCGTCGTCGGATGACGTGGAGAGCACGCGGAGGTGCAGTTCATCGAGACCCATGAGTCCGAGTGTCAACCTGACCCCACGTCCACGCGTAGATAATATTATGGGTCAGACGCACTCTAATCTGCGCAACTCGCAGGAACGAGAAGAAAAAAAAAAAGACGGGTTGACTCACCCGGAAAAAACGCCTCCCAGGAGGACCAAAAAGACGCTGAGGCAGATCTTCCACCAGAATTCGGGGGAACCGAGTTCTTCGCCATCTTTGACTCTATTGGGGATCACGGCATCGAGGTTGGTGCTCGCAGAGAGGGGGAAGGAGAGGGCGACCATGGGAGTCGATGGTCAAGGGCAGGAGGCAGAAATTTGTTATTTGTCAATTGGGCTTGGCAGTGTGCGTGAATCGAGGATTGACAGGCCCAGGAGGGTAATCATATCATCACGTGGACCGCGTCATAGAACTGCTTCGATGATGCGGATGGGGAGGATCATATCGATCATCATGCAAACAAGGCCCGCGACTTTGGATAAACGGCCTCGCTTGACGCCCCCAGAGGCCACTCTCCAGGCGGGCATAAAACGGAGCAAGAGGAAAAAGTATACTCCACCCGAGTTTGGCTCCTCAGAAGATGTCATTTCCCGCCACGTGGTCGAGCTTCTAGGAACTCAAGTCGTTGCGCAGGCGGAGGCTGATGGGATAGAATGGGAATCGCCTTTTGGCTTCAGGGAGGAAGTCGAGGTCACGGTGTCGAGCATCTCGTCTAGCGGTATGTTCTGCTTCAACGTCTGTGTAGACCCCTGCCTGTCCACCCCTGTCTCCTTTTTCGTATCCTGTATGGTCATTGACCAAGGCATACTCGAACAGGCGAAGGACTAGCCCTTGTCCCATCCTCGGAGCGTCCATGGGTCGTCGTCGTTCCGTTCGCGCTACCCAGAGAGGTCGTTCGCGCCCGCGTCTATAGGCATGCAAGGATGCACTCCTTTGCAGACCTAATTCGTGTCGAAGTTCCAAACTCGGAACTTCGCGACATGAGTCGTGTCCAATGCAAGTACTTTGGGACATGCGCCGGATGCCAGTACCAGGTACACTTCCTTCCAAGTATCTTGGTGAAGCTCATTGTCGTGTTTAATGCCCACGCATAGATGCTCTCTTACAAGACACAACTCGATCTCAAGCGCAACGTGGTCGTGAAAGCTTACCGGAACTACTCAAGTTTGTCTCTTGCCACTTTCTTTTCCTGCTGGAATGATGGCATAGCCAGATCTCCCCGAATCATCGATACCTGAAATACAATCGACGATCCCTTCCCCTCTCCAATATGGCTATCGCACCAAAATTACGCCACATTTTGACCCTCCACCCAAAAAATTACAAAAGCAGGGTCCGTCGGCCGGCGAGGGGGAAAGGCCGTCTTGGTTGAAAATTGGTTTCAACCAAATCGGAAAGCGAGTGGTAATGGACATAGAGGTATGGATATCGACACTGCTGGTCTAGTCTCAACCCCGTGATCCCACGGCTTACAGGATTGTCCCATCGCAACTCCGGTTCTGAATGAGGCTTATGCACCAATGCGCGAAGACATCGCAAAGTCAGCATCCGATGCTGGTATTTCTCCTTTGCACTGAATTTGCGGCTCGCAGGAAAATATATACTTACAAAAAAGGCGTGTCTCTCTTACTCCGCGACTCCCTCGAGATTCCAGGTGGCAACTCGGCTACTGCCACCACCGAGCTTGCGGACAACGACCGTCATGTCTGCATCACAGACCACAAGGCGACGGTCCGCGAACGCGTCGGGGACTTGCTTTTCGACTACCAAGCTGGCTCTTTCTTCCAGAACAACAACTCTGTCCTCGTCCCTCTCACCTCATACGTCCGCGACGCCATCTTCCCGCCCACTTGCACCCCCGCACCCGCGACCGCATCAAGCACCCCGCCCCCGACTCACCTCGTGGACGCCTACTGCGGTGCAGGCCTCTTCGCGCTGACGCTCGCCTCGCACTTCACCCAGATCGCAGGCATCGAGCTCTCCGCTGACTCGATCCGTTTCGCGACGCACAACGCGGCGCTCAACGGCCTCGCGCACAAAGTATCCTTCCGCGCGGGCGACGCGGCGCAGATCTTCGGCGCCGTTGGCGACTTTCCTCCCGCCCACACCGCGCTCGTCGTCGACCCGCCGCGCAAGGGGTGCGACGAGCCGTTCGTGCGCCAGCTGCTTGCCTTTCGCCCGCAGATCGTCGTGTATGTCAGCTGTAATTCGCACACGCAAGCGAGGGACGTCGGGCAGATCGTCTCGTGGTCTGCAGAGGAGGAGGCGGAGGGGAAGGTCGGGGGCAAGTACGTGCTGGAAAGTTTGAGAGGGTTCGACTTGTTTCCGCAGACGGCACACGTCGAATCGGTTGCTGTCCTGAGGCTCGTGTCGTAGGACACAATTACACTGTAATCGGACCAACGTGCTTACAATTACAATGCTCTTCTTACGCACGTTCGATGCTTAATCTTCTTTCATATAATGCCGTGCGACATAATGCTCGAGTCGGATATGGTGTAACGGCTAACATTACCGCCTCTCAAGGGTTAGCCTGGACGCGGTAGCTCGGGGTTCGATTCCCCGTATCCGAAGTTTTTTTTCCGGGCCCCGTCAGCATCCTGACTGACATCTGCTATCTCTCATCTGTCTACAGAGACTTTTTGACAGCCAATCCGAGTCAGGGCTGCATCTCCGAGTCACCATCGTTCCTTCATCACGACTCGGAGCCCGAGGGCTGCTCCTCCCCGTCCTCTTGTCTTCATTCTCTTCTCACCACACCATTGTTCCACGTAAATCATCGCTCATTGCAGCCGAGTAGGGACCCCACTCGCTGGCCATGATCGCCCCTTGCATGTCCTTCGCGCCGTCAGTGTGTGAGCCCCTGTTGGTTGAGGTCTGTCTTCCCGTCTTTTTGTTCACCGCTGCAGCGTTCGCGTACTAATCGTTCTCTCCTCTTTGTCCATCCATCCCTTCCCCTCGGTCGCCGCCGCCTATACTCCCTCATGTCCTCACGAGCTGACTACTTTTTCCGCTTCGCTTCTTCTGATCTCTTTCTTCATTTGTACCTTTCCGAATGGGCAATCCTTCCGTTGTCTGTCCCCCCACCGGCAGTGTTCCTTCATTGCGTCGACGGGTTTCGTGCAGTATATGAGAACCATGCGCATGCTACACGTTGTCGTCTACTTTTCATGCGCATCGTATTTTCCACGAGACCCTCCGCAGCGACCTCCTCTCTTCGGTGCGAGATCCTTTTCAATCCATTCTGAGTCACCACTTTGTATTTCCGCTTTCTCAGCAGACACTCTACGGCCTGCCGTGTCCTTCCCGATACGCTCCTGGGTGAATCCGCCCCACGTCTACAGTCACTCCACTTAAATAACGTCCCATTTCCGGCAATAAGGAAACTGCTTTTGTCTACCACCGACCTTGTCACTCTTCACCTTTCGGATATTCCAGATTCCGGGTACATTTCACCCGAGACGATGGTCACTTGCCTCTGCGCGTTGATCCAACTTGAATCCCTTCTCCTTCGATTCCGAACCCCTCGACCTCGCCCAGATCAAACAAGCCGACGTCTTCCCCCGCTTACGCGCGCTGTCGTCCACGCTCTCACCTCATTGCAGTTCGTAGGCGTTAGCGAGTACTTGGAGGAAGGCGTTGCCAGAATCCATGCCTCTGTACTCCACATCGTTGGGATAGCCTTCTTTAATCAAGTCATCTTCGACATTCCGCGGCTCCCCCAATTCCTCAGCCTCACAGAAAAGCTTTGATCACCCATTCGAGCCGAGGTCACCTTCTACAGCTGCTCTGTCGGAGTCGGACTTTCTACGAACAGAGGCACTAGCAGTTGACGATACAGAACTTGCATCGGTAATCTCCTGCTGGGAGCCAGATTGGCAGCTGCCATTACTCGCGCAGCTCTGTACTTCATTCTCCACATACCTCTCCTCCTTAGAACGGCCCGACATGTCTAAGGGTGGAGATCCACCACCACGTTGGCAAGAGTTAGATGACATGGAGAATGTACAATGGCTGGAACTTTTACGCCCATTTACAACTACGAAGAATCTGTATCTATCTGAAGAAACTGCCCTACGTGTCGCGCCCGCTCTGCAAGAACTCGCCGGGGGAAGAGCAACAGAAGCGTTGCGCGCGTTGCAAAATCTCTACTTAAAGGGTTCCCAGTCATTCAACTCAGGAGCCTTCACGACGTTCATCGCTGCACGGACGCCTTCTGGTCACCCTGTAGCTATCTACGATTGGGAATGAAGAAACTGGTAGTAAACCCATCTGAGGCCTATGACTGGTATGTTATCCCCCCTTTCCATGCCGCTACTTCAATCATGCTTCACTCTTGGGACGCCAGGCGGCAGAGTACTTTTGTTACCATCATCGTGATCTGTTCTCCTGATAATAATATATACTGACGTGGTGTGCAGCGCCTAGACTCCTAGAAGGAAAAATAAATAAATTCAGACGTTCAAGTTGATAAGACGGAAGTGCTGATGGTGTGGGGTGAACTGAAAGCGCAAACAAGAGGAAATTGTTGTGCATGAAGGAGAGAATGGTGCTGATGGCGTATCTATAATATAGTGAACACTGTAGAGCCAGCAAAGCTGAAAGAGGCCTTGCCAAGCAAGTGAGAGAGTAACAGAGGACACGGCGCCTTGCAACCACGGCCCGCTTGCCGCCAAATGTCTGGGCCCCAAAATAAGCTCCGCATAGTAGCGCTCAAAATACAAATACACACCAAACTTCTTTTCCTCCCTATGCTGACTCCTCACTCTCATCCGTACGTCGAAATTCGCTGGCCCATTCCCAATGTAACTAATGAAGTCTCATATAACCATACGCAAAGGCTAGACCATTATCGAGTCTCCCCACAGAGAAAGAGCGTTACCCACTCCTTATTTCCTAGTGTCCTTATGTCGTCAAACTTGATACATGGCCATTCTGAAAGCTTGGTGACGGGGGAACGCTCCTCATCTGGCCCGAGAGAGTGCCGTGAAAGACGTGAGCGACGTAGGTCTTTCTTTAAATGTCTGAAACAACCACTGACACGTGTGGTACAGGTCGTATGACAGTCAATATGCTCCCTGATGACGCACTTCTGGCCATCTTCGATTTTTACCAAGCGGATGCCATGCACCGTGAACCCAAACTATGGAGGTGGCACATCCTAGTGCACGTTTGCCGACGATGGCGGCGTATCGTCTTCTCATCACCACATCGCTTGCATTTGCAACTTTTTTGCAAGCCCAGCACACCCGCGAGTGCGTCACTGGATATCTGGCCACCCTTACCTATCAACATACATTATTGGTCCACGCACGAGGAAGGTCAGAGGGGTGAGGAGAACATCACTGCCGCACTTGAGTGCCGTGATCGTGTATCCGAGATCAGTTTCGATGAATTACCGAGCTGTGTATTGGAACGATTTGCCGCCGCGATGGAAGAGCCATTCCAGACGCTGACATTTCTTCGTCTTGAATCGTTTGAGGAAACGACCGCAGTCCTTCCCGACACGTTCTTGGGTGGATCTGCGCCACGTCTACGATCATTCGCGTTGGACGGCATTGCATTTCCGGCTCTACCCAATCTTCTTTTGTCTGCCAATCACCTTCGCGGGCTCTGGCTCTGGAGGATACCAAACACTGGGTACATTTCACCCGAAGCAATGGTCACCTGCCTGGTCGCGTTGACCAGCCTCAAAACTCTTTTCATCGAATTCCAGTCCCCAAGATCTCGCCCTGTCCGAAGAAGGCTGCCTCCGCTGACACGCGTCGTTCTCCCCGCTCTCACCCAGTTTTCCTTCAGAGGCGTTAGCGAGTACCTGGAAGACCTAGTGGCCCGAATCGATGTCCCCCAACTCAGTAGTCTCAATGTAACATTCTTTAATCAGCTCCTCTTTGACGTCCCACAATTCCACCAGTTCGTCGGTCGCATAGAAACGTTGACGTCTTTCACCCAAGCTGAAGTAAAGTTTTATGGCTGGGTTGTCAAGATAATCCTTGGATCCCCCGATCGTCACGGAAAGCTCGAATTGGGAATCAGATGCAAAACGTCAGACTGGCAGGTTTCGTCGATCGCCCAGGTATGCAGTCAACAGACGCGTCTTTTCTCCCAAGTGGAACAACTCAGCATACGCGAAATTCCTTGGGCACCACCCGTGTGGCAAGACGACATGGACCCCACCCAATGGTTGGAACTTTTCTACCCATTTACCTCTGTGCAAAGTCTATATTTACCCAAGAAGCTGGGGCCGCGTGTCATGCCCGCACTACAAGAGCTTAACGGGGAACGAGCCCCACAGGTATTGCCTACACTACATAGCCTTTTCTTAGAGGAACTTCACCCATCCGAGTCCGAACCTGCCAACTTCAAGGGTATCATAGAAGCACTCCGAGTTGCCCCCGCGCGCCAGCTCTCCAATCACCGTATAGATATTCGTCACTGGGAACAAGACTCAATATAGGACTAGAATATCAATGTGATCGTGACTTAGAAGTACGCTCCACTTCCTGTGCGCGGACCCGTTCCCTATCATCTCTTTATTCACATTCATATTTATGTACGTTTTATGACATTTATGTGAGAGCTTCAGGCTATAGAGCACATAAATAGAGCGTAGACACAACTGGGAAACGCGTACATTTGGCTCAGAGCCAAGGCCGTGTACTCTTTTCCTGGCCCCGCATGCACGCTGCCTCAACTGCAGCACCTGTGGACATAACATGCATAAGATTTTCAAGTGAACCTCGTTTCGTTCAGGCTTGATGATACTCTCAGGCTTCAGGCACTCAACAATGTCAGCAGACAAGTTAAGACGTAGTCCCACAACAATGGTGAGCTCAATCAGTAGCAAGTACGTCTCGAACTGGGGATACCGAGTCGTACCGTCCGAATCGGGTCCCGTCACCGATGTGGATCGGATGTTACGCTAGGCCGGAACCGTTTCAAAATTGATTAACAGTACTCACCAGGAACTTGAAATCAACTGAAAACACGAGATAACCAGCTCAGGATCAGCCAGCTTGTCCGTGATATCGACTCGAGCCAGGACGAGAAGCCAACGAAAATGTTCTTTATAAAGTATTGTAAATATGTTATTACTAGTATGCCAGCGCGGTCAAACCTATATATCACGCGCATCACAGTTGCAGGCAGGTGTCATTGTTACGCCGCTTCACCCCGACCCAGAGTGTCCAACAGCGCGAGCATGCCGTCGCATCCAACACGTGCCAAGATGTGTGCGGGAGTCAGCGGCTCAACCACGACTGCAGGGCCGTTGAGGTTCTGTCTATGCGCGCCCAGGCTCATCCCCCTTCCCGTTCCCATCTCCGGGGTCAGAAGCCGTGACGGGCGTGGAATGGCTATGGCAGGGTACGGATTAGGACTGCGTGACCGGGGCAGAACCAACCCACGACGAACGATGCGGTGAAAAGCGACGTCCCTGGGCACCCGAACATTATACGACGTCACGGAAAGGTTGCCGAGATTAGAGTTGCGGCGGAAGGGAGTACCAAAGAATATTGAGCGGAAGAAACTAGACCGGAGAGATAAATTCCGCTCTCCCCCTTGGGTTTGGACGTCTGTGCCCATCAGAGCAGGTGGGCCTGCATTTCGAACGGTGATCGGTGTTCTGGTGGCATGTATCGAAGGATAGACAGCAAGGTCTGCCAGTGATGGTGATGAGGACGGAAGGCAGGTGATCGTGCTACAGTCGCAATTATGTGGCATGGTCGAGGACTGGCTAGTAACAAAAGAGCTCGACGCTATATGGGAGGACTCCGAGGTAGCCTGTACACAATACCGTCAGTGACCCATTCGGCAAGTGGATGTCAACCACACCTACCAACGCGAGTAAACCGAGATCAATTATGTGGGGCATGATTAGATGCTCGGTGAATAGTGGGGGGTGGTACTGGGTTGGTTCATTTGCGTTCCATTTTCCATTGGCAACTAGGACCTTTCATAGTGGAGCTGGTATCGTTTCCAGATCAGACCGTTAGCCACAGGACCAACGCCGCCACAGAATTCCACAACTAGTGCCACATGGATGACAGTTGGGTAACCCAACACGAACCGCATCAGACCTACTGGCCACACTATAGAAATATAGAACCGCAGCAGGATAATAAAATATGGGTCTATCCAAAGAGGAAATGTAGACGTGTAGACAAGGAGGAAAGAGAGCTGATGAAAGCAATAGACGGCGAGCGAGAGTCGAAAGCGTGCACTCGGTGGGGGACAAGGAGGGTGATGCCGTCAGCGGTTCCGCGGCGTCAAGGGCCAAGGCCAACGCAAGATTCCGAGCGACGAGATAAGAAATGAGCAAAGATAGAGCACACACACAAACGGGGTCGAGAACACACAACGAAGACAGTTATTCGCAGCTCCGAAGGAGTGACTTGATATACATGGGAACTGCGAGCCTCGGAATATGTTATCCGAGTCGAGAAGGCTCAGCCTGAGCAAGGCGGGAGTTGAGTAGAAAGGGGAGCAAAGGCACGGGAACGCACAGGATTCTTAACGCATATCAAGGGTGTGCCAGTGAGTGTACTAGTAGAAACGGTAAGGAACAGGGTCACGATGTGGGAGCGCATACGGTAGCCGCGTGTCACAGGCGCCGGTTACCATGACCAGAAGCCCGAATGGGCAGGTCCCGCTAAGCGTTATTTTGCCATGTTCCTCAAGTTGTGCCGCCACAAGTTGTGACTGACCGGATCTGGCGATGGTGAAGAGGCATCGATTCTACGATTCGTAGACGAGATAACTTGAATATACTAGACAAGGTCACGATGTAGGTGACTCGGATGCGATAATCTGAAATACTGTACTTCAAGTATCATGGATTAGGTTGCAGTTTGCAAAACTACATGCAAGAAAATAGCCGAGTCAGAGGGTCCAACTCGGGGTCATGAAATCGAAGTGTCGACAGACCAACCGTGACGCTCAACGGGCCCTTCCACCCCGCATATAGTAGTCGACGCTCCGCTGAGGATGTGTTTTTTTCAGAGCCTTTCCATCAAAGACACTGTCAACATGCGTCAATTTGTGAATGTAAAGATTTTAAATAAACTGCCACATAAACTTAAAGTTCTTTCACAGGCATAAAAATTACGTAAAACATTGAATAAACCCGAATATCCTATTGTTCTTGGCTGAAAAAACATTAAGTTTGTGCTAAAATGTGTCCCAAAATAAACAATAAGTCTTTCCCGCCGTCTATTTAAAATCTTTGAATTCAAAAATTGAGGCATGTTGACAGTGAGAGCTGGCGTTGAACAGCGATTTCAAGCTCATGAATGTGCTGGTCATCAACGGCAGGTGGTTGTGGGGAGTAGTAGAGATACCGCTGAGGTTCCATTCAGGATAGTTGGTCGTTTTCATCGGGAGAAGGTAGCGTGTTGGAGATCCAGCCGCAGGCGTCACCCAACGGACAAATACAGACACTAGTTTACCTTTCTTGCTCGACATGATGACGCAGTGCCTACGTAGTTCTTCTAGTACCTTCTCGAGCTTT
>Ga0137390_10003713_pt1 | contig 12522 bp, 15 predicted proteins | sample 15con2h24AmetaG_FD_104937 | JGI IMG/M metagenome (GOLD analysis project Ga0137390, IMG submission 104937) | Vadose zone soil microbial communities from Angelo Coast Range Reserve, California, USA - 15con2h2.4A metaG | ecosystem: Environmental > Terrestrial > Soil > Vadose zone > Saprolite... | reverse complement strand
CTGAGCGAGCCGTCGGTATTCTCGAACGTCCAGGGCGGCTCCTGGGGCAGGCCGAAGATCAGCTTCTCGTTGGCCTCGGCGCGAGGGGCCGGGGTCAGCAAAGTGAGCGCGAGGAGCATGCAGCGCAGCACCCGATGCATCACCCGATCCACTGATGCTTCCCCGCGGCCCTCAGCAGCCTCATCCCAATAGTAGCTGAGACGAGCTCGGAACACGACGGCGATCAATCCGCTCCGCAAGCGCCGCGCGCACCGCATGCCTAAGCGGAAGGGACGGGGTTTCAGGCCAGGCGATTAGATCGACGAGGTCATCCCGCAGCGACTACGGCTGCCGCCAGTCGGCCACGCTTGCCTCCGGGAAGGCGGCGATCCACGTCCTGGCCAACTCACCCTCCATTAACACACCGCGCAGGAGCGTCATCTTCTTGGGCTGGTCGTGCGGATGATAGGTGCCAATATGCTTGTCACTCCAGAACACGTCGAACTGTCGACGCTCCAGTGAGTAGCCTCTCAGGACCAACGCCATAGCTTCGGCTTCCCTTCACAACTCGTTCTCCGAGCCAGTAGTGCGCCGTATATCGGGGGACTACAATGAGGCTGTCACCGAACGCCGGGCCGAGGGCTCTCCTGCGCCGTCCTTGCCTGCCTCTCGGGTCGCCCTCGGGCTCCCCCTGCGCCTCTCCGCTCGTCGGGAAAATCCGCATTCTTGTCAGGTAAACTCGGAGTCGGGATCTCGGTTTATGCCTCGTTAAGCCGCTCTCGATTAGCGTCATCCCGCGAATAGCTGAGCGGGCTCCTGTCGAGCGGCGCTGCGACTGGCGGAGGATAACGATGCGGCGTCTGTCTGAGCTTTCGATCCGGACGGTCCTTGGGCTCGTCATCGGCATCCCCGGGCTGCTGCTCGTCGCGCTGGGCGTCGGCGGTGTGCTCGACGCCATCGAGCGTCAGGCCGGCGCAAAAAAAATCGCCACGCTCGCCCCGATCAGCCAGCTGTTGTTCAAGACGTTGCAGGATACCAGGCTCGAGCGCGGCAACACGATCGCAGCGCTGCACACCGACGCGCCGGTCGAGCACACTGTGGAAGCCGATATTCTGCGCCAACGCCGGGCTGCCGAGGCGAGCTACGAGGCCGCCGGCAAGCTGCTCGCCGCGGTCGAGGTGCCGGGGCTGGTGGCGCCCCTTGCACGGTTGAAGGCCGCCCATGAGGCGGTGGACGCGCTGCGGCCCAAGGCCGAAGCAGCGATGCATGCTGCGAAGTCGCAACGCGATGCCGAGTTGGTGCAGGAATGGCCGCGTGTCACCCAGGCCTATCTCGACGCGCTCGAAGCCGCCAGCCTGCAACTCGAGACCACGCTGCTGCTCGTCGATCCGGTGATCGATCAGCTTCTGACCGTCAAACAAGCGGCGTGGACGGCGCGAAACCATGGCGGAGCGATGGTATTGCGGCTCGGCTCCGCCATGGCCGCGGGAAAGAGCTGGAGCCAGGCGGAGGTCATGGCCCACGCGGAGGATCGTGGCCGGATCGCCGGCGCCTGGGCGATCGTGACCACCGTCGCTTCACTATCGACGACGCCCAAATCAGTGGCCGATGCGGCCGCCACGGCAGCGGTGAATTTCAGCGGGTCAATCGCCGACGAGCGCGCCGCAATCGCCCAGGCACTGAGCGCCGGCCGCAAGCCCGATGTCGAGGCGCAGGATTTTCTGCATCGCAGCATCGGCCCGCTCGGGCTCATCGGCGAGGTTGCAACAACCGCGCTCGGCGAGATGGTGGCGCGCGCCAACGGCCAGCACAGCGCCGCGACGAAAAGCCTGGTCCTCGACGGGCTGTTGCTGCTGGCCGCGCTCACCTTCATGGTCGCCGGCTTGGCGATCGCGCAGCGTCGCGTGAGCTCGCCGATCCGCATCCTGACGGCGACGATGCGCCGCCTGGCCGGTCACGATCTCGCGACCGAAATTCCCGGTGCGGATCGCGGCGACGAGATCGGCGAGATGTCGCGCGCCGTCGAAGTGTTCAAGCAGAACATGATCGCCGGTGACCGGCTCGCGGCCGAGCAACAGGCCGAGCGGGACAAGCGGGAGCAGCGTCAGACGGTAATCGACACCTCCATCAAGAGCTTCGAGCGCACCGTCGCCGCGTCGCTGGAGATGCTGTCGGCCGCCTCGGGCGGGCTGCAGAATACCGCCCAATCGATGTCGGCGACGGCGGAGCAGACGACCCGCAAAACGACGGCCGCGGCGTCGGCGTCGGAGATCGCCTCGAGCAACGTGCAGACCGTCGCCGCGGCGGCCGAGGAGCTGTCCACGTCGATCGCCGAGATCAGTCGTCAAGTCACGGAATCGGTGCAGATCGCCCGCCAGGCGGTCGACGATGCCGGACGCACCAATACCCAGGTCAAGACCCTGGCCGAGGCGGCACAGAAGATCGGCGACGTGGTGAAGCTGATCAACGATATCGCCGGACAGACCAACCTCCTGGCGCTCAACGCGACGATCGAGGCGGCGCGCGCCGGCGAAGCCGGCAAGGGCTTCGCGGTCGTTGCCTCGGAGGTCAAGAACCTGGCGGCGCAGACGGCCAAGGCGACCGGCGACATCGCCGCGCAGGTGACGGCGATCCAGAGCGCCACCGGGGAGTCCGTGCAGGCGATCGAGGCCATCACCGGGACGATCAGCCGGATCAACGAGATCGCCACCACCATCGCGTCGGCGGTGGAGGAGCAAAGGGCGGCAACCGACGAGATCGCTCGCAGCGTGCAACAGGCATCGTCCGGCACGATCGAGGTCGCGTCGAACATCGTGGGCGTGACCGAGGCGGCGGCCGAGACCGGCTCGGCCTCGACCGAGGTGCTCGGCGCCGCCGGCGAACTCGCCAAGCAGGGCGAGACGCTGCGCGCCGAGGTCGGTCAGTTCCTCTCCGATATCCGCGCTGCCTGAAGCAAAAGACCGGGCGGCGGCGATGATCAGCAGGACGACCGCTGGCGGCGCTTCACATTCCGCGGCCATCGCCGCCATCGCCGCAGCCGGAGCCTTGGCTTCTCGCCGCGCTGGCGACGCAGGCATGATCGACCGGGCCGATGACCGGATTGGCGCAGGCTGCCAGGACGGCTGCTATGACGAGCATCAGGGCGAAATGGCGCATGTTCCGAGGTAGCCTAGCGAGATCGGGCGCACTGTCCGTTGCTCGGGGAGCTTACAATCGCTGGCCGAGAATACTCCACACGAAACGGCCGCCGATGAGCAGCATATAGAGGCCGCAGACGAGCTCCAGCCGGCGGCGCGAGAAGGCGTGGGCGATGCGCACGCCGATCGGCGCCGCCCAAACGCTGATCGGCGCGAGGAGCGCGGCGCCGATCAGCGAGACGTAGCCTATCGAGAGTGGCGGCAGCAGCGCCTCGGCCGAGATGCCGGCGACGGCGAAACCGATGGTACCCGGAATCGAGGTGAGAATGCCGAGGCCCGCCGAGGTCGCGACCGCCTGGTGGATCGGGCGATTGTGGAGGGTCATGATCATGACGATGAGCTGACCGCCGCTGATTCCCATGAGCGCCGAGAAGACGCCGATGACGATGCCGTAGATACTCATGCCGAGAGGCCCGGGCAGGTCGTCCGCCAGCCGCCAGCTCTCCCGGCCGAAGACGAAGCGCAAGCCGTTGAAGATGCAGACCGCGGCGAAGACGCCGCGCAGCTGGGCCGCGGTGATCGACGCGGCGATCACCGTCCCGAGCACCGCGCCGATCATCACCGGGACCGCCCAGCGACGGATGACTGTCTGGTCGACGGCGCCGCGCTCGCGATGGGCGCGGTAGGAATGGAACGATGTTGGAATGATCGCCGCGAGCGAGGTGCCGATGCAGAGATGCATGCGCACCGCCTCGGGTACGCCCATGGCGGCGAAGAGCTGATAGAGAACCGGCACGATGACGGTGCCGCCGCCGATGCCGAAGAGCCCCGCCAGCACGCCGGTCACGGCGCCGCCGGCGGTGAGCCAGATGCCGAGGAGCAGCAAGTCGCTCATCTTTCCCTCCGCGCCGTGCTGACGCGGCAGCGCGCAACTCCGGTACCGCCCCGGGTCAATATAGCCGGGCTCATACCTCCGATTGGCCGAAGCGGTCGGTCACCATGCCGAAGCTGTTGGCGAAGAAGGCCTTGGCCAGCGGCATCCGCACCTGCCCGCCATCGCCGAGCGCGGCGAACAGCCGCTCGGCCTCGGCATCGGTGGTCACGTCCAGCGACAGCGAATGCCGAGGCCTCTGCCGTCGGAGGCCAGTATCGTCGTTTCGCCGATGCGGAGGCTCACATGCATCGCCTTGTTCTCGGATCCCGGCGGCACCATGCATCGACCGTCGGGCTGCCGCGGCCCGTCCTTGAAGCGCATGAGCATCATCACCTCGGTGCCGACGCGTCCTTCGGCTCATGGGCGGGACGAACCGTCGAGACCGAGAGCGATGATCCAGACTCCGTCGGGATTGCGACAGGCGGTGCAGACTCGCGACTCGGTGACTCCAATCGTCGTGATGGTTTCCTGGAAGTCGCGGCAGAAATATCCGGAGGCAGTGCGGAATGTGCGCAGCGGCTGCACCAAGCCGGATCGGTTGGTCGCGTCGTTGTGCCACCTGCCGGTCTCGCCGCTGAGCGCGGTCTCGAGCGTCCGCTGGAGCACGGGCGTCATCTTCGCAAGGTCCCCGTCATCGAGCTCGCGATAGAGGCGCGGTGCGTCGTCCTGGTCCCGTACCGAGGTGTCAGCGCAGTTACAGAGAGCGGCCGTGAGACCCATGAGGAACAGGGGATGCTTGAAGCCTGGGTGCATTCGCCGGCGCTATTGCTTCCAGCCTTTCGCGAGGAGATCGGCTTCTTCGGCGCGGCTCAGATCCTTGCCGACCTGCTGGACGCCGCCGAAGGCACTGGCAGGCGCGGCAGACGGGCCGCCCTTTCCACCGGTCGAGCGGCCACTGGCGCCGCCGGATGGGCCGTGGCCGCCACTCGACGAATCATTGGCACCACTCTTGCCGCCCGACGAATCGTTGCCGCCATCCTTGCCACCGCCTCCACCGCCAGAGCCGCTGCCATCTCCGCCCCCACCACCGCCACCGCCACCGCCACCACCGCCGCCACCGCCATCTCCACCGCTGCCATCCTTCGCGGCGGCGGATTTGACCGCGAGCTTGCCGACCATATCCGCTGTCAGGGGGATCGAAGCGAGGGGAACGGCGAGAGCGATCGCCGCGAGCACCCGCAACGTTCTTCGGCTAACCACAAGCCGCGCCATCGATTTCTCCCGCCGTCCGCTCGGCTCCGATCGATCCTGATTTAGTCTAGCTAGTTGTGCGTGACGGCGCCATTCCGACCGCTCGCGTCGTGCTCCGCTGCCTCTTCGGCGGCCTCTGCGGCGTGCTCGGCGGCATGCTCGGCAGCAGCCCTTGCGGCGTGCTCCGCAGCCTCTTCGGCGTGCTCCGCGCTCGCGGCACCATGCCCCGCTCCCGGTCCAGGACCGCTCGAGCCACCATGGCCGCCGGCGCTGTCGTGTTCACCGTGACCGCCACCACCGCTGCCCGAGCTGCCGCCGCCGCCCGAGCCACCCCCACCCGAGCCACCCCCACCGCCGCCGTCCTTGGCGACAGCGAACTTGAATGCGATCGTCTTGTCGAGGCTCTTGAAGCCGACTGGTGCCGCGACGAGGGTCAAAGCCAGGATGCTTGCTGCGGCGATCCGACAGCTCGAGTAGCGATTCATCAGAATTGACTCCTATGTCATCCCGACAGCATCCCGCCGAACGGCCAATCCGCAGCGGCTGGGGCGCGTCTGGATGCTGAACACGCGATCTGTCGGATCAATCCCGCGAACTTTTTCGTGATGCGCGGGAAGATGTCGCCTTCTCGCGTGTTCCGATGGCGTAAAGTGCATCCGCTTGCGCGGAGCGCCGTGTTCTCCCGACCGCAGGGGGGTGCGGCCAAGTCCGGTCGCGGGGGGAGACCGATTTTGGACGAGACGGTCGCGTCGGAAATGGTTGCGCTGCTGCCCCGCCTGCGACGCTTCGCCTATGCGCTGACGCAATCGGTCGACCGGGGAGACGATCTCGCCCAGGCGACGCTCGAACGGGCTATAACGCATGTCGACCAATGGCAACGCGGTACGCGGCTCGATAGCTGGCTCTTCGCCATCGCCCGCAATCTCAACCTCAACAATATTCGCGCCCGCCGGGTGCGCGGCGAGGACCGGGCGCCGGTCGATCTCGACGACCACGTCGCGATCGATGGCGAAGGGGCTGCCGAGGCTCGCCTCACCTATGCATCGGTCGCAGCCTTCGTGTCGCAATTGCCGGAGGAGCAGCGCAGCGTCCTCATGCTCAATTCCGTCGAGGGGCTATCCTACAAGGAGATCTCCGAAGCGCTCGGGCTTCCGATCGGTACGGTCACCAGCCGGCTCTCGCGCGCACGGAGTGCCGTGCGGGCTCACCTGTTCAGAGGTAGCGGGCAAATGAAGACACCGGCCATGGAGGCAGGACGATGAGCGGGCAAATCGACGAAGGATTGCTGGTCGCCTATGTCGATGGCGAGCTCGATGCCGAGGCGACGCGGACGGTCGAAGCCCGGCTCGCCGTCGATCCGGATGCGCGTCAATGCGTGCGCGAGCTGCGCGAGAGCGCGGCGTTGTTGCTCGGCGCGTTCCGCGACAAGCCGGCGACCCCGGTGCCGGATCGCCTGATCGCCATCATCAATGGCGCGGTGTCGACACAGCGCGCGCCGCAGCGCCTTGTGTCGCATCGCGGGCTTGCAGCCGGGACGTCGCGACGGCGCGTGCCGACGGCACTCGCCGCTTCTCTGGCGACGCTCGCTATCGGCCTGTCGAGCGGCTACTTCATCTCGGAAATGCGCGTGGAGCAGGCAGTCGAACGCGGCCAGGCGAGCCGGATCGAGGACCGCAAGACAATCGAGGCGGCCGTCACCGAGGCGCTCGAGAAGCGCTTGAGCGGTGCCTCGATCGAATGGGCGAGCCCAGCGAGCGGACTGCGCGGCGCCGTCACCCCGACGCGCACCTTTCGCGACGCCGGCGGCCAATGGTGCCGGGAGTACGAGGAAGTCATCCGCTATGGGGATGACGTCGAGCATCGCCGCGGCATTGCCTGCCGCACCGGCGAAGGCGAGTGGAAGACGCGGCTGCAGATCGAAGACGAAAGCTGATCCCGGTCGACGGCCCGCCTTCCAATGGCCGCCGCGACTCAATCAGCCGCGAGAGTGCGGCGTCATTCGCGAGCGGGCGGCCGACGGGAATTCCGCCGCGAGCCTATCGTGGCGTTCCCCGTCTGCCGCTCCGCCATCACCCTTTGCCTCTCACGACGCCGGGTGGATGATCATCCAGCACACGCCGAAGCGGTCGGTCACCATGCCGAAGCTGTTGGCGAAGAACGTCTTGCCCAGCGGCATCTGCACCTGCCCGCCATCGCCGAGCGCCGCGAACAGCCGCTCGGCCTCGGCATCGGTGGTCACGTCCAGCGACAGCGAAAAGCCCTGGAAGCTCGGCTTGCCGAGGCACCTGCCGTCGGAAGCCAGCACCGTCGTGTCGCCGATGCGGAGGCTCGCATGCATCACCTTGTTCTCGGATCCCGGCGGGACCATGCATTGGCCTTCGGGCTGCGGCGGCCCGTCCTTGAAGCGCATGAGCATCGTCACCTCAGCGCCGAGCGTGCGGCGGTAACACGCAATCGCCTCCTCGCAGCGTCCGTCGAAAAACAGATAGGGCTGGACTTGCATTGGCATCTCCTTCCAAGGGGGTGACGGCAAAGGACACGACAGTTTCGCTGTCATCGCGGCCTTGTGTACACCGTCCACAAGAGGCTATCATAGAAAAATGGACAGTGTCCACATCGAAAGACGGTGATGGCAGGGAAAATCGCCGGCGCGTTGCGCAGCACCTATCGCCATGGCGATCTCAGACGAGCGCTGCTCGATGCCGGGATCGCGCTGGCGCGCAGCGGCGGCCCCGATGCGGTGGTGCTGCGCGAAGCGACGCGGCGCGCCGGCGTCGTTCCCAACGCGGCCTATCGCCATTTCGCCAGCCGGCAGGCACTGCTGCAGGCGGTGCGCGCGGCCGCCCTCGCGGCTCTTGCGGTGGCGATGGAGAACGAGCTTGCCTTACTGCGCCGCAACCGCCGGCATGCCGATCTCGCCCGCGCCAGCCTGCGTGCGATCGGGGTCGGGTACTTGCGTTTCGCGCAGGAAGAGACCGGGCTCTTCCGCACCGCCTTCGCCGGCCCCGACGAAGCGCAGCGTCCGCCGGATCCGGGAATGGCCGGGACGAGCGGCCTCAATCCTTTCCAGCTCCTCGGCGCGGCGCTGGACAGCATGGTCGACGCCGGCGTGCTGCCGGCCGCGCGGCGGCCCGGCGCGGAATACCTCGCCTGGTCCGCCGTGCATGGTCTTGCCATGCTCGTTATCGACGGGCCGCTGCGCCGCCTGCCGCCCGCGCAGACAAGCGAGATCGGGCAACGCCTGCTCGATATGGTCGAAAAAGGCCTCTAGTTGGGGGCCTTATGGCAGAATCCTTAACCTTGAATTAACGTTACCGAGCTACCCGTATCCCGGGTGATGGCGCCACTGATCGAATATTTGGCCGCAAATGCGCCAGAGCGCGCGGGGGCTCGCGAGCCCGGCAGCGACCGGCGCGGTTCCGCCCATCGCCGCCAGCGCCGTGTCATCGTCATCGCCGCCTTCGCCTTCGCCGCCTTCGTCATCGCGGCGACTTTTCTGCTCGCCTGGCAGTGGCGGCTGACGACGCTCGCAGCGGCAGAGACGCATGAGCGCGGCCTCAGCGTCGCCCTCTCCGAGCTGATGGCGCGCTCGATCGACAGCGTCGATATCCTGTTGCACTCGGTTGCCGAAACGATCGACACAGGAGATCTCGCCGATCCGGCGCTGGCGCGGCGCCTCCATGAGGTCATGCGCGAACGCATTCTCGGCGTGCCGTCACTGCGCGCGCTCATCGTCTTCGACGCCGAGGGGAAGATCGTCGCGTTTTCGCGCTGGCATCCGCCACCCGCGATCCATGTCGAGGATCGCGACTACTTCATTGCCCTGCGCGCGGAGCAGACCGACGCTCTCTATATCGGCGTGCCGACGCTCAACCGCATCAACGGCGAGTGGACGATCAATGTCGGGCGACGGCTGTCGCACCCCGACGGCAGCTTTGCCGGCGTTGCGCTGGCGACGCTCGAGCCGCTCTATTACGAGCAGGTTTACGCGACGATCAATCTTGACCGCGGCGGCACGATCGCCATGTTTCGCGCCGACGGCGTCCTCCTCGCCCGCCATCCGCACGCCGAGGAGATGATGGGCCGGTCGGTCGGCGATACCGAATTCCGGCGCGCGCTCGGCCGCTCGACCACGCCGGTCGTGGCACGGGTGACCGGCAGAATCGACGGTAAGCGGCGCATCGTCAGCGGCCGCTACCTCGGCGCCTACCCGATCTATGTCACCGTCTCGCAGCACGAAGATGTCGTGCTGGCGCCGTGGTGGCGCGCCACCATCTTTCTCGTCTCGGGCATGGCGATCGTCCTGCTGGCGCTCGGCTTTCTTGCCTTCCGCATGCTGCAGCAGGCGGCGCGGCGCGAGACGGCCGAACGCGAAACCCTCGCCGCCAAACTGCGCGCCGAGGCAGCGAGCGCCGCCAAGACCAGCTTTCTCGCCAATATGAGCCACGAGCTGCGCACCCCGCTCAATGCCATACTCGGCTTCTCGGAGATGATCCGCGACCGTCTGCCGCGCGCGGTGGAGACGCGGCGCTATGCCGATTATGCGAATGACATCCACACCAGCGGCATGCATCTGCTCGACTTGGTGAACGACGTCCTCGACATGTCGAAGATAGAGGGCGGGCACTACCAGCTCCATCTCGCCACGATCGATATCGCCAACACGATCGCCGGCTGCCTGGCGATCATCCGGGACCGCGCCAGCGCGAAGAGGGTCGTGCTTGTCAATGAGCTCGCTGCCGGCCTGCCGCCGATCGAGGCCGACGAGCGTGCCGTCAAGCAGGTGCTCCTGAACCTCCTGTCCAACGCCGTGAAGTTCTCGCCGCCGGGAAGTGCCATCACGATCGCTGCGCGGCTGACCGCTATCGGCGAGCTCGAGCTGAGCGTCGCCGACCATGGTATCGGCATCGACGAGACGGCGCTGGCCAACATCTTCGAGCCGTTCGGGCGCGGCGATCACATGCGCGCGCAACCCGAGGAAGGCATCGGCCTCGGCCTCGCCATCAGCCGGCAGTTGATGACGCTGCATGGCGGCTCGCTGCGTCTCGACAGCGTGGCCGGCGCCGGCACCACCGCGACCGCGCGCTTTCCCGCCTCGAGCATCCGATGTCGGACGATGGCGCCTGGCGAGGAAGCGCCGCTCCAAGGCAGCATCAATCGCCAGGCGGCAGGCTCGGCCCAATCCCGTTATCGCATTTGACGGACGCGCCAAGCCCCCTCGCCCCAACGGGGAGAGGGAGGGACCCGCGCCGCAGGCGCGGGAGGGTGAGGGGGACGCGCAGCTTTCGAGTATTCGCCTGAAGCAAACGCGACTGCCGATGCTCCCCCTCGCCTTCCCATCGCCAAGGCGATGGGTCCTCCTGAGCGATTGTCGAAGGGCCTCTCCCCGAGGGGAGAGGAGGAGAAAAGGCGCAATGTCGTCAAATGCAATTGCCCGGCTAGGCGCTCGGCAGCGTCAGCACTGCGCGCAGGCCCGGTCCGGCGGCGTTGTCGGCGAGGAGGACGTTGCCGCCGTGCAGCCGCGCCACCGCGCGCACCAGGCTGAGGCCGAGGCCGTTGCCCGGCGTCGAGCGACTGCCCTCGAGGCGCACGAAGCGGTCGAAGACGGCCTCGCGGCGATCCGGCGGAATGCCGGGGCCGCTATCGGTGACTTCAAGGCGGGCGCCGCCTGACCCTTCGGCAACGACAAGCTGAACGCTGCCTGTCGGCGTGTACTTGATGGCGTTGTCGAGCAGGTTGGCGACGGCCTGGGCGAGGAGATGGCGGTCGCCGCGCACGGTGACCGGCTGTGCCGCGTCGACCGCGAGGGTCAGCCCCTTTTCCTCGGCGAAGGGCTCGTAGAGCTCGGCGACCGAGCGGGCGATCTCGGCGAGGTCGACGGAATCCATGCTGGCGCGATTCGACCCCGCCTCCGCCTCGGCGATGCTGAGCAGCGCGTTGAACGTGCCGAGGAGACGGTCCGCCTCGGCGATCGTCGCGCGCACGACCTCCTCGTAGCGCGCGGCATCCGGTTTCTCCAAGAGGCTGACCTCGAGGCGCGAGCGCAGGCGCGACAACGGCGTGCGCAGATCGTGGGCGATGTTGTCGGTGACCTGCCGCATGCCTTCCATCAGCCGCTCGATCTGATCGAGCATGGCGTTGAGATTGGTCGCCAGCTGATCGAACTCGTCGCCGCTGCCGGTCAGCGGGACGCGCTGGCCGAGATCGCCATGGATGATGCCGGCGGCGGTGTTGCTCACCGCCTCGACGCGATGCAGCATGTTGCGGCTCATGACGATGCCGCCGACGAGGCCAAGACCGAGGGTTAGCACGCCGGCCCAGGCGAGGGTTCGCGTGACGCGCTCGCGGAACGCTGCGGCGTCGCGCAGATCGCGGCCGACCAGCAGGCGATAGCCGCCGGGAATGCTGAAGGTCGTGCCGCGTGCCGTATGCACCTCGCGCTGCGTGCCGCGCTTTATCTCGATAGGAAAGCCGATCCAGCCCGGGCGGATGATCTGGCCATCGGGCCACGCGGAGAGATTGCCGGCGAGCGGGTGCGACATCGGATCGGTGATGAGATAGATCATCGCGTCGCCGCGCTCGCCGGCGGAGCGCTCGGCGATCAGCTGGACGAGGCCGGAGAGGCCGCGTTGGTTATATTGCTCGGCGAGGCCGGCTATCTCGGCGTCGAGCGTCGCCTCGGTCTGCTGCTCGACGAAGTTCGCGGTCGAAAGATAGATGAAGGTGAGCAGCGCCAGTACCGAGGTGGCGAAAAGCGTGAGGTAGATCGCGGCGAGACGGAAGGCATTGGTGCGCAGCAGCCGCGCCAGCGCCAGCTTCTTGCTTGGTGCAGGCTGCGTTTCAATCACCGGCTCTCAGCGAGTAGCCCGCGCCGCGGACCGTGTGCAGCAGGGGCTTGGCGAAGCCCTTGTCGATCTTCTGGCGCAGGCGCGAGATATGCACGTCGATGACATTGGTCTGCGGATCGAAATGATAGTCCCAGACGCTTTCCAGCAGCATCGTGCGCGTCACCACCTGGCCGGCATGGCGCATGAGATATTCGAGCAGGCGGAATTCGCGCGGCAAGAGATCGATCGCCTGGCCGTCGCGCTTGACCGCGCGCGACAGCAGATCCATCTCGAGCTCGGCAACGCGCAGCTTCGTCGTCGTCGGCGCCGCCGCGCTGCCGCGCCGCAGCAGCGCCTCGAGCCGCGCCAGCAGCTCGGAGAAGGCATAGGGTTTGACGAGGTAGTCGTCGCCGCCGGCGCGCAGACCCTTGACCCGATCGTCGACGGCGCCGAG
>Ga0137390_10003711_pt1 | contig 12525 bp, 16 predicted proteins | sample 15con2h24AmetaG_FD_104937 | JGI IMG/M metagenome (GOLD analysis project Ga0137390, IMG submission 104937) | Vadose zone soil microbial communities from Angelo Coast Range Reserve, California, USA - 15con2h2.4A metaG | ecosystem: Environmental > Terrestrial > Soil > Vadose zone > Saprolite... | reverse complement strand
TCGATGATCGTGCTGAACGACACCGCGACGTCGCCGAGCGCGATCGCGATGTTGCTCCGGATGTTCGCGTCCCGCGACGTCTCGAGGATCCGGAAGAGCAGGCGGTGGTTCGCGTCGCAGAACTGCGAGCTCACGCAGAGGAACTTGCTGAACGAGAGCGTCGCCACCGCGCGCAGCGTCGTGTTCTGACAAGGTCCCCCCCCCATTGTTTGCTTAGCCGAATGTCGGGAATCGAGACGACTACAACACGAACCTTGAACTGGTCTGGCCGACCGCATATGCGGACGAGCAGGGGCCCGTACAACGCGAGGAGCGAGTCAGGCCCATACAAGAGTTCCGTCTCCCGCACGGCGGCTATGCGATCGCCAATCTCGTCCTCAGCGTTGCCCGCGACCTGGTCGAGTTCTTCCCCATCCTTACTCGCGGCGTCGATCCCAGCGCCCCTTGCGAGCTTCTCCGCTACAAAGAATCCGTTTTCATGCCCAGCGTGGCGAGAAGGGCGGTGCGCGCTCACCTAGCTCCTTCTCCTGCTTCTGTCGCTTCCACTCGCGTTCGACCAGTTCCAAGTAGACGATGTGCTTGATCGCGACGTGACCCACCACGAAGAGCAGCTGGCTAAGCTCAAACGCATCCCCAGTGTCGTCGCTCTTCTTCGCGGGGTTCGCCACCGAAGGTCCCTGCGTCGAACCAGGCAGCGTCGAGATCAAAGCCTGCGTGCTCTGTGGTGGATCCTCGTCCATCGCGTCTGGGTTGGGTGCCGACGACGGCTGGTCCTCGGGGGCAGACGACGTGGATTTCTCCCGCCGGCGGAATGCGCGGCGCGTGAGATTCTTTATGATGGTGTTGCTGAGAACTTCCGGCTGGTCGCCGAGCGCATAGACGGTGTTTATCGCCTGTTCGGCAAGCGCAAACCACTCGCGTGACCGGCACGGATGTTCGATGGCCTCTTGCAGCTTGCGGAAGACTGGGCTGTCCATGTCGATGCGAACGCTCTTGTCGAGAAGGGAGCCCTTGATTTTCTTCGCGCTGCCGCTGAGGCGCTGTAATGCGACGCAGGTGTGCCTCGCGAGGACCAGGTCGGCCTGGACGTTCCAAAGGTGAGATGGATACACATCGTAAGGGTCATGGGAACCAACCTTGCCCATTGGCCCAAGCCCAATCTTTAGGAGGACATCTACCCTGTCCTGGACGACGCTCCGTCGTGCCAATGCCAGCATGCCGATGATGATCATTGCCCCTCGACGCTGTTGTTTCGGTAATGGTCGTTCCGAACCTAGATAAAGGCGGCTTCGGCAAATAATAATAGGACCAGTTGATACCGTGCTCACTATACACTTGCCAGAGCTTGTTTACAACGTCAGAATGAATTTGGTCATCGTCCATCATGTAGCGCATCATCTCCTCCAAGCTTGTTAGTTCAGCGAGGGTGGCATCGTATGTCAATCTGAGTTCACCCCTGGATGAGTATCAGACTAACACGGCAGGAACGAACCCACTCGACCATGTTCTTTGCTATTCGATTGACCTGTTGCTTGGGTTCCATGTCAGGTAACGGATCAAAGTATAAGCTGCGGTAACACTCGAGCAGGCGCGAGCGAATGCCCTTGAGTTCCTTCCCATCTTCAGACATTGAGCTGTTATCTTTCGACCAGATCAAGTGCAGCATCTTTTTAATGCCAGTCTGCAGCGTCATCAGCAACCAGTCTTGAGGTACCCGAAACGCGTTCCGAGGCTCACCTCGGCACTGTCAAGTTGATATTCATGTGCGACTCTGAAGAACTCCATCGCCTCGAGTACCTCGGCCTTGTGCGTGGACCCAAGCAGCTGAAAAATGATTTGGGTTGCCTCCTCGACCTGCCGAATGAAGTTGAGGGCCTCAGAGTAGTACCGCCTGCGCAGGCGAAGGTGCAACAACTGGTTGCTCTCGAGGGCAGCGAGAGCCGCCTGCTCGTCTGTCAAGGCAGCCATGTCGAGCTCGGACTTGCGCCCATTCTTCTTGCCTTTGGATTTTTGTTTCGAAGATGCTGTACCTTCCTCGCCGTCGCCGCCGCCTTCGGCTTCAGAGGCCTCTGGCTCGTCCTCATCCATGATACTGTCGGCCTCATCGTCTTCCTCATCTTCCCCGTCGACGTCCATCGCGTCCTCGGCCTCTTCGTTTTGATGCCTATTCATATCGATCAGAAACCTCGCTTGGGCACAACACATGATACCGCACCGTGACCTCTTTTTCTTTTTCTTTGGTCGAGCAGTAGACGATTCACCACCCTCGTCATCACCCGACCGGTGGCCGTCACCCCCGTCCGTCGCCACCGCATCCGCGCCGCCAGAGAGCGTGTCATCCAGCGCCTTTTCCGTCTTCTGCAGCTCCTTCACCACGTCGCGATACCGCTCTTCCCACTCCTCCATCCCGAGCAGCCCACCGTGCATCAGCCCGTACGGGTGAGTCACGATCAACTTCACGATGAGGGAAATCGCGTTTTTGCGCACGCCCGCGACCTTGTCTTCGAGCGCGGCAACTGCCGCGCGTGTAATGGCGAGCCGCTGTTTGGGGAATTTGACGGGCAGGTCGCATAGCCGGCTGAGAACGGAGAAGACCCTGGAGCGGACGTAGGAGGAAAGATCGAGAGTTCGCTCGAGAAGGAGGTCGTAGAGCCCATTGAGTTGTTTCTGTGTCTGGTGTGCGTCGCTGGTAAGGTCCTCAGAGCAAGCGAGCTCGCGAATGAGGTAGCCAATGATTTCCACAATCGCCATTCGCATCGGATAAGACTGCGATCCTCAAATGGGCACTTTGAAAAATAGCAATTGAAGGAAACGTGAACGCACCTCTGAGTCCAGGTGCGATAGGAGCAAGCTGATCTGTTTCAGGACCGCCCGTGGTGCCCACTCCGCGAACTGTGTGAGGAATCTAGAAAAGTTCCTTGGTCCCTTTGTATCTTGCGCATTGAAGGTCTTCGCGGCAATCTCGCGGAGGATCTCGTCGCCAAGTTGCGCGTGGTCGAATTCCTTCAATAAAACGTTAAGGCACTCGGCCATGGGCTCGGAGAGATGCTCGTAGTACTGCAAGGACTGCATGATCGTGGTCTGTGCAGCAGGTCCGTGGCCGTGGTGTTTGACGGCGAGACAGATGACTTTGTAGACTCCCAGTTTGATAGGCTGGGATTTCATGTACTGCTCATTCTCCGTGATGTGGTACGCGGGCGCGGTGAGACATCTACCATATCACGAGGAGCACTGTGAGATATCCCGTTTACGATGACTTGTGACGCCACGCACCCAATAAAAGTATCCCTCTCGCCACTCACTGTCCAGATCTTTGACGTCTTGAGCTTCAAAACCTTGCTAACCAGGGTGAGAATGGGCACGATCTGGTCCTTCCATGACCATTCCGACACCTTATTTTTAGCAGCGGCCCTCGGCTGTGTCGCTTTCCCCCCACGTCCCCTCCGGGGCTTTGCAAGAGCGGCGGCAGAGGCATCCTCGTCCGGCACATTGACTTTCTCGGCCGACCGGGCAGACCAGTTGAGCAAGAACGCGTACATCTCGATCGGGACCTTGTGCGCTGCGCACGTCTGCTGGTCTTCGTGGTCGACGTCGTGCGCGGCGGCGTCCACCTCTGCGGCAAAGCCAGACATGATGACGTCGAGCAGTTTGCCCATCAAGATGGCCGGAACGGCGCTCGCGCATTTGAGAAAGCTCCTTAGGATGTCGAACGTGTCGGGAGATGTGACGGCATCGGAAGACTCTGCTATGGCGCTGACGACCTCTGCGATAACATGAGCAAGCTCTCCTCGGTCAGCGAAACAGTGAGGGCGAACGTCGGAGCAAACGGTCCATCTCCGCTGGCCCCATCGAGCCAATGTCATGTTCATGCTCTATCTGGTAGTTTCCTATGTCTTGTAGGGCCTGAAGCTCCTCTTGAAGGTCAAAGGAGCTCGCCATCTGGGAGTCGTGGTGGCCTTTGTCGTTGTCAAAATCGTTTCAAACGCGTCCTCAACGCGTCGGTCACATGCCCCGTCGCGTGCCATCACTTACTGTCACGCTAGTCACGCCAGTGTCACGCCCACACATGCTTCGCGAATAATTTCTGAGGTCCACTTCCGCATGGTGACCCTCAATTTTCCCAACGGCCACTAGTGGACATGAAAAGACGCACTCCTCTCCTCATTTCATCAATGCCCCCGATAGCTAGCCTGCTGAAAAATGGCTTTCATCTCCGGTGCAGTACCAGGTTATCCTTTCGCAGCTGCCTTGCATCTATAAATCATACTACCCTGAAAGCTCCCGCACAACCCGCTCGTTCTCTTCGATAATGCATGCCCGTTGCTGGCGCAGCGTGCCGCGTCATGCGAGGGCAAGGAACCGTAAGTCGCTGATGGACCTGATCATTTATCCGTTTCGAAGGCACCCCAATGATCGAGACATTGCCGATGGTAGATCGGCTGCTTGAACCCCGCTTCCATGAAACAAAACGAGGAGGATGGAGGCGATTGAAAACTACCCGAGCGGGGGCGATCGTGCCCCATTAGACAACGGGGCCTTCCGAAACATACTGTACTGTACTGTACCGCGAAGCGACATCCGAATAAAGACGTCTATCACGCGACCATCACATTAAGCTGTTGTCAAGTACCACAGAATGGACATTCCACCTTGGAGCGCATATTCTCCAAGGTTCCGAAGGGAGAGGGTGAGACAACGCACTGCTCACTGCCGAGGTGGTTTTCAAATCACCGGTTTATATGCAACGACAACTAGCAACAATAGGTCAATGCGTTTGCAAAATGATATGTCGACGGCGACAGGATTGCACATGGTGAGCCGAAAGGTGTCCGCAGCCGCAGTCAGAGACTCCGAGCAACCCGCGCGTTGTGAATCAACGTCACGTGTGCCCCCACGCAACACACAAGGTTAGGGTTTAGGGTTATGCACCCCCGCCTTTTGCCGGTACTGTACGGTTACTGGCCCGGGTGGCCGGTCATTACGACCTTCTCTCTTCCCTTCTTCGCTTAGGATTAGGACGCTCCGGGCGTGACAGCAAGAGCGCTACGTTTCTCCCCGGTTGATGGAGACGCGTCTTGCACAAGCTGTTCGGAAGTATGTACGTCAGGAACTGCCGCGACAACCACATATTGTGATTTGATGATGCGGGATCGTTGAAGATAGGGGGAAGAAGCTGTGCCCCGCCCATGTACATACCCGCGCTCTCCGCAGACGTGCGCAGCGAGGACTTTGTGCGGGCGGGGCAGTGCGGGAATAAACAGCTTGGAGGTTGTAAACTGCGAGTCAAACGGTTGCCGGGGCTCGCCGACTCTTGGCGCTAAAGGTTCAGCCGAGAGAAAATAACTCGTGGCTCGTGCAGGCAGGTCACCTGCCTACAATGACGTCGAGGGATTGTGAACGGAGAAGTAGTGGTGCTGGTGCCATATAATATGCACATCCCGAGACCGTCCGTGCATTCTCTCGCTTACAATCGGAGCGTCGCACGTTCACGGCCGTTGGTCCGATGTGGGGTTTCCATTGAGAATGAACCTAAAGGTAACGTGCTAGTTGTGCCATGTCGAACAAGCTTAGTCGCTCCAGCGGAATTTATTTTTTCTTTGGTGTTTTGATTGAAGGGGGGAGGTTCAGAGATGAAGCGGTAGCTGTGAGAGGACTTTGGCGAGTCGTGTGAGCGATGGCGTTGTGCGTGGTTTCTGCGGGCTAGCGCGCGACATGCATGTGATGCCTAGGGAACCGGGCGATTGTAGTCAGCATACATCCAGTATCAGGTAACGTGAGATGACCGGAAATATCGCCCCCCTCGGTTTATGTGCAGGTGCATGGTTATTCCTTCACCATTGCGCAGCAAGGGAAGTGTGGATTGTTTTGCTTGTTTGTTTTTTCTCTTCGATGCGGGTTCCTTCGGGGATTCTGCAAAGGCCGAAGATCACGAAATCGACAGGTGCGATTCGGCGCCCGCGAGGGAGGGACCGCCAGCCAGCCAGGGGTGCAGGGATACAGTATCCTATAGGGACGCTCTGTGTGGACTGTACTGTATTGCATGTGAGCAAGGGACAGCTCAGCTCCAGCTCTACGGGCTTGCCGTAGATCCGAGGCCGGAAACCATACCATATATAGGCACTCCATCGCCATCATGATGGCGGCTCATCGGCTCATCATCCATCACTTATTAGAACAGTATATTGCGTACTGTACCAGATGCACGCTATCGGCGGGACCTGTCGAACACTAGGTTTGTTCATCAGTGAGTGGGTGACGTGACAGCATAGAATGCATGGCAAACACCCAATAGAGGGACACAGATGGGCGTCGATGGGTAATTGCAACATCGATGGGCTAATTTGATTCAGAGCCCGGGGTAACACTTAGGCAATTGTAGAACGTCAGTGGAGAATAGGGACATGGAAAACGCGGGTCAATATGCATCCAGCCTTCTACACGGCCTTGCACCGCGGCCATCGAAGGAACAGAAATCTTTATATGCCCTGGCCGTACGGCGTAAAAAGCTCAGCGGTGGCTCCCACCTGCCGTGTTCGGCCCTGTCGGACTCCAAAAAATTGCGCTGATAAGTTATGTGGCGGCAGACTGGGGCGACAGTGGCGTGACTCTGCCATCTCGGAGAATCGGAGCGGACGGTGTGCTAACTAATAATATCTCTCACTGGCTCGTGTTCGCAGCGTTGCACGATTTGTTCCGAAAAATGTCCAAGCTTTCCGTCATACGGAGTAACGGTGTTCAGATAGATGGGTGGGCGAGCTGGCAGGGTTTATCGGGATTGAGGAAACAACAACACACTGAGACACGCCGTCCGTCAACAAAGGTCGACCATTTGTGAAGCAGCGTCCAACCACGATCTTTTTATTTAGGGGTGTCTTATGTATGTATCGAGTGATCTCGGAGGACCGCGTGTTATTGAGTAACTTGAAACAAGCGACGATTGGCTGGCTGCATACCAAGAAACCGACGGAAAAGCTTGCTCAATGGGTAAAGAATAGAACGCCCAGAAGAAGGGTCATGGCTTTGGGCGCAGAGTCAAATCCGAGGATGGTGTGGCACGGAGCGGATGTGGTCGGTGGCTCGTGCGCTTAAAGATCCGGAAAAGAGTGAGGGTAAATGATAAGGCCTATAAGGGCCTAGGAGGACAAACCCACTGTAAGTGATATGTGAGTGAGGTGAAGGTATAATCAAAGCACTGAGGGACGTAGTATTGCCAGTGTTCAAAGGTGAGGGAAGAACTGTTGGGGGCGAGAGATGTGGAGAAGGACGTGGGAAGGGAAGACGGCAATAATAATTTGAGTATTTGGTAATATTTGTTTCGTTGATCGTTGGTTGGCCCAGACGCGAACGCAATAAAAAGGCACGAGCCCCGGTTCCTTGTCGCCCTCCTCGTCCTTAACAACCTCCCATCTTTCCGGACTTCTCTCCGCCTCCTTCTCCACCTCGCTCAGTAGCGACCCCCTCTAACCCCTCATTCTCAGGGTTCTCCCTGTAGCCCTCGATCCTCTCATTCACTCTCCGGACCTTGCGGACGTAGGTGAACATGTCTCAGCCGAACGTAGAAAAGGAAGCCGGGCCTCCTGCCCAGGCTGACACCCCCGTCGAGGAAGCCCCTGTAAATGAGAAGAAGGTCCGCGAGTACAAGGACTTCGGCCATGATGAAGTCAAACCCACCCGTACGTCTCGCTTGGTAGTTTCTTCTACGCGTCTATTTCCGGGCCTGACCTCCGCCCACTCTAGATGCCAATGTGGATATGTCAAGGGTACGACTTGTTCCCTTTTCTTCCCCCAAATGGCGCATACATACACCTGCCTGACTTGCAACATCATGCAGATCGAGCTCAAAGCGGATGACCTCTATGACAAAGAGAAGGTCGACCTCGAGACAATCGTTATTGAGGATGTCTTTGCACTCCTCCAATGTAACGATCAGGGTCTCAGTTCGGAGGAGGCCCAGCGTCGTTTGGAGATTTTTGGTCCCAACAAACTCGAACAAGAAGAGCAGAATCCATTCTTTCAGGTTAGTTTCGAATTTTTATGCCTTGGTCTTACCTCGGAGATGATTGAGGCCTGCCTGTTCAGTTTCTGAGTTTTATGTGGAACCCTCTTTCGTGGGTCATGGAGGCTGCTGCGCTTGTGGCTATCGCCTTATCCAACGGAGAGCATCGTGCACCTGATTGGCAGGACTTCGTTGGTATCACTCTTCTTTTATTCGTCAACTCATCCATCGGCTTCTATGAGGAGCGTGGTGCCGGAAATGCTGTCAAGGCTCTCATGGATTCTCTGGCTCCCAAGGCAAAGGTTAAGCGTGACGGTACCTGGGCTGAGATTGAATCGGCAATGCTTGTTCCTGGTGATATGATTTCCTTTAAAATCGGTGACATCGTCCCCGCCGACTGCCGTCTCACGGAGGCCATCAACGTGTCCATCGACCAGGCTGCGCTTACCGGCGAGTCCCTCCCTGTATCAAAGAAGGTGGAAGATCAGTGCTTCTCGTAAGTCCCTCACTTGGACCCTCCCGTTTGGTCTAACCGGCGTTTAAAGTGGGTCAACCTGCAAACAGGGTGAGGCTGAGGGTGTTGTCATTTCCACCGGTGTCAACACTTTCTTCGGTCGCGCTGCATCTCTCGTCGGCCAGGATGACGATACCACTGGTCATTTGCAGAAGATTCTAGCCCAGATCGGATCCTTCTGCCTCATAGCTATCGGTATCTTCGTCACCGCCGAGATTTTCGTCCTTTATGCTGGCTTCCGCTGGTCATACCGTTCCGGTCTTGACAACATCCTCGTACTCTTGATCGGTGGCATTCCCATTGCTATGCCCACTGTCTTATCCGTCACACTCGCCGTCGGCGCTCAGCAGCTTGCAAGTTACAAAGCCATCGTCACTCGTATCACCGCTATCGAGGAGCTTGCAGGTGTTACCATCCTGTGTTCTGACAAGACCGGTACTCTCACCACGAACAAGCTCACCATCGATAGGGCCACTATCAAGACATATGCCGCCTTCACTGCCGACGATGTTATCCTCCTCGCCGCGTACGCATCCCGCACCGAGAACCAGGATGCCATCGACGCTTCCGTTGTCGGTGCCCTTGGGGATGTTAGCCGCGCTCGCGCTGGTATCAAGCTCCTCGACTTCAAACCTTTCAACCCCGTCGACAAACGCACTGAGATCACCTATCGTGAGGAGTCATCAGGCAAGCTAAAACGTGTCACCAAGGGAATGACCAGCATCATCATCGAACTCTGCACGCGCAATAAGACCGAAGAAATTCAGAATCGTCTCGAAGCCGACGTTGTGGAATTTGCCTCCCGCGGTCTCCGCGCCCTTGCCGTCGCATATGAGGAGGTTGAAGGCGATGATTACGAGGCCGAAGGCAACGGATTTGAGCTCATTGGTCTCCTCGCCATCTACGATCCGCCTCGCGAAGATACCAAGCAAACAATCGATGATGCCCTCGCGTTTGGTGTTAAGGTCAAGATGGTCACTGGTGATCAACTTGCTATTGCTAAGGAGACTGGTCGTCGCCTCGGTCTCGGTGATCACATGTATTCTTCCAAAGTACTCAAGGATGGTCCTCCCCCCGGTAGCAAGTTCAACTCTCTCGATGAAATGATCATGGATGCCGATGGGTTCGCTGGCGTCTTCCCTGAACACAAGTTCGAAATCGTCAAGCGCCTCCAGGGTCTTGGCCATCTTTGTGCTATGACTGGTGATGGCGCAAACGATGCCCCTGCCCTCTCGCGTGCCAATGTCGGTATCGCTGTCGAGGGTGCTACCGATGCTGCTCGTGGCGCGGCCGACATCGTCTTGACGGAGCCTGGTCTCTCGACTATTGTCCATGCTATCCGCGGTTCCCGTATCATCTTCCAACGCATGCGAAACTATGCCATCTATGCCTGCGCTGTCACGATCCGTATCGTTGTCTGCTTTGCCGTCCTGGTGTTCGCCTACAAGTTCCAGTTCCCGCCGTTTATGGTCCTCATCATTGCGCTACTCAATGACGGTACTATCATGACGCTCTCCGTCGACCGTGTACTGCCATCGACAACCCCAGATAGTTGGGATCTGGCTGAGATCTTCGCCTACGCTGTGGCCTATGGTATCTATTTGACGCTCTCCACGTATGTCCCCCTTCCCCATGATTCATTCTCAGTCGCATTCTGATTGCTTGTATAGGGTCATTCTTGTTGTTGTGATCCTTCAATCGGACTTCTTCCAGCGATCATTCCACGTCCATTTGGATTCTCCGCCCGGCCAGATCGACCACAATGATCCACAACTACACACCATCGTCTACCTCCAGGTTGCCATTATCTCTCAGGCGCTCATTTTCGTCACTCGCTCCCACGGATTTTTCTTTATGGAGCGTCCATCATATGCGTTGATGGCTGCTTTCTGCTTGGCGCAGCTTGTATCCTCGATCATCGCCGGCTTTGCGAATTGGGGCTTCACCCACATCCAGAAGATCTCGGGCGCCTGGATTGGCATCATCTGGGTTTGGGTATGTGTCTCTTGTCTGTTTTTGCCAGGTGTGCTGACCTATCTTGGTCAGGATATTATCTGGTTCGTTCCTCTAGATATGATCAAGTTTGCGATGAAGGCTACCGTGATCAAGTACCTCCGGAATCGTCACAATGAAGCTAAGGCGGCGGCTACTCGTGCGCGGGCTGAGACTGGTATCCCGATCCTGCGGACCCAATCGCGTGCTGCGTCCATCCATGAGTCGTTGTACTCAAACCGGACGTCGTTCATCCGTCGTGCTGCACGCAAGGTTGGCTTTGGCCAGAAGATCCGCGTCAAAGCAGAAGAGTTGCAACGGTTCAGCAGCATCCAGGCGCACCACACGGGCCAGACGCTGGCGCGTCACCCATCACGTCCAACCGCCGCATAGAATAAGACGGCGACCTGAAACATGAAGAGTATCAACGCATGTCTGTGTAATTCTATGACAGTCCCGCTCTTCGTTATCTAGTGTCCCAGTCCTTATTCTCTGCTATTACGCCACCTTTTCTTTTATGAAGCCATGACGCTGGACTTGATGCGGGGTTGGGGCTGGTCGTTACTTAGAAAGTTCAGGATGAGCTTGTTGCGTTCGCGCTTTTTTGCAGACTCGCTTGGAATCATCGGATATACAATCCGTTAAAGTCATACACTTACGTTTGTTTCTCATGGAGTCGCTTTTAATTCGTGTCACGTTTATGACAAAAATAAAGACTATTCAGCGTCAAATCGGGTATTTGCATTCCCCGGATCGTGTGCATCCATACATATACGGCAACCAATCGATCATGATGGTGGCCCACATGTCGCCTGTTCACGTCCTCGATAGATATTATCTCGCCATAACTGCCCTTGTCACTATTGCTTGGCAACTTGCCGGCTTTTTCGTAGCTTGGTCCCTTCAGGTGCGACCTACAGTCCCCACCGAAAAATTCGTGCATATATGCCATTCCATGACAGTTCGACAAAATCACAGATTTTACGGGAGGTCCGTCTGTATGCCACGGCCTGAAACGTGACGGAAGGCTGACGGCTTGACAGGGTCCAACTTTTTCGCGCTAGGTGCTCCCAGATTTTTGCTCAGCTCACCCACTTTGGTGACACCCGGTGTCTGTGGAATTTATGGGCTCCGTTGCCAACAGCGCTTCTCACTCTCCTCCTTGGCAACACCTACCATGCCCGAAACATAGTCGCCAGCGTGCTCGTCATGGTTTGGGCAGCGCGCATCGCCGGTATGTCTGGGTAGCTTAGCCGTCCTCCTGCTCCTGCTATATGCGTCCTTTAACAACATCTGATTTCCTTGTAGGGTTTTTGCTCTTTCGCGTGCTCAAAATGGGCAGCGACTCGCGCTTCGACACGATCCGCGCACACTTTTTCAAGTTCCTTGGTACGTACGGCCCAAAACGGGGCATGGGTATATCGGCCTTGGCGAAAAACAAAAAAACTTATCGCGGCAATCTATTCTTCATTACCATGATAGGTTTCTGGATCGGTACGTCGTATTATGCGCGGGGTAAAATAATACTCACGAGTCCGGAATTCTTATCACTTTTTTTTCATTTTTCATGAACGTTGGGTTCGCGCCCCGCAGCGCAAATTTTATGGGTACGCATTGCCGCACGCGCGATGTTTTTGTTTTTTTCAGAAAAGAAATTACTGAGCGCGACGGTACCGTATGGGGGCGATGTGGTTGTCGAATCGCGCAGGTTTGGACGGTATCCTTGCCCGTCGTCGTGCTCAATTCGCCCGCGGTTTCCGACCCAGCGTCGAAATCGAACCCCGCATTCGGAACGGCACGTGACGTTGTTGGCATCGTGCTGTGGGCGGTCGGATTGGCCATCGAGACCGTGTCCGACGCGCAAAAGGTGCGTCGTCCTTTTCTTCCTTTTTGTTTTTTTTGGTGTTTCTGCTCGGCGTTGTGGTGAGACTGAGTGGCTCGGTTTTCAGTTGCATTACAAGTTGAATAACCCGCCAAAGCACAAGCCATTTACGGTGCGCGAACCCCACTCCTCCCCTGGCAC
>Ga0137390_10003707_pt1 | contig 12527 bp, 10 predicted proteins | sample 15con2h24AmetaG_FD_104937 | JGI IMG/M metagenome (GOLD analysis project Ga0137390, IMG submission 104937) | Vadose zone soil microbial communities from Angelo Coast Range Reserve, California, USA - 15con2h2.4A metaG | ecosystem: Environmental > Terrestrial > Soil > Vadose zone > Saprolite... | reverse complement strand
TAGCTGCTTGCATTGCCGGGCCAGATTTCCTCGGGGACACGGGAGTGCCCATTCGCGTCCTCATCGTGTGATTCGGTGTAGATCACGCGCTCAAACGCATTGCCGTTGCAGCCGTGGCTGATCGCGTCGCGAACCGCATATATATTTCGAGCGGAGTCATCCGCGGGGACAATCGCGGAACGTAGGGCGTGAATGAACTGCGCCTCCCACTGCGCATCGAAGCCTGCGCCGCCAACACTGATGTCCTTCGTTAACCATTCGTTGCCCTGCATATCTTCAGCGATGCTGATCTTCCAAGGCTGGCTCCACTTGATTTCGGCATTAATCGCCTGCATGAGCGACCAACCGTCCGGCAAGTCGTTGCCTGGATCGTTGTTGTTGCCGTGGACGTTGCGTATCCAGCCGGTGGCATCCCAGCGCAGGCCGTCCGCGAATCGCTGTTGCAGCCAGCGGCGCGCGTTGTCGAGGATGTAGTTCCGTACTTCGGGCCGACCGTAGTTAAACCGAGTGTCGCCCCACGGAGTCGTGGCCCTCCAGTCGTTGTAAAAGTAGATTCCGCCCTTACCGTTCTGGCTCCACCCGTCGAACTGCCACATGTCCCCCGCAGGGTAGCCGAGGTGGTTATAGACAACGTCCATGATCACGCCGATTCCACGCTTGTGTGCTTCCTGCACGAATGCACGGAACCCGTCCGGTCCGCCATATTGTTCCTCGATTGCGAAGATGTAAGCTGGGTTGTATCCCCACGAAGTATCACTCTCGAATTCTCCGGCGGCCATGATTTCGATCGTATTAATCCCGAGGTCCTTCAGGTAATCGAGCTTCGTCGCGGCCGAATCGAAAGTGCCGCCCGGTCGCGGCAAGGTCTTGTCGAGAGCAAACGTCCCGATGTGCAATTCGTAGATCACCATCTCATTCCAAGCTGGCGTTGTGTAGGAAGTGTCGGCATTTTGCGTATCGCTCGGAGCAATCAGACTCGGACCGCCAGGCGTCCTGAATGCGCGGCTGTAAGGATCAACATGCGTGAGCACCGATCCTGACGCGGCGTTCGTAATCAGGTAGTTGTATTGCTGCCCGACCATCACTCCGGCCAGGTCCGCACTCCAGTAACCGTTCTCTTCGGAGAACAAATGCGAGCCAGGTTTCCAGTTGTTGAAGTCTCCCTGTACTTGGACATCCGAGGCAAAAGGCGCCCACACACGGAACGTTACTCCGTCATCGTAAGGAGTAGCTCCCATGTAAGGTCGCGTTGATGGAGCCAAGGTGGTTATCCCTTACAACAGTTGCTTTGGGTTTGAATCAAATCGATAAGTTATCATCGTGTAGTGACTGGTTCAATGGACGGATCGTACTCAAGCCGACTGAGGTTAGACATTGTGGCGTGGCTTTCTGCGACCTGTACCCGTGGGAGATCCCGAAGATACACTGAGGATTCTCGCCGCGGTCAGGATTCCCGCCTTCCAATAGCCCGAAGAGCTTGCCGGCACGATGTGGTCGACATGACGGAGTCAAGCTCCGCTGGAGGGACCGTACCGCACACTCTGAAACTTGCCTCAGTGATACGTTTTGGAAGCATCCGTCACCACCTAAAAAGTGCCTGCGCGCAAGGAGTGCGGCTCTTGTCCTTTGCCGAGAACTGGGGGAAGAGTCCTCTTCCGGCCAATACGCACGATTGGAGGTTCACCGTGAAGCCTCGTACACACCTCTTCCCTCTCGTGATATCCGCATCGCTAGGGTGCATGTCCTGTGGCGCTGTTAGGCAATTCCAGCCCAATGTTCCCCAGGGAGGCAGAGCGGTCACGGTTGCCGTGAATCCGGCAGCAAGCCAGCAGATGTATGTAGCCTCCGAAACGGGAGGGCTGTTCGCCACTTCCAATGGTGGTAGCAACTGGCAGCATCTAGGCAGTTTGCCCAATTTCGGCGTAAACGACGTCGCCTACACACCGCTCTCTCCGAGTGTGGCCATCGCCACCGCTGGCGCAGATTTCAAAGTTAACGACAATGGCCTCATCTGGAGAACGCAAGACAATGGGAACACGTGGACGCAACCTCCTGGCTCCCTCCCCGCTGCTAGTGCACGATGCAAGGTTCGTCCGAACGGATATGCAGTTTCCTTTGAGCCTGGCACCTCAAACGTCTACGCGGGCAGCGATTGTGGGCTTGCCATCAGCCACGACGCTGGCATCACTTGGAATTACGTTGTCGTTGATCCCACCGTTCCTGTCAACGGTGACCAGTCGCAAGACCGGGTCATGGCCGTGCTGGCGCAATCGGGCGGGCGTATCAATGTAATCGCTGCAAGCGGGCTTTATCTTTCGACGAATGGAGGTTCAATCTGGACCAGGTCTGCTGGCTTTCCCGGTTTTCAAGGTAGCAATCATTCGCTTGCTGTTTCGCCCTCTAATCCAACTCATCTGTTTTTCGGCGGCGGATGGTTTCAGCTGTTCTCAAGCATCGATGGAGGCATGAGTTGGTCCGATCTTCATGCTCCGGGTCCCCCCTGGCCGAATCGGCCACCTTTCGTGAAGATTGCTAGGGTGCCTTCGGGCGCGCCCAATCAGTTTGTCGCGTACTGGGGGAACGGCGTTGACCTATTCCGCCTTACGTTCACTGACTCTGCTTCAGGTCCAGTTGCGTCCGGTACTTGGACTCAGCTCAATTACGACCATACCGATCCCGCTGACTTGGGCTTTGACGCAACCGGCGGCCAGCCGCTACTTCTCGCCAGCGATGGCGGCGTGCACCAAACGCCGGACGGAGGCGCCAGCTGGCATTTGGCTGGCGCGGGACCTGGCGGCTACAACGCCTTGCAAATGACCGAGACCACCGGGGAATCCATTAGCAACCCCCCACATTTGGATCTGTACTATGGAACCCAAGACAACAACGTTATGGGCTCCGGCGACGGCGGCGTAACTTGGCCGGGCATGCGCCGTTGGGAAGGTTTCTTCCTCCGGACGGAGCCAACCAGCTCCACCGGGGCCGACTCTAAACTCAGTGGCGTGACTTGCAGTGGCTGTGGAGATTTTCTTTCCGATCCGGTTCTTGCCAATCAAACCGGATGGCCGGATCCTCCAAACAACGCGGGTAATCCATTTCTTCTTCCCACGCCCGGCAACTACATTCAAAACACGGTCAACCACTCGATCAATCCCGTTGTGAACACCTTTGTCCTCACGCAGGACATCGGTGCCCACTGGGCTCCCTCCTTCGTCATATCGCCAGCACTGGCGGGAATTCCTGCAATTTCCGGTCCCGCTTCGAATCCGACCGTTTACCAGGCCGTCCAGCGGCCCGGTACAACCCCGGACGGTTTGAACCTGTATGGGTTGATGAAGGCGACAAACATCTATAGCGCCAGCCCTACCGTCTCCAACGCGGACGGCACAGGGTTCGGAAGTCTAGGAATCTTCCCGACTATGTTTGCCTGGTACATCGTCTACGGCGTTGACCCGACCAACCCTGACAATCTGATCATTCCTGACGTTGAGTCCAATGAGATGAAAATCTCCCACGATGGCGGACAGAATTGGCATGTCAACCATCAGCTCACCGATCTGGTCACTGACTCTGGGACCTACGATTTCCGGGAGAGCTATTTCCCCATTGTCCACTCCATTGCATTTGATCCGTTCGATTCTTGCCAGGTTTATGTCGGGACAGCACAGAACGGCATCTTTCGCTCCACGGATGGCGGACATCACTGGAAGACGGTCAAGCATTCAAAACAGATAGCGAACCTCTCCTCCTTCTATTTCCCTCCCACTGGTCCCATCTTCGTCTCCACCTATGGACGCGGTTTGTGGGAATTGGTTCTGAATCGCCGGCACAGATCTTGCCACTTGCCCCGTCTCGGGCCCATGCAGGAGGCCGTACCCACGATTGTCGATCCCAGTACGGGCGCGCGCATCCCTTTCAAAGATTTCGGAAATCCGGAGATCTGCCCTGCATGCCAGTTCATAGTCGTTCTGAACGGCTCGATCAACGAAATAACAATGGATGGCTCGCAAGTAACGCAAATCGGAATCTCCGGCGGCAGCATCTATCAATTGGATTCGGCAAGACACGAGGTCCCCCTCCAGATTCCGAATGTTTACACCACTACTCCTGGTCGCCTCACGGGTAATCTCGTTCTTTCCTCCTTGCAGAAGGAAAAGGTTCCAATTCGCGGCGTCATCGTCGAAGGCAAAACGCTGAAGGGCATCATCGCGTCGCAAGCTCAATTGCCCTTCAAACCTTCCCGCATCCCTTATGCTCGTGCCTTCAGTGACGACGTTTCCGGTGGCGTCGCCAAAACGCCTCCGGGAGGCACTATCACCCTTGAAGGAGAGGGATTTGCTCCTGACCTTAATGGCGAGAACACCCTGCGCGTCCTCCTTGGAGGTGAAACTTTGGCGGAGAATGTTAAAGTCGACGCCGACGGACGCTTCCGCGTACAAATCAACGTCAAAAAGATGCCCGGCGACTATGAGGTTGTAATTGAGCAGCGGGACGGTAAGCGTCTCTCCCAGCACAAAACGTTTATCAAGGTCGTCACTGGGGACAGGCGTGAGCCAGAAAGAAAATAGAAAGCCGTAAGTGGAGAAAAGCAAAAAGCGGCGGTCTACTTCTTCCATACGCACGCGGACTTGGCATTCGAGCATGTTGTCTTAACTGCTCGACAGGGTTTGACTGTCTTATGTTCGGGAAGCGCGGCTTATAGTTGGATCGACAGTGGCCAAGCCCGTCCGTAGTAACCAATAACAACAGGCGCTCGGCTTATCGAAACAGCTGATCCACCGTGCCATCCACAGCAACAGCCGTCACTCGATTCTGGGGAGTTCGAGAAAGCCATATTTCTTGTAGAACGCGAGCGCGGCAGCGTCTCTCGTGTCGACGATGCCCCCTGCGGAATGGTCCTTTATATATACGCGGCTCTTGAAGCCTTTCGGACGTTCACAGGTCCAGGATGCGAGTGCCAATATGCATACTCTCAACAGAACGGCGCTGCTGAAATCTCTAGGTTTTAGCTGAGTTAGCCACACCGATACTGCTTGGCACTGGCGGCCCGAAGAGATAACTTGGTTCCCCTCGAGGCTTACGCATGATCGATGGACTCGCTGGAGTCAGGAACAGCACGGGAACAATTGTCTTCGTGTGTTCCAAATGCCGGACGTATCCCGATCACGCCTATGGAGCTCCGAACAAAGATCAGCTGGTATACATGCTGGTGTGCCCGAAGTGTGGTCGAACACTTGGAGAGTGGGTTTCCATAGAAGCAAGAGAGAAGGAATTGCGAGAGGTCGCGAAGACGGTCGAACTGCTCACTTAGCCATCTGGCATGGCTTCGTTCTAGCTGGAAGTATTAGCCAATATTTTGCGGTGCTCTGGTCGGTAATCTTCCCGGTGAAAGCCTTATAAAAATCCTGATAACTAGCTACAAATGAGTACGGCGACGGGGCGCCCAATAAATTTGCGTTTTCGAGGAGGCCGTTGCACTGCTTGAAGGAGCTCTCAAGAAATGAAGGATTCAGTGTCCTCTGCCAGGTCGATATCCACGCCAAACCAAAGGACAAGTTGGGAACGTCAACGGACTAATTTTCTGCATTGTGAAATTTCTGCAGCGCGTTTCCTACTGAATGGGAGGAGGAATCACTGAGGCGGCCTTGGCCTTTGAGTTCGAGAGGACGGCCACTTTCGGCCTTCCCGTCACGTTCGTGCGGGCAGCGCAGAGAAAGTAGTTGGGCGGCGGAGTAGCGTTTCGCTGGCCTGGCGCACCGAGCGAAGTCACCGACCATTCGTACGATCCAGCTTCCAGTGCGGAAGGAACTCGGTACGCATTTGTGAAGAGATGTTCCGAGAGAACGAGTCTCGGAACCGTATCTGAACCTGGTACTAAGCGCCCGATGGAGACTTGGTAGCCGCCCGGCGCCGTCGACGCGTTCCAATGCAACGTTACCGACTCGCAAGCGACCGCGTGTCTCCCGAAAAGCGAAGGACTACCGGGTTCGAGTCCAGTAGGTGCTTCGGCTTGCGGTGCCCTTGGCTGGACTGGAGTATAAGTGCATTGGGTCTTCGCCGTGGTCGCGTCTGGATATGACCGCCCCCCACGGGCCGTGCAAGTGTTCTCATCCGCCTCGAAGATCTTTCCTTCGAGGCAACACCAGCCTCCTTCCGTGCCGGTCCCGATCCCATCGACGTCGAAGTAGGTCTGCCCATCCGCCGCGTCGTGTGGCACCAAGATCCGCGCGCGGGCATCACCGGCAGCCACCGGTGAGAAGATAACGTCGATTTCGCATTGGTCATTCGGTTTGAGCATGCGTCGCGAGCAACCTGTTCTCAGTGCGAAGTCTCTCGGCCTTCCCCCTTCGAAGTCTACAGTCCCGATCGTCAGAGGAGCTTTTCCTCGGGAAACTACCCAGACTTGAACTGGCTTGGACATCGTATGCACCGCTTGCCGACCGAACGAATAGCTCCTTGCGTAAATCTGCACGCTCGGTTTCGCTCCTTCTGTGCCCGTGCCAACCAGGCGAATCGTATGTGGACCGTCGGGGGCGTCATCGCCAAGCGAAATCGTAGCCGTTCGTGGGCCCGTGGCTACGGGCTCGAATTGCGCTCGGATCTCGCAAGCCGCGCCGGGGCGAAGCGTCGCGGATTCGCAGGAGCCCTTGTCCAATACGAAATCTCTCGCTGCGTCACCCCCGAGAGCCACTGCGCCCAGATGGACATCGTCGTCCCCGCTGTTCCGAATCTGTACGGATTCTGGTTCACTCCGCTGTTCTTTTTGAGTTGCAGGAAAAGAGATTTGTTCCGGTTCGAGAGACAGTTCGGCGGCTGTGCCGCGGCCCGTCAATGTGACTTCGTGCGGAGCGTCTCCGCTGTCGTCGAGGAGTTCCAGCTGTCCTGTGCGCTCCCCCGCCATCCGAGGGTGAAAGCTGACCCCAACAGTACAGGTTCCAGCCTTCGGCAGAGCATCGGTGCATGTGTTGTTGCGTACTTCGAATTCGCCATTCGCATCCTCTATGATGTGCGCTTCACGAATTCGCACGGGAGTACTCAGGAAAGCGGATATTCGTGTCGCCTGCTCATTACTTGCAGTACCGACTTTCTGATCGCCGAATGCGATTTTTGCAGGGTCAACGCGGAAGTCTGCGCGCGTCGACGCGATTGCCGTCAGAACAAGGTGGGCTGGAGCAACTAAGTCGTCTGACGTGACCGCGAGATTTGCCTCGCGGCGCCCCTCGCGATGGGGAGCGAAGAACACGCCGACCACGCATCCCCTCCCCCCCGGCAAAACCCTGTTGGTACAATCACTCGCGCCAGGAAGGAAATCGTCTGCCCCAGGGCCAGAGATTCGGATGTCATCAATCGTGAGTGGCGCAAGCCCGGAATTATGGATGCTCACGAAACGCTCCGTGCTGCGGCTACCAACGAGGGCCGACTCGAAGCTGGGCGCCGGGCCAAAGCGCACAGACGGCCCTGGCGCGGCCAGCACACCAGCGGTTAAAACCGTTCCAGCAATCCACCAGATTCTCCGGCGGAGCGACTGGCGAACGCGGTCCTGACTGGATCCTCTGGGCGCGTACCATCTGGCGCGAAACTCGGCGATTCTCCTCATGATGTCGCGCGCTATTTCTTGGCCGAGGGTTCCTCAACGATCAATTTGCCCGAGACTTCCACGGGCTGCGCTCCGGCCTCGCGCATGCCTCCGCCGGGTGCGCCGACCATTTTGAGAAAGGCGGACATCTGCTCAGCACCACCGACAAGGACAACTGCAAGCAGCAAGCGATCTATAAAAACGGGAACACGGCTTAAGTCAGCTCGGTTACCAAGGCCTAGCGCGTCGAGGAACCGAAAATCACCCATATAAAGCAGAACGAAAACCACAAGAATGCCCGACACAACAAAATGGTAGAGCGTATATCTCCGCTTGGCGTGGGCCCGCTGTGTTGTGTCTTCCACCAAATCGGGATCGCCAATCAAATGGAATAGTTGCAGAAGAAAAAGGATCCCTGCTGACACTCTCTCGATCGCAAATGCTGCGATCAGCAGGATGGTAAGAAGATTGATTCCGTCCGTAGCCATTGTCGGCCTCCTTCACCAAGAATCCCCCGGTCCCATTTGGCCGTAGCCCGATATGTCCTCTAATTTTTCGATCGTTGGTCGTGAGCGTCCGACTTCCCACAGGCAATGCAACACACTCAAAAAGATCGCTGGGACGGTGGCTAGTCCTCTACGTCACGCGGACGCGATTGTCTGCCCCACGGATTTGGATTCCTGAAAGCCTTCCTTTCGACCCCGCGTTTCGGTCGCGATACAGCGGAAGATTTCCTCAAGTCGATGCGTGTGTGACCGGCCAACCTGACGACATCTCCCTCGTCAAAGAAACCACGGCCGGCCTTATTCCAATGTTGAAAAACCGGCACTACCCTCAGGAAATACTTAGGACCGTAACCTCCAGCGTCGCAGTCTCCCCAGTCGCGTGAATGCTCATTCTTGCGTTTGCCGGCACCACCCAGAACTCCCCACTAACGCGCTTCTGCTCTTTGCCCTCAATCACCGTGGTCACTTTTCCGCCCAGGAGCTGCACCAGAAGAAAGCCGTGCTCTTGGAATTCCGGAATGAGCTGGTCGCCAAGGATCGTCCATTGGTGGACTGACGCGCGCACCATTCTTGGTTTGCCGCCCTTGTCGAGAAGTGTAGCGGCGCCTTGGAATTTTTCGCTGTGTTGAATGGTCGCAGTATTGATGCCTTCTTGCTTCTGAGCAAGCGTTGTGGCTGCAAGCGGGAGGCAACCGAACACCAAGCCGGCGACCGCTGGGGTCAAGAATCTTCTTCGGGCCCTAGGCCGCGATACCTGGATCGCTTCGAGTTCCTTTCGCATGGCCTATCCTCCTTTATGGCTCAAGCATGTAAACGTGCCCGCTGATCGTGGCCACATAGATTCGGCCGTTCGCGATTGCGGGCTCGCCGAATATCCCGTCGTTGTTGGGACTACCCGGCAAGGCGAGGTCATGAATCCACGGGTCGGGTACTAGTCTCCGCCCGTGTGCCACGCACTGCGCGATTGGGATTCCCGGGTCCTCACACCGATTTCCGAGTGCGGGCTTCAGCGTCGGATCGGCCACCGCAATGATGTGCCCTTGGTTTGTCGCCACGAACACCATCCCATCAACTGTCACCGTAGGCGGCCCCATCGGATACGTTCCTTCGCTCCCGTTGGCCCATCCCATATAACCGGGATCGCTCGGAATATCCTTCAGCCACCGCACACGCTGCGAATCCTGCGCGCAAACGTTCAAAGCGTGCAACTGTTGGTATCCGCCACTCAAATTCGGAAGAGTTTCCCACCCTCCCACCGAGCCGATATACACATCTCCCCACGTCGCCCCCGGCCTCTTGTAGTCCCGATCTTCATGATGACCCGCGGTCCCATCGCCCGCTTTGAAGCCACCGGTGCTCCACGGACCTGGAGGGAAGGCCCACATCACGCTCGGTGGCCCGGGCGTTCCGTTTCCGGCCTGCACCGCCCACGTCCATCCGTCTTTTTGGGTTGAGACAATTGCCGGACCGCAATCGGCCGCGTACATAATCGCTGGGCCTGCGGACCAATCCGGATCGTCATCATAAATGTAAGGCACTGGCTGATGCTGCCAGACCACGCCGCCGGAATTCTGATTTAACCGCAGTAGACTCAAGCCGTAGTTCGGCGTCGGCTCGGGCTGGCACCCGCCGCCCCAGCACCGAGTATTGCCGGTCGTCACGAAGACATCGGTATTCCAGGCCGCCGCCGAGCCCCAGATTCCTCCGCCGCGCGTCGGCGTGGCTAGGAAGCTGAAGGCCGGATCGACGCTGCCGTCGGCAAGTTTCACGGCCACGAGCTTGCCTTGTTGAATTGGGTTGTCCTCGTGGTCCGCTACTCCGACATAAACGTGATCGTTGAACACCAGGGGAGCCGAATATCCGATCTGCTGGTGGAATTCACTCGTGCTTCCTCCTGTCAAACCCGTTATCAAAGCAAGGGGCGGAGATTCCCAGATCAGCGCGCCTGTACTGGCGTTCAAGGCAAACAGGTGGCCATCTCCAAGATGGCTGCCGGAGGATTGATCCGCCGCTCCGAAGATCACCGCCGCGGTGTTCCCGATCATCGTAATGGTCGCGCTCGAGGCTATTCCGAACGCGGATGGGTTGCTGAATTTCGATTGGTCGAATTTCTGCGTTAAGGGCGGTTGTCCCGATGCCGGGTATTGCCAGAGCATATGCCCGTCTGATGCGGCGAGGGCGTAGAAGTAGCCGTTGCTGCCGCCTATATAAACCGTGCCGTCGTTGTCCACCACCGGGGACGCCCGAAAACCCTCCGGCCCTGGACTTGTGAACGTCCAGGCCACGTGCAGCGTCGAGACCGCGTTCGGATCGTTCAGCGTCGTTTCGAAGAGCTGCGTCGCGCTGCGAAATTGGTCGCCGCGCCACGTCTTCCACGAAGACGTGATTGGATTGCATCCATTGCACCCGGAAAGACCCAGCGTCCATAACAGCAACGCTGCGGCGCCAAGCGTTTTGATGCACGCGCGATTTCTCATGATTCGGGACCTCTCTCTTCCGCGCTACTCGGCTCTCACTACGCGAGCGCGGATCGTCAGCGGTTGATCCGACGTCGTTTCGAGAGTAAATGCTTGGCCCTGCGGCATCGAGAGCGTCGAGCCGGGCCGAAGTTCCTGTCGCTTGCCGGCCAGCACCAGGACTGCAGATCCGGCCTGTACTTCAAGAAACGCGGCCCCCGGCAGCACGATGTCTTCGCCTCTCTTCTTCGCGTCCACCCGCAAGTCACGCACTTCGACGCGGTAGCCTGCGGGCCCTGCGGCGGTAAAAATCGTCCGCGTCAGAACGCTCGGTCCCAGTTCCTGATAGGGATTCGCGGGCTTGTAGTCCGAAAAATTCCTGTCGCTAGCGGCGACTTCTGGCAGCGGGTGTGTCTTCTCGATCGGAATCCGGCCGCGCGTCGGTCCTTGGTTGCGTGAGCATCCGCCGAAGCCGAACAGGATGCAAAACGCTCCGAGCCCAACTATATGACGACTGGTAGGTTTCACGAAATTCTCCTTCCTGCCCTCCCTGGCGTAGTTGCCTCTCGTTCACACGATCCAGCAATTACGGATAGAACGGCGTGTGATCGAACAGATTATGCGGCTTGAGCATGAAGCCAGTCCACATCACCAGTGCGACGCCGTGCCAGGCGCCATTCCTCATCTCCCCGTCTTCGTCGCGGGGATGGTGATGGACCGAACCGCGATACCAGAGAACAACATCCGCATTCGTGACCGATGCGGGCGTTGACACGTAGGAAACTAGGTCTTTGGCGCTCATTTCCGAAGGGTCGTAGTGCGTAACCCAGAAATCGTTCTTGGTAAACGCTTCTTGGTGCTGGGCCAACCCCTGGGTGGGCAGCGGTACCAACTGGTAGTAGGTCTTGTCTTTCTTTCCGTTGACCAGGAACTTATCGGAAACATCGAGCGTGTTGAAGGCGCGCGGGCTCCACTGCATCCCTGCCTCAACCGGGATAGGCGGTTCGGTGTCGGTGGCTGAGAGTCCCGTTTCCGTGTGAGTTCCCAGGGCCACGGAGTCATTCGGCCATCCATTCAGGTCCACATCCAGCCGCCAGATGGGATTGTGAACATGGGTTTCCCATTCATCGCCGGGCAGATTATGCGAGGTGGCGCCGACGCGGCCCATGACGATGCCGTCATCACGAAACGTCCATTCAATGATGTAGTTGTAATTGTCGGCCGCCAACGCTGACCATAGGACCACCTCTTCACCGCGATAGACCTGGGAGTCTGACTTCCAGGAAAGCCCGCGATCGTGGACTTGCTTGCAGACGTTGCCGGCCAGCACCGCGCCGCCCAGGTTTGACGGACAGTCCGCAGCTCCTATAGACGTGAGACCGAACATGAAACCGACGTCGTAATAACGTGGCGATCCGGCGTGGTAAGGCACGAAGATCTCAGACACCCGCGCGTCCCAAAGCAGAAACAGCCAGGGAGCGGTAGGCGCGGTGCGGAAGTAAGCCCAATGAATCACCAGGCCGTTGCCGGGCACTGTCTGCCAGCAGAGCCGCCAATGAGTAATTTCCGGACCAGAGGTGGGAAACTTCTGGTCCACCAGATTCGCGCCGGAACAGGGCATGGAAGGCGGCGGCACTTGTGCCACAGCCGCCTGGGCCAACAGGCAGAACAAGAATCCAAGAGGAACAGCAAGACCAGCCCTTCGCGAGAGTTTCATTTTAGTGTTCCGCCTGTCTATTCGGGTTCCGCTTTTCGACATACACGTGCTTTGCCGTGAGATCTACCGTCACAATCGGTTCGCTCAAGTAATCCGTGCCTCTTCGGAAGGTTAGCCGCAAGCAGCGGTGTTTCGAACAAGGATCGTTGGGGTCTGGCGAACGAACTGGCAGTCCGCCGACGGTGTTTTCCGGAGTTGCCGCCCCTGGCGGCCCGGTACGTGGCCGAAAAGTTTGCGCCGCCGGGCCCAGCGCCTTCAGCACTTCGGGGTCG
>Ga0137390_10003706_pt1 | contig 12528 bp, 14 predicted proteins | sample 15con2h24AmetaG_FD_104937 | JGI IMG/M metagenome (GOLD analysis project Ga0137390, IMG submission 104937) | Vadose zone soil microbial communities from Angelo Coast Range Reserve, California, USA - 15con2h2.4A metaG | ecosystem: Environmental > Terrestrial > Soil > Vadose zone > Saprolite... | reverse complement strand
TCCGCGCGGCTAATCGTGCGAGCTCGGATGCCGACCCGCTCGCCGGTCGGGTACTGCATGTCAGGAACCTGCTGGCGCAGATCGACCCGCGGCCTGATCCGAATGGTAACGCCGCGAGCGCTTATGGGGAGTTTGATTGACCCGCGGTCGAGTGGGGTGACGCCGCCGGCTCGTCGACGTAAACGACGCGCGTCACCTGCGGCAATCGATCGATCACTTGCTGGGTGACGATAAAGGTCAAGTCCAGCAGGGCCAGGCCGATCGCGAACATGAGCAATAGGATATTCAGATCTGCGGCGATGCGGTCGAGGCGGCGCAACCATTCCCTGCGTCTGGAGCGGTTGGGCAGCATTGGCTCTCTCAGCATTTGTAGCACTTGCCCTGGCATGAAATCGGGTTAGTCAGCCGCGACGGCTCAACGACCACGCGGCGAGTTTGCCCTTTGAAAACGGCGGCCGCCCCCTGGCATCGCTGCGCAGGAGGCGACCATCGACCCAGCAGTAACGGATTGACCCTGGTGCTGGATCGGCTTATTGCCGGCTTGTAAACTCCTTCGATGTCAGGAGCCGTGATAACGGCTGAAGTCCGGCTGCGGCACGCGGTACCAGGTGAAGTTCACTTCGCCGTCTTTGCCGTAGCCTTGCAACAGCATCCACCGGCCGCCGGTCGGGTCGCGGGCTTCAGTCATCGCCGGCGACTGTGCCGGGACGGCGAACTCCGCATCCGGGGCAGCCGGCTGAACCATTTGCGCCATGGCCGGCGCTGCACTGGCGATAACGGCCAACGTGATAGCCGCATAGGTCAGAGTTGTCATCACATCACCTTCATTCTCGAGTGACTGCGGCGCAATCGCCGGGTCAACGCTTACGTGGAGGATCACGCTTAAGGGCTCAATCTCACCTGGATGAATTATAATTTAGCCGCTGTCATGATCGTCTGAGAACGATATGCCGGAGGTCAGCGAGCGCTGTTCCTCGCGCCTGGCACCAAGCCAATTTACGTTCGTTAAATGCAATTCACATCCGGGATACTGCGATTTCAGCCCGGTGTCCCAGATGAGCATTGACCCGACCGATCTCGGTTGCGGTCGCCGTAAACGCAACGGACCGGAATTGGTGATGTCATGAGAAACTATATCTATGCGCTTGGTGCGCTTGCTCTGATGACGGGCGCTGTGCCGGCTATGGCGCAGACCGTCACTTATGGGGTCCCGAATGGCCAAACCGCCGCGCTGCCGCCGGCTGCTACGCCTGCGCCGCGGACGGATCCCAACGCGCCGCATTGGGTGCAGTTAGAGGGCTACGACCGTGATGGCCAGTTGCACGAACAATGGTACCTGGTAAGGCCACACGACTTCGACGTCAGCAACTACCACGGGTTTCATACGTCAACCCAGTGACGGCGCTCTTGATGGTCGCTGCTCTCTCTGCGGCTCGCTGAGCGGCCACGCCTGTGTAGTCTCCATTAAATCGATTTCATGTTGGGGCGAAGCCCAGGCCACGCGCGATCACCAGATTCGGCTCGTGGGCAGCGCTCCTCAGGTTGACACCCGGTTTCTGCTCCCTAGATTAGAATGATTATAAGGAAAGATACAGCCATGCAATCCTACAAATCCCGCAACGATCTCAGCTCAAATGCCAAAAACATTTCGATCGGCGTCCTCAATGCCCGCCTCGCCGATGCGATCGACTTGGCCCTCCTCACCAAGCAAGCGCATTGGAACATCAAGGGGCCGCAGTTCATCGCATTGCACGAAATGATCGACGGGTTCCGGACCGAACTCGACGAGCACGTCGACACGATCGCAGAACGCGTTGTTCAGCTCGGCGGAACTGCGCTCGGCACCACTCAAACGGTTGCCGACAGCACCACGCTTGCTCCGTACCCGACCGACATCTATGCGGCGAACGACCATCTGGCGGCATTGATCGAGCGATACGCCAAGGTGGCGAGCGCGGTGCGAGCGGCGATCGACGAAACCGACAACGCCGGCGATGCCGACACGGCGGATCTCTTCACCGCCTTCTCGCGCGCCCTCGATAAGGCTGTGTGGTTCCTCGAGGCCCATCTTCAATAGCGACAGGCGAACCGGGGCGGCCTCGCCGTCCCCCTAGGCCGCACCGGTATCGCGCCTGGTCGAGAGCATTCAGATGTTCGCCGATACGCTGAGCCAACCAGCATCACTGTCCGAACGGACGGTGGAGGCGGCCCGCGAGGTGCTCGCCGGCCGGCGGCAAGGATGGCATCACCATCTGGCGTTCGCCGGCCCGGCCGTCGTAGCGTCGATCGCCTATTTGGACCCCGGCAATTTCGCGACCAACATCCAGGCCGGCGCAAGATACGGCTATGGGCTCCTCTGGGTGGTGCTGCTGGCCAACCTGATGGCCATGTTGTTTCAGGCGCTGTCCGCCAAGCTCGGCATCGTCACCGGACGCAACCTCGCAGAGATGTGCCGCGAGCAGTTCCCACCGCCGGTCGTCTGGGCGATGTGGGTCGTCAGCGAGATCGCGGCGATGGCGACGGACCTCGCGGAATTCCTCGGTGGCGCCATCGGGTTGTCGCTGCTGTGCAATATGCCGCTGCCGGCGGGGATGATGGTTACGGCAGTGATCGTCTACGGCATGCTGAGCTTCGCGAAATACGGGTTTCGTCCGATCGAGCTGATCATCGGCAGCCTCGTTGCCGTGATCGGGCTGTGCTATCTCGTCGAAATGTTCATCGCGCCGGTCGACTGGCGCTCGGCCGCGTTACATTCGGTGCTGCCGCAGATCGCCGACACGCAGGCTCTCGTGCTGGCGGTCGGCATCATCGGGGCGACCGTCATGCCGCATGCCGTCTACCTGCATTCCGGACTGACGCAGACACGGATTCCCGCTCGCAATGACGGCGAAAGGCGGATGATCGTTCGCGCCTCGAACCATGAGGTCGTCGTCGCGCTCGCGATTGCCGGGCTGGTCAATATGGCGATGGTCCTGATGGCCTCGGCCGCCTTCCACAGGGGGCACAGCGACGTCGCGGAGATCGAGACGGCCTATCACAGCTTGACGCCGCTGCTCGGCCCGGCGGCGGCCGGCATCTTCCTGGTCTCGCTTCTCGCATCGGGCGTGTCGAGTTCGGCGGTCGGCACCCTGGCCGGCCAAATGATCATGCAGGGTTTTGTCGGTTTCGCGATCCCGATCTGGCTGCGACGGCTCGCGACAATGCTGCCGGCCCTCGTTGTCGTGGCTCTTGGCGTCGATGCGACCAGCGCGCTCGTCATCAGCCAGGTCGTGCTCAGCATTGCCCTGCCGGTCCCGATAATCGCCCTCGTCATGTTCACCCGGCGCATCGACCTCATGGGCCGGTTCGCCAGTCGCGGACCGGTGCATGCCGCCGCGATCACCGGTACGAGCATTGTTCTGATGCTCAACCTATTCCTCGTCCTGCAGACATTTGGCATCCCGATTCCGGGCATCCCGATCTGACCCGTGTGGCAGCTGCTGAGAGCTCGGTTTAAGGAGCGCGCCAAAATGCCGCGGGTTTCTCTGCGCAGGTGCGGACGGAAGTTGTTGGGCGAGAATGGAAATGTGCCCGGCAGCACGACGCGGCTGGTCCTGCCCTCGACCAGGGCACCTAGCAAGGCCGGCTCAGGAGCCCCAACTAAGGGTGACCGCATCGGCCCGGATGTGCCACCGTCCATCGGCGCTGCCCGGCGCAACCTCGTGAGCTGTTCGCATGACGAGCTCACTATATCCCGCAAGCTCTGACGGCCGGCCCGCCCAGCATTCCGAACAGGTCTATCTGGTTGCCCAGGGGAAAGCATTGGAACCGCGGATCGACGAGGTATCGCCTTCTTGGCAGCGATCGGCGAACCAATACCGCGTCGATCCCGACAGCCGCGAGGCGCCGCGGATCCTGACCTCCCGCGAGGTCAACGACCGTCGCGAGCCGCTCGACGAACTGGTCTTCAGCGCCCAGGAGGAACTCGATCGCCTTTACAAGGTGGTTCGCGAGGCGGGCTACACGCTGCTGTTCTGCGACAACACGGGCGTCGCGGTCGAGCACCGCGGCGACGACAGCGATGCGAGCCGATTTCGTTACTGGGGAACCTGGCTCGGTGGCATGTGGTCCGAGGCGATCGAGGGCACGAACGGCATTGGCACCTGCATCGCCGAAGAGCGGCCGGTCACGATCCATCGGGGCCAGCATTATCGAACGCGGCACATAGACCTCAGCTGTTCGGGCGCACCCGTCTTCGGAGCCGATGGACGATTGATGGCGGTATTGGACGTCTCCGCGATCGATCCCGACCGGTCGGAACGAGCGCATGCATTGACCGGCGCCCTCACGGTCGCCTCGGCGCGCGCCATCGAAGAACGGTTTTTTCGGGAACGGTTCCAGCGCGAGTGGATCGTCGCGATCGCGCCACCGGGCGACCGCACCGCGGCCATACTGCTGGCCGCGGATAGCAATCAGCGCATCATCGGTGCGACCCGGGCCGCGCGTGCGGCCCTTTTGCTCGACGATCGAAACCTGCAAGCCGGGGTCAGCCTGTGGAACATATTCGAACGAGACCGTACGCTGTTCCGGCGCAATGACTCGACCGACATGGCGACGCGGTTGGTCATTGCCGGCAGCGACGAGGCCTGGCCGGCGCTGGTGACGCCGCCCGCAAGGAATTTGAGCCCCGGGCGAAACGCGGCGAGTCTTGCTCTGCACACGCGCCCGCGCTCGGATGTACTCGCCAGTCTGCCGTCCCTGGCGCCGGCCCCACAAGCGCGCGGTGGCCTGCCGCCTGCCGCCATGAGTCGCGTGCGCGGATATATCGAAGCACATCTGAGCGACAGCATCGAACTTGTGCAGCTCTCTGCCATCGCCGGGCTGTCGGTCTTTCATTTCGCGCGGCAGTTCAAGCAGTCGGCGGGCGTATCACCGCACTACTACCTGGTAGTAAGGCGGATCGAACGAGCCAAGGAATTGTTGGCGGGCACCGATCTCTCACTCTCCGAGATTGCATTCGCTACGGGCTTCTCGGATCAAAGTCACCTGACCCGCCATTTCCGTCAAATGATCGGCGTGGCCCCGGGACAGTTCAGGCGGGCGCTACGGTAGCGCCCGTACCGAGCGAGGTGCGGCGCCCCGCCCGGCAATTGGGGTGCTGTAGATCGACTGGGGCTGCGCTGCCATTTCCTGCTGGAGATTGCGAGGATTGGGCCTCTCAGCATTCCTGCGTTGGTTGGGTTAGCTCCGAGGCGCTGACCGGGCCGCGTTGGCGACGACGGTGAAGCACGAGCCGCGCCCCTCGGCCGTGCGAACCTCGACGCGGTGGCCGAGCACATTTGCCGCGTGCTTCACGATGAAGAGCCCGAGACCGAGACCGTCCGGCCGGCTTTGATCGGCTCGCTGAAAGGCCCTGAAAATTGTCGACAACGCGTTGGCGCGGATGCCGACGCCGGTGTCGCGCACCGCGATGCGCAGTTCCGAGCCGCAACGGCGAGAGGCGACGAACACGCTACCGCCGGGAGGCGTGTAGTCGATCGCGTTGCGTATCAGGTTGCGCAGCATGGCGGTCAGCAAAACCGGATGACTGACAGCCGCACCGCGCACCGAAGCGAGGCGAAACGTGATCCCTTTCAGCCGCGCTGATCTGGCGAACTCGGCCGCCAGACTCTCGAGAATGGGACGGAGCCGCACCGGGACATGGAGGTGATCGCCCGAGCGCTCGTGCAGTTGCAGAGCCTCGACGAGCTGGCCCAGCATGCTGGCCAGTCGTGTAGTGGCATCCTCGGCCCGCGCCAGCTCTTCCCGCTGCTCGTCGCTGTGGAGGATCCGCGCGAGGACATCGTGCGCGCTGGTGATCAGCTGCAAGGGCTGGCGCAAATCGTGGCCGGCCATCGCCAGCAACGTCGCCGGAAAGTCGCTGTCGACCAGGTCTGGGTCGCGGCTCATGGCGATGTCGATGCCCGGAGTGCCCCAGCCGGCGCGCGGCGCAGGTGGGCTGGGACTACGGAAACCGATCGTCTCCATTTGCCTGTGCTCCTCTGAGCAATGTTTGAAAGCTCCAAGGCGCTGCGGCTGCCGGTTCCGGCCAACCCGCTGTTGGCAGGACAGGGAAATGTTGCCGTTGCTCAAGTCCGCGATCGTAGAGCGCGCCGACTGACCCCCTGAGGTCGGCGGGTCGGAGCGGCGCATCGACTGCGTATCCTCGCGGCGATCCTTTTGCGGTAGGTGCATCGTTTCACCATGTTGGGCATGTAGATTCGGGATTCGGCAATCAGCGGTATACGCCGCCGCGGCCGGCCGCTCTTGCACGCATTTGCTGCGGGCAGAACAGGTTTGCTCGATTTCCGCAGCTTGCGTTTTCCGTCCCCCGGCGCTGCGCGCATCGGCTGCCGGACGGGGCCGTGGCGATGGCTCGTATCCCCCGGCATGTGTTTCCGGCGGATGGTCGGCCCGATTTTTCCTGCGGAGGACCTTGCGGCTCGCAGAATCGCCCCAGGCCGTCATCGATCCCGATCGTCGCACGGGCGATCTGCGGTCGGGCAGCTTTCGGCTGCTCGATGTCGACCGGCAGGCGCGGGTGCGCCTGCCGGTCTGTGGCGAAGACCGCGCTCCTCAGCCCAGAGCCGATCGGCGGTACACCGGATGCGCCGACATCGGCGGACGCTCCGCCACCCTCGCTGCCGGCCGCTAGTCTAGAACAGCAGAACGAGGCAGGCCGCCGCGACCGCCACGACGCTGCCGAGCTCGATCGACAGCATAAGGGATGCGTTGATCATGGTCAGGCGGCGGCCTGCTCGGCAGAGGTTGTCGGTGGCGCCATGAATTCCGAACCGACGCGGCCGGTAATCGCCCGTTCGAGGATGCTGTCGATCTCGTGCATCGCCGCCTCGTCGAGCGACCATCCCATCGCCGTGCCGATCTCGGCGAGTTGTTCCGGTCGGCGGGCGCCCCATAGCGCTATGGTCGGGCCGCGGTCGAGGATCCAGCGCACCGCCAGGGCCAGCACGCTCTTGCCGAACTGCGTGCGGGCAAACCGGTCGAGTTCCGCCACCGCCTTCAAATATTGATCGAAGCGCGGCTGCTGGAATTTCGGATCGACGCGGCGCAGATCATCGCCGAAGAACCGCGTCGCCGAATTCATCCTCCCGCTGAGCAGCCCCCGGCACAGCGAGCCGTAGGCGAGGAGGACGAGCCTGGTTTGTGCCGCGTAGGGCAGCAGATCGGCCTCGATGTCCCGCTCGAAGAGATTGTAGGGCGGCTGCGTCGTCTGCACCGGCGCCACCGCGCGGAAGCGCTCGGTCTGTGCCCGGTCGAGATTGCTGACCCCGATGGCGCGGATCTTGCCTTCCTGAAGCAGCTTGGCGAGAGCCCCCGCGGTTTCTTCGATGGGAACCGCAGGATCGGGCCAGTGCAGCTGATAAATATCGATATAGTCAGTGCGCAGCCGCTTCAGCGATTCCGTGACCTCCTCGCGGATTCGCGATGGCGAGGCGTTGCGGCGGAGCTCGTTGTTGTGCCGCTCGAGGCCGCATTTGGTCGCGATCAGGATTCGCTTGCGGCGACCGTTGGGCGCGAGTGCCCGGCCGACGATCTCCTCGGCAAGACCGCAGCCGTAAACCGGGGCGGTATCGATCAGATTGACCCCGTGATCGATTGCGGCCTGGACCGTATGGAAGGCGCTCCGCACGTCGCTGCCGCCCCACATCCAGCCGCCCATCGCCCAGGTGCCGAGAGCGATCCGCGAGGCGACGATATCGGGGCCGCCGATCTCGATCGTCTCCATCTCGGGTCCCCTATACGTCAGCCGCGGCGGCGCAGCGGTTTCCTGCGGGAGCTTGCGCGGATCGGCTGTCTCAGCACTCATCCCTCGTTCCTCCTCGAAATCCGCCGGCAGGGCGGCGTTAAACGCGGAATGTGAAGATCGGTGGGTGACCCGAGCTTCGCCGTTGGATGAAATCGGGTTTAAGGACGGAGCAGACCCGTCTAGCGCCGGGCGAGGATCGCCTCTTCGACGTCGCGCAGCCGGTCCTTGCCGAAAAAGATCTCGTCGCCGACAAAAAAGGTCGGCGACCCGAAGGTGCCGCGCGCGACGGAGTGCTCGGTGTTCGCGCGCAGCTCGTCCTTCACCTCGGCGCTTTGGCCGAGTGCGAGAAGCGGCTCGACATCGAGCGTCGATTCGGTGAGCGCCGCGCGCAACACCTCGGGATCATCCATCTTCTTCGGCTCCGCCCACATGTGGCGGTAGATCTCGTCGACGTAACGGGCGAAGCCGCCGAGCCTCTGCGCCGCGACGGCGCCGCGCATGATGGTCAAGGTGTTGACTGGAAAGAACGGATTGCGCCGATAGGCCGTGATCCCGTAGCGCTTGATGAAGCGCTCCGTCTCGAGGCGCTCATATTCGGGCTTGTTCTTGACGCCGACGAGGCTCTCGGCCGGCGAGCGGTTGTTGGTCAGCTTGAACACGCCGCCGAGCAGCACCGGCACATAGTCGAATTTCGCGCCGGTGCGCCGCTCGATCTCCGGGATCACCAGATGCGCCAGATAGGCGTTGGGACTGCCGAAATCGAAGTGGAATTCGACCTGGGTCATGGTCTCACCATTTTTCCGCGAAGGGCCGGATCTCGCGCTCGAACGACCAGGCGTCGCGCGGCTCCTGGCAAATCTGCCAATAGGCGTCGGCGACCGCGCCCGGCCGCATCAGCCGGCCCGGGTCGAGATTGGCGAGCGCCGCCTCGCCCTCCCGCTGTTTGATGCGGTCGCGCACCCATTCGGTATCGACGCCGGCGTCGATCACCAGATGAGCGACGTGGATGTTCTGCGGGCCGAGCTCGCGCGCCGCGCTCTCGGCCACCGCGCGCAGCCCGAATTTGGCGCTGGCGAAAGCGGCATAGCCGATCCCACCACGCCGGCTGGCAGTGGCGCCGGTGAAGAAGATGTTGCCGCGGCCGCGCGGCAGCATCAGCCGAGCCGCCTCGCGGACGGTCAGGAAGCCGGCGTAGCACGCCAGCTCCCAGACTTTGCGGAACACCCGCTCGGTGGTCTCCAGCAGCGGAAAATTGACGTTGGCGCCGATGTTGAAGATGCAGATTTCGAGCGGCGCGGTCGCGTCGGCCTCCCGTAGGAACGCCGCGATCTCCTCTTCCTTGCGCGCGTCGAGCGAGCGGCCGACGATCCGCCCGCCGGCCGCCTCAATTTCGGAGAGCAGCGGCGCCAGCTTGTCGCCGTGCCGCCGCCCGGCGAAGACGGTGAAGCCTTCGGCGGCGAACTTCCTCGCGATGGCAGCGCCGATATAGTCTCCGGCTCCGATCACCGCCGCCGTCGCATGTCTCGCTTCCACGGCACGTCTCTGGCCGTCAGAAGGTTTCGACCCAGGGCCGAACCTCGACCTCCAGGGACCAGGCGCTGCGCGGCTGGCGCAGGATTTCGAGATAGGTCTGGGCGATTGCGTCGGGATCGAGCGTGCTGTCCGGCCGATTGTCCGGATCCGGCCGCCGCGCGCTGCGCACCCCGCCATCGATCACGAAATGGGCGACATGGATGCCCTTGGGCCCCAACTCGCGCGCCGTGCTCTGCGCCAGACCGCGCAGGGCAAATTTGCCCATCGCGAAGGCCGCGGAGAGCGGGTAGCCTTTGACGCTGGCGCTGGCGCCGGTCAGCAGGATGGCGCCTTGTCCCTTCGGAATCATTCGCCGGGCCGCCTGCTGGACGACGAGGAAGCCGCCAAAAGCCGATATCTCGATCGCCTTGCGCACCGCTTCCGGGTCGATCTCGGCAACCGGGCCGTGCGCCCGCGCGCTGGCGTTGTAGAGCACGACATCGGGCGCCCCGAGCCGCGCCTCAGCCTCTTCGAACAAATGCGCGACGGCCGCCGGATCAGAGGCGTCGACGGCGAACCTTTCGGCACCGGTCTCGGCAGCGAGCGGCGCCAGCTTCTCGATATTGCGGGCGGCCAGACCAACCTTGAGACCGGCGGCCGCCAAGCCGCGGGCGACCGATGCGCTGATGCCCGAGCCTGCCCCGACGATCAGAGCGGTGCGATAGGGAATTGCCGTCATGACCAACCTCATGGTGATTTGAGAAGGGAAGGCTCGCTATACCACCATATCGAGCGCCAGCCGGGCCAGACCGAGGCGCTCCGCATGGCTTGGGTGTGGGTTACGGTCCGGACCCGGCCGGAGAGCGCGCCCGAGCGTCGTCACATCATATCGAGTCCCGCTGTGGCCAGTCGAGATCAGGGCATATGCACTTATCCAGCGTTCAGATAAGAGCATATGCACGCTCTTCAAGAGAAGTATCACGCTTTAAGACCGATCCGTCCGGGCAGCGAGTGCGGTGCGGCGATACGGCACGCTTTCTGCAGCGGCGAACATGCTCGATGTTCGAAAGCGCTCGAATGGGGAGGCTGCGATGCCGGCACCGCAGGAAGTCGAGGCCGAAGACAAGGACCTGCCGCTGCGTGAGGATATCCGACTGCTCGGCCGGATTCTGGGTGATACGGTGCGTGAGCAGGCAGGCGCGGCGGTGTTCGACACGGTCCAGAGCATCCGCCAGAACGCGGTCCGTTTTCACCGCGACGAGGACGCCGCGGCGCGGCGCGAACTCGCAGCGCGCGCTGTAGCGGCAGACAGGCAGGTCGGCGCGACGCAGATCGGTGGCCGGATGCCGCTCAGAAGCGCGCCGACCCCGTGACCTTATTATCGGCCTCGAACAGATGCTTTGGGATGATCATGCCGCGCTGGTCGACAAATGCAGCGCACCAGAACGGCGTCGGCTTTTCGAAGTGAACGCGCACGGTTAGGCGTCGATCGCACTGATGCTTAGGAGAGTTCGCCTAATACAGATGGCAGGCGACGCTATGCCCCGGCGCGACTTGCTTGCGCTGCGGCGGCTCGACGGCGCAGCGTGCCATCGCCATCGGGCAGCGCGGGTGGAAGCGGCAGCCGGAGGGCGGCGCGAGCGCGCTCGGCACCTCGCCCGAGATCGCCAGCCTCGCGCGCTTGTCGTCGGGATGCGCCGGCAAGGCCGCGGTGAACAGCGCCTGGGTGTAGGGATGCAACGGCTTGCCGCACAGTTCGAGCGCCTCGGCCAATTCGACGATCTGGCCCAGATACATGACCGCGATGCGGTGGCTGATATGCGCCACCGTGGCGAGGTCGTGGCCGATGAACAGGTAGCTGACGCCGAGCCGCTGCTGCAGCTCCTCGAGCTGGTTGATGATCTGGGCGCGGATCGACACGTCGAGGGCCGAGACCGGCTCGTCGAGAACGATCAGCCGGGTGTTGGTGACCAGCGCGCGGGCGATCGCGATGCGCTGGCGCTGGCCGCCGCTGAACTCGTGCGGGAAGAGCCGCGCCACTTCCGGGCGCAATCCGACCAGGTCCAGCACCTCGGCGACCCGCTCCTGCTGCTGCTCGCGCGACATATCGGTGTGGATCTGCAGGGGCTCGGCGATGATCTCGCCAACCCGCATGCGCGGCGACAGCGAGCTGTAGGGATCCTGAAAGACGACCTGGACCTGGCGGCGGTAGCGCATCAGCTCCGGCCCCGCGAGCGCGGCGATATCCGCGCCGTCGAAGCGGATCGTGCCGGCAGTCGGGGGTTCCTGCAGCAGGATCAGCTTGGAGGTGGTGGTCTTGCCGCAGCCGGATTCGCCGATGACGCCGAGCGTCTCATGCGCGTCGATCGCGAAGTCGATGCCGTCGACCGCCTTGACCCAACCGATCCGGCGCCGCGGAAAAATCGCCGTGGTCACCGGGAAATGCTTGGTCAGCCCGTCAACTTCCAGCAGCGGCGGCATGAAGCTCCTTCGTGGTTGGCTCGCCCTGCGGCGCGGCGCGCCAACACCTTGCCGTCCACCCGGGAGCGACCCGCAGCGCGGCCGGCTCCTCAAGGGCGCAGCGCGCCATCGCCTCGGCGCAGCGCGGGTGAAAGGCGCAGCCCGAGGGCAGTGAAGCGAGATCCGGCGGGTGGCCCGGAATGGCGAAAAGCGGCTCCTTGCTGCCGAGCTTCGGCATCGAGCCAAGCAGCCCCTTCGTATAGGGATGCTGCGGCGTGTTGAACAGCTCGCGCACCGTGCCGGCCTCGACGATCTTGCCCGCATACATGACCGCCAGCTTGTCGCACATGCGCGCGACGATGCCGAGATTATGGGTCACGAAGATGACCGCGACCCCGGTCTGTTGCTGCAGTTCCTTCAACAGATCGAGATATTGCGCCTGGATCGTCACATCGAGATTGGTCGTCGGCTCGTCGGCGATGATCAGCCTGGGGCCGCCAGCCAGCGCGATCGCGCCGACGATGCGCTGGCGCATGCCGCCCGACATCTGGTGCGGATACTCGCGCATGCGCTGGGCCGGCGAGGGAATGCGCACCGCATCGAGCAATTGGCGGACCCGCTGTCTGAGCGAGCGGCCGCGCAGGCTCCGGTGGTAGTAGGCCGGCTCGGCAACCTGGGTATAGATGCTGAACAGCGGGTTCAGCGAGACCATCGGGTCCTGCAGGATCATCGCGATCCGCTTGCCGCGAACATGGCGCATCTCGTCTTCG
>Ga0137390_10003705_pt1 | contig 12532 bp, 12 predicted proteins | sample 15con2h24AmetaG_FD_104937 | JGI IMG/M metagenome (GOLD analysis project Ga0137390, IMG submission 104937) | Vadose zone soil microbial communities from Angelo Coast Range Reserve, California, USA - 15con2h2.4A metaG | ecosystem: Environmental > Terrestrial > Soil > Vadose zone > Saprolite... | reverse complement strand
TTCGGCCTGCCGGACGCGCCGTGAGAGCGTCACCAAGAGGGATTGCGTGAGCCCGGGCACCTCCTTGAGAAGCACAGAGAAGTTCCGGCGGCTGATCACGAGGAGGCGGACCGGTGTCTCCGCAACGATGGTGGCCGAGCGAGGACCTCCATCCAGCAGGCTCATCTCGCCGAAGAACGCTCCGGGCCGCAGAGGCCCTCGCTTCTCCGTGGCCACGTCGACGCTCGCGCTTCCGTCGAGGATGAGGAAGAATTCGTCGCCGGGCTCGTCAGCACGGGTCAGCATGGTGCCGGCCGGGGCATCACAGACCCGTGCGATTCTGGCGATGCTTCGGAGTTGCCGCTGGCTGCATTCCTCAAACATCCGAACTTCCTTGAGCCGCTCGATCTTGTCCCCCTGCTTGACTGTAGCCTCGGACGAAACGGGTTCCAGTCGAGCCTTGGGATCGTAGCAAATCGATCCGTCCATCATCCGGCTGACGAGTTCCACGGGGGATCCTCCTGTCCGATTCGCGCGTGCCTCCCGCGCCGGACCGCCCAGGCAACACTGCCCCTGAGTGCCTTGCAGCCTATCACTCAATCACCGCGTCCGCAGCGGCAGCAGCGACGGGGAGGGCGAGGAATGGGCCGCTTCAGCGCACCACGAGCTAGACCATTGTAGATCCGGTGGGTGATGCGAGCATGCGGCTCGCGCTGCTCAGTTCCGCTTCTGTAAACGCCGGAGCGGCGGGGCGTCGAGCGGACAGCTCAGGTGGCTCTCCCGGTCCGGCGCTGACCTTGCAGACTCATCCGCCGCGGCCGAGATGTCACGGATCGTCAGGAAGCTGAGCAGCCCGCCGGCGGCCACCAGCGCGGCCGCTATCCACATCGCCATGCGAAAACCAGCTGAGAGGATGTGCGGGTCGAGGGCCGCGCGACCGGTGATGCCGGCGACGAGCGGCAAGGTTGCTACCGCGATGAGGCCTGCCGCTCGCGCGACGTCGTTGTTGATCGCGGACGCGATACCCGCGTGCTCGGGGCCAGCGGCTGCCAGCACCGTCGCAGTCAGCGGCGCGACCGTGATCGAGAGGCCCAGCCCGAAGACCACCACGGCCGGGAGGATCGTGAGCCAGTAACCGCCAGCGGGTCCGACTCGCACGAGCAGTGCGAGCCCCACGGCAGCGACGAAAGGCCCGACCGTCATCGGCACGCGCGGCCCCGTCCGCTGCGAGATTCGACCGGCGAGGGGTGACAGGAGCAGCATCAGGATCGTCATCGGGATCAGTGCGCTGCCCGACTCCAGAGCGGATAACCCGACAACCCGCTGCAGCTGGAGCGGGAGCAGAAAGAGCGCGCCGCCCAAGGCGCCGTAAATGACGAAGGTGATCGCGTTGGCTGCCGTGAACTGGTGCGAGCGGAAGATCGCGAGCGGCAGCAAGGGATGACGGCTGGAGCGTTCCACGAGGACAAAGCTGACGAGAGTGATGATCCCCGCGACTCCGGTCACGAGCACGATAGGCGTCTTCCAGCCGTCGGGACCGACCGTCAACGCGAAGATCACCCCGCCCAGGCCGAGGGCGGCGAGTACTGCTCCGACGTAGTCGAGCCGCCCGGCCGCGGTCTCTTGGCGGCTCTCGGGCAGATGCTGCATGGCGGCCCATGCCGCCAACGCAGCAAAAGGCAGGTTGATGAAGAAGATCCACCGCCAGCTCATGGCCGTCGTAAGGTATCCGCCGACGACGGGTCCGATCGCGATCATCACGCCCCCGAGGCCCGACCAGGCGCCGATCGCCGCCGAACGGTCCTCAGGGTGGAACGTGGTCTCGATAATCGCGAGGCTCCCCGGAGTGAGCAGCGCAGCACCGACTCCCTGAAGTGCCCTGGCGACGATCAGTGATGGAGTGTTTGGCGCAATCGCGCAAATCAGGGACGCCACCGCAAACCAGAGAATGCCGAACACAAACAGCCGCCGGCGACCATAACGATCACCAAGCGATCCGCCGAGCAGGAGCAAACCGGCCAACGTGAGGGCATAGGCATTCACGATCCACTGGAGACCCATGAGGCCGGCGCCGAAGTCCTGGCCAATGGCGGGTAGAGCAACATTGACGACGGTCGCGTCGAGGGCCACCAGTCCAGAGCCAAGCACCGTGACCAACAAGACCCATCGCCCGGCCGACGAACGATAGCGAACCCACATCGCGCCGCAATCCTCTCACTTTCACGCCTGAGATGCGGGGGCTGGTGTCGGGACTCCGCCGATCTCGATAGCAAAGGCCGGAATCCCTCGGCCATGACCGGCTATCCAAAGAATGCGTAAAGAGGAGGAGGGGAGGAAATGATGATGGCAAAGCGGATTCTTGTTCCATTGGATGGCAGTGAGTCAGCGGAGGTAGCGGCCACGCTGGCCGCTGATTTGGCGCGCAGCAGCGGCGGTGACGTCCGGCTGTTGCAGGTGCACCCGGTTCCGGAGCAGCGGGTGGGCAGCTTTGGCCGCGTGGTCGCCTATGTGGACCAGGAGATGGAGCGCGTCGCCGCCGAGGGCCGTGACTATCTCGAGAGCGTCGTAGGCGCGATTGGCGCCGGTAAGCACGGAAAGCATCGTGCGGTTCGGCGAACCCGCTGAGGAGATTCTCGTGGAGGCGGAAGCCTTCAACGCCGACCTCATTGTCCTGACGACCGGTCGGCGCGGCTGGTTTTCACGCATCAGGGGTGGCGGCCTGGGTGAGCGGCTTCTGCGCGCCTCGCCGGTGCCGATGGTGTTGGTCCGCGCCGCCTAACATTGGCGGTGCAGTCGTCATCGTCGATGAGCGCGGTTTGCCTCTCGAAAGAGGCGAGCAACGTTAGACGACGACGAGGGAGGTTGACGATGAGTCGAGGATCGGTAATGAACGAGATCAGACTTCCGAGTCATGAGGAGTCAATACCGGCCATCACTATTCTTGACGGCCAGGGCCGGGTGGTGCGGGTCGTTCCGGCCAACGAATTCCGCCGCGGCCCGATAATTCGCCGACACCCTATCGTGAGCCGCAGGCGCGGCAGTCGGCGCATGCCTGGCGAGTCTTCTGCAGCTATGGCGGGGCCAGTGCGGTCCCTCTAATCTCGGGACGTCGCAGCAAGGGGACAAGTTTTATGGGGTGTGAGGATTTCCTATTGCCGGGCCTGTCGATCTCGAGTCCCTTTGTTCGTCTATAGGGTGAGGCACACACCAAGGAGGAGGACACCATGGGAGCCAAGGGAGAAGCGTATGCCAAGCAATTCGAGGCCAAGGTGGGGGAGGCCACAGCCCTTCTGGAGAAGCTGAGCGATGCCGACTGGAAGAAGACGACGGCCGCCGAGAAGTGGACGGTCGCTGTGACGGCGCACCACATCGCCAGAAGCTACGAGCCGGTCACTCACATCATCAAAACGATCGCCGCCGGCCAGGCGCTGCCGCATTTCACCCCCCAGATGCTCGACGAGATGAACGCCCAGCATGCCAAGGAGTTCGCCGGCTGCACCAAGCCGGAGACAATCGCGCTCCACAAGAAGGGGGCCGCCGCGGCGGCCGCGGTCGTGCGCGGCCTCTCCGACGCGGAGCTCGCGAAGAGCGGCACCGTGTTCACGGGGATGCCGCCCATGAGCGCCGAGGAGATGGTCAAGCGCGCCCTCCTCGGCCACATCGACGAGCATTTTGGCAGCATCCGGAAGACGATCGGCGGCTGAGTCACTCGTCTGCGAAAGGAGTTGTGGCCATGATCAAGGGACTGCGTGGGGCGAGCATCTGGAGCGAAGACGTGAAGAACCTGCTGCCCTTCTATCGCGACGTCCTCGGCCTCAAGGTGGGCCTCGAGAGCCCGGGGTTCGTCGTGCTCGGCGATCTGGGAGCGCCGGCGCTCGCGCTGGGGACGCACAGCGAGGTGCACGGACGCAACAGCGACCCGGCGCGGCACATGGTAGCCCTCTGGACCGACGACGTCAGGACGGACTGGAAGCGATTGAAGGGTGCCGGGGTCGAGTTCGTCGAGGATCCGACGGACTACGCCAACGTGCGGATCGCGACCTTGAGGGACCCCGAAGGGAACCTGGTCCAGCTGCTGGAGCCACTGAAGGCGTGACATGGCAGAGCCCGGGGAAAGACCCTCGCGCGGGCGGACGAGGTGATCCAGTAGCCGCCCGATAGGGTTGCGACCAAATTGTGACCGACTCAGGCCCATTCCTGATCATTCCAGCGCCCTCCAGCACCCGAGCCCGCCGTAACATGTTGTTCAGTATCGAACACTTCTGTATACTTACGCGGGTTTGGGAATAGGACTGAAAATCCTGGTGTCGGCGGTTCAATCTCGTCCCCGCCCGCCACTTTTTTCAGGTAGTTGCCCGTCACAATTTTCTCCGAAGTGAGTTTGTGGCCGTTGAATTGAGAACGCCGCTTCAACGGTACACAGGAGCAATTCTTGGATAGCGCTTCGATACTCTTACTGATGGCGGCGATCGTCGTCGCGTTGTTCGTCGTGTACAACCTCTTTCACTACGTCCTTTTTCTCCTCGTCACGAATCCGAAGGACGCGAGCAAGATCGGCCACGAGTTGAATGAATTCGAGCAGCGCCAGCTGGCCGAGTGGACACCGCGGGCGGACGACTGTCTCAAGCACGATGACGAGAATCGCACATACGATGACGTGTTCGGCGCGTATCGCGACGAGCGAGCGAACTACAGCACCTGCGTGTTCCCCCGCGCGGCCTTCACGCATCCTTACGAAGCCGAGTGCGCTCTCCTGAAGCCGAGGGACGGAATGCGGTTGCTGGAGCTCGGGTGCGGATCGGGCGCGGCGGCCTACTACCTCGCCAGCCGGTACAATATCGAAATTGTGTGCGTGACCAATTCTTCCGCGCAGGCGGACATCTGCCGGCGAAAATGTGCGAAGTTTGGCGGGCGCGTACGCGTGATCGTCACCGACTTCGACACTCTCGATCTCCCGAGCGAAAGTTTTGACGCCATCTATGCGCTCGAGTCGATCGGGTACACCAAGGACTTGGACGCTTTGCTGGCGCGGTGCTGGCGGATGCTCAAGCCGGGGGGACGCCTGATGATCCGCTCGCCAGGGTCGCTGGATCACTGCCGCCGCGAAGAGGACTACCGGAGCGTCACCGCCTTCTTCGACAATTGGCGCTACAATTTTCTCGGCGCCAATCTTCTGGTCTACAAGGCGCGCCGACTCGGCTTCAATCCCATCCGTTATCGGCAGCTGCCGTTCTGGGCCTGGGGCCTTACGTGGAACTTCATTCAACACATGCTGTTGTGGCGGTACCGGCTCAAGATGCGCACATTCGTGGAGCTGGAATGGATCATTTGGCGCACCTCGAAGGGGTTCGTCTTCGGCAACGCGTATAACACGGTGCTCGCCACCAAGCCCGCGATCGCATCTCGTGCGCTTGAGCGCCCCTCCGGTCGCCAGCGCGCGTCGGTGGCTGGGACGCCCGCAATGGAGCAACAGGTCTCGCACCGCGGCCGGCCACGCGGTGCAAACGTCCGCCGCGCGCCGAATCGCTGAGGAGACGTCCGGAAACGATCTACAGGTGTTAGAGCGCGCGGATCAGGCGATACTGGATACTGTCGCTGAACAGAAACGCCAGCCCGTCGGAATCAACCCGCCAGACTAGCGCCCCGACGCGAAGGGGCGGTCCCTCGGGAGGGACCAGCTCCAGCTGCACGGTCGTGCCGGTCTTCAAGCGGGCCTTGGTTCTGACCTTCGCGCCATTCGCACTGATGTCCACGGAGCTCGACAGGTATCGGTTCTTCCCTTCCTTGACGAGAACTGACCAGGACGTGCGGGTTCGAGGGTGCTGCCGTCGGTCTTGCTTTCGCGGAATAGGGTCAGTCACGGTCACTCGCGTGCCGAGCGGTAGTATTTCGGCTCAGCGCTCAGCCTCGCCGTTACTTCTTCCCGGTAAAAAACTCCTTGATGTTCTCGCCGCTGAACTTGGCGCCTTCGACGATGGTGTGGCCGACGCCCGTGAACATTTCCTTGAACCCGGGGCCGACTTGGCCCTGGCCGATCTGCTTGGCGCCCCGCTCGACCCGTTTGGTGGCTTGGTCCACCTTGGTCTTGTCGGCGGCGCCGGCGGTCCCGCAGGAGAGAGCCAGGGCCGCGAGGAATCCGGGAGCGATCCACACCCAGCGAAGTCTTCGCGTCATGACGCACCTCCGTCGGTGCCGTTGGCGTGCAGATCCATGCTACCACCAGCTTGGTCCCGCGTCGCGGTGTGACCCAGGGCCCGCCCTGAAATGCGCGGCTGGCCCAAGTGCTGCGGTTGGTCTAGAATTTCCGGCATGAACTCCGCCGATGTCACTTCGGACACCACACGGTTGCTCGCGCGCCGGAAGTTCACGGCGATGGTCGCGGTTGGTATCCTCACCGTGCCGCTCGCCTCCGAGGCGCAACAGGCCGGGAGAGTTCGGAGGATCGGGTATATTTCGAACGCACCGAGCTCCCCACTGACGGAGTCGTGGTGGGAGGCGTTCGGCGCCGGCCTGCGGGAGCACGGATGGGTGGAGCATCAGAACATCGTCATCGAGCGCCGATACGCCGAGCTGCGAAAGGAAGCGGCCCTCGCTGTCGCGGAGGAGCTGGTGCGTCTCGGAGTCGAAGTCATCGTCGTCGCGAGCACGCTGACGGCCCTCGCCGCGAAGCAGGCCACGACGACGGTGCCTATTGTCGTGACGGTTCCGTCGGACCCTGTGGCCACAGGCCTGGTGACCAGCTTGGCGCGGCCGGGAGGCAACGTGACGGGGCTGAGCTTTATCGGGACCGAGCTGGCGGGCAAGCAAGTGGATCTGCTGAAGGAAGCAATACCAGGGCTGACGCGGGTCGCGGTCCTCTCAAACCCCACGAACGCTTCCAACCCACTGCGCACGCAGGAGATCGCCGAGGTCGCGCGGGCGCTGAAACTCCAGGTCGATGTCGTGGACGCGAGGACCCATGGGGAGATCCAGGAGGCCTTTGCCACGATGGCGAAGCGCCGTCCGGGGGCGGCCATTGTGTTGGCCGATCCCCTGTTCGTTCGCGAGATGGGCAACCTCGTGCGGCTCGCCGCCGAGCAGCGGCTTCCCGTCATGTACGGGCTGAGAGAGGCCGTGGAGGCCGGCGGCCTCATGGCCTACGGAGCGAGCTTCACTGATCTGTTCCGCCGCGCGGCGACGTATGTGGACAAGATCCTCAAGGGCGCCCGGCCCGGCGATCTCCCGATCGAGCAGGCGACCAAGTTCGAGCTCGTGATCAACCTGAGGACGGCCAAGGCCCTTCGCCTGAGCATCCCGCAGTCGCTCCTGCTGCGAGCGGATCAGGTGCTTCAGTAGGCGACGGAGAACGCGTCGGGCGCGTGAAAGGAGCACATCGTGACGGTCATGCCTCGCGAGGAGACAATCAGTGTCGGCGGAATCAAGGTGCATACTCTCATCGGTGGGACGGGCGATCCCTTGCTCGTCCTTCACGGTGCCGGAGGCAACCGAGGGTGGCGACGATGGATGGCCGCGGTGGCCGAGCGCCACACCGTGTACGCGCCCACCCACCCGGGCTTTGGCCAGTCCGATGCCGCGGACTGGATGCAGGGCATCGACGACCTCGCCCGGTTCTACCTGTGGTTTCTCGATGAGCTCGGGCTGTCTCGGGTGCACCTGCTTGGGCATTCCATTGGCGGCTGGACGGCAGCCGAATTGGCGACAATGCATCCCGGCCGGATCGACCGGCTGATCCTCGTGGCCCCCACGGGGCTCAAGCCCGCGGAGGGCGAGATCCTGGACATCTTCTACTTTTCGCCGGAGGAATTGCTCAAGTACACGGTGCATGATCCAGCCTCGGTTCCGGAATGGTCCGAGCTCTATGGTCGACCGCCCACGCCCGACGAGATTGACATAGCCACGCGCAACCGGGAGATGACGGCACGGCTCACCTGGAAGCCCTACATGTTCAACCCGCGTCTGTCCTATTTCCTGCCTCGGGTGGAGGCGCCGACCCTGATCGTCTGGGGGCGCCAGGACAGGATCGTCCCTCCGATTTGCGGCGAGCAGTACGAGCGTCTGCTGCCCAGCGCGACGCTGCATGTCTTCGATCAATGCGGACACCTGCCTCCGCTCGAGCATCCGGACGCGTTCGCCAAGCTCGTGCTCGACTTCGTCGATGGCCCACCCCGGGCGGCCGCGTCCAGGAGAGTGTGAGATGAAGCTCTACTACTTCAGCGAGATGCCGCATCATGAGTATCCGGATGCGGAAGGCGACAAGTACCCTGCGCTTCGCCTCGCCTTCCCGAACACGCACTTCTCCCCCGCGGCCGCCCACCGGAACTACCAGCGGTATCTCGATGAATACGAGTTCGCTGATGAAGCCGGTTTCGACGGCCTCATGATCAATGAGCACCATTCGACGCCCTCTTGCGTCAACGTCTCGGTCAACATGGCCGCCGGGATCCTGGCCCGCACCACGAAGCGCGCGAAGATCCTCCTCCTCGGCAACATCCTGCCCATCCAGGAGAACCCGGTTCACGTCGCGGAGCAGATCGCCATGGCCGACCTCATCTCGGGTGGACGGGTCCTCAGCGGCTTTGTCCGGGGCGTCGGCGTGGAGACCTGGTGGGCGAACTCGAACCCCGTCCACAACCGTGAGCGGTTCGAGGAATGTCACGACCTCATCATCAAGTGCTGGACCACTCCGGGCCCGTTCCGCTGGGAGGGGCAGCACTACCACTTCCGGCACGTCAACCCGTGGTGCCTGCCGCTTCAGAAGCCCCATCCGCCCATCTGGGTGCCCGGTACGGCAAGCCCGGAGACCGCCATCTGGGCTGGCCGGATGGGCTACACCTACGTGCCGTTTCTCGTGTCCTTCGAGGTCGCGCGTGAGCTCTTCGACTACTATCGACAAGGGGCGGCCGAAGTGGGCCGTGCGGTGACCGACGACAACCTCGGCTTTCTCATCTGCGCCGTGACCGCGGATACGAGGGCGAAGGCCCTCGAGGCCGGGCGTCATTTCGTCTGGCGCATGGGTCCCACACTGCGCGGCCCCGTCGAGTACTTCTCGCCGGTCGGCATGCGGTCAAGAGCCGCCAGCCAGTTCGCCCTCAAGGCGCGGTCCGTTCCGCTCTCGAAAATGAGCTACGAGCAGTTGGTCGAAAACTACTACATCGTCGCCGACACCCCCGCGGGGGTGATCGAACGGTTCGCCTGCGTGAAGGAGGAGCTCGGGATCGGCCACCTGCTCCTCGAGGCGCAGGAGTCGCGCATGGACCATCCGACCACGATGCGGTCCATCGAGCTCATGGGGAAGACGGTGATTCCCGCGGTCGCGCGGATGTGAGTCCGAGGATTACCTGGGGGCGAGGGTGAAGGGGTAGGTCTTGCGGTCGAGCTCGCCCGCCAGGATCACCTCGGCCCTGACGGCAGGGCTCAGGGGGGACAGCTCGAAGCGCCACACGCCGTCCGGTGAGGTGGTGATGTGTGGGCTGAAGAACGCCACCGCCTGGCCATCGGCGCCCAGCAGGCGCACATAGAGAACGCGCGCCCCATCCTTGCCGGCCTCGAGGGTCAGGCTCTTCCGGCCTCGGCCTGCCACCGTGACCGTGAGAGCACCCGACGAGGCCTTCGAGCCCGGGGTGAGATCGTCGAGGCGGAGCGTCTCGATCGTCTTCGGGAGCTGGACCGTGAGGACACCCTGGAGCGCCTTGAGCTCCTCCGGTTTCGCTTTGGTGTCGACGTAGAGGCTCACGGACGTCGAGAGGACGCCGTCCTTCGGTGACGAGGCGAAGCGGACGGCCGTGTCCCAGACGGGGCGAACGGCGGCCGACGGGGCGGTGGCCGCCGCCGACGGAGGCTCGACCACGGTTCCATCCTTGAGCTGGATGCGCGTCAGCCGGAGCTGACCCAGCGAGAACATCTTCTGGAAGTCCGGGAGATCTGGGCTCCGAACCGTGAAGTCGAGCTTGAGGACGTAGAAAGGCTGCGCCCGGTCGAGGGAGAGCTCGAACGGCTCGAGCGCCGCCGCGGCCAGGGCGGCCTCCGGCTTGGCCGGGATGGCCAGCCGCTTCCCCTCGGCAAGCATGGCGCGGACGCCGTAGGGACGAAATGGGGGCGTGCGGTCCAGGGCCACCGTCCCCGGCTTTCCCGCCAGCGAGAAATCGGTGAGGGTGAAGGGGAACTGGAGCGTCTGCTCCTCGGCGGCGAAGACCACCTCCAGGCGATCGATCGTTCCCGCGTAGTTTTTCTGCCCGGATACTCCCTCGCCGAACATGAAACTGGTCGAGAAGCTGCTCGGCGAGGCCAGGGGCTGCCCCTTGGCATTCAGCGCGCGGAGGAAGAGGACGCGATCGCGCGCCCCCCCGATCTGATACGACACGCTACCCCCGGCCACCTTGGTGACGGTGAAGACGGCGCCGTGCTTTTCCGCCACCGCCCCCGCGGCCGGATCCGACAGGCTCACCACTTCCGTGCGGGTCGGCAGGCGGAGCTGCACCTGGCCCGAGACGCTCTGCATGGCGTGCGGGTCAGCCCCTTCGATCAACCGCAGCGTCTTCGAGGCCTTGAGCCGATGCGAGCCCCAGGTCTTGAAGGCGGCCGGCTGGGGATTGCGCTCGCGCCCACACGCCTCGGGGCGCAGCAGCTCCTGCCCCCCGGTCGACTTCACGCTGTCGATTGAGAGGCGCACGCGATCGTCGCTCGCCCCGACATTCGGAATCTCGGCGGCGAACCCTTCGACGACCAGCTCCAGACCCACGCCGGGCTCGGCGCCCAGGCGAATCTCGCTGGGCCGGAGCCCGAAAGGCCCCTGGATCTGATCGACCTCCTCGGCAAACTGGGCGCGCGGATCATAGCTGGGCAGCGACGCGGGCGCGACCGTAGGCACGAACACCACCGGCTCGGTGTCGATCCGCTCGGCCGCCGGCGCCGCGGCGGGGCCGCTGACGCGGACCCCCAGCCCGCCCAAGGCGGCGGCGAGCAGCTCGTTGATCACCCGCTGCGAATTCGCGGCCAGCGTGCGGTCCACCTTGAACTCGATGGTGCTGCGCGCGCCGTCGATGTGGACCTTCAGACTGTCGTAGAGCGTCGCCACGCTCGGCGTAGCCTCTTGCCACCGCGCGCGCGACTCGCTCGCGGCCTGCTCCCATGCCTTGATCTGGCGCGTGGCCCGGCCGGCATCCTTCGCATCGACGACGATACGAAGAACGCCCTGCGGCGGAACCTTCTTCACTCCGAGGCCGAGATATACGCGGCCGAACGAATCCGTCTGCGCGGCCAGGGCCTTCGCCGAGCTCTTCATGAACGGCTGCGCCGTACCCGTTTCCAGACGATCGAGACCAGGGATCCCCACGCTCGCAACGTCCGACCGGGCGAGCCCCCGCCACCAGCCGAGCTTCTCCCTGTTCTCGACAGGGGGGCTCGCGAAGCGCGCGAGGAGCACCGGATGTGATGCCGGATCGGTGAGCACGATCCATTCAGCGGCAACGGTGACCACCCAGGTCGCGCCCGGCTGGCACGTGGCGGGATCCGTCCGCGCCACCTCGAAGGAGGCCGGCCCCGAGCCGGCCCGGGGCGTCGCCTTCAGCTCTCGAGTCAGATACGCGTTGATGGCGGCCGGGTTGAAGCGGCCCACCAATATGACGGCATGACGGGCCGCCTCGCCGCTGGCGGGATAGAGCGCGTAGAGCGCGTGGTCCACGTCGCGGCGCGCATCAACGCCCGCCGCGCGAAGGTGATCGAAGAGCGTTCGATCGGCCGCGGGCGGCGCGGGCTCGCCTCGGACAGCGGCGACCTGCGGAGCCCCGAGGAACCATTTCTCGAGGAAGGCGGCCTGCTTGACGTTGATGCCACCGAGCAGGAGCAGATCCTCGGTGGCGAGCGCGCTTTCTGCAACCACGGTGACGTCGGAGGGGCGGAGCAGAGGGCGAACGACGAACAGATAGAGAGCTATGGTCAGCGCGACGAGGGCACTGAGCACCGCGGCGACCACCCTCTTCATGCCAATCATGGTACGAGAGGGCGTCATCAGCCCGAAAGGATTTGTGCCGCGGCCTGCGTCTGTTTCCTGACGGCCTGTTTCAAGGCTGACGGGATGCGCCGGGACACGCCACTCTCAGCGCTGTGATTTCTGCGGCTAGGCGCGCGCCGGGACTGGCATGCGAGATGCTCTTTAGCTGAGTGGGGCGTGTGTGGCCAGAGGCGACGGCCGCCAGCCCCCCGAACGGAGACGGCCATGACCAGAAACTTGGCACTGGGGTTTGAACGAGATGACGAAGCCGCACCCTGAATACGGAGCGGCTGAGCTCTTGCTGCGGCCTGGGCGTGTCCTTTCGGTCTGTGTGTTCGCTCTCGCTCTGACGCTCGCGCTCGTCACTGCTCAGCCCGCCTGCGCGTTGTCGCCGACGGCGACGCTGGAGACCTTCTTCGGGCGAGCCAACACTATCCTGGTATCCGTGGATCCGGAGCGCGGGCTGGAGGAGCCCCGTCAAGCCATCCGTGACCTCGTCAACGAGGTATTCGAGTTCCGGGGAGCCGGCGCGCTCGTGCTCGGCTCCGTGTGGCTGTCGAGGGC
>Ga0137390_10003702_pt1 | contig 12532 bp, 13 predicted proteins | sample 15con2h24AmetaG_FD_104937 | JGI IMG/M metagenome (GOLD analysis project Ga0137390, IMG submission 104937) | Vadose zone soil microbial communities from Angelo Coast Range Reserve, California, USA - 15con2h2.4A metaG | ecosystem: Environmental > Terrestrial > Soil > Vadose zone > Saprolite... | reverse complement strand
TCGCGAAACTGCTTCAAACCGCTTCCACTCCCGCTCGCTCATCTTCTCCATCTCTCCTATTCTTCAGGAGAGCGGACATTTTCACTGAGCAGTTAGGCGGACATTTTCACTGACCTTCAACACTGAGCCAGTCGGCATCGACGGTGCGGGGGGGAGAACGCCGATAAGCACAATTCCACCTTGTGAGCGCAAGTCGTCGCCGAATGACGATCCGTTCGCCTGCGGTCCTTTTTTAATCACAGGGGACGACAGGCAATCCGAAGTAATAGAAGGTGCAATAAGACGGTGGAAGAAGCCAATCGCTTGATCGTAACAGTCATAATTGGGGTTGCCCGAAACGATTACTCCGGTCGAGCCGACTGCCGTCCATGGCTGGGCCGCGGCAGCGATTGACCATGAACAGTGGCAACCTGGGCCAGGACCAGGAGCGCACTTACCGCTGCTGCACCAGCGATGAACCTTCCCTCTTTGCACCACAGAAATGGCGAACGCATGGCTCACCTCCTGTGACGCTGACGAACAGCATCATTCCGGCTTCGCTAACGTGGCTAAGTCTCTTACAACGCCTTTGAAATGACTGTCAAACGCTAGTGGATACAGCCTGAGGGGTGGGCCGACTTGAAGAAATTGCCGTCCCAGAGATTTCCGTCACAATTTGCGTTCTCGTCAATTAGGTCGGTCGTGCCCGCCCCGCTGGCGTCGTTTTCAAGCACCTGGTTTTTGCTGTCGCCCAAGTCAATGCCGATTCCAAAACTGCGGGGCACCCGACGCGTCTACCTCCTGCACAACGTTGCCGACACTCGGCTTGACACCCTTGCACGCCGCGTCAATGGGTCCGGAAGAGGAGCATCCGATGTAAACACCCGTGTTGCGAGCAGAGCTTGCGTCACTGAGAAGGACCTGGTTGTTGCGGGACGCCTGAAGCCAGAAACCAAATGTCTCGGCGCGGGACGCATCCACATCCACAATCGTGCTGAACGACGACGACAGGAGATGCACACCGGCGCCTACCACGGATGGCGATGAAAGCCCTACACCCACTCCGAGACCAGCCGCCGACGCGTCCACGCCGGAGACCACCGTTTTGCGCGCGTGGTCGAGGAACACGGCAGTGTCGCCGCTTTCCGAGGCGTCATCGCGCAGCAGGCGGATGTTGCGCGAGGACTCAACCCAGAAACCGAATTCCCCGTTCGTGCTCGCATCTACATTCTCGACGGTGCAGAACGATGAGGATCGGACGTGCACGCCTACCTGGCGTATGTCGGACACATCGATGTCTGCGACAACCGCTTTGCGTGCGCCATTGAGGAAGACGCCCGTGTTCGCACCTCTGCTGATGTCGGTATCGGAAACGACCGTTCGAGCAGAGTCGACCTCTACCCCAACGTCCCATCCTTGCAGTACGCCACCGAATACGAAGGCACCTTTCGCTTGCTTATGGATAAGGACGGCCGTCCCTGAATCCCCTGGGCCGACGAGAGTACCATCCGAAAGGTCGAGAATGACGTTAGGTGCGGTGACTTCGATGCAATTGCCTGAACTCGCAGTCAGAGTTCCCTTGACCACGTAGCTCCCGCTCGATGAAAGCGTACTGCCACAGCTATCGACGGATGTCTGTGCGGCCGCGGGAAGGACTAAACAAACAACAAAGAGAGCCGCTTCCAGGAGAGGCGCCGGCGAAGCATTCACTTTGATCATCGCAATCCCCCGCCCATAGCATTTGGAACGCGCCGACTATACTTCTGCCGCTCCCGGCGCAATTAAGTCAAATCAAGACCGTATAGGCCGCCGTCGGTCGTTTGTCAACGGCCGCGGACGGTGGGTAATGGGTCAGTTTGAGTTGCCGCTTTATCAACAAGGCCGCGGTGTCTGTCACCCTCGCGCGTGCCCCCTCGAAAGACTCGAGGCTTCGACTCACGCCGCGCGAAAGGGTCCCGGATTCCGGGATTCCTCGCGCGCCAAGCAAACCAGACGCGCGGGAATGACAAGAAAGAAGGGCGCAAACTGACGCACTACCGAACGGTGCAAGCTGTGGGCAGGGAGTCAGGGAATCGAGTTCGTGCTCCCAGGTCGGCGCTGCCTCAATAATACGAAACGGACTAACTTATCGGCGATAGCCGGGGTACTTGGGCAGTTCGGGATTCATGTAGTCCCAGGGCTGAGCGCTCTTGGTGAAGATATCGGCGGCGGGACGATGCCAACTCAGGTCGTCAAGGCTGCCAGCTCTGACGCCGATCACGTCGGGCATTCCGGAAAGCCGGCTAAACAGGGGCGCACCGCAATTCGAGCAAAATCCACGGCTCACTGTGTTCCCGCTGTCGGCGGTCACAGTATAAAAGCGCGCCTCGCCTTTAGTCACTCGAAACGCTATCACTGGCACGCGCAGGATGGACGCGTATGCGGCGCCTGTTGCGCGTTGGCAATCGCGGCAGTGACAGTTGAGCGAGAAAATCGGCTCGGCGGAACATTCGTAACGGATCGCACCGCAGGCACATCCACCCGAGAAGCGAGTTGACATGATTTTATATCCTTTCCCGACTGCGGCGATGTAGAAAGGGCGGCTCAAGAGCCGCCCCTACGAAACCAACGAGCGATGTCGCTATCGTGTTCGTTCTAGCGGCTGTGGCCGGCGATTGCGCCGCAGGTACGGAGCTTCTCCAAATCTGCCGAGCTGAAACCCCAATCGCTCAACGCCTCCTCGGTATGCTCGCCCGGCGTGGCCGGTGGACTTTGGATTGCGCTGGGCGTGCGGCTGAAGCGGGGCGCTGGGGCCGGCTGTGTCACGCCGTCTTGCGTGACGAACGTTCCACGAATTTGGTTATGCGGATGCTGCGGCGCTTCGTCCATACTCAAGACCGGCGCGAAACAGATATCGGTGCCTTCCATAATCTTGCACCATTCGTCGCGCGTCCTGGTCAGGAAGAGCGTCTTGAGCCGTTCCTTCATCCTGGGCCATGAGGGGCGGTCGTTCTGCCGCGGCAGTTCTTGATTCTTGAGGCCACTGCGCTCGAGCAGCTCTTCGTAGAATTTCGCCTCAATCGAGCCGACCGAGATATGTTTGCCGTCCCGGGTCTCGTAAACGTCGTAATAATGTGCGCCGGTGTCAAGGATGTTGGTGCCACGCTCGTTGGTCCAGATACCGGCCCCGTGCATTCCGTAAATCGCGGTCATAAGTGAGGCGACCCCATCGACCATCGCCACATCGACCACCTGCCCCTTACCTGACTTCTGCGCTTCGAGGATGCCGGCAACCACGCCGAGCGCGAGGTAAAGCGCGCCGCCGCCGAAATCCCCGACGAGGTTAAGCGGCGGTACCGGCGCCTCGCCGCGGCGCCCGATGCTATAAAGGGCGCCGGCCAAAGCAATATAGTTGATGTCATGGCCGGCGGCTTGTGCCAACGGCCCCTCTTGTCCCCATCCAGTCATCCGTCCGTACACCAGCTTCGGATTTCGCCCAAGGCATACGTCGGGTCCCAGCCCGAGCCGTTCCATCACACCTGGGCGGAACCCCTCGATGAGCGCATCTGCCTTGCCGACCATCCGCAGGACCGCGTCGGCAGCCTCCGGCCGCTTCAAATCGAGCGCCACTGAGCGTCGGCCCCGATTCAACAGGCTGTACTTGGTCTGTACCTGTACGCCCAGTCCAGCGTCGGCCAGGCGGTCGATACGGACGACGTCCGCTCCCATATCTGACAGCAGCATCGCGCACATCGGAGCTGGGCCAATGCCGGCAAGCTCGATTATTCGATAACCAGACAGGACTCCCATGACGGCTCTACCTCACGTTGTTTAATGCGCACGTCGCAGACTCCTGACCCTTCGGCTGCGCTCAGGGCTTCGGCCGGCTACCACCGGCCTCGGCTCATCGGCTACGCTGCGCTCCGCCTAGTGTTTCTATGCGCACGTGGCAGACTCCGAACCCTGCCCCCCGCTCAAGGCTTCGGCTCACCGGCTGCGCTTTGCTCCGCCTGGTGTGTGTGGGACCTCCTTGGTCAAGACGACGGTCTGAAAAAGCTGTCCCACGTCGATTTTGACCACGTTAGCATTTTTTTTAACGATCCCGCATGCGCCCACCCTTCAGCTTGACTCAAGGGCCCGGTTCATCATTGTGGTGTCCGTCGGCAGTCGGCGCACAGGCCGTAAAGCTCCAGCTTGTGCCGGGTAAGCACCACACCCAGTTTGCTGGCGACGTCCTGCTGCATCCGCTCGATTGCGTCGTCTTCGAACTCCATGATCTTGCCGCATTTCTCACAGATGAAATGGTCATGATGATGCTCGCCGGCGACTTCATATCGGGCCTGGTCTTCATCGAAGTGGCGCTCAGTCAGCAGCTCGCACTCCTTGAGCAGCTTGAGAGTACGGTAAATTGTTGCGTAACCGACATGGGGATTGATTTTCCTTACTTCGCCATAAAGTTCCTCGGCACTGACATGGCGGCCGAGGTCAAAAAAAACCCGGGCGATATCGTCGCGTGGTGAGGTGGACTTGAGGCCGCGGTCACGCAACCGGGAATGAAACAATTCCATCCGCTGCTCGGGCTTGCTCCGGCCAGAATGCTCGGTCACACTGCGATCCACCTCACGTTCGTCCACCGTTGTTATCCAAAAGAAACGCTATGGCCAGAGAATGACCCTGCAACGCCGGCGCACGGAAGTGAAGCCGAACTGCGGACCTGCCTGCAGGTCAAAAGAGCGGGATGCATGTTCAGGCGAGTCATCAACGTTTCGCGTTCGGGGGTCTATGGCCGGGCAACTCCCCCGAAGATGCAGGTTATTTTCCGACCGCCGAACGCGCGGTTTCGCGACTTCTGTGCCGGGAGACCTCGCTACGCTCGGCTCTCCCTGAGGAGGGTAGCCGGTTTCGCCGCTTAGCCCGGTTCGGAAGCTGCATCGACCAATCGCCGCGCAGCCGGTGACAGATAAAGCGCGTCCAGGTCGTGGCCGCGCAAAGCTTCGGCCAAAATTTCTACTTGGTCCGCCGGGGCCATTTCGCGATCGAGAATGATCAAGTTGCGGTCACGGAAACGACAAGCGCCGCCTCGTGCACGATAGCCAACCTCGCGCAGAATTTTCTCACGGCGCACCTCAAGCCCCAGCCGCCTGGCGGCCTCGGACAGCTCGTCCGCCAACCGCAACAGCCGCGTAGTTTTGTTGTCACTCATCAGGTCTTTGCACCCATCACGCGCCGCCCCGTTATTCTCGAGGCTCGTTTATTATCTGTGTGCGCGCCGTTGCAGTAATAAGTTTAAACCAGCCGGCATTGAGCGGCCATACCCCCCACCCTCCCGTCATGCGTCTTTTCGTTGTTCCAGTCCAATGAGTCATGTGAGCGGCACGGTCCGCGCGTGAAATTGTTGTTTCAGCCTTGAGCGGATCGATAACCAGTGCTATCGCGAGTGATGAGGAAGAGGCCGCGCCGATGATCAAGCACATTCTGGTCGGCATCGACACATCCGAGCACTCGCGGGGCGCACAGAACTACGCCTTTTACCTGGCGCGCCGGCTCCACGCCACTCTTATCGGCCTCCACGTTGTCGATATCGTATCGATTGAAGACCCGCTTTATCATGATATCTCAGGCTCACTCGGACTTGAACCCTGCCCCGACCTGTCATCACGGATGCGCGAAGTTCTGACCGAGCGTGGCCACGCTGTATTGCAGAATTTCGCCGCCGCCGCCCGACGCGAGCGGGTCACCGCCGAGACATTGCTCGACCTCGGGATCGTCGCTAACCAGATCTGCGAGCGTGCCCGCAGCGTCGATCTTCTGATGATCGGCCATCGAGGGATCAACGAACGTTTTTCAACCGGACTGTTGGGCTCGACCGCCGAGAGCGTCGCGCGCAAGTCGCCACAGCCATTGTTCGTCTCGCCCCGTCAATTTCGCGAGATTCGCCGTCCGGTACTTGCATACGACGGCAGCGGACGCGCCATGCGGGCGATGCGGTCGGCGGCTGAGATCAGCGCCCTGCTGGACATCCCGCTGGCCGTGATTACGGTCGCGCGCGATGTGAAACTCGGCCAGAAGACGCTTAACGAAGCACGTAGTTACCTTGAACCTTACTCAATCAAAGCCAATTTCAACCTGATTCAGGGTAACACCAATGAGCAAATAATAAGTTTTCTCAAGGATTATCACGCCGATTTGGTCTTTCTCGGTTCTTATGGCCACAGCCGCTTTATCGAAATGGTCATTGGCTCAAACACCGAATATGTGATGCGCAACGCCCGCTGCCCGGTGTTCCTGTTTCGCTAGTTTTGTTCAGCGTCATTGACGATTGTTCTCATGCTTGAGGTGCGTTGCGGCGTTGACTGAGGAAGCGAGCGAGTAGCAAACGCATCGTCTCTTTGGGTTGAATCCCAATCAGCGGAAACTCGCCCAACATGAAAGTCGGATAGCCGAGCGCTGAAAAACGGTCGGCTTCGCTTTTGTTCTCTATCAGTTGGGGCGCCGTCAGCCGCTGCCGAATACCTTGGCGGAAATCCTCGCCTTCCATTCTGGCCGCGGCTGCAACCTCTGCCAGCCGGTCAGGATGGGAAATGTCCAGCCCCAGTTCGAATGCGCCCCGAAATACGCCGTCGTGAAATAGCTCGAAGGCACCTGCCTGACGGGCCAACTCCGACCCCATCAGCGCTGCATAAGAATCGAGCCAGCGCTCTGGAGGAGTAACCTGCACGCCGGTCTCGGCAATTACTGTGGCGATCTTAGCCCGCTCCAATGATCCCAGCATATTGCCCGGACGGCTGGCATGGTTACGCCATTGGATGGGTACACCCTTCCATAATGGCTCGAAATCCAGCTCCAGCCTCAGTTCACCTACGATTCGCCATGCGACATAGCAAAGCGCTGACGCGTAATCGAAGTAGATCGGGATGACGATTCTGGCCATGGCAGACTGCCGAGCATGCCGGCTTAAGCCTGCAACTCCAGCACAAGCTAAAGCCTCAGGCACACCTCAGGCAAGATTCCGCAGGTGGCTTCTCACCCTGTTCTCGTGGAGAAGCAATCATTAGAGGAATTCCGCGAATACCGAATCGGCAATCTCCAGGCCGCGATCGCTTAGAAAAATCCGACCCTGCTCTCGCACCAGCAGTCCACCTTCAAACAAGCGGGCGGCCACACTGCCGAAACGGGCGTCAAAACTTTCGCCAAACCGCTGCTCAAATTCCTTCAGTTGAAAGCCATTGCGCAAACGAAGATTGAGAAATACGAACTCCCCTGCCAGCATCGCCTTTTCGATCACTTCGGAGCCTGCCTCGGCCATTCCGTCTGCGTTAAGGCTTGCGATATATCGGCCCGGCAGGCGCTGGTTCCACCATCGCCGGGCGCTGCAGACGGCCTCATCCAAGGCACAACTATGAGCACCGGCACCAATGCCGAGATAACTTTGAGCTTGCCAATAGCTCAAATTGTGACGTGATTCGTGGCCGGGTGGAGCATAGTTCGAAATCTCGTACATTGGATAACCGTGCCGCGGCAGTTCCGACCGAACCAGGTCATACATCGCCGCCTGCTCGTCGGTTGCAAGCGGCCGGATTCGCCCCCGCTTCATTTCTGTAAAGAAGGCGGTTCCTTCCTCGAAGGTCAGGTTGTAGGCGGAGATATGATCCGGAGCGAGAGCGGCAGCTTCCGCCAGATCCTTGCGGACATGTTCGAGCTGTTGTCCGGGCACAGCAAAGATAAGATCGAGATTGACGCGTTCGAATCCTGCACGATGCGCCAATTCGGCCGCCGCGCGAGTTTCGTCCGCGCTATGAATCCGGCCGAGAAATTTAAGGATCGCGGAATCGAACGATTGCGCCCCGAAGCTGAGCCGATTCACCCCGGCAGCTCGGAAATCAAGGAGCTTTGACCCGTTGACCGTGCCGGGATTCGCTTCGAGCGTGATTTCCGCGCCGCCATCGACGCCGAATAAGCGGTCGGCCGCTTCGATCATCGAGCCGATTGAATCCGCGGCAAACAACGACGGCGTGCCTCCGCCAAAAAAGATGGTCTTGATACGTTGCCCAGCCCACGGCGGGGTCGCGGCGCGATGAGTCATTTCGGCGTTTAGTGCACGGGTGTAGTCCGCTTCAGGCCAAGTCGCCGCCGCATATGAATTGAAGTCGCAATAGGGGCATTTCGACTGGCAATAGGGAATATGGATATAAAGTGAGAAGCTCATCGATGGGCAAAAGTTCTATCGCGTCACCCATTGTAGTCGGTGCCGGAGATAGCCGCTATCCGGGGAACAATTCATCGGACCCGCTACAACCGGATTATGCGGGCCGCTATACTCGCCGCGACAACGCGGACGACTCGTGCGAGCGCAATCAAGAATTTTCTGGGGGACCTTCACCGCCACGCAGGTCACCCTCACCTCACCTCTCCCGCAACTGAGCGGGAGAGGGACAGACAACTCGCGGCAACCTCTTCCTGATAGGGACTGTCGATTTTTGGCTGTTCCCCCTTCCCATTCATGGGAAGGGGGTCAGGGGGTTAGGTCGGCCGCACACCAGTTGGGATCCTCTGTTCCCGTTCGACGTGAAAATAGGCCGCCAGCGCGTGCTATTTTCATGTCGAACCGGAAGAGAACTCTGGAAGGCTACTGCGCTGCGACCTATCCGCCTGGCCCCCTTTCCCGCGGAGACCGTGCGAAAACTCCCGAAAATCGACAAATAGCATGCGCTTTCGTTATCTATTATCTCCTAAAACTGTCTCCAATGGGCACTCAAAGAGATCTTTTCGAGTTTTCACACAGTCTCCGCGGGAAAGGGGGAACAAGCCGGAAAATCGACAGTCTCGATAGGGAGAGGCCCTGCGCGGAGGCTGAATGACATCTGGCGCTGCTTCACTTCCACAGCGCAGCGCGCAAGACGGCCGCTTGCGCCTGGGCCCCAATCTGGCGGTCATCGTTGCGGCGGGAATTCTGCTGAGCCGAATCGCCGGTCTCGTGCGCGAAAGCATTTTCGCCCATTATCTCGGCAACTCGGGGGCGGCCGACGCTTTCAAGGCCGGTTTTCGCATTCCAAATATCCTGCAGAATCTGTTTGGCGAAGGCGTTCTCTCAGCTTCATTTATACCTGTTTACAGCCGTCTGTTGAGCGAAGGTAACGACGAAGCAGCCGACCTGGTAGCGTGGGCGGTCGGGGCTCTTCTGGCCGGGGCAATCGCCCTGCTGGTAGTGCTCGGGGTAGTGGGCGCGCCATGGTTGATTGACGCAATCGCACCAGGTTTTCAGGGCGACAGGCGCGAGCTAACCATCCGTATCGTGCAGGTGCTGTTCCCAGGCGCCGGGATGCTGGTGATGTCGGCCTGGTGCCTCGGCGTGCTCAATAGCCATCACCGCTTCTTCGCGTCGTATGCAGCGCCGGTTGCCTGGAACCTGGCGATAATTGCCGCGCTGCTGCTGTACGGTCCGCGAGCTTCCCACGAACGGCTGGCAATCGATGTTGCCTGGGGGTCCGTGGTGGGAGCGCTACTGCAGATATTGGTGCAATTGCCGCAGACACTACCGCTGCTCGGCCATTTACGGGTTCACTTCGTGCGGGTGCGGACCGAATTAGGGGTCGTATTCAACAATCTGTTGCCCGTAATCGCAAGCCGCGGCGTGGCCCAGGTCAGCGGTTATATCGATAACCTGCTCGCAAGTCTGCTGCCGACCGGCGCGGTCGCGGCGCTCAATTACGCACAGATTCTGTACCTGTTGCCGATCAGTCTGTTCGGGATGTCAGTGGCGGCGGCGGAACTGCCGACGATGTCGCGTGCTACGGTTTCAGCGAGGGTTGGCGAGGAAGTTTCTCCGCCAACCGCCGAAATTCTGCGAGCGCGGCTTAACTCCGGCTTGCGGCAAATCTCTTTCCTGGTGGTGCCGTCGGCAGCCGCCTTCCTCTTTATCGGCGATGTCATCGTCGCATTGCTCTTCGAATCCGGCGAATTCGTTCATCGCGACGCGATTTATGTTTGGTCGATTCTAGCTGGGTCGGCAGTCGGAATGCTCGCGGCGACGATGAGCCGGCTTTACAATTCGACCTATTATGCGCTGTCCGATACACGGACGCCGCTCAGGTTTGCGCTGGTTCGGGTCACGCTCACGTTGGTGCTCGGCTACTTCTGCGCGATTATTCTGCCACCCGAACTCGGCATCGCGCGCCGCTGGGGTGTGGCGGGATTAAGTGCTTCGGCGGGTGTCGCGGCGTGGGTAGAATTTTCGCTCCTACGATGGCGGCTCAATCGACGGCTTGGCACAACCGGGCTCGACCGCTCTTACCTCGCGCGATTGTGGGGAATGGCATTGGCCGCGTCGATTGCCGCGTTGGCCGTTAAATTCTCGTTGCACGCCGGACCTCGGCTCATCGCGCTGGCAGTAATTCCGGTTTATGGCAGCGTCTATCTCGGACTGGCTTATTGGCTAAGGGTGCCCGAGTTGACTCGGCTGACGAGTCACGCCTTCGGGCGTTTTGGTTCGCGTCGATGAGCTTGGGCCGCCGGTAGAACAGGCTTTCCAGCCTGTCGCTTTCTAATGGTAGCAGGAGTTGTCACGTCATCAGCCACGTTCTGTGGTGCGACAGGCGTTGCACCCTCTCGTAAACGTGCGATAGTGGAAGAGGTGCTGTAGCCTTCAAGCAGCGGCGCTAACACTACATGTCCGCCGCTGGATTCGACGAAATCCTGGCCGTCGACCGGCTGACCGCGCCAGTCCGCGCCTTTAACCAAAATGTCGGGCCGCACATCACGGACAACCCGCTCGGCGCGCGGGTCATCGAACACCACCACATAGTCCACCATCTCGATAGCGGCGAGAATCCGCGCCCGCTCGATCGCTGGGTAGATTGGGCGGTGCTCGCCCTTGATCAGGCGCACCCCGCGGTCACTGTTGATGCCGACGATCAGCACATCGCCCCGGGCACGAGCGAAACTCAAGAGCTGAAGATGGCCGGCGTGCAGCAAATCGAAGCAGCCATTGGTGAACACGATCCGCTGACCGGCACGCCGTTTGGGTTCGAGTACAGCCTGTAGTTCGTCTACCGATACGATTTTTCGCTCGATGCCGTCGTGCCTCGGCACGAGCGCCCGGGCGAGGTCGCCGCGCGAGATTATCTCGGTGCCGAGGCGCCCAACTTCAATTCCAGCCGCTATATTCGCCAACGCCGCCGCTGAAGCAAAGCTGAGACCGGCAACGGCGAGCAAGCCAAACACCGCCAGCACGACATCGCCGGCCCCGCTGACGTCGTAGACCTCACGCGGCGAGGTCGAAATAAATGAGCCGCGGCCACCCCGTTCCGCCAGGTACATTCCATCGCGATCCAATGTGACGAGACAGGCGCGCAGCCTGAGTTTTCGCACCAGGGTGTCGGCCGCTGTGCGCCACGCATCGCGGTCGGTCAGCTTTAAGCCGGTCGCAGTCTCGGTCTCATAACGATTGGGCGTTATCGCGGTGGCACCGCGATAAATTGAATAATCGGTGCTCAGGCGTGGATCGATCACAATCGGGATGTGGCGGCGATTCGCCGCGTTGATCAATCCCTCCAGCAGCGATGGTGTCAGCAGTCCCTTATTGATATCCGAGACCAGCACGCCATCGGCCTGATCGATTACCCGATCCAGGCGGCGGGCCAACTCACGCTCGCGCTCGGGCGCCAAGGGGCTGGTATCCTCATCGTCAACTCGGAGTAACTGTTGTGTTGCGCGATTGGCAGATTGCACAGAGCCCAGCATCCGCTCCTTGACAATCGTGGGCCGGTCCGGATCGACCAGTAAACCGCGAGTGTCGATTTCCAGGTCGTGAAACATCGTCCGCAGCATCCGTCCACCGTGGTCATCGCCGACGATACCGAACGCGGCCGGACGTGCCCCCAGCGCCCGCAAATTGGCCATCACAAAACCGGCGTTGCCCGGCTTCTCCTCGCGGCGATGAACCCGCAGGACCGGAATCGGCGCCTCGGGCGAGATTCGCTCCACCTCGCCCCAGACGTAGCGGTCGAGAATTACTTCGCCGGCGACTACTATCCTGAGCGGTTTCGTCTCCGGCAGGCGCAGTCCCTCCTCGCTGCGAGGTTCCGTGCGCCGGCGCTTGTTGCTCTGACTCCTGGCCATCAGCAAGTAATCATAGGAGATTGCTATCGAAGGTTTAAAGCTCGGGGGTCTTGCAGCCACACCAGCGAATGACTGTCTTCCTCGACCGGCCTCAAATAAAACGAGCTTGGGTGGCCCCCCTTGCATCGCCTTAGCTGCCTGTTAATTTGAGCTGTCTGTTATTTGGCTGAATGGGCCACATTTTTACGTTGATTAACTTTTTGCAACAAGAACAAGATTGCCCTGGGAAATAGTGCCGTGGCGCACGACGACGACAGGTCGGCCATCATCCATGAACTCGCCAACTCGTTCGCCCAGCGGACGGACCTTGACGAGCTGATTCCGTTCGTCGTCGAGCGCTTGCGCGAAATGCTGCCGGCCAGCGGCGTCTCGCTCCTGTTGCTCGACGAAGCACGCAACGAACTCGAATTTGCTTACGTTTCGGAGGGTGATGCCGAAGCGGGCCGCCGCCTTGCCG
>Ga0137390_10003699_pt1 | contig 12538 bp, 6 predicted proteins | sample 15con2h24AmetaG_FD_104937 | JGI IMG/M metagenome (GOLD analysis project Ga0137390, IMG submission 104937) | Vadose zone soil microbial communities from Angelo Coast Range Reserve, California, USA - 15con2h2.4A metaG | ecosystem: Environmental > Terrestrial > Soil > Vadose zone > Saprolite... | reverse complement strand
CCGTTCATGTCCGGCATGACGACGTCCGTGAGCAACAGATCGATCGGGCCTTTATGTCGGCGCGCGATGTCCAGCGCCATGCTGCCGCGCTCCGCCTCGAGGACGGTGTACCCTTGAGCGGCGAGCGCGCGATGGGTGAGCCGCCGGAGCTGCTCGTCGTCCTCTACGAGAAGCACCGTGCCGCCGCCTTTGGGAGGTCGTTCAGCCGCAGCAGGTTTCCCGATGTCCTCCGGCGCCGCCTGCACGGCCGGCAGGTAGATCTTGAACGTCGTCCCTTTGTTCGTCTCGCTGTAGAGCCAGATGTTTCCGCCGCTCTGCTTGACGATTCCGTACACCGTCGACAACCCGAGGCCGGTGCCCCGGCCGGGTGGCTTGGTCGTGAAGAACGGCTCGAAGATTCGGGCCTTCGTGTGCTCGTCCATGCCGCATCCGGTGTCGCTGACCGCGAGCATCACGTACTCGCCGGGCACGACGGACACATGCTGCCGCGCATATGCTTCATCGAGCCTGGCGTTGCCGGTTTCGATGGTGAGTGATCCGCCCTCAGGCATCGCATCGCGCGCGTTGATAGCGAGATTCATGATCACCTGCTCGATCTGATTGGGATCGGCGCGCGCGGCTGCGAGATCGGTGGCGAGGTGGGTTTGCAGCGCGATGTTCTCCGAGATCAGCGACCGCAGCATCTTCTCGAGATTCACCACCACCCCGTTCAGGTCGATGATGCGTGGCTCGAGCACCTGCTTGCGGGAGAACGCGAGCAGCTGGCGCGTGAGCGCGGCGGCGCGGCGGGCGGCTTTACGGATTTCTTCGAGGTCCTCGAGATGACGGCTGTTGGTGTCGCTGAACTCCGCCGCCAGCAGATCCGCATAGCCGACGATCGCGGTGAGAATGTTGTTGAAGTCGTGCGCGACGCCGCCGGCGAGCTGTCCCACCGCCTCCATCTTCTGCGACTGCAACAGCTGCTCCTCGAGCCGCTTTCGCTCGGTGATTTCCGTGGAAACGCCGAGGAGCTTCGGCGAATCGTCGTCGGGCAACGCCAACGGCACCTTGATCGTCTGGAACCAGCGCGTCTCCTTCGTCGCGGGATTGGTGACCGGCTCTTCCGTGATCAGCTTGGGATGCCCCGCCGACATCACCTCGCGGTCGTCGCGCAGGAAATGCGCGACTTCGTCCCGATTCGGATTGAAGTCCGCATCGGTCTTCCCGACCAGCCCGTCGACCGTTGTCCCGTAGATCGCCGCGGTTGCCTCGTTGACGAGCACGAAGCGGCCGTCCCAATCCTTCACGAAAATCAGACTGGGATTCGCGTCGATGATTTGCCGCAGCAGGCGCTCCTGCCGCCGCAACGCCTGCCGCTGCCGCGCACGTTCGAGCGCTTCCAAAAGGGCGGGGCCGAGGCGGACCAGCCGGTCTTTGAGGATGTAGTCGCTCGCGCCGCCCTTGAGATAGGCGACGGCTGTCTCCTCATCGAGCGACCCCGTCACCAGGATGAAGGGCGTGTCGGGCACAACGCGCTGTGCCAACTCGAGCGCCTCCCACCCTCCGAAGCCGGGGATGTTGTGATCGCACAGGATGGCGTGCGGCGCGAACTCGCGCAGCGTGAGAGCGAACGATGTTTCGGTTTTGACGTGATGAACGACGGGAGGCGGGGCGAGTCGCTGGAGCTCATGACGGATCAGCGCGGCATCGCTCTCGCTGTCCTCGAGCATGAGGACCCTTACCTGTGAGGTCGACCCCTCTGCCGGCATGGGTTCAGTTTTGGTGTAGTCTCAGATTGTGTCTGTCGGCAGTTAGGCAGTGGCATTGTAGGGGTTCGCCTACGTCGCGTCAGATGGTGCGGCGCGCAGCGCATCGGGGCTGATCAACCCGTGATGCGTCGCGTAAAACGTCAGCTCAGCATTCGACTTCATGCGGAGTTTGTGCAGCAGCCGCGCGCGATACGTCGTCACGGTCTTGGGCGACAGCCCCAACTGCCGGCTGATCGCGGTGATCGGACGCCCTGCGGCGAGCAAGCGCAGCACTTCGAGCTCGCGATCAGAAAGCTGCTCGTGTGGTGCGGGCGGCGGCCCGCCCAATCCGTCGGCGACGGCCTGTGCCATCGCCGGGCTCAAGTACTTGTGGCCCGCCATCACTCTTCCGACCGCGCGGATCAGTTCTTCGGGGGCTGATTCCTTGGTCAAATAGCCGGCGGCGCCGATCTCCAGGACGCGCAGCGCGAGCTGGTCCTCCGGAAACATCGTGAGAATCAGAATGGGAAGCTGCGGGCGCGCGGCGTGCAGCTCCCGCAGCACGTCGAGCCCGTGGCGATCGGGCAGGCCGAGATCGAGCAACACGACGTCCCAGCGCTCGGCGAACGCGAGCGTGATGGCCGCGGCGGCGGTGCCCGCCTCCCCGAACTCCACGGGGTCGGTCAGCCGCTGCAGCAGCTCGATCAGGCCGCGGCGCACCAGCGCGTGATCGTCGACGACCAGGATGCGAATCATCGCAGCACCGGGGGAAACCAGGCCGACACGCGTGTTCCACCGTCCGCGCGAGGCACGACCTCGAGCACGCCGCCGAGCGCCGCAGCCCGCTCCCGCATACCAAGGATCCCGAGCGAGTGCGGGCCGGTGGTGGCGGCTTCGGTGATGCCGCGCCCATCGTCGCTGATTTCGAGTGTCACGCAACCGCCGCGCACGCCCAAGCCGATCTCTACATGGGACGCGCCGGCGTGGCGGGAGACATTCGTCAATCCTTCCTGCACGATCCGAAACAACGCGGTCGCCAGGTCATCCGTAATGGCGTCGTTCACTGGGAGCAGCGTGACGTCACAGGCGATGCCGCTGCGGCGGGAAAAATCCTGCGCCAGCCACTCGACGGCGGCCGGCAAGCCCAACTGGTCGAGGATCGGCGGTCGCAGCTCGCTCGCGATCCGCCGGACGATCTTCACCAAGTCGTCGACCATGCCCGCTGTCTCGCATAGGCGCTCGGCGATCTCGGGCGCTTTCGCATCCACCATTTCCTGAGCGGCGACGAGCTGCAGCTTGAGCGCCGTGAGCGCCTGGCCGAGGCTGTCGTGAATCTCGCGCGCAATGCGGGTGCGCTCGTCTTCACGCACGTCTTGCTGGCGGGTCGCGAGGCTGCGGAGCGCACCACGTGAGGCGCGGAGCTGTTCTTCCGCGCGCCGCGCTTCGGTGATATCGCGCGTAATCCCCAGAGCGGCCTGAATCCGGCCCGACGCGTCACGCAGAGGGACGGCATGCGTCGTGAGCCAGCGGCGCTTGCCATGCAGGCCGACGATCTCGAACTCGAGCGTCCCCGACTCACCGGCAAAGACGCGCTGGTGCAGGTGGTTGAACGCCTCGCGATGCTCCGGAGCGACCATGTCGCCGATGAGCATGCCACGCACCTGCTCGATACTCGCGGCCTGAATCATCTCGAGTCCCGCCGGATTCATGTCGAGCAACCGTCCCTGGTGATCGACGAGCTTCACGCACTCGGGCTCGCTTTCGATGATCGCGCGCAGGCGGGTTTCACTGGCCTGCAGCGCGGTTTCGGCGCGGCGGCTATCGGTGATGTCGAAGGCCACACCGGCCACGCCACAAATCGCGCCGGCTGCGTCTCTGAGCGGTTCTACGAGCGCGCTGAATGTGCGCCCGCGGACACTGACCTCATAAGTAGTTGGGGTCCCTCGCAAGGCGGCCTCGTGTGCTTCGATGACGCGCGCGACTTCCGCGGGGTCTTCGATCGCATCTCCGACGCGGAGCCCTTCGTCGGCTCCGGGCGGTGGGTCAAGCAACGCTATTCCACCCCCGCGCCGCGACGTGACCCGTAGGTCCAGGTCACTGGACCAAAGCAGCACGGGAAGCTGATCCACCAGCCGGCCGAGCTGCGCGGGGTCGAGTCCCCCCGGACCGCTGAATGCTGCGATCGCGGCGTCAGTCATGGTCGATAGCGTACCGCGTTCACGGATTCGCGTCCAGCACGTCGCGCACCTTGCGCGCGAGCCCGTCGGGGGAAAACGGCTTCTGAAGGAAAGCGCTGCCATGTGGAAGCGCGCCATGCTGGACTACGGCGTCGCCGGGATAGCCGGACATGTAGAGCACGCGAATGCCCGGACGCCGCGTCGCCAAGCGATCCGCCAACTCTCGACCGGACAACCCGGGCATCACGACGTCCGTCAACAGGAGATGAATCGTGCCGCCATGGCGCTCGACCACGCGCATCGCGGCGGCGGCGTCCGAGGCGGCAAGGACGACATAGCCCTGCGCCTCGAGCGCGCGGCGACTCAGCGAAAGCACGGCCGGCTCGTCCTCGACGACGAGAATCGTCTCCGTCCCGCGATCCGGACGGTCCTTGGCGGGGCTCGCCTGGACTGGCGCGGGCGTATCGATGCGCGGGAGATAGATCTTGAAGCTGGTGCCGCGTCCGACCTCGGAATAGACCGAGATGTAGCCGTCGCTCTGCTTCACGATCCCGTAGACCGTGGCGAGTCCCAATCCCGTCCCTTTGCCGACCTCCTTGGTCGTGAAAAACGGCTCGAACAGATGCGCGCGGACCGTCGCGTCCATGCCGACGCCCGTGTCGGTCACGGCGACCATCGCATACGATCCGGGCACGGAGCCGAGGTGCGCCTGTGCGTAGGTCGCATCGAGCTCTACATTCGCCGTTTCGATCGTCAACTTCCCGCCGTCGGGCATCGCGTCGCGCGCGTTGACCGCCAGGTTCACGATCACCTGCTCGAGCTGGTTGGGATCGGCGCGCACGCTTCCGAGCTGCGGCGCCAGCACGGTCACGAGCGCGATATGCTCGCCGATCAACCGCCGCAGCATGCGGTCCATCTCCGCGACCACGCCATTGAGATCGAGCACCTCGGGCTGCAGCATCTGCCGGCGGCTGTAGGCGAGCAGCTGTCGCGTCAACGATGCGGCTCGCTCGGAGGCTTTGCGAATCTCTTCCACGTCCCCCCGTTTCGCGTCGCCCGGTGGGAGATCCCGGAGCAGGAGCTGCGTGTTGCCGAGGATGGCGGTGAGCAGGTTGTTGAAATCGTGGGCGATGCCACCGGCGAGCTGGCCGACGGCTTCCATCTTCTGTGCCTGCCGGAACTGCTCCTCGAGGTGCCGCTGTTCGCTGACGTCGCGCTGGGTGCCCCAGACACGCACCAGCCGTCCCTCCTCGACGAAGCCGACGACGTTATTAAGGAAGACACGGGGGCGCCCGTCCCGCGCCTTCTCGCGCGTCTCCGAGTCGGATAAGCGGTATCCGGCGCGGATGAATGACCGGATCTGCTCGCGGTTCGCAGGATCGCCGACGTCATGGAGGTCGGCGAGGCGGGTGCCGACGAGGTCCCGGGCTTCGTGGTATCCGTACATCCGGGCCATCGCGTCGTTGCACTCCGCGATCTGCGCTCCCGCATACAGTCCGTCGATTTGCTCGTCTTCCGGCATCGTGACCGCGAGCGGCGGATCGATCTCGAGCCGCGACACGCCTTCGGAGGTTTGCGCGATGAAGGCGCGGTAGCGCTCCTCGCCGCGGCGCATGTTTTCGACCGCGAGCTCCAAGAGCGCGCGCTGCTCGCGCAGCGCATCCTCGCCGCGCTTCCGTTCGATCGCCATGGCCATCTGCGACGAGACGAACGTGAGGATGTCGAGCTCGCCCTGTCCGTAACGCACACCCGCCGAGTACGTCTGTGCCGCGACGATGCCGATCGTGCGGTCCTTCACGGTGAGCGGCACGCCCATCCAATCGATGGAAGGCGCACCGATCAACTCCGCCTCGCCGGCGGCCACGAGCTGTTCGTGGACGTCCGGTGTCGCGAGCAGCGGTCGTCCCGTCCTGAGCACGTACTCGGTCAATCCTTTGCGAAGCTTGCGGGGTGGAACGTCTCGAGCCGTCTCGTATTCGTCCACGAAATAGGGGAATTCGAGCTGGTCGCGCTGCGGATCGTACAGCGCGACGTAGAAGTTCTTGGCCGGCATCAATTCGCCGACAATCTCGTGGATGGCGCGCAGCAGCTCCTGGAGGTTGTCCGCCGTGTGCGTCGTGTGGGATATGCGATACACCGCCTCCTGCACGCATTCCGCCCGGCGGCGTGCCGTGACGTCGCGGAAGCTCCAGACGCGGCCGACGGAGTGCTGGTCCACCCGCAGCGGAATCGAATACCGCTCGAAGACTCGCCCGTCCTTGAATGTCAGGATGTCGGAGCTTTCAGAGTTCGGCGCGGCGTACAGCTCGCGAATCTTTTCGACAAACTGCTGCGGGTTGACGAGCTGCTCCTGCACATGCCGAATCAAGCGGCCGTCGTCCTTCGAGGCGATGAGGTTGGGAGGGATGCCCCACATCTCTTCGAAGCGGCGATTGTGCGATACCACGCGACCAGCCAGATCGACGACCAGGATGCCGTCCGCCGTGGATTCGAGCGTTGACTGGAGGACCGAGACGGTCAGCGAGTCCGCAGTCCTACGGGGTTTCTTCGCCCGCGAGGCGGGCCGCTTCGTGGGCTTGGAACGGCGTGCAACCATGGGCCTCGAATCTACGGGTCTGAGTGACTTCGGTCACGGGTCAGACTGGGGGAAAGACCTAGGTTGAGAGCCCTTCTCCCGGGGAGTCCGGTTGCGCCCGAAGCGGTTCCGGTGGCTGGGCGTCGAGGAATCGAGCCGCGCCGAGCAGCAGCTTCGTGCGGCGGCGCGACAGCAGGAGGCAGTTGCCCACCTCGGCCAGCAGGCGCTTTCCGGCGTCTCGCGCGGCGATCTCTTTCAGGCGGCTGCCACATTGCTGGCGCGCGGGCTCGACGTCGAGTTCAGCGACGTCTTGGAGCTCAAGCCCGAGCACCGCAGCCTGCTGCTCCGCGCCGGTACCGGTTGGCGCGAAGGAAGCATCGGCCGGACGCTCGTCGCCGCGGATTCCGGCGGGCTCGCGGGATACGTCCTGAGCGCCGCCGGTCCTCTCGTGCTCAAAGATCCCGTCGTGGAAACGCGTTTCAACCTGCCGCCGCATCTCGAAGCACATGCCATCGTCAGCGGAGTCTGCGTCGCGGTGCAGGGCCGTGAGCGACCTTGGGGTGTGCTCGGCGCGTACAGCGCGCAGCCGCGGGAATTCAGTGGTCCGGATGTGCTCTTTGTGCAGGCGCTCGCGCACGTGCTCGCGACCGCGTTGGAGCGCGCGCGCGTCGAAGAGGCGCTGCGGAAGAGCGAAGAGCATTTCCGTTCGCTGACGGAAAACGCGTCCGACATCGTCACGATTCTGGGCGACGACGGCATCATTCGCTACACCAGTCCGTCGGTGGAACGGCTGCTCGGCTATAGCACCAGCGAGCTGCTGGGCCGCAACGCGTTCGAATTCATTCACCCGAACGACCTCGCGCCCGTCATGGAGGCGCTCGCGGACGCGATCCAGAAGCCCGGAACTCCGCAGATCGCGGAATTCCGCTTCAAGCACGCGGATCAGACGTGGCGAGTCCTCGAGTCGATCGGGCAGGCGAAGCTGGATCAGCCCAATGCATACAGCGTGATCGTCAACTCCCGTGACGTCACCGAGCGTGTGCGCCAGGAGGAAGTACTCCGCGCCAGCAAGCAGCGGCTGCGGACCGTGGTCGCCGGCGCGCCCGTGATCTTCTTCTCTCTCGACCCGCGCGGCGTGTTCACGCTCGCCGAGGGAAAAGGGCTGCTGTCGCTGGGCGTACGGCCGGGATTGCTCGTGGGCAAATCGTTTTTCGAGCTGTTGGGCGACGTCCCTCAGGCCGTTACGGACGTACGTCGAGCGCTCGCGGGTGAGTCGGTCACGGCGCGGGTCGAGCTCTTCGGGTTCGAGTTCGAGGCGCAATACTCCCCGGTGCGTGAGCGCGACGGGACGATCACCGGCGTCGTGGGTGTCGCCACCGATATCACCGAGCGGCGTCGCGCCGAGGACGCCCTGCGCCGCGCCGACGCCGCCAGCCGCACGCTCGTGCAGCAGGCGCCGTTCGGAATCTTTCGCGCTGCTCCTGACGGCACCCTCCTCTCCGTCAACCCGGCACTCGTCGAGATGCTGCGGTACGGCTCGGAGGCGGAGCTGCTCGAGCGGCACCTCGATCATGATGTGTTCAAGGATCCATCGGCCCGCGCACGCTACGTCACGCAACTGAACGAAACGACGGCAGCGGCGGAAACCCAGGCCACGTGGCGCCGCCGCGACGGCGAAACGCTGACGGTCCGGCTCTACGGACGCGCGGTACGGCTCGAGGATGGCCGGGTCGAGTGTCACGAGGTCTTCGCGGAAGACGTCAGCGAGCGTCGCGGTTTGGAAGAACAGCTCCGCCAGGCCCAGAAAATGGAAGCGATCGGGCAGCTCACCGGCGGCATCGCCCACGACTTCAACAACCTCCTCACGATCATCCTCGCCAACGCCGAGCTGCTGGCCCGTGGTCCGGACGAAGCGAGCCTGCGGGACATCGTGTCGGCGGCGGTGAGCGGGCGGCTGATGGTGAACCAGCTGCTCGGATTTGCCCGCCGCTCGACGCTGTCGCTCGAGCCGGTGCATCTCGGGCCGCTCGTGAACGATCTCGCGGCCGTGTTACGCCGCGTGTTGCCGGCGGACATCGAGCTGCTCGTGTTCGCGGATGAAGATCTGCCCGAGGTCGCAGCCGACGGCCATGCGATCGAGCAGATCCTCCTGAACCTCGTCAACAACGCGCGCGACGCGATGCCGCAGGGCGGCGTCCTCCGCCTCGAGACCAGCTGCACGTGGATCAGCGATGCGCAGCGCGACGTGCTCGGCCCGGGCGCCGCGTCCGAGTATGTCTGCCTGGCGGTCGACGACACCGGCGCGGGCATGGACGAAGCGACGCGGCAACGCGCGTTCGAGCCGTTTTTTACGACAAAGCCGGTCGGAAAAGGAACGGGGTTGGGGCTCGCCACCGTCTATGGATTGGTGAAACAGCACGGCGGGTTCGTGCAGATCGACAGCGCGCCGGGCGCTGGCACACGCTTACGAGTTTACTTCCCGGTCGCGGAAGAGGTAGCGCGCCGCCGTGGCTCGGGGGTTCAGGTCCTGGAGAGCGAGGCGCCGAGAGGCAAAGAGACGATCGTGGTGGTGGAAGACCAGGCGCAGCTGCGTCGTGCGACGGTCTACACGCTGGAGCGGGCGGGGTATTCGGTGCTCTCCGCGGGGGACGGCTACGAAGCGCTGCAACTGCTGCGACAGCACCCCGAGCCGATTAATCTCGTCTTCACCGATCTGGTCATGGGCCGGCTCGGCGGGCGCGGGCTCTATCAGATCGACCGGAGGGATGGGCGCGCCACGCCTTTTCTCTTTACCAGCGGCTACGCCGGCGCGGGGCGCGGTGAAGAGCCGCTCGATCCCTCGTTGCCGTTCGTTCCCAAGCCCTGGACCAGCGCCGATCTGCTCGCGCGCGTGCGCGCGACGCTGGACGCAGCGAAAACCCCGCGATCCTGAACCTAGTCGTCCAAAACCGTCAGGCCCGCCTCACGCGCCGCCAGGACCAATCGGTCGATTTGTCCTGATGTCGGTGGCAGCCATACGAGTGCCAGCCAGCAGGGGATCGGGGGCTCCCGAAACGGCCGGTAGACAATCCCGTTCGGATTCCGGTACGGTGCAGCAATTGCTTCGCTCACAAGAGTCCACGCATCACCGGCGGCAATTTGGACATTCATCGTAGGTGTTTCTCTGGGACGCTCGAGCCGCCGCTCCGGCACTAAGCCGCGCTCGCGTAATGCAGCCTCCAAAATGGGGAAGAACCCTGGCCAGCGTCGAGACGCCGAATTGAGCCAACTGAGCGTGCGGAGCTCAGACAAGGACACGGTTGCCTCCGCACTCAGCGGATGGCTTACCGGGAGGAGGACACCCGTGATCGTGGTGTCGATGAGCCGGTGCGCAGAGAAGCCGTGAACCGGCCATTCGGCTATGAATGCCGATCCGACATCGACGCGGTGCTCCCGCAATGCGTGGAATATTTCACCATCGTGATAGCTCGAGACCTCGACGTGAACGTCCGAGTTTCCAGCGTGAAATGAGGCGAGGAGCCGTTCAATGCTGATCCCGTAGGCGGCCAGCTCCCCATGGGCGAAGTGCAGCTGGCGGGCGCGGCCCACGGCGGCACCGCGCGCCGTGGCGACCGCACGCGAGGCCACATCGAGAGTACGCCGCGCCTCGACGAGAAATGCCCTACCGGCGTCGGTCAGGTTCACGCCTCGAGGGCCGCGCTCGAAGAGCGTGGCGCCGAGTTCCTCCTCGAGATCACGGATTTGCTTCGAAAGCGCGGATTGGGCGACACGCAGGCGTGCCGCGGCGGCCAAGAAACTGCGTTCCTCGGCGACAGCGATAAAATAGCGAAGATGGCGTAATTCCATTGGCCGATGCTAATCTTTGATATACAATGCTAGTCACTGGCATGCAAGGGCTGCTCGATATTCGGGAGCCGCGGAATTCTTGCGCGTCTGCGAGACGTCCTTGCGCCGCTGGACCAACGCTTTCGTCGCACTGACTCGCCGAGCTATCGCTCGCAGCACTAGCTCGCTTAACAAGAAACTATTTGACGGCACCCCTCTCGTCGTCCTCCATACACGTGCATGGAGAACGACGAGCTTCATGTCCTGATCGTCGAGGATAACGAGGCGGACTACGAATTGATGCTCCACGCCTTGCGGCGCGGCGGATTCTCGACCAACGCGCTCCGTGCCGCAGCGAAGGAGGCCGTCGTCGAGGCCTTGAGGTCGTTCGACGCGGACGTCGTGCTCGTGGATCACACGCTGCCTGGATCGAGTGGCCTCGAGATTCTCCACCTCGTGCAGCAAGAGCGTCCGCTACTTCCTGTCCTCGTGGTGACCGGCTCGATCGGCGAGGAAACCGCCGCTGACTACATCAAGGCGGGCGCTGCCGACTACGTCATCAAGGACCGTCTCCACCGCCTCGCTCCGGCGGTGCTGCGGGCCCTCACGCTCAAAGACGCGCTGCAAGAAGTCATGGACGCTGAGGCAGCCCGTGAAGCAAGCGAGGCGCGCTTCCGCAGCCTGGTCGAACATTCGACCGATGTCATCACGCTGCTCGATGCAGACGGCAGAATCGTATACAGCACCCAGTCACTCCAACCGACGCTTGGCTATGCGGCGGGAGAGATGACGGGCAGGAGCGTCTTCGATCTCCTGCAGCCGGAGCAACGCGGGACGGCCGAAGCGATGCTCGGCAACGTGTTGCGGCATCCCGACCAGGTGGCGCGCGCCGACCTGCGGGTGCGACACAAGGCAGGGGCATGGCGTGATCTCGAGGTAGTCGTCGCGAATCGCCTGAGTGATCCCTCGTTACGAGCACTCGTCGTCAACTATCGTGATGTGACCGAGCGCAAGCGCGCGGAAGAAAATCTGCGCGCGGCTGACGAGCGGCTGCGCTCGGCGCAGAAAATGGAAGCGGTCGGCCGTCTGGCCGCAGGCATCGCCCATGATTTCAACAATCTGCTGACGGCGATCATCGGATCGACGGACCTGCTGCTGGAAGCGTTGCCGCCCGAACATCCCGCGCGGGAGGAGGCACTCGAAAGTCGCAAGGCGGCGCTGCGGGCAGCCGATCTCACGCATCAGCTGCTTGCGTTCAGCCGGCAGCAGGTGCTCGCGCCACGCACGCTCGATCTGAATAAGGTTGTCCAGGATGTCGAGCGGCTGCTGCGGCGGCTCATTAGCGAAGACATCGAGATGCGTACAGTACTTGCGCGTGAGCTCGCCCCTGTGAGCGCCGATCCGAGCCAGCTCGAGCAAGTCCTCGTCAATCTCGCCGTCAATGCCCGCGATGCCATGCCACAGGGCGGCACGCTCACAATCGAGACGGCCAACGTGACCCTGGATGACACGTACATCGCTGCCCAACCGGTCGTTGGCGCCGGTGAGTATGTCATGGTCGCGGTCAGCGATACCGGAATGGGGATGGACGAAGCGACGAAGTCCAGAGTGTTCGAGCCGTTTTTCACGACCAAGGAGCGAGGGAAGGGGACGGGACTCGGGCTCGCCACCGTGTACGGAATCGTCAAGCAAAGTGGTGGATACATCTGGGTGTACAGCGAGGTTCGCGTGGGATCGACGTTCAAGATTTACCTGCCGCGCGTCGCCGGACCGGTCGAGCCCACCGCGCCTGCGCCGCCGAGCAGCTCCTCGCTGCGCGGAACCGAGACCGTTCTCGTGGTCGAAGATCAGGACGAAGTGCGCGGCCTGATTCGCAAGATTCTCGAATCGCGCGGTTATCACGTTTTGGTGGCTGCCGCGGGCGCGGCGGCCCTGGAGTTGGCGGCAGCGCATCCCGGCGACATAGAACTGCTCGTGACCGACGTTGTGATGCCCGGAATGAGCGGTCCGGAGGTGTCGCGGACCTTGAGCGCCGCTCGCAAGCTGCTGCGCACGCTCTTCCTCTCTGGCTACACGGATGAATCCGTCGTGCATCGCGGGATGCTGGATCCCAGTCTGGCATTTCTGCAAAAGCCATTCACCGCGGAAGGGTTGGCGGCGAAGGTTCGGGCGGTTTTGGATGCACCTGGTGTAGGGGGTTGCTGACTACCTGAAAGCTTCCGCGCACAAGAGGT
>Ga0137390_10003697_pt1 | contig 12542 bp, 15 predicted proteins | sample 15con2h24AmetaG_FD_104937 | JGI IMG/M metagenome (GOLD analysis project Ga0137390, IMG submission 104937) | Vadose zone soil microbial communities from Angelo Coast Range Reserve, California, USA - 15con2h2.4A metaG | ecosystem: Environmental > Terrestrial > Soil > Vadose zone > Saprolite... | reverse complement strand
GTGAGCTCGGGCAACGCGCTTGCAAACGCGGACGCAGAGGCTTTGATGTCTGGTGTAGTCGGGTCGATCCAGGACACGGAGCCTTTCGCGCCCGCGTTGATGGCGACGATGGTCTCGACCAGGAACTCTGCGCCCGTCGGCGTGCGTGACCAGTATCTGTAAAGCCCCATAAAACGGAATCAGATTCAATTCAATCAAACCTCCCTCCCCTCGCGTGCTCCGGACGCGGTCAGGTGTCAGAATGTAACGAAATCAAAACGCACTCATCAGTTCCAAATGCCTGCGATACAGTCCATACGGTTTTGGAACGCTCCCACCCGAGCACCTCGAGCCGTGCAGCAAAATCGTCCATGCGATCCCGGATGTCCTCGAAGTCTCCTCGGCAATTGTCGCATCCACAGTCGCCCACATCCCGCGTACAGGACGTGTTCCAAACCACGCTATACGTCGCGTTGATGCCGATCGGGTATGTGTCTTGCATCAAGATCGGTGTGCCTTTGGCGTAGTTCGTGAAGAAATAGTCCCGGCAGTTCAGGACTAAAGAAGACGGACGGTAAGGGTCCAGTGCTTTGATTTTCCCGGCGGCAGATGCAGGAGCGGAGAAAGGATCCTCTGAACCATCGGGTTCGTCTGCGGTATAGTACAACAAAAGGTTTGTCCGATTCCTTATTCGCATGACTTGCTCTTCGACGGAAGTCAAATTCTGGTAGTCCCTAGACGCTCTCTTCTCAGAAACTCGGATGAGTGACGTTGTTCAAGGAATTCCTACCATCTCATGTCGTACATAAGCCATAAGCCAAGCTCCTCCATTTTGTCAGCCATTAGGTCGAACGTTGTGAGATTGTCATAGGGAGGGATGGGATGGACCTGCGTAAACATGTTATTTTAGACTCAACGATAGCCTGAGTGCCGCACTGACAACATTGAATCTGAAATAAACCTAATCAGAAACTAGACGATATCAAACATCTGATGAACCGCACCCTTGATGTTTAATGTCCTTCAATACGGAAACATTACCGTTTAGGTATTCATCGAAGTTGGTATAGAATCCCATGGGGAAGATGGGCTCATATGGCATTGAATGGTTCACCCGCTTCGCAAGGAGGCCACCTGCCCTCAGGTCCAGTTTCGTGATGGAACCTATTGAGACATCGGGGAATGGGAGATAACTCAGGTGTGTAGGAAATAGATTCGAAGGTTTGCGGCAATGACATGAAAGTGGCAGTACAAGTCAAATCATATGGCTCCGTTCTTGGAGAAATTTCAGAAAGGTTGAAAGGAAGGGCAGCTGAATCATTCAAGGGCACTTTCCCGGATGTAAGATCTTTACCATTCAGAAATACGTTCACAAGCAATTCGGTATCTTGAGAGGGAGGGATGGTACCAAGTGGTTGAGCTCCATTGATATTTGTCATCCGTACGAGGGCATCCACAAGGATCGCACTCCAGGTGGGGTTTGTGGGATCATTGTTATCGGGAAGGAAAGGAATTAGAGCCGGGTTGCATCTCAGGGCCAAGTGAGGCGTTTTGAGGGACGCAGGCACCGGAAATTGGCCGCCAGGAGGATCGAAGATTTCGTCGGTCTTGTACAATTTGCCGCACCTGATATGTTGTCGGAGTGGGAGTGAGCGACCACATGAGATGCAAAGATGGTCGATGAAAAGAGGGCGTACCATTTCTGTGCGAGTACCAAAGGAAGGAAAAGTACCAACGAGTACAACAGCATTATATTGCCAGTAGACTGCGGACCTTGGGGAGGTGGTAGAGGTTCGACTGCACACAACGCCAGGCTGCCAACCATCAACGCGCTTTATAGGCCCCAACCTTTAGAAGCGAGCTTCGGTATACAATTGAACTAGGTCTGCACCGCGGGCATCCTGCCAGGGCTTCGTGGAGGCGGCCGACGTCTCCGCGGAAGAACGCTCTCAGTGTGAAACTGTTGTTCATTGGTGGCGGCGCGTCGAGGTAAAGAATCGCTCTACACGACGGGGCGGACGTCCTTCCGTTGTTGAATACAGTGACCCTAACAAAGTTAATCGCCAGTCGAAAGCATAAATGCCGAACATCGAGCGCACTATATTTGGTAGCCTGGTTGCCATTAGCAGCGCGCTCACCATCCGCACACGCACGGTATGTTTGGAGGTTCTTAGGGGGTTGTTGTCAGGTGACTTCTCAGGAATTTTGATGGCTGTATTTCAAAGGCAGCAACTCGGTCATGCTATGTGCTGGGCGCATAGAAAAACCGGATGTCAAGAGGTCCTTGACACCAGCAGGGGCCTCATGTTGGCGCGCGGTGTTCCTATGAAAGACAGGAAGGCGAGAAAGACGGAATGGTCGTGAATCGAAGCCTTCGTCCGATGGTGGGCTGATAGATCACTCCAAGAGTTTCTGGGGGTCGTATACCCAGGATCCCACGATGATTCAAAGAGGTGTAATCAGTAGGCGCTGTCCGAGTCGTGAGATGGCCGACGCCAGTAGTCCACGAAGCAACCCAGAGAAAGTAGAGCGGGCCTACAAAAACACCTTATTAGCAAGATATCGTTGACTCGAGAGTCGCGCCAATTAATGATAATCGATAAACCTCGGGCGCAAGTTTGACTGTGGGAATTGCTTATATAATTGACTGGCCGACCATGGTCTCAGTTGGACGCAGGTATTGTTGTACACTTACACTTGCCTATTTTACGAATCCTCAATGGCTAGTTATTGTCTGACTCCGAGAATATGAGAGGATTCTATTCACTCCTCACTCGTATTTCGCGCCCCCAAACCCCGGGCTAATACTACGAACTGATCAGACTCGTGGCCAAAACAGTTAACACTCTTTCCCCTGCCAACCCCTCTCCTGACCTTCGTCTTTGGAACACCATCCCAGGCCAAGACTTAGAAGTCATTTCGAAGCTCCGTCATGCTCATTTGTCACGCAAATTTGCCCCGGTCACTGTCAAACTACCGTTCGAAAATTGCGTTCTCCTTCTGGAATTTCCATCTGTACGGCATCGATGTCCTGGACCTGTTTACGGCTTTCGATTCTAGTCAATTTCCAACCCCAACCCGTGACGAGTTCAGGTGTCAGATGTGCCTGCTTATGAAACAATGACGTAGTGTGGCTCAACAGTACCCGTGAGTTTTCCAGTCCAGTAAGGGGGGTTTAGACACTGTCCTCTTATGGGAGGACTATTTTCAAAATCGTCGCAACTCGAAACTCGAACACCACCATGACCAAAGCTGGCCCAACGTGACTGTCAAAAGCACGAGTCTAGATGCTTTGCAGGGTCAACCCCGAGCGTTCTCGTGGAAATGTAGCTTTCCCTATCGAAGCTCTTGGATTTCACATACTGTCCTTTCCCTTTGCAGGTTATGCGTGGCCGGTGACGTCTCGCCCTCGAACTACCTTTCGTGTAAGATGACCTATGAATTTGGTCCTGGAGGCCTAGTCTCCCCTGCTCGAGATTCGCTGCCCAGACTTCGTTTCACGGCATCTTTCCCACCCCACACACGTACTGGTATGCTTCTCTTTCCTACATTTTTCCCGCCACATACCTTAGCTCTCACCTGACTATTGGTACTCTTGTGGACATCAGAAACTTCTCGGGCCTTGAAATCCCTACTTCTGTTCGATGTGAAGGACCGATCCATAGCTTCGGGAATGACTGTGGGATCACGGAATTCTGTCTGTGCACTATTCACCCGCCGCTCTCTTTTCATGGATGTTGACACTTCACGCTGCTGACAGTTCGTTCAAACGAAGGATTGCCTTAGCGCCTGTCAATAAATTTATGGGCGTTATGTGGATCGCGTGACCCGATAGCGCTTCATTGTTTTTGACTCGAGGAACATCGCGCATATTAGGCTTCGGGCCAGAAGAGTAATGCCGTACGGCGGCTGCACCCATGTCGAGGTTGTGAAATGCGCGATGACTCTGCTAAATGAAAATACCGATTCAGACCCTAAGGATTACGTACTGCCACTGCATACGACGAAGGAGCAAGGTCCGAAACTACTTCACTCTGTGACGATGGTCAATTCTTATGGTGGTAAGATCTGGGTTTTCGGTGGGCTTTATGGCCAAGGGCTCAGAATACTAATATCCTAAGTATCGCACTTGGCCGCCCAGAATATTCCTTTTTTTCGACATCGTTTCTGGGCTCTTTATTTAGTAAGTGTTCTACGCAAGCATTCTTCGGTTCCAAGACCGCTCACAGCCCCGAAAGCGCTGCGGTCGAGGCAAGGCGCAAGCGACTGTATGTACGCACGGTACGCCGGTCTGGAATGAGAGAGTATACGACGCTTTTTGCAGCGGAAAAGCTTAACGCGGTGACCGCAAAGCCCAACTTGCGCCCTTTGGGCAAATGATTCGATCAGAATTAGGTGGTGATTGGCGCCAACTGTCCATTCCCCCCCGTTTCCAGTTCAAATTACAGCTGGCAAGTCTCACGGAAGCGCTTGCGCGAGCGCTCGATTTCCCAGCGTTGACCGTCGAATCGTAAGGGGTTTGCATCGAGGCTGGGACGTGCTCGCCTGTGATTGGCGACTGACCGTACGAGTGTATACGTTCCGTCGTACAGTACGTCCGTGCCTGCCTCCTGGCATATTATGACGCCGCAACGGCCGCTGGGCAAGAAACGCCGTGCACGAGGCGCGTGCAAGTCCCGTGATATCGCGCGGGACGACGTCCCTGGCGCTGGCGCCTGCGAACGAGGCACTTCCATTTCACGTTTTTTCTTTCTCCATGCAGGCCGCGGGCAGTTGTAGCCGTCGAAAACGTCCCACAAAACGCACGACTGGACCCCCCCTTGGATAGTCAGGCGCAGGGTCCCGTCCCTTCATCCACATCCAGGCAGGCAAGGAAATCAGGTGATCCATCGTCTTCCCTTCGCTTTCCCTCTGCCCTTTGTCGTAAACCCTTTGTCCTGCTAGTGCATGTTCCTCCCGCGTGCTGTGTGTGTTGTTCGGATCCTGGAGTGTGGCAACACCACGCATGTCGGGCGTACCCTCCTGCGTGCCGCGAATGATGCCACATAACTCCCCTGCTTCCTCCGCGTTCCCCGCTCCCCCGCATTCTCGCAGGCCATGTTCACGCCTTCCTATTCCCCGCACCGAGATCACAAGGCTCGGATCCAACACATATCTCTATCTCCCTCGCCTTCTCCTTCTCCACCACCTCCCCCCCGCCCTCCCCCCTTTCCCCTCATTAGAACCCATTCGATCGACCGACCGACAGACAAACCACACTGAATCCGCGCTCCCTTTTCACCTTTCACGTCTGTCACGTTCCACGACGATGCGTTCCGTTGCGGTTCTGTCTATTTCGGGTGGTTCGTGAGGATTCAAGTTGCGCGCGCGAGCCGACGGAGTGGGGAACCACGAAAAAAAAAAAGAAAGTTGGGGGGAACCTGACCCGGTGCCACGGCCCACGGCGCGTGTGGTGCTGTCGTCTGCGGTTGTGCTGTTCTCGCGTCGGTTTCTTTCCGTTTCGTGTCTCTCCACCTGTCCTTCTATTCCATTCGTTCCGTTCCATCTCATTTCGTTTCGGTGAACCCCGCCTCGTACGGTGGCCTTGCCCACCACCCACCACCTCCGCCCCCTCCTATCTTCGCCCTTTCTTTGTTCTCTCACGGGGATCAATGGGGGGTTAGACCGGACCTTTTACTCCCAGGCTGTGTCTGTCTGTCTGAGATGACAGGCAGGGCCACGATGCGTCCACGCCACGCTGGCGCGTCCCTCCGTCGTGCCTTCGCTCTCACGACCATCGGACAGAAGGACGACGGATTGTCCACGAGTATAGGCGTAAAGGCCGATGGATATACACTCCGCGGTCCGAAATACCATTTGCTGCGCGTGAGTTTCCTTACTTTGCCCACGAACGGGGGACCCATTTCGGGAAATGCAACTGCCGCGAAGTAGGAGGAAGGCGGCGCGCCAATCCACCCCTGGGAGCGGGGCGGCCTCGCATACGAGGGTTGCTTCCAGCGCGGTTTATCTGCGATGCTTAACCGCGTTAACAGATGCCGACGGCAAGAAGCGACGAGAATACGTCGAGTATTCCCCGTCGGCTCTGTCGCCAGCAGGAGCAGGTCCAGTCGGGGAAAAGCCGGCTGGCAACTTTTACAATTGGGTGAACTGGGCGAACTGGGCGAACTGGCAACCATCTCCGCTGCGACCTCACGTTAATCACAAAAGAGACCCCCTCTCACCTGGCTCGGAAAACAGTTTTTTTTTTCCATCTTGGCAGGTCAAAGTTTGCAGTCCGCACATATTTGTACTTTTCATACTACGCAGACCGTATCGGTATGTGGCCACGCATGACACAAAACATGAGGCATGAAGGTACACACCGCGGCTAACCGCGCGCGGACGGGGGTGCGATCATACCTTATGACTAACGGCACGAGACACAAACCCCTCCCCTCGAATGAATGGATGGCTTTACCCGAACGAAGTCGGGCATCGGGCCAGCGGACGCAGTTGAAGGGGCCTGCCACAGACTGCTGGCACCGCGTCGAAATGGATGTGGATTCTGGATTCCCAGCCGCCCAAAAATAGTGCCCCCCGCATGTGCCGAGTTGCCGCTCCCTTTGTGTTAAGGTAAGTAATTTTTGACAGTTCCTGCGGGGAGGGTCAAATTTGGGTCGTTCGTCCCGAATAGGTTTTTGGATTGTAACGTGGCGGCGCAAAAAGAGGTGTTCTGGCGGCAGGGTCCTACCTACTCACACACTCTCCCCTTCCGTGGTCCGAGTCAGAGCTGTGGCGTTTGTTGTTTTTTCTCTCTCTCTCCTTTTTTTCCGGCTCCATGGGCCGCACCGCCCGGAACTGGACGCCAGGCCAGGCACCCGGGAATCGCTGGGCCGCAGCCAGAGAGACATGTACGGTAAATGTGAATGGGGGTGGACTTGCGCACCACAGATGATTAAATGATCATGTTTTGATGTTTTTGATGAACGTGGGGTTATGCATATGGGAGGAGGGGGGGTTTGTGTGACTTGTGAGGGAGTATCGCCGCCTCTCGCGCTCCGAGTCCGGGTGTGCAGCTGACTGGACTGACATCACCACGGGGCCAACGCGCGCACCACCTTCCTTTGTCCGAACGAAGGGCTCGATGATGACTTTGTGTGTGATGAACTGGTGACTGGTGATGATGCATCATGATGATGATGATGAGCGATGTGGTTGGTTTGGGCTGTTGCTTGCTGCTTGCCACGCAACTCGGGGGCGGTGGTGGGGGCGGCGTCCCGGGCGCTCCACAATTGCCGCAATAACGTCCCTTTGCCGCACATATGAAAAGGGCTTCGCAGAGGCCACGCCCTCTAAGCTCCGACTGGGCGGACGGTGTGCCTTCATTTCTTGACGACGCACGCCCTTGCTTCCCCCCCCACCACCCCTCTCTTCTTCCCCCCTCTGCAGCCTCTCCTTCCTTTATCGGACTTGGGAAACGACAAAAGCCGCCTGAGAGAGGGACAGACCAGACCAGACAGACAGACAAGTGAGAGGACGCACGTTCGCTGTTTTCATCTTTCGCGCGCTCGCGTACAAACAACACCACGCATCATAACATACGCAATACGCAAGCCCTATTGTCAACTTGCAAACCCTGCTTGTTTGTGCCTAGCTGGCAGTCCCTACTGTACGACCCTACGACGCAAAAACGCAAAGACGGAATACAGTTTAGTTATATTAAGAATCACGTGATGATATGTTTAAAATTGCTGTTAACGTTATCTCTGCTGTTCTTCTGTCTGTTGTCACGGTTCCTATCTTTCGCCCCCTGAGGGGAGGGGTCAATCCGGGTCGTCCGAGAGCGGCGTGGGATGCGCGCCGCAAACACGGCATGTGTCCGGTGTCCAGTGAGTTGTCAGTTGTCAGTTGTCAGTATGCATTTGCATGCGTGTGTGTTGTGCGTGTCAAGGGCGGGGCCAGCTGGGGCCTTTCTCTCTGAAATCCTTTTTTTTTTTTTTTTGTTCGTATTCAGAAACTTTGGCCAATAAAAACGCAACTGGGTTTGTTTTTTGCTTATCGGCTCGACTCACGAACGCCCGCGCCACCTTAACCAAATACACGCGCACACACACACACGCTAATAGGGTTCGGCGGCGCTCGTGGGTTCCCGGTAGCAGGCAGGCGGCTCTTGCCCTCTGAGCGGGTGAGCAGCGACATGCTGTATTCTGTATACCGTATCATGCTGTGGGGTTTTACACAGCCTCATCATCCCGGATCCTACCGCGCATATTAACTGTACGTATGAAATAGGTGTGTTGATATCACCATCATGATACTACTACTACTGTAGTGCTGTACTTGCAAGTGTGAAAATGGTTTTGGTTTTATTTGTTGAGGTTTTCCTCGCGGGCGAACCCGCTCCCTCCTTGCACCTCCGCCCGGGCATCCGGTCGGAGTCAAGAGTCGTGCCAGCCCTGCGCCTGCGCCACGACTCGGACTCACGACCCCACGGCCCACCACGAACTCAGGACCGCACGCACGGGGTGCTTCCTTCCTTTTTTCACTCGCTTCCTTCCTCGGTCGATCGTCCCGATCACGAAAGAAAGAAAAAAATAATAAGTAACCCGATACTGGTCAAATGAAATCACGTGTTAGACGCGCGCATGTGCGTGAGCCCTCGACTGGCCACATAGCCTGAACGTTTTTGGCGATGCTTGCGTAAAGGAAGGACGGGGACGACGAGAAGAAGGGGAGAATGGAGAATGGAAGGGAAGAGAAGGAAGGAGGGAGGTGGAGGGGGGGGAGGGGAGGTGTTTGATTCGTTGGTTAGTCCATTGGGTCCCTCTCCGAGTTTTTAGATTGGTTGTGCCACGGCGCAGTCACGACCCACGGACGTAAAGAAAAAAAAACCGTTCGATTCGATTGGTCCCAAATACTGCGCCCTCCTCCCACTCCCATTCATTCATTCACATTGGGCGCAATGCGCAGCGGCGATGGGCACAAAGCGTGGGGAGGGGTTAACGCGCCATACATTCTATATACCACATACAGCACTACACAACATATGACTGCGGCTGCGCGTCAGAAAGTTATGATTTTTTTACACATGACGCACCTTCTGGCGAGTGGCAAAGTGGAAGTGACCGCCGACTGGTTTACAATTTCCCACGGAAGTAGGTAGGTAGGTACGACGTCCGAATCCGTGTCAACCGCGGCCGCGTTTGGTAAGAAGAACCCCGAGTGCGAGCGTGCACCCACGAGAGGCAACTGTCTCCCCGCCGCACCCCGGAGGAGGGGGATAGAGTCGGAGGGAGGGAGGGAGGGGGAAGTGAGCTTCGATTACAAGCCAAGGGAAGCACTGATCGCCAGCGAGAGCGTCCCCCCTTCCTTCTTCCCGCAAGCGAGCGCCACGAACGTCGTGTGTCGATATAATTATAAAATTTCCATTCCCCCCCCCCCCTTCTTGCCTGGAACCTTACCCCATTCCCATGTAGTTTTCTTCTCGTTAACCCCACACAAACACTCTCTCGCGCCTCTCGCGCCACACACTCGCGCAAACGGTTCACGTCACACAACACAAACATAATAACATAATCGTCGTAAAAAGAAAAAAAATCTGCGCAAATCTCGAATTAGATGACCGGGAGCCGGTTATTCACGTGAGACGAGGCGGCCCGTTCCGGAGATCGGGCGTCAGCCACTATCGATGGGGCCCTTGTAGGTCGCATATGTTTATCGATCGCGTTGGTTCACCCATTTCGCAAGAGGGTCAGCAGTCAGAGAGCGGAAAAAAAGGCGCCACGGACGTAAGTTTTTTAGATTCAGCAACTAGTGGCAATTAGTAGTACTCCCACTTTCCGCGATCGAACTTTTCCCCCGTCATATATTATAGGAAAGCACGAAAACAAAAAAAAATTGTGCCAAGGAGGTATCTTATCCCCGACTTGGGAATGCGTAAATGCTGGCACGACGTGGTATCTCTTCGCGTGTAATTGAATGGCGTTATTACCGTAGTGAGGGTAGTAGTACATGCGTGCGGGGAGATGATAAGCGGGGACATGTGCATGGGTTGGCTTGGCTTTGGGGGAGGGGAGGAAAGACAAAAACACATGCCGAGCGCAGCGCCGGAATAGCGTCGCCAACTAGCTAGACGGAGATTAGTTGGATCGGGCGATGTGTGTGGTTTTTCTTTTCGCGGTGACACAAGGTTGGGAGCCCGAGCGCAGGGGCAACAGAATGATTTCGTTTTTCTGGAGCAGGCACGCAAGCGCCCGTGGGCATGAGCCTTACTATGTGTGGATGACATATGTGCTCTTGAGAGAGAGGGGGTGGAGTGGGGGCGCTCGGTCCCGATTGTTAGCTACGGTAGGGTTACAATCTGCATCGGGGGGATGCGCGTCTACGCTTACCCAGGAGTGGAAATTGTTTGGGAGAGGTGCCTCTCTCCTCTCCTCACTCCTCACATGTCGTTCCCATCACACGCATTAATATATCTCCCTTGGCTAACGAGTGCTACTCAACTCAATGGGCGGTCGCAATACCGGACCGGTAGCTCCACCGCGCTGTTGCGAACGACGGGCGTCCGACTTGCACGGAGCTGAGCTCGATTGTCGAGGTGCTGAAATGGGAGACGAGAGTGCGCAAGTGACAAGGAAAAGTATGTATGTGGGGACAGAGTGAGCAAGGCGGGATGAGGAGGGAGATCTGTATCTGGCCGCGAGGCGAGGGAGATGGACCTCGTGAGGATTGGAGGGCTTGCAAGGAACGACGGGATGATAAATAGGGTCAAGGGTTATGGGGGGAAGTGGTGGACGGGAGATGGGCGTGTGAGATCAGAATCGTGGCAGGCGTTCTGGATCGGAAGTGAGCGGCTAAGCGAGATGGGAGGAGTGCTTGCAAGAGAAGGAGGATAACGAGATGTTCTGGAGGGGATTTGATATGTTAAACATCATGGCAGTCCGCGGACAGAAGCTGAGCTGACCTGCCTCGAGGACTCGTGTTGGCAGCCTCAGCCCAAACCGTCCATCGGAGTTTCTCTTTCTTGCGAGCGCGCCAGTCCACTCTACACTTCGTAATAGCCTCTGTCCCTCAAAGCTCCCCTCCATCCACCCCGCCTCGACCTCCTCCCTCCCCCCTTTCCCCTTTCCTTCCTTCCCCTCCACTCCTCCCTTAAATGCCTTCCATCTTAAACCTCAAGTTCAAAGTGTGTCTGCCCACTTTCTCTCATGCTCGACCTTGATTCCCTCCTCCCCTTCATGTCCCATCCTTTCCAGGGCAACAAGTCCTTCATCGCCTTTTCAAACCTCGGTGACGCCGATGCTCTCACAAAGACATGGAAGGTCCGTCTCTTATCATATCTTCCCCTCCCTCCCCCCCCCCTCCTCACCGCCATCACCACCTCGTATAGGTCTGCACAAAGGTCGCTAGCTTCCTCGAGCAGGGCCAGCGCCTCGAGAACCTCAGCTGGCGTCTATGGCACCTCCAAAACCTCATGGTCGACGTCGACAGCGCAAAGTCGAAACGCGAGTTCAAGCGACTGAGCAAGACGATGAGCGACAAGCTCGACAAGGAGAAGGGCCGGTCCGTTCCTTCCGCCCCGCCTCAGCCGTAGAGCCCTCCCCACTGACCATCTCATGTTCCCCCCTCCCCGTTCACCAGGAGCATCGAAGAGCTGGAAGCACCCGGCTTCAGGCGCAATCACTCCACAGACATCATCCGACAACGTGCGGCAGAGAAGGAACGCTCCCGCGAGGCCAACGTCAATGGTCGTCCTGGCACCATCAAGCGCATGCAGTTCACCTTCTCTGTCGATCAGCCGACGCCTACCGCTTCCGCTACCCCCGTACAGAAGCCGGACCTCAAGCCGTCAGCCGAGTTCAAGGACAATGTCACCCGCCGAAGTCGCCCCGTTACCAGGTCTACCGCCACCCAAGAAGACACCCATTCCGATTCGCACAACGACAAGGACACCCACCCAATCCACCACGACCGCAGAGACGCCGACATCTCCATTGCCACAATCAGCTCTGGCCCTCATGATACCCTCCTTCGCTTCCCCTCCATATTCTCGACCGACTTTGGCCCCTCTGCGCTCCTCTATCCCACTCCCACCCTCACGAACCCGATGAATTACGGCGAAGGCGTCCGCCACACCGTCCCTACCTCCGATTCATTCGACATCGTCCGCCCCACGATCGAGCTCCCCCTCGACGAGCTCCTCATGGAGGCCGGCGACTGCTGCTCCGACGCATGGCCCATTCCTTCCTACCCCCCCGTCTCGACGACCGAGCCTCAGTCCCACGCACGCCAGCTGGACATGGCAACCGACGAGTCGGACGTCACCATGAAGAGCGAGGCGTTCGAGCACCACCACCCCGCCTTTTCCCAGGCCCACTTTGCCCGCCGCGCCTCCCAGCAGGAACAGACCGTCTCCCCCTCCAAACTCGGCCACCGCAGCGACACACCGACGGGCTCCAACCCGTCCCGACCGACGCTCAGCGTCCGCACGCAGGGTGCGACAACACGTTCCTCCGGCCCCGGTGCCACAGTCCCTAACGCTACTACGTCCCTCCCGCCCCCAGGCCCAAATGGTAACAACGCTC
>Ga0137390_10003695_pt1 | contig 12543 bp, 18 predicted proteins | sample 15con2h24AmetaG_FD_104937 | JGI IMG/M metagenome (GOLD analysis project Ga0137390, IMG submission 104937) | Vadose zone soil microbial communities from Angelo Coast Range Reserve, California, USA - 15con2h2.4A metaG | ecosystem: Environmental > Terrestrial > Soil > Vadose zone > Saprolite... | reverse complement strand
CTTTAAGAATGGCTGGGTTGCGAAAAATGGTGACGGACTTATCAAAGCGGTCTGTCAGCAGCAGCGTCCTGCGCCTCACGGCTCATCTGATCCCTGCTTCTCGTGGTTCTCAAGGTATCATCAATAGAAGACACGACCCAGAAAGATCTCCGTGAGGTAGACACCACAGGCACTCTTTCCGCTGGCGAGAAGAGTCTCGCCGACCTTAGGAAGCGGAAACTCGTCGTTCAGAAGTCCGGAACTCTCAGTTCTCTCCTTTGGCTTCCGCCGTTGATCTTCATGCAGGAGAGGCCAATGGTTCACTGTCTGGAAGGGACCGAATTTCAGCACCTCGACCGCCAAGCCAGAGACTGATCTCACTGTGGATATGCTAACATCGTACGTGAGCCTTCTTCCCAGACTTCCAGACTCCCAGACTCCCAGGCGATTACATGTTGTACAGTGGTGCCTGGAAATCAGCACATTTCAAAAAGTACAATTTTGAATCAGAAGGCATATACCCGAATGGCGGTGCACTGCACCCGTTACTGAAGGTGCGAGAGGAGATGCGAAACATCTTCCTGGAGATGGGGTTGGTCGCCGCCGACTCCTCAACATGTTGTCAATCTGATCAGTCCATTTCTCATTCTTCAGCTTTGCTGAGATGCCAACATCCTCTTTCGTTGAGTCTGGTTTCTGGTGTTTCGATGCACTTTTTGTTCCACAACAACATCCAGCACGCGACTTACAGGATACATTCTACCTCTCTGACCCAGTCGCCTCACTCGCCCCGCCCCGTGATTACTATGAGCGAGTTTCCCGAGTCCATGAACACGGCGGCTTTGGTTCGGTCGGCTATCGCGCTCCGTGGTCTGACGCCGAGTCACACAAACTCCTTCTCCGCACGCACACGACCGCATCTTCGGCGCATATACTGTACAAGCTCGCAGCACGGTGTCGTGGTGAAACGCTGAAGGATGGCGACGAGTACGAATCTAGAGCGACAGCCGACCGCGTCGAGCGTCAGACAGATCTCAGAGACGATGGCTTCCGTCCCGCAAAGTTGTTCAGTATCGACCGCGTATTCCGTAACGAGACTATGGATGCGACCCATCTGGCGGAGTTCCACCAGGTCGAAGGCGTCGTCGCCGACCGAGGCCTCACACTCGCCGATCTAATTGGTCCGTACTCGATGCTTTCCTTCTTTCTTTCTTTTTTTCGCGCGTGTGCGTGATGCTCACGATGTGGAACGCAGGCTTCATGCGTGTATTCTTCAAAAAGATGGGCATCGAGAATCTCCGTTTCAAGCCCGCGTACAACCCATACACCGAGGTCCGTGCAACTTATGCTCTCTGGTGTGCTCGGGGATAGGTTCTGATTCGAGGTCACGTTTTTCATATTGCATTCTTAGCCATCGCTTGAAATTTTCGCGTTTCATCCGATGCTGAACAAATGGGTCGAGGTGGGGAACAGCGGCATGTTTCGTCCTGAGATGCTCGAGCCCATGGGATTCCCGAAAGACGTTCATGTGCACGGATGGGGCATCTCACTCGAACGTCCGACGATGATCAGGTATGTGTTCGAGCCTCTGCCCGGTCGCACACGTTGAGCACTAGAATACCACCATCATAGATACGGCATCAACAACATTCGAACGCTCGTTGGCCACAAGGTGCCGATCGAGAGCGTGGAGAAGTCCCCAGCGGTACGTTTCTAAAGCTATGGGTTAGGCCGGGTGTAGAAGGAAATGCGAGAAAAGATAGGTGTCCGAAGGGGAGGAGGGCCGCGTAATGAATGGATTATCTAGCAGGTGTAAAAACACTCCTGTACGCTCTATCATCAACAGATGGTTGTTCCACAAGCAAAGTAAAACAAAGAAATATAGATAGGGGTGTGTACCTCCGCCTTCCCACCCACTTCCGGGAAGCCTGAGATCTCTGTGGGGTAGGTAGCGAGACAACGAGTCAAAGTTTGTTCGGCTTCCGGTTTTCTTCCTCCTGAAACGCAGGCCGGCATTATAAATTATTATAGATCAAGGCACACAGGGCGCTATGCCGGTTATCAAATTTGATGGCGACGGAGTCACGTTCAGAAATCCCGATGAATTGGTCAGCGCTAGGTCAGCCTCTATTACACACCCCCATCCGCCGAGCGCGGCTGCGGCGGTCGGTCGCCGACCAAGTACGCCCCGGGGCGCATTTAATAAATGACATGTGTGATGATGTGGGGGTGAGCCTGGGGAACACTACCTGATCCGTCTCGGGCGGGTAATTCTCAGACTCAGACGACTGTCCTCACCCCTTTACGCCCCTGAAAAACCGGAATATATGAAAATAATAATAGAACAAACGTGGTCTTGGCGTCTTGGCATGCATGTGTTACAGGTGAGTTGAACCGGCGGGGAAAGTGCGGTGGGCGAGGGGCTTCGTGGTCATACAATCAGAAAAACGACAATAAAATCCGTAACTACTGTACGGTCTAGAAAACAGGTCCCCGCATAATACGCATGTATAGGTCACCTGCGCAGCGTGCGCGCACCGGACGGCGGAGGAGAGGTCAGAACGAGAACATGGCCGCGTTCTTTCTTGTTCCAAACATGTACACGAGCGCCTGACTCATGAATAGTCCAACCGTGATACCGATTGTGACCGCTATCATAGCACTCCCAATGTCAATCCCATTGCCAGAGGCGGCGATCGCCCCTCCGCCAGCCTGCGAGAGACCCGACTTGAAAGGGAAAAAAAAAAGTCAGCCGAGGAGAGTAGAAACCCACTAACGTTGCCCCGGGACGTAATCGAGAGGACAGCAACACGTACAGGGACCAAGAAAAGCACGCCCGTGACCATGACTGTGAACGCAGTCCCACCGAACATACGAGAGTAAATATTCCCGAGCAAACCGACCACGAACGCGCCAATAGCCGACACAATATCTGACCTGTTGAAGATGAAGTGGTTTGCAGCTTTATTCGCCGCGAAGGAAATACATGAGATGACGACCATCACAACGAGGTCCAGCTCGTGCCATGGCTGCAGGTTACTCAGCGAGCTCAACGTTGAGAAGAGCGGTACGGTGATGAATTGTGACCAGAATGGGAATGGCTGGAGGTACCAAGGGTACTCCGGCGGACGGAAGCAACCCTGGCGCATGTGTATGGACAAGGGTGCCGAGCCATCCGTGAAAGTGAATGAACCAAAGGAGGGCAACTCCGGGCGAGTCAATGTACCATTGTCCACAATAAAGCTGCCAGTATAGACGATGGTTCGAGACAAGGCAGCGTTGAGACTGGCGAGATTGTGTCGAGTATTGACATCAAACAGTAGGTAAAGATCGGAGCCTATTTGAAGACCAAAGCCGAGGAACAGTGTGTAGATGAGAGCATAGACCATCTTTACAGAACCGCAGAGGATGTTCTTAGAAGCCAGTTCCAGAGAGCTTGACACTGATGGGTGCGAGTGACAAAGGGGGAGAACCGATAGCAACGAGAAAACCTACAAATGAGATAGCCGGGAAGAATTCCAACGATACCAGCCGAGGAAATGGCAGAATAGCAAAAAATTTGGCTGTGCAAGCTACTGAGCCCGCGGGCGAGAAGCGAGATGAAGATACCGATTGTGATTCTGGTAGATCGATGCTTAGCAAGCACGCAGAGGTTCACTCACCTATAGTGCGACTCACTCGAAAACATTCGCGTACAGTGTGCTCTTCATGACGACGGTAAGCTGCAATGCGCTCAGCACAAAGGCTCCGAAGCCGGCTACGAACATGTCCAAGAATGAGCCGCCAAATGCCAGGGGACAGATCAGCGCAGACAGCCAAAAGGCGATAAAGCATCTCGTCCAGATGCCATAGATCGGTTTGCTTTCCAATATTCGCAGCAGCTCTTCCGTCGCCCTGCGAGCGCTCATCTCGTCATGCACCACGTGGCGGTAGATTTGGTGCACCTTGTGAAGGCTCCCGAGAGCGAGGCGGCCGCTACATCGCAGAAAGTGGGTCTCGGAGGTCTTCGTCTCAGGGTCGCCAAAGCAGACGATGATGAGGTTTGGGAGATGAATGAACTCGGCGTCAACCTCGAGTATACGAGCAGCAGCAACGAGCTGGGACTCGATGCGGTGCGAGGGAGCACCAAAAGCCATGAGGCAGCGAGCAAGTTTCATTATGAATTGCTGGCGACTAAGAATAGCTAGGAAGAAGACGGGGAAAAAAGCGGGGTTGGGCGAATCAGTGCCGAGGGTGTCAGAACGGACAAGTCAGGTGGGGAGAGAGAAAAGTGAAATTTACAAGTGACGTTAAACTGTATCTTGATCTTCTGGGCTTCCTTGCGGCGCTGGCGGTACGACATGTACTGAAGATTCATCTGTTGCCTGCACTGGCTCTCGGCGTCGTCAGGGTCGTCCTGCGACACCTTTTTCAATCCGGTGATCTTCGGGTCATCCGGGTCGTATCCGAAACTCGATTGCGCGCGCACCAACCAAGGACGAGAGCGGACATCACCAGATAGCGCATCGTGCGGAATGACAAACTCGGACTGGTCTGGGGCCTGCTGCCAGTATACGCGCCATAGCTCTAGCATGTTCGCAAAACCACCTCGAAATCTCCGCGGCATGGGAGGCAGGGAGGCATCGATGGGGTCTTGCATAGAATATCTTGGCGGCAATGACCGAGGGCCTCCACTGACACTGACGCTGTCACGTCGGGCCTCAGGTGATTCAAGGGTGAGACGCCTCCTCGGGCCGAACGTGGCGTCGTTGTACACGCGGGACGGTGGTTCGATGTCGTAAGGGTGTCGACGAGAAGACCAGAGATAGCTATCACGTGTCGGTGGGGCCTCGACCTGAGACACACGGAAGGCCTTTTGGTTGGTTTCGAGATTATTGAAATCGGCGGCGGGGGTACTGCTGCCGTAGACGGGCAATTGAGTGTGGTAGAGGGTGACACCGTCGAGTGCGGGATTGGACATGGGGTTGTCGGCCTCCCACTCCCATTCGCCCGCACCAAAGGGATTGGTGAAGCGCTGAGGGGACGTGGACTCATTGGAGGAGCGATCCACGGATTGTGTGTGGCTGACATGGAGGAAAGGATCGCGGTGGTCAGGAGCGGATATGGTATCAATGGCTTGAGCATGTGGCTCGGGGTGGAAGCGAGAACCGTGTTGGAAGTGAACACGCGGTCCGCGGTGTTCGAGCTGGCCCTGGTCCTGCTCTGGCTCTGGCTCTGGCTGTGATAAAGTGGGGTTATTGGCAAAAGACATGATTGGTTCCAATTATGGACAGGCTGGACTTATAACATGTATGACGTCATCGTTAATCGACAATTCTTCATTGGTTCGATTAAATGTGTCACGACTACGGCTCTGATTGGCCCGCCGTCCATGGATGCCTTGGCTGGCCGCCATTCGCCCCTTCTACGCCCGTCCAGGTCTCAAAGTCAAGCGCCATCATGTTACTGGGTGCGCCGAGGATCCCCCGAAACCCAAGTCTCTCGTAAAATTTCCTCGCCGCCATGTTCCTCTCATCTATCCCAACCCACACGGCGTCAATCTGCCGTTCACACAGATGCCCCACAGCGCATCCGATTAACCTCCGTCCCAAACCGCGCCTCTGAACCTCCGGCAGTAGGTTGATATGCACATGCGCAGGGCTCACCGCCAGGCACGAATCGAGTGCGACATCCGGCGCACGGTGAATCAGATCGATATATTCTTGGTCCGCCTTCGTCCTCTCGTCCCCGCTGTTTGAGAGTGGAAATCGGGTCCGTAGAGAGGGCCACCAGTCTGCCTCGGTTGCTGCTTCGTATGCTCGCGTGTCCGAGGTTCCGACGATGTATCCCTTTACAGTCTTCATGAAACAATCATCCTCCAGCGCCGCGTCATCCACCAGGACAAAACCCCACGTATGCGCTGTCTCCGGAGTAAGTGACACGTAGGGTAGGGCCCAGAGTAGACCTGGGAGTTCATAATGCCTATGTAGCGATTCTGCCGATTGGCCGGCATCACCTGTGAGGAGGGCGATATGCAAGAGTGCAGGGCTGTCCTCCGGAACCACCGGCCGGATGGTGAACGGCATGTGGACGAGGGGAATTCGTTGTCAAGCGGTTCAAGTCAAGAATGTTTGGTGTGCACTTGTTTACGGATGCTTTATCAGATGATGGAGCAGGAGTATTAACGATGCGTCACAGGGGAACTGGACGGTAACTTCTCGATGCTCTGCTACGTTGCGCCAAGGAGCGACGTACTTGAGGAAGTGCGGGATTATTCCGGAGATCAAGTTCGAGGGTGTGAGTGTGAGCATTGACGAAATCAGTCACAAGGGATACAGTAACAGGTGACTCATGACCATTACTATTATAACCTCGGGGCTCCACGGAACACAAAACTGTAACAAGATATGGTAGTCAAGATCCTCGCGGACCTTCTTCGGCACCAGGGGCAATTACTGACGCAGAATAAGAAATGAGCGGTAATCAAGAGATATCAAGCAAGTCAAACGCACTGAGAAATCCAAGGGCAATAACAATGTAGAGCCAATACTTTTGTAGGAACGTTTTTTCTGGTTCCCGCACGACAGGATCACCACTCGCAGTCAGAGGGGGAGGAACACGAAGTTGTGGTCTACAGAAGGGAGGACGGTGAGGGAGGATCTGACGTAAGCACGATGACAGCACAACGAACAGTGGTGGCCGTGTTGGGAGAGAGACGGTGACGGTGACGTTATGTGGCAAGGCTAGATTAGGGCCAGATGCCTTACTAGGGGGGCAGGTGCCGTCAGACGGGACCGAGTCTAGGAAGTATTCGAGGGCGAATGGTGTGCCGCCGGGGTAAGGGAGATGGAGGATGATGTGCTCATTGGCAGCGTCGATGAAGTGGCACTGGGGAGAGGAAGATGAGAGGGACGGGTAGGGAGGAGGGAGTGGATATTACCGCTTTGACAGAGGAAATGAGCCAGAGGGAGGTACTTTGGCCGGGGTAGGGGTCGAGAGCCAATTGGTATAGGGCGTCTGCGACGTGTGCCGTCTTTGTAAATCCATCAAAGTCGGCATTGAGAGTCGGGACAGGCTCGATGCGGGGGTTGCCGGCGGCGTCTGAAAGGATGGAGGCCCTGTTGAGGAAGGGGGCCTCAGGCAAAGAAGGGATCAGGACACGATGGTGTAGCTGGAAGGCCCATAACGGGAGAGGGATTGCGGCGGTGATGACGAGGAGGATGAGGGAGAAGGAGAACATGGGAAAATGATGAAGAAAAATGAAAAAGAGGGTGGCCGGATGGTGGTCGGATTGGATGGTCTAGGCCGGGCCGGGGATTGGCCATTGAGCGAATGGCCTCGACCAGTGATGGGATTGGTCAGGGCCAGGGCGTGCTGGCTGATTGGCTGCGCTGCGCCGAACCGAATGCTGTTGCACTGTTTGTTCTCTCGAGCCCCCCCGACAATGTGAGACCGTGATCGCTGATTTCTGATCCTGGTCCGGTCCAGGTCCACAAGGTCGAGACTCTCATCCCATTTTATAACGCCATCGTGTTCCATTTCCCCCGCTTTCGTCTTTTCCCTCTCCCTCCCCTGCCACCTCAATATTCCCCAATATCAAAATGTCCCTCCTCTCCCTTGACGTCAAGCCCTCCCTCACCCTCACAGACTCTCCTATCCAGGAACACGTCGCCCTCCCCACCCCTCCCTTCTCCCCGCCACAAACCCTCACTGATGCCCCTGCGGACACCTCGGTAGTCCTGCTTAACTCCCTCGTCTCCTTCTATCAGCAAGAATCCCTTTGGGTACACCGTACCCGCGCAGCCCTCGAGCTCGCTCTTACCGCAAAGGGTCGCGATTCCATCACCGCCGCCGCCACCGCCAAAGCACTTTCCGACTCATCATCTACCGACTCATCAGCGGGCCTCACAGACGAATCCGACATGCAGTCAATCAAAGCAGAACCCACAACTCCTCCGCCCTCAGTTGGGAAAGTGCACCCCAAGTCTCGCTGGATGCAGCGCAAACAAAGCTTTAAGCTCAGGTTGGAGGGCATCGGTCCGCACAGCCTCCACCGCCGCCACCGTCGCATGCAGCGAGACGCCTCTGCCGAGACTGGAACCCGGCTTCTTGAATTATTTGGCCAGCTCATGGAGGCTCGTATGGAAAGCTGCCATCGTGTCAACCGACTCGTCAGGGAGGCGAATCGCGTTGATCTCTATCGCACATGACCAAAGGTTGGTTTGCCATCAGACTTTAACCAATCATATTCTCCCCTCCCTGACGTATTATTTTTCCCAGTCAGGGTCTTTCCCTTGGAGGGTTTTAGCTAGAGAAGGGGCATTTAGGGTTATCAGTTGAGCAGTTGCAGTTGAGACACAACCTTTGTTCGATGACCGCCAGGGCCGTGGCAAACCTGAACATACACGGGCGCGAGAGCAGCCTTTGACTGTAATTGCACGGCTGGTTAGGCGGGGAAAACCTAGTACAAGTAGCGGTAGTACTACTAGATGCTCGCAGGGATACGGTGCGGTGCTGTATCTATGTCTCCGTCAATCGATTACAAATGAAAGAAAAAATATAACTTGTTGCTTATATGCGGTGCTGCGGTTCTCAAGAGCATCTTATTTGTCCCTAGCCGACCCCTACACTAGTACTCTCCTCCCCTCCATGTCCTCCTCTAGATACGCACCCCTTCCAAACCCCCAGACAGATCCCCTCCTCAATGACGAGATGGAGGCAGCGTTCGAAGAGGATGATGATGATGATGATGATACGAGCGACGACCACGCAGAGTCTCGCCCGCTCAACCCCGCTTCCTACGCACCTTCAGTTCCACACACACCCACACCGGGGAGGTACGACTTTGAGAACTTCGACTATGCAAGCCTACCTCCACCGGGTTCTCCCCCGCGGCCTTCTTCGTGCGCCCTTCCGAATGACATTGGCAACTCCAACGGGCGCATCCCCTCTCCATCAGACGTACGACACGTAGACGCACCTCGCGCCAGCTGGTTTCGCAGGACGGCCAGGTCGGTTCTACCCAGTTCCCTACACCACCGGTTGCGTTTAGATTATGAGCCCACCTCCCGCATCGTCGGCGGCGGCACACAAAACGATGGTGTCTTTTTCAACGTAACCGCAAAGCCGTCACGGCCGGTACAACTTCGCGAAGGTCTGCCTCTGATTGACCTCTCTCATGATTTTCTTGCTCATTATCTGCAGGCGACGATGTTTATACTGTCCCAGAAGAGTCCCAGAAGGATACACCACCCTCTTACGCCTCGGCCCAGGCCGACGCTGTCCCCCCTTACTGGGAAACCACCGTCCATGCGCCATCCTCACCGGATGATATGATCATCGATCACCTTCCCACTGGATCAGTATTTTCCTTCCTGTGGAATCTCTTAATATCCATATCCTTCCAGTTTGTCGGCTTCCTCCTTACCTATCTCCTTCATACAACCCACGCTGCGCGCTTCGGCTCTCGTGCGGGGCTCGGCGTTACCCTCATCCAATATGGTTTTGCCCTTCGGACGAAATCAGAGGAGGACATGACTGGTAATGGCTGGTTGGCCGTTGGCGGCGGTCCGTATAGCAACGGGGCCCAGGAAGATGCAGCGCCCCCCAAGCCGACGTTTAGTACTAAAGAGGAAGCCGAGGAGTACTACCGGAAACTCAACATCACCATGGTCAATGGAATGCCTTCTGGAACCATACCCGGGGCGACCATGGACGACATGAACAGCGTCACAAACGAGGCAACGACGGACTGGTTATCGTTTTTCCTCATGACCATCGGTGCGTTTTTTTGTTTTTTTTGGTCTCATCTGATGGGTGCCGGAACGCATTCACTCACATCTTTCCCAGGTTGGTTCATCCTCCTCACATCGCTGCTCAGCTTTTGGCGCGTCAAGCGCTGGGAACGCAACATCCTCGCCTCGCAACAGGAAACGACGGTTGCCGGTCGCGACGCCGCCGGCCAGCCACACGCGTTTTCCACGCATCTGCATCGCCTCGTTGGCATGCCCGTGCGCGATATGAGCACGTTTCTCCGCGCGGGACTCGGCTTCTCTCGCCGCTCCCGCGGGGACTCGGAGGGCGGTGGCGATCACGACTCTGATGTCACGGAGGGTGGCAGGTCGGTCCCGATGACGCCCTTGGGGCCCATACCGGGAGAAGAGTCGGCGCGGCGCGAGCTGATCATAGCGATGTATGCGCACGATCCCGAGCGACAGCGACAGATCATACAGGCATTTCGGGACGACGATCAACTGATGGCGGACATGCGCGCTGCAGGGATGCTTTGAGAGGAAATTGGGACTCTTGCTTGTCTTATTAACGCGGAATTCACCCACAATACTGCCCCGACTGTCGTTTACAATTTTTAATGTATTGCATATAATCAATTGTCAACCCTGGAGCAGTCCTCAATGCTTGTCCCGTATCGTCGCTTCATACAGTCGCTTCAATCCTGCATCGCAGCAACTCTTTTCCCATTTTTCGGTGTCATGAACATGAACGAGAGACCAAAGTACACCGAACGACTTCTACTTCCTACTTTTACTTGCTCTCCACCAGTGCGACGCCAATAATCAGGATAGCGTCAGGCTAGATATCATCATTCGTCCACATGGCCGGCACCTTGCCCTTGAACGGCTCGAGCGAGAACTCAAGCGCAGAGCACGGGTACCCGATCTCGAACTTCTCCAGCACGCTCGGGTGCAGGATGCCCAGCCTTCCTATCCTCACATCGTCCCAGCCTCCGCTCGCGGCGCCCGCCTCGAGCGCCGTCCGCGTCGGGTTGGCTTTTTGTGACGCACCCGCCAACGCCTCAGTGGGCCGCGCGCGGTAGTAGATCGTTGCGGCGCGACCGGGGAAGAACGTCGGGTCTGCATTTGATAGGGAGAAAAACCAAAAAAAAACCCCCAAAACGGCGAAATGAGAAACGGTGACATGCGTTCATGCGAAACACGCTAAAAGGATGGTAAGGACGGAGGACGGGTTGACGCACCATCTCGTTCCTTGAGGTAGTACCCCCACGCCGGAGCGGCCGGGTCATCATCTTCGCTGCTGCGGCCGCCAGGGATGTGCGGCACCTCGAGCATCGCCATGGCGCGGTCGAGCAAACCGTGCACGATCTCGAACCCGGCCGTCTTGTTGCACCACAGCGCCGCGGCATGCCGCTCGTTGCGCGCCTGGCGCTCGCGCGCGGCGTCCTTGAACACGACGTCGGACGTATCGAAGATGCGCAGCGGCAGCGCGTGCGACCGGTTCTCCCGGATCGTCTTGAGCAGGCCTGGCAGCAGCGACGTGCGCACCACCTGGAACTCGAGCGTCTTGGGGTTCGCGATCTTGACCGCCGTTTGGCCGTCGTCGGCCGTGTTCAGCCAAGCAAAGTTTTCTTCGTGGGAGCACTGCGATGCGATGCGATGCGATGCGAGGACCGCTCGTTAGGAGGCGCTGGCGCCCGGAGGAGGGAGGGGGGGATCACATACGAGAATGAGTGGCAGAACCTCGACCCAGCCGGCGTACGCCCATTCGTGCCGGATGATGTCGCTGAGCTTGCTAACAGCCAGCGGCTGCGCTACTGTGCTCGTCGCTGGGAATATATCTGGCAAATTGTTGAACCCGTAGGCGATCGCCGCGTCTTCCATGATGTCGCATTCATGCAGAATGTCAGGCCTCGTTGGCGGGATAGACACGATGAGCGTATCTGCGTCCCCAGATGAGAGCTCTGTCCGCAACGACATGCGCTCGAGGAGGTCTTTAACTTGTGATGCGGAGAGACTCAGCCCTGTGCAAGCATTGACGTACGAGGCATGCGCCTGTGTCTGTCGCCACGAGAGGTCGGGAGAGATCACGACCCGACCATCTGGGTAGATTATTTTGACGGGCTCGATGCTGGGTAGGACATGTCGGTCAAGTAGATATCGACGATGGAATGGGACACACGTAAAAGGCTCCTCGCAATACTCGGAAAACATCGTCGCGATAATGTTGGTCACGATATTTAGTTTCGTCTGGTCCGTCGCTGTCAGATCAATGAAGATGTTTCGGGTGTTAACGGTTATCTTGCTATGCTCCGAGTTTATGATGGGAGGGAAGGAAAGCACACAATCTTCTTGGTCGTAGATGATAGGGTAGACAGGAGAGTCGCGGATAATGGGCAGGAATTTTCCCAGGTGACGATCAGACTGCGTCGTCCGTCAACGAATGAGTCCTCTATCGTTCTCGAATCGCTTACTTCATAGACAGTCATTAGCTCTTCCGCAGTGTATGCTTGTGTCTTGTTCAATGGGACGAACTTGATGTCCTTGGGAGGCTTAGCCTCGTAGCGGAACGGTGTCGTGATGGTATCCAGATCGTGCGTGCCAATAGCGACAAACTGTCGCTTCCGACAGATGTTCTGGTGTAACTTCTCCTGTGTATCTAGGAACGACTCGTACGAGCGTTGCGTGAATTTGACATTTCGAAGGACCGCAGCACCGAAGTAGGGGCGAACTTGGGCTGTCTAGGACGCTGTGAGGGAATGGAAATAAAGCGCGAAACCTGACTTACTGCTGGAGCTACGGTAACCTCTATGATATTCTTATCCCCTCCGGG
>Ga0137390_10003686_pt1 | contig 12552 bp, 8 predicted proteins | sample 15con2h24AmetaG_FD_104937 | JGI IMG/M metagenome (GOLD analysis project Ga0137390, IMG submission 104937) | Vadose zone soil microbial communities from Angelo Coast Range Reserve, California, USA - 15con2h2.4A metaG | ecosystem: Environmental > Terrestrial > Soil > Vadose zone > Saprolite... | reverse complement strand
TCGTAGCAGCTCGCCAGCGACCGCGGCATCTGGTCGTTGAGGATCAGCAGGTCGGCGATCAGCCAGGGTTTCAGGCTCTCGCGATAGACCCAGTGATAGGCGGTCAGCGCCGAGACCGAGCGCAGCATCGTCGCCCATTGGAAATAATCCAGCGGCCCGCCCACCTGCTCCTGCGCGGGCAGCAGCAGGTGATATTTTACATCGAGGATGCGCGCGGTGTTGTCGGCGCGCTCCATGAACACCCCGAGCCGCGAGAACCAATAGGCGTCGTTGCGCAGCATGGTGCGATAGGCCGAGCCGTCGAAGCGCAGCGAGGATTCCTGCACCAGGCGCAGGAACCGCGCGACCTCGTCGCGCCTCCGCGGTCCGGCGCCGAACCCCTTGATCTCCAGCCAGGCGCCGTTGATGGCGTCCCACATCTCCATCGTGAGCGCGGTACGCACCGCCCGCGCATTGGTGCGCGCGATCTCGAAACAATGGCGGATCGAGGAGGAATTGGCGGTCGAGAACGCCAGGAATTCGGTGACGTTTTCCTCGTTGGCGTCGTTGTAGACCGCGAAGAACGCCGCGGCGCAGCCCGCGGTCGCCAGCGCGGATTCCCATTCGTTGGTCGAGCCGGCGTAGCCGACCGGCAAGGTCGCCACCCGATGCGTCGCCTCGAGAATGCGCGCCAGATATTCGGCGCGCTCGACATAGCGCGAGAGCCAATACAGGTTGTCGGCGGTGCGGGCGAGCATGCGGCCTATCCGTCCAGCACCCAGGTATCCTTGGTGCCGCCGCCCTGGCTCGAATTGACGACCAGCGAGCCCGGCCCGAGCGCCACGCGGGTGAGCCCGCCGGGCACGATGCGGACCCGGTCGCGCCCCATGAGCACGAACGGGCGCAAGTCGACGTGGCGGGGCGCCAATCCGTCTTCCACGCAGGTCGGACAGGTCGAGAGCGCGAGCGTCGGCTGGGCGATGAAACCGTGCGGCCGGCGCTCGAGCTTGGCGCGGAAAGCGGCAAGCGTCTCGCGGTCGGCTTTCGGCCCGATCATCATGCCGTAGCCGCCGGAGCCGTGCACCTCCTTGACCACCAGCTCGGCAAGATGATCGAGCACATAGGCGAGATCCTCGGCGTCGCGGCAACAATAGGTCGGCACGTTGTGCAGGATCGGCGCTTCGCCGAGATAGAACTTCAGGATCTGCGGCATGTAGCTGTACACCGCCTTGTCGTCGGCGATGCCGGTTCCGACCGCGTTGGCGAGGGTGACGTTGCCGGCCGCATAGGCGGACATCAGCCCGGGCACGCCGAGCAGCGAGTCGGGGCGGAACGCCAGCGGATCGAGGAAATCGTCGTCGACGCGCCGGTAGACGACGTCGACGCGCTTGAGGCCCTCGGTCGTGCGCATGAACACGACCTCGTCCCGGACCAGAAGATCACGCCCCTCGACCAGCTCGACGCCGAGCTTGTCGGCCAGGAACGAATGCTCGTAATAGGCCGAATTGAATACGCCGGGGGTGAGCAGCACTACCGTGGGATCGCGCGAGGCGCGCGCCGGCGCCACCGATTTCAGCGTGGCCAGCAGTTCGTCCGGATAATTCTCGACCGGCGCGACCCGGTGCCGGGAGAACAGATCCGGAAACAGGCGGAGCATGATCTCGCGGTTCTCCAGCATGTAGGAGACGCCGGACGGGGTGCGGGCATTGTCCTCGAGCACGTAAAACGTTTCGGCGTCGACCCGGACGATATCGATCCCGGCGATGAGCACGTAGAGATCGTGCGGCACTTTTTGGCCGTTCATCTCCGGGCGAAACAGCGGATTGCGGAAGATCAAATCCTCCGGGACGATTCCGGCGCGCAGGATCTCCCGCTGCGAATAGACGTCCTTGAGGAACAGGTTGAGCGCGCGCACGCGCTGCTCCAGCCCGCGGGCAAGCATGCTCCATTCCGCGCTGGATAGGATCCGCGGGACGACGTCGAACGGGATCAGGCGTTCCTGCGCCTCGGCCTCGCCGTGAACCGCGAAGGTGATGCCGATGCGCCGGAACAGCAGCTCGGCCTCGCGCCGGCGCTGCAGCAGCCCCTCCGGGGAAATACCGTCGAGCCAGCTGGCGAGCTCGGCATAGGCCGGACGCACCGCCCCGTCGCCTCCCCGCATCTCATCGAATGCGGCAGGCGCCGACAGCGGCGGTTTCACGACCAGAGCCGCACCGCCGAGACTTGCTGTCATCACATTCGCCATTGCGATACGGCTCGATCGCTCCTTTCCTTTGCAAGCTTAGCAAAAATTCCGGCCGCGCTCACCTATTCGAGCAAGGCGCATGCCAGCAGAAATCGGCGGCAAGTGCCGACCATCCGGATCGGATTGGCAAGCGATCTCAGCTTATTAGGCTTTGCTTCATACTGCGGACATTGCGGACGCGGAGGCGTCGTAATCCGCGTCCGACTGCCTATTTCTTCATCACGGACGCCGGCAAAGCATCGCGCAATGGTGTCCGCAACCGCGCTCCTATCCGCACGATGCGCGGCAACCAGCGAGGCAAGCGTGTGCGGCAAGAAAGGCGCTCTCCAAAATCCCGGCGAACCCGATCTAGCCAAGCCGAGCCGTCCTGTCCAATGGCCCCACGGCGCTGTGCGGCAGTGGTAGCCCCTGCAGGCGCATGGTACGGTGGAGTGTACTTGATTGGAGGGGGCGTTGGTCCAGTGCCGATGAGGTGATCAAATGCGGCGGCGAGATTTCATGACGCTTTTTGGCGGCGCGGCGCTCGCTTGGCCGTGGGTTGTCGCGGCCCAGGATCGGGTCTACCGCATCGGGTTGTTCAGCTCGGGGGCGCCGGTTGCCGACAACAGCCCGTTCGGGGCGGCGCTGATCCGCGGCCTCGCCCAGCACGGCTACGCGCTCGATAAGAATTTCACGTTCGAGCGCCGCGGCGCGGAAGCGCATGTGGACCGCCTGCCGCGCTTCGTCGAGGAATTGGTCGCCAGCAAGGTCGATATCATCGTTGCTCTCGGCTATCCCACGGCACTCGCGGCCAAGCAGGGGACGACTCTTCCGGTGGTGGTATACGGAGCAGGCGATCCGGTCGGCACCGGATTGGCCGCCAACCTGGCGCGGCCGGGCGGCAACCTCACCGGCATCTCGGACGCATCGGCGGAAGTCACGCCCAAGCGGATGGAGATTCTCAAGCAGATTGCGCCGCGGCTGCGCAAAGTGGCGATGCTTTGGAACGCCGACGACCTGGGCATGACGCTGCGCTATCGGGCGTCGGAGACCGGCGCCCAGGCCCTGGGGATCAGCGTCCAGGCGCTGGGCGTGCGCGAGCCAAACGATTTCGACCAGGCGTTCGCGGCCATGGATCGTGACATGCCGGACGCGATTCTCATGGTCAGTGACGCGCTCACCACGCTGAACCGCAAGCGGGTGTTCGAGTTCGCCGCGGCGCATCGGCTGCCGGCGATTTACGAGTTCGACTTCCTGGTCCGGGACGGCGGCTTGATGTCATACGGTCCGGATTCGAACGAAAGCTTCGCACGTGTGGCTGCTCTCGTGGATCGCATTCTCAAAGGAGCAAACCCTGCGGAACTGCCGTTCGAGCAGCCGACGCGTTTTCGCTTCGTCCTCAACCTGAAGACCGCGAAATCGCTCGGCCTCGAGGTCCCGCCGACGCTGCTCGCCCTGGCCGATGAGGTGGTCGAGTGAAGCCCGACGGTCTGCTTGCCCTAGGGCTCGTTCAGGAGGCAGGCACGAACTTGAGCGCGGCGCCGTTCATGCAATAGCGCAGCCCGGTCGGCTGCGGGCCGTCGTTGAACACGTGGCCGAGGTGCCCGCCGCAGCGCCGGCAATGCACCTCGGTGCGGACCAGGAACAAGAAGCTGCGGTCCTCGGATGTCCCGATTGCACCCTCGATCGGCGCCCAGAAGCTCGGCCAGCCGGTCCCGCTGTCGAACTTGGCATTCGAGGAGTACAGCGGCAGATCGCATGCGGCGCACAGGTAGGTGCCGGGCCGATATTCCTTGTCGAGCGGGCTCGTTCCGGCGCGCTCGGTGCCGTGCTCACGAAGCACGGCGTATTGCTCCTTGCTCAGCTGGCGACGCCATTGCTCGTCGGATTTGACGATCTCGAACGTTTCCTGCGACGCAGCGGACATGGCACTCTCCGAGAGTCCCGGCCCCAGAAGGGCGGCTATTCCACCGAGAACGACGTGACGACGGCTGGTCATGCGATTCCTCGCCTGCACGACAATATAATCGCTCTGCAGTGGGTGCGAAAGTAGCCGTACGGTGAGTAGACGCCTGCCCCGGTTTCGCCGGGCGGGGTTTGATCGGGGCGTTTCCAGCGCGCTTAAGCAGCCTCGTTTGCCGCAAGAATTTTGTTCAGTTCCTTCTGTAATGCCTTTTGGGAATGCCAAAGGTCATAGGCCTGCTGCATCCGCAGCCGCAGATCGGGACCGTTGCCGCAGAACTTGCCGAGCCGAAGCGCCATAGCAGGAGTGACCGGAGCTTTTTCGGCAAGGATGCGGTGGAGCAGCTGCCGTGCCACCCTGAGATCCCTGGCAATCCATATCTGCCGCCTCAGCGCTTGCAAAACATCCTCGCGAAGAAGCTCCCCGGGATGAACCGGGGGACGGTTCGGATCGCACCTCCCGTTCCTCGAGGACGTCGTAGTTCTCGCGATAGGCTCACGCCGCGCGCAGCGGCTCGATGCGCTTTAACTTCTTACCGAGGTCGTCGACCGCACGCTCGAGATCATACTGTGCCTGAAGACCCATCCAGAACGACGCCGTCGTCCCGAAATAGCGCGCAAGCCGCAACGCCGTGTCGGCCGTCACCGGCGTCTCCTCACGCACGAGCCGCTCGATTCGGGTCCGTGGAACGCCGACTGCTTTTGCCACCGCGTAAGCAGTCAGCTTCATGGGCCGCAAAAAGTCCTCCCGCAGCACTTCGCCCGGATGAACGGGCGGCAGTTTTTTTACCATGGTTCTTCCTCTCACAGGACCGCGCCGTCTCCTAGTGATAATCGGTAATTTCGACTTCCTCCGGGCCCTCGCGCGACCAATGAAAAACGATCCGCCACTGGTCGTTGACCCGAATAGAATGTTTCCCGGCAAGGCCGCCTCTCAAAGGTTCAAGGCGATTGCCGGGTGGAGCGGCTAGATCTCTGAGCTGGGCAGCGTTGTTCAATTGAACAAGCTTGCGGCGAGCGATCTTCGCCACATCGCGAGGGAATCCTTTTGGCACTTGACGACCGGAGAGGATCAACTCGGCCCATTTTCCTGAAGCTTCGGATCATAATCGAGGGGCTGCGATCCAGTTAGTATCATGTTGCGATACTAAAAGTCAACAAGTTCTGCGCCCTGGCATATCTGTGTCAACGCATCAGCGTATTATTCGTGGGCAGCCCGAGCGCCGCGATGATGCGCGCCACGATCTCGCGCGGGCTCGGCTCGATCGAAACAATGATGGGATGCTCGTCGGAGCCGGGCTCCTCGAGCGCCTCGAACTGGCTGGCGAGCAGGCTCACGGGCATGAAATGCTCGTGCCGCGTGGCAATGCGGCGGGCGATCAGCGATGCGTCGCCCTTGAGATAGACCAAGCGCACGTCCGGCCGGTCGCCGATCAGGACGGCACGGTAGCGCCGCTTCAACGCCGAGCAGGTGACGACGCCGTGCCGGCCGGCGCCGCGGGTCTCATCGATCCGGCGCGCGATGGCGTCAAGCCACGGCCGGCGATCCTCGTCGGTCAAAGGCACGCCGCCGTGCATTTTTTCGACGTTCGCCGGGGGATGAAACCGGTCGGCGTCCTCGAATTCCCAGCCGAGCTGCCGGGCCAGCTCGTTGGCGATGGTGGTCTTGCCAGATCCGGAAACGCCCATGATGACGATCACGGCCGGCGGAGGATGCCGCCCGTTCATACCGGCGCCGCGGCGCGGTCGGCGAACCAGACGATATCGCCGATGGGGCGAATGCGGGCGGCGGGCAATTGCGGATCTCCGGCAAGCGCGCGGGCGAGGACCTCGCGCTTGCGCGCGCCGGTGACCAGGAAGGCGACCGTGCGACTGCTGTCGAGCGCCGGATAGGTCAGGGTGATTCGCGGCCCGCTCCCCGGCCGCTCGACCCCGACCACCCAGCGCTCGTTCTCGTCGAGCGCGGGATCGCTGGGAAACAGCGACGCGGTGTGTCCATCCTCGCCGAGCCCGAGCAAGGTCACGTCGAACAGCGGACGCAAGGGATCCGAACGATCCTCGCCGTAGAAATTCTTCAGCACGGCCGCATAGGCCGCCGCGGCGTCCGCCAAGGACAAGCCTTCGGTCGGGACCGGATGGATGTTCTCGCGCGGAATCGGAGCGACCGAGAGCAGCGCTTCGTCGACCATGCGGAAATTGCTGTCGGGATGATCCGGCGGAACGAAGCGCTCGTCGCCCCAGAACCAATGCGCGTCGTCCCAGGGAAACCGGGTCACCACCGGGGGCACGGCCAGAACTTCATACAGACGGCGTGGCGTCGATCCGCCCGACAGGCAAACCGCGCAGGTGCCGCCGCGTTCCCGGACCGCACCGAGCAACCATTGGGCGACACCTCTCGCCAGCGCCTCGGGATTTTCGAAGCTGCGGAGCCGAGGGCCGGCCGCGTTCGCGCTTGGGGGCGCGCTCATGGCGAACCCTCGCGCCCAGACGCCGCAACCGCCGGCGCGGCGCCGCGCGGCAGGATCCAGCGTTCCACCGCGACCGCGAACCCGTCCTCCTCGTTGCTGGCGCTGACGAAGTCCGCGGCTTCCTGGACCTCTTTCGCGGCGTTGCCCATCGCGATCGCCAGCCCCGAGACTGCAAACATCGCCATGTCGTTGCGGCCGTCCCCGATCGCGGCGATTCCCGATGCCGGGATGTCGAGCCGCTGCGAAAGCCGCTCAACCGCGTGACCCTTGTTGGCGAGCGGATGCGTCACATCGAGATAATAAAGCTGCGAACGCGCGACGGTCGCGCTCGTCCGCAGCTCGGCCGCGAGCTCGCGTTCGCAGCGGGCCAGAAGCTCGAAATCCGTGCTGACGCCGACGATCTTATAGGCATGGTCGATCACGCCCGGCCGATCGAGCCGGTCGATCACCGTCGGCATGGTTTGAATCGTGCGTATCTCGTGGTCGACGTAGGCGCCCGATCGATCGAGCAACAGCCACTCGGTCTCGGTATCGAGCCAGATCGCAACGCCGCTCGCGGCCAGGAACTCGATCGCGTGGCGCGCGACTGCCGCCGGCAGCGGATTGCCTTCGATCGGATCGAGACGATCGGCCGGGACGATCAGCCCGCCGTTGAAGGCTGCAATCGGGGCCTTGAGCCGCAGCGGCTCGACCAGCATGCGCATCCCGAACGCCGGTCGGCTGCTGATGACGGTGAAGGCGATGCCGGCCTGTTCCACCGCACGGGCCGCGGCCTGCGCGCCCGGCGTCAATCGCTTGTCGTTAGTGACCAGCGTCCCATCCACATCCGAGACCAGCAATCGGATCCCCGCCGGCGACAGTCGCGCAGACATCGCCGCTCCTAGATCTCGCGCCAGTCGCGGCCGCTGCGCGACAGCAGCTCGGCGGCGGCCTGCGGCCCGTCGCTTCCCGCCTCGTAGAAGCTCAGCCCTTCGTTGCGCTCCCGCCAAGCGTCGAGAATCGGCTGCACCACCCGCCAGCCGGATTCGATTTCGTCTGCGCGCCGGAACAACGTCGGATCGCCCATCATGCAGTCGTAGATCAGCGTCTCGTAGCCGGTGCTCGGCGCGGCGTCGAAATAGTCTTTGTAGCGAAAATCCATACGCACGCCGTCGGTGCGAATGCTCGGGCCCGGCACCTTGGCGTTGAACTGCAGCGAAGCGCCCTCGTCAGGCTGGATACGGAGTACCAGCAGATTCTGGGCGAGACGCTCGACCGGCGTGTCGCGGAACATCGCGTATGGCGCCTGCTTGAACTTGATGACGATCTCGGTCTTGCGCCGCGCCAGCGCCTTCCCGGTGCGCAGATAGAACGGCACGCCGGCCCAGCGCCAATTGTCGATCATGAGCCGCATGGCCACGAACGTCTCGGTCATGCTGTTGCGGTCGACGCCTTCGGCATCGCGGTAGGCACCGACCCGTTTTCCCTCGACACGGCCGGCCGTGTATTGGCCGCGCACGACCTGCGACAGGACCTTTTGCACGTTGAGCCGATGGATGGCTTCGATCGCTTTGCCCTTCTCCGTGCGCACGGCATTCGCCTCGAAGCAGATCGGCGGCTCCATCGCCGTGAGCGAGAGCAGCTGAAACAGATGGTTCGGCACCATGTCGCGCAAAGCGCCCGTACGATCGTAGAATTTGCCGCGGTTCTCGACCGAGACCGTCTCGGCCACCGTGATCTGCACGTGATCGATATGATCGCGGTGCCACAGCGGCTCGAACAGCCCGTTGGCGAAGCGCAGCACCATGATGTTCTGCACCGTCTCCTTGCCGAGATAATGATCGATGCGGTAGATCTGATGCTCGGAAAAGATCGACAGCAGCTCTGTGTTGAGCTCGCGCGCCGAGACAAGATCGGTGCCGAACGGCTTCTCGACGATGAGGCGGCGCCAAGCGTGCTCCTCGCGCGCCAGACCCGCCTTGCCGAGATGCGCGGCAACCGTGGTGAATACGTTCGGCGGCGTTGCCAGATAGAACAAGCAATTGCCCTCAATCGCGGACTTGCGCTTCAGTTCGGTCAGCCGGTCGCCGAGCCGGCGGTAGGTCGCGTCGTCATCGAAGTCGCCGCACACGTAAGAAAACCCCGCGAGTAGACGATCGGCCACTTCCGTGGAGATCTTGTCGGTCGCGAACTCGTGCAGGGCAGATCCCATCGCCTCCCGAAATTGCCTGTCCGACAGCTCCGCGCGGGCGACCCCGACCACGGCGAAGCGTTCAGGCAGCAGGCGCTCGGCCGCGAGATTGTAAAGCGCCGGAACGAGCAGCCGCTTGGTCAGATCGCCGCCGGCCCCAAAAATGACGAATGCGCACGGATCGGCGGCGCGCGGCTTGTCCTGCCGGGCAGTGCTCTCTCCTGCGGCGACATCCATCGCTAGCCTCCCGCCTTCGGCTCGACGTGGCCGCCAAACCCCTTGCGCATGGCCGAGAGCATCCGATCGGCGAAGCTCCTCTCCTCGCGCGAGCGGAAGCGGGCGTAAAGCGCGGCGGAGAGCACATTGGCAGGCACCGCGGACTCGATCGCCGTCATCAAGGTCCAGCGGCCTTCTCCGGAATCCTCGACGTATCCCTCGAAGCCGTCGAGCTTCGGATCGGCCGCCAAGGCGATCGCGGTGAGGTCGAGCAGCCACGACGAGATCACGCTGCCCCGGCGCCAGACCTCGGCAACGTCGGCGAGATCCAGCTCATAGCGCTCCGCGCCCGGGCGCTCCGCGGCCGCGCGCAGGATGCTGAAGCCCTCGGCATAGGCCTGCATCAAGCCGTATTCGATGCCGTTGTGGACCATCTTGACGAAATGCCCGGACCCGGACGGGCCGCAATGGATATAGCCGGATTCGGCGCGCGGATCGTGGCCGTCGCGGCCGGGCGTGCGCGGGATGTTGCCCGGGCCCGGCGCCAGCGCAGCAAAGATCGGATCGAGCCGCACCACCGCCTCGGTATCGCCGCCGATCATCATGCAATAGCCGCGCTCGAGGCCCCAGACGCCGCCGCTGGTGCCTACGTCGACGTAATGGATGCCGCGGGTCTGCAGCGCCTGGGCCCGGCGAATATCGTCCTTGTAAAACGAATTGCCGCCGTCGATGACGATGTCTCCCTGGTCCATCAGCCGACCAAGTTCGCTCACGGTATTCTCGGTCGGCTGCCCGGCCGGCAGCATCACCCAGGCCGCGCGGGGCTTGTCGAGTTTGGCGACGAGCTCCTCGAGCGAACTCGACCCAACGGCTCCCTCACGAACCAGCGCGTCCACCGGACCGCGCGTACGATTAAAGACCACGCAGCGATGTCCGTTTCGCATCAGCCGCCGCGCCAGATTGGCGCCCATGCGGCCGAGCCCGACCATACCGAGTTGCATGAGGCCTGCTCCTCAGCTCAATGCGCGTTCGGCAGCGGCGTTGAGCGCGGCCAACCCGGCGCTGACGTCTTCCACGATATGCGCGCGCAGCACGCGACGGCCGCGTTCGGCGAGGACGCGAAAGTCCCCGCGCGCCTGCGCGGCCTTGACTACGCCGAAGGTCGCCTTGCGGCCGGGAATCTCCAGGTCGAGCGCGTCCTCGCAGGTGACCTGCAGGAATACCCCGGTGTTCGGCCCGCCCTTGTAGGCCTGACCGGTCGAATGCAGGAAGCGCGGCCCGAATTCCACGCAGGTCGCGATATGCTTGCGGTCGCGGATCGCAGTGCGCAGCCGCTGCAGCGTTTCGAGATGCGCGTCGTTGCGCTCGATGTAGGCGAGCGCGGCGAAATAATCGCCGGCGCGGATGCGGGCGAAATGCGCGCTGAGCCAGCTCTCGAGCGTGTTACCCGCGCCGGCAGCTTTCAGCGCGCGGGCATTGGCGTCATCGGTGAACAGCGCGATGCCGTTGTCCTTAAATATCGGGCTCTCGGCCGGAAGCGATCCGGCTTTTTCGTAGGCTTCGGTCAGCGCGCGGGTGGCGACCTTGCTCGCCTCGACGTCGGGCTGGTCGAACGGATTGATCCCGATCACGGCGCCGGCAACCGCCGTCGCGATCTCCCAGCGGAAGAATTCCTGCCCGAGCAGCCCGGCGTCCTGCATGCTCAGGCGCACCAACGGCTGCCCGGCTTCCTGCAGCGCCTGCATCGCGCGATCCTGCGCGGCGTCGGGTTTGTGTGGATCGCGCAGATAGACGAACACCCGGTCGGAGCCGTACACGGCAGGCTCGCCCAGGGGCTCGGCATCGATCGGGATCAGTCCCTTGCCGTTCTTGCCGGTGGATTCCGCCAGCAGCTGCTCCGCCCAGGCACCGAAATCCCCGATCGAGGGCGAGGCCACGATCGTTACCTTGTCGCGCCCGCGGCGAGCCAGCACGCCGAGCGCGAGCCCGAGCCGCACGCCGGGATTCTCCGCGGGCGGAACGTCGCCGCCGCAGGCGCGCACCATGGCGCGGGCGCGTTCGAGAAAACCCCGCACGTCGTGGCCGCTCGCCGCGAGCGGCACCATGCCGAAATTCGACAGCACCGAATAGCGCCCGCCGATGCCGGGCACGCCGGGAAAAATCCGGCGGAAGCCTTTTTGCTCTGCGACCTTTTGCAGACGCGAGCCCGGATCGGTGACGGCCGCGAATTGCTTGCCGGCCTGCCGCTCGCCGACGAGCGCCACGATCCGCGACCAGAAATAATCGAGGAAGATGTTGGGCTCGAGCGTGGTGCCCGACTTGCTCGAGACGATGAACAGCGTGCGCTCCGGATCGATCCTGGTCTCCAGCGCGCGGATCTGCTGAGGATCGGTCGAGTCCAGCACGTGAAGCGCCGCGAAGCCGGCAGCCGAGCCCAGCGATTGCGCCAGCACTTCGGGGCCTAGACTCGATCCCCCCATGCCGAGCAGCACGACATCGCGAAAATTTTCCGCGCGAATTTCCCGGGCGAAGGAAGTCAAGGGATCGAGACGGGCGAGCCCATCATCGACGATGTCGAGCCAGTCGAGCCAGTTGCTCTCGTCGTGTCCGGTCCACAGCTTGGCGTCCTTGCCCCAGAGCCGGCGCAGCTTGCCTTCGACCCGCCAGACCTCCTGCGCCTCGCCGAGCTCGCGATCCGGCTCGTCACCGAGCAAGATCGCCTGGTCGTCGAGCTTTGGCCCGAGGTTGCGGCGGCGCTTGGCGGCCAACGCCCCGAGCAGCTGATCGAAGGCATCCGCGAACAGCCGCACGCCGTCGACCACGAGCCGCGCCGTGATCGCATCGAGCGAAATGCCGGCGCGACCGAGATTGGCCAGCATCGCTTCGGCTTGGTCGACGTCTTCAATGAGCCGGTCGCGCACGCGGCCATGGTCGCGAAAGGCGTCCATGGTCTTGGGCGGCATGGTGTTCACGGTATCGGGGCCAATCAGCTCTTCGACATAAAGGACGTCGCGGTATTCCGGGCTCTTGGTCCCCGTGCTCGCCCACAACAGCCGCTGGGTGCGAGCGCCCCGCTGCGCGAGCTTCTCCCAGCGCGGGCCGGCGAACCGGCGCAGATAGTGGCGGTACGCCAGCTTGGCGTTGGCGATCGCCACTTTGCCGCGGAGGCCGGCGAGCGCCGCGCGCGCAGTTGAATCCTTGGTTTGCTCGAGCCGCTCGGCGATCGCTTGGTCGACGGCCGTATCGATCCGGCTGACGAAGAAGCTGGCGACGCTGGCCACGCGGTCGAGCGGCCGGCCGGCGGCCGCGAGCCGTTCGAGCCCGCCCAGATAGGCCTCGATCACCTGTTCATAGACCTGCTGAGAGAACAGCAGCGTGATATTGACGTTGATGCCCTCGCCGATCAGCGCACGGATCGCCGGAATGCCCGCCTCGGTCCCCGGCACCTTGATCATCAGGTTGTCGCGGCCGACCGCCTGCCACAACCGCCGCGCCTCGGTGATGGTCGCCGCGGTGTCCATGGCGATATAGGG
>Ga0137390_10003679_pt1 | contig 12561 bp, 14 predicted proteins | sample 15con2h24AmetaG_FD_104937 | JGI IMG/M metagenome (GOLD analysis project Ga0137390, IMG submission 104937) | Vadose zone soil microbial communities from Angelo Coast Range Reserve, California, USA - 15con2h2.4A metaG | ecosystem: Environmental > Terrestrial > Soil > Vadose zone > Saprolite... | reverse complement strand
GTTGGAGTACAACGTCGCGCCGGCGCGGGGCGATAGTATCACCGCCAACGGGACGGCAGGCGTCATCCCGATTGATGGCGTCCTGCGCGACCAGATCATCACCGACAACTCAGATGGCGTGGGGATTGTGGTTGCCTTAGACTCACCGGTCACCGGTCTCTGCATCGTCGAGTTCCCAGCAGGAGTTTCCATCGCCGATCTTTAGGCCCGAGGGAGGCACAAAAGCTGCGTTTGAACGCAGCCGGCGCCGGCCTCCAGCGTCAATCCGGCGTAGCGCACCGGGAATGAGAGAGGGGATTGTCGTTTGTAAGCTTTGTCAAAGATTTTGACCGCGGCATGCATCAGGCAAGTCTGGCCTGGACCGATACCGGCCAGCCGGAGGGCAAGAAGTGCATGTCGTATCAGTTCGCGGCCGCCATGGCCCGCAAAGAGGGCTTCTACCCGGAGGCCAAGGAGCTGGAGAAGCGGCAGAACCACTACCTCAAAAAGCTCAAGGTCCCCGAATGGGCCGAGAACCGCGCCGCCCGGGTGAAAGCCTACGCGGAAGACACCTGGTTCCTCCAGAAGTATTTTGAGGAGGCGCCGAAGCTGAAGGGCAACGAACCCGTCCACCTTTATTCTCCTCTCTCCGAGCACGAACCGGATGTCATGAAGGCGTTCCAGGTGGTGCCGGCGGAACTCACGGTCTTCCCCTTCTTCTGGGACACGCAGATCGTGGAAGGCATCCTCGCTGTCCCGCTGCTCGACGTGCTGCTGATGGATACGGTGACGGTCGCCTCGGGCACCGCCGTCCACGCGGTGATGAACGAGACGCTGGCCGACCGGCAGATGGGGGAGACCGGCGAGTTCGCCTCGTTCCAGGAAGTGAACATCACCTCGCAGGAAAGCCCGGTACGCCTCAAAAAGTTCGGCGGCCTAGTCACGATCTCCGATGAGGCGATGCGGCGGCAGCGGATACCGGTGTTCGCGCGCGGCATCGCGAGAATTGGCCGGCAGATCGGCATCGACATGACCGATCTGTGCATCGAAGTCGCCATGGGCGGCGATAGCCAGTATGGGGGCGTGAATGGCGCGGCCACCACGGTAGCCGCCGCGGTCGCTGGTTCGCCCACGTACAGCGATTACATCACCAATGATCTGAACTTCGACATCGGCTATGAGCCGACGGACAGGATCTTGACCAGGGCCGGCATCATCAAGGCGCTGAATATCCCGCAGTTCCAGGACCCGTTGGCCGGCTTCAAATTTCAGAATATGGGCGTGTTTCCCGAGATTTTCGGTCTGATGACCCACCGCTGGGATAGCGTCGGCTCCACGCGCTGGCACTACGGTCGGCACGGGCACGAACATGCTCACCGTGCAGCGACAGCGAGCACTCATCCTTTATCAGGAAGGGGGATTAAGCACGGAGAGCGATAGGGACCCCCGTACTGAAACAACTATTGTCAAAACTTCGTGGTACCTGATTCCCAGCGTCTGGGACAGGGCGGCTGTTCGTGTAGGCACCGGTTTTGCCTAGACTAGCAAGCTGCACAAGTAAGCGTGTTTCAAGGCCGATCAAGATGCTTGAGGGCGCTCAACCGATCCATCTGTGCTTGTCTCCAGGCGATTTCCGCCGTGTCAACGCCGAGCCGCTTCCATCGCTTGGCATTGTAAGCATTCATTCGCTGCTGAAAAGCAATGGCGACAGCGACCTCTTCCTGCTTGATCAGGAAGTAGGGCTGGGCCAATTCGAGCAAGAGAAGCGCATGGCTGGCGCCCGTCCACCAGCGGTAATGCGGGCGCCATGTCGGATTCTTCAGGTCGCGGCGCTGTGTTTGGATGCTGCCTCCAAACAGCTGCTTCAGATGGTCGATCACCGGGCCGTAAGTGTTCGCCACAAAGAGGCGAAGGCTGTGCGTCGGAGAGTAGGTGCCGCGATAGGAACGGTTGCAGTGGATAGCAATACAGCCCTCACAGTCGATGAAGGTTGCAAGCTGAGCGATCTCCACCTCACTCCATTGGGCCAGGTCTTTCTTCAGCCGAGGATCTTGTCGAAAGAACTCCGGCGGAGTGGCCGCTTGCTCTTCGCACTGCGAACGCCGAAACAGCAGCCATTGGTAACTGCCGTTCCGCTCCATGCGGCTTTCGAGCAGCCCAATACTCTTGCGGTAGAAGGCGCCGCTCGTCGACAATCCCAGAATCTGCGCGGCTTCCTCAATCCTGATCCATTCAGTTTCCATAGAGCCCTCCTTCAGTGGTATTGTAGCCTGCAGGGCTCAAGAAAAACTCAAATGGAGGCGTGCGGATGACCGGCCGGCGGCTAAACTTCACGCTGTCCGAGCTGCGGGAGATCCGCCAGCATCCGCAGGTCGGCCTGTTCAACGAGAACGACCGGCCGCACCCTGATTTCTGTTACTGGCTCTGGGAGCGGTTTAAAGTGATCCTGCGGCCGGGTGATGTGATCTGCCGCCGGGACGATGCTTCCCGGCCGCGTCTGGAGGCTCTGTAGATGCCTATTCCGCGTTTCTTCAGCGGCTATCTCGATCAGACGGACCTGTCGCCTGCCTTCAAGCTGCCGTCGACCTCGATTGCGCAGGGACAGATCACGCCTGATCAACTCGGGATGCAGGTCTGGAACGCCTCCGGCTCGGATATCGCGGTCGGCAAGCTGGTGTATGTCTCTGGTTGGAACGTCACACACGCGATGCCGCAGATTGATCTTGCGGTAGCCTCGGGGCGCTATACGGGCGCGCAGTTCGTCACCCTGGCCGCGATCACCAACGGCAGCGCCGGCCCCGTGGGCCTGCACTTCTCACTCACCGCGCAGAACACGAATGCCGCGACCGCCGGCGATCCCGTGTACCTTGGCACCACGGCCGGCGGCTACACGATGACGACGCCCTCGGCCACGGCCGGCTACTATCAGGTCGTGGGGAGGGTTGCGGTCAAGAGCGCCTCCGTTGGCGTGGTCGACTTCAACATTCTTTCGGGCGTGGCGCCGCAGCCGGACGCCTATCGCTTCAGCGCTTCGCTGATCACGATCCCGACCGCGGCGGGCGCGACCGAGCAGTTAGTCTGCCCGGGCCGCGGTGGCACGCTGACGGCCCTGGAGCTGCGGTTCCCGGTGGGATTAGTGGCTTCCGATACCAACTACATCACGGTGGCAATCACTGACAAGGGCACCAACGGTGCGGGCACAACCCAGTTCCTGGCGACCAGTCCGGCCGGCACGAATACCACCAAGGCCACCGGCGGCACCGCGATCACGGCTTATGTGCCGTACGTGCTGACACTGGCGACGGGCCCGTTCACGGTGGCACAGCGGGACGTGTTCGACGTGACGATCACTGGCACCGGCACGCTGCCGAACACCTTACCCGGCGGCTCCATCTTCGGCATCGTTGTGCCCACGTAGAGGGATGAGATGCCTCTTCCTGTCGCTGTATCACTGGTCGAGGAAACAGCGGGGTTGACTCCGAGCCTCTTTAACATGCCGGATCAGCCGACCCTTGACGCCTTTGTGACCCGGTTCAGAGACCGGGCGGACGCCTGGATGCAGGGCCATATGGGCACGCAGTTCTACAACCTGCTGACCCCTGTCTGGGCGCCGGTGCTGCAGGAAGAGGGGCAGATTTACCTGACGCTGGAGAAGCTGTCAGCAACCCTGAAGAGCCTGAAAACACAAGGCACGCACTTCCCGTATGTGCAGGAGGACAGCCCGGCGTTTCAAACGCTGATCGAGACCGATTGGGGCGAGCGGGCCATTGCGGCGCTCGACCTGTGGGTGACGCCCGAGATCGGCGGGACGCGCGCCTTCGCGCTGCCGCTGTTCCTCGTGACGACCGGCATCGATCGCGCCGAGGAACAGGATCTCGAAACGATGAGCGAGCAGTACTCGGAACAGCTTGACTTTGCAAGGGGGCTTTCGGTTAGTGATATAGGGACAGTTCGCCGGTGACTGCCGAAGAGTTGGCGTTGGTCTGGAAAACGCGCGTTGAGCGGCACGGGCCGGCGATGCGAAACGAGTTGCGCCGTTTCGGCCAGAAGGCGGTCCAACTCTCCCGGATCAAGATGCGGAATGAGATTTACAGCAAGCCACCGGACTTCAGTAAAAGCGGGCGGCCGAAGTGGATACAGACGGGAAACTTGCTTCTCTCTGAGGAGCTGGTCGAAGAATCCTCGGATAGCTTCGCGCTGGTAAACACGGCAAGCTATGCCGAACCCCGGCACGAAGCCAACAAGCCGGGCCGGCGGCAGATCAACCCTGCACGAACCGCTCACTGGCAAGACGATACCATGGCGCAGCTCAAAGACGAGATGCCGGAAGCCTTCAGCCGAATGCAACTTCGGATCTTCTCGGAAGGACCGGAGTAGCCCATGCCTCCGCGCCTAACCGGGAAGAACGGCTCTATCTATCTGGCCCAGTCCACGACGAAGTTGGCCGACTCCTATTCGTGGGAGTTCGAGGAAACCCAGGACCTGGCCGAATGCTCGATCAAGGGCGAGCCCTTCATGCGCTACGTCCCCAATGTCGGTTCAGGTCGGGCGCGCGTGCAGAGCTTCCTGACGCTCGGTAGCCCCTTGACGGTGCCGATGAATGCCGATCTAGTCGGCGCGGCGGGTGCCGGCACGCCGGTGAACTTCGCGCTCTTTACTCTTGATACTGATCAGTCCACGACGAGTCAGGTGCTGGGTCACGGCTATATCATGCGCTCCCAGCTCCATGTTGCCCGTGACGGCATAGTGACGGATGAGTTAGAGATCCAGGTCGACGGCTCCGTGGTCACGGTGGTCTAGCCCATGCCCTACACTCCTCCTGCCGCGCCGGGCCAGCTCACTCGCATCCATGGGCGCTATGCCGTCTGCACCTTCGCCGGGATCGGGACCCTGAATGTCTTCGACTGGGAGATGGAGATCCACACCGAGTTCGCGGACGCGACGGCGCATGGCGACTTTTGGGACGTACCGGTACCGCTGAAATACATGTGGACGGCCCGGGTGAAGGGCTACTTCGATAGCGGCGCCACGAGTTATCTCTCGGCCTACAAAGGCACAGCCGGAGCCATCGCCGGTGGCACGGCGGATATCGTGCCGGTGAGCTTTGTCGCTGGCCGCACCACGACACCGACCTCGATCTTTACTGCCAACGGTTATCTCGTGCGCGATCATTGGGCCGCACCGATGGCGATGGTGGAGCAAGAAGCGGAGATCCGCGGCAACGGCGCGCCGGGAAGCAGCGCCCTTCCATGAGCGAAACCGAAACACTGATCTTCAATCCGCGTGAGGCGCATCCGGACCAGCGCGCCTCGGAGTGGGTCACGCTCGACGGCGGTCGGATCTGCGTCAAGGAGATGATGGCCTCCGACAAGTTGTTCGTGTTGGAGCGGTCGCAGCGGCCCTCCGGCCCTGGGGGTGTGCCTAGCATCGACAGCGGCAGCGTGCTCCTCTGGCAGGTTGTGGTGTCCTGCTATACGGGCCCCACCGCCGAGGCAGCTCGGGTCTTCGAGATGACGGACATTCCGGTCATCCAGAAGTTGCGTGGTCGGGACTGGGATCGTCTTATTGCCGCCATCGAGCGGGTGAACAGCCTGGCGGATGAGGAGGTAGCCGCCCTCGAGGATTTTACGCCAGCCCCCAGGGACGCCTCAGCCGCAACCTCAAGGTCTGGTGTATCGACCAACTCCACCGTCTCCCCTGTGAGCTGATCCACATTCCCACGAGCGAGTTGATGGCAGCCATGATCGCCTACGCCGACGCCATGAAAGAGCGGAAGCCGGCCAGTTCCGGCGATATCGACTGGGATCAACCAGGAGCGGCGCTGCCATGGCAACGATAACTAACAGCCTGGTCACCGTCCTGCGCCTCGTCGGTCAGGCGCAGTACGCGCGGGGACTGGTTCAGACAGCAGCGGCCTCGCAAGCGCTGGCTGTCAGCACCGCCCAGCAAGCCGCCGCCGCCAAGCAACTCGCCGCTGCCCAGCAGAATCTGGCTTCCGTCTCCGCCGACGTGCTGCTCGGCTCTATTCTCGCCGTCGCTGCCGCGACCACGCTCGCTACTCATGCGGCGATTGAGTGGGAGCGCGCCATGATCCGGGCAAATGTCGTCTTTCGCAACCGGGGCATCAACGTCAGCGGCGTGCAAGCAGGTGCCATGGCGCTGCAGGTTTCTCAGGCCACCGGCGTGGCGCCGCAGGAGGTGCTCGACACGGAAGCGTATCTGGCCCGCTTCAGGGTCGGGGCGCAGAACCTCTCGGGGGATCTGCGTATCCTCGCCAACATGTCGCTCATCACCGGCAAGTCGATGCAGGAGTCGGCCCATGCCGTCGAAATGGCCCACATGGGGAGCAGCAAGTCGCTGCGAGATATGGGCATCTTCGTCCATCAGATGAAGGGGTTTGCCACAGACATGCAGTCGATCTTTCGAGCGATCGATCTGGAAACGCGGGGCATGGCGGCCACCTTGCGCAACACGATGCCCGGGCAGTTCATGCGGATGATCGCGAGTTTCCAGAGTTTCCTCATCGCATTGGGAGAGGCAAACGCCGGGCCCCTCTATTCCACCTTCCGCGCCATCGCGGACACCCTCGACTTCATCACCCGGCACATGCTGACCTTTGTGCGGTTGTTGGAAGCAGCGACGGTGCTGGTGTTGACGATGCGCTACGGCTGGGCAGGGTTGGCGACGGGATTGGCGATCATCGCCGGTATCGAGATTGCCCGGGCGCGCTTCGGCAACCTGGGCAACGCAGCGGCAGGGGCCGCCGGGCCACGCAGTCGTATGGAAGAATACGCGCGTCAGACGGCATTCAATACCGGCCCGCAGGGACCCCTGGGTCACGCGCTGCGAAGCGGCGGTAGCTTTGGAGAACCAGGCGGCGGTCTGCGCATCCGCGACTACAACCAGATGGCGCGGAAGATCGGCTGACCATGAGCCTGACCTTTGCCTTTGATGCGACACTGCGCTTGATGCTGGAGGCCGGTTACACCCAATACTTCTCAGCGCCTCTGGCGGGCCAGGAAGCGCTGCCAGCCGATGCCAACTCCGCGCGGATGGCCTGGAATGATCCGGAATTCGGCACGCTGATGTGTAAGCCGCTGCAGCTTCAGGACGACTTCCTGAACCATCCCCAGCAGCTTTCTTCCGGCGCCGTGCTGCGGCTCGGCACGGATCTCATGGCGAACCCCGCCGATATCACATCACATCTGGTGTTCGAGGGTAACGTGGGCACTATCTCGAATCCCTGGGTCTTCTTCTCGCCCGCAACATCCTATCTGGCCGGCCCGACGCTGACGCCGGCCGGAGTGACGCCCTCCTACAATCTGACGCCAATCGCTTCCCAGACAGAAAGCGGCATGGGTGGCGCCTTTGAAGTTTCTCCAGGCGCCGCTCCGGGATCAGCTCGAAGGAGGAAGAAGAACCCGGCAGCGAAGCCATTTCCTGGTGTCGGCCCCCTGCAGGACATGCGGCTGATCGTTGACACGAAGTCCCGGTTTCCGGCTAACCAGGGGTTTTACTTCCGCTGGTACTTCCCGTTCTTCCAGCATGGCATTCACCAGACCTTGTTTGCTTTCACCTTCGGCCAGTACCTAGCACTCTGCCGGGGCACGCTGATGGAGGTCTACCGCGATATCTCGCGCTCCGGCGATAAGAGCAATTGGCTCTTGATCGCCAAGAAGCAGATGTTCGCGGCCACGTCACACACCGAGCTAAAGATAAACTCCGATTACAACTTCGGCCTTCAGGCGCCATCCTCGGTAGGGCATCCGACCGGCGGCGACTGCAGCCTCTTAATCCTGCCGTTCCGACGCAACCGGGTGCTCTTACTCTCCAACTTCGGTCAGCGACTGGTCCTGACCGCTTACAATAAACCGAAACTGTTGCCCGACAACTCTGATTGGGATATCACTCGCAGCGATGCCGTACAGGTCTGGGCACTGACCCCGATCGCGGGCCGCTTCCAGCTCCAAAAACTGCTTTATGAGCCGGGGCCGATCACGCTGCAGTTTCCCTACGTCATCACTGACTACACCCCGGTAACCAATCCGGCGATCATTGTCGAACAGGATGTCTTCCACGGCGAGAGCATGACACATACGCTGCAGTTCCCCGCGCTCTATGCCTTTCCCACCGATCCTACTTCCAATGACGTGCCACCGCCAACGACAGCCGGCAGTGCCCAGACCCGGATCTATGGTCTGACGCTGACCTATAGCGCCTCGCCCGATCAGCGCTTCTCGCCCCAATTCTACGGACTTCAGGTCCAGGCGGTCCCGGTCTTTCAGGACAACCCGAACACGCCCGTCACTATCACTGACATGGCCGGCGCCTCCAACATCCTGGCCGCCGAGACCTCGCTCGGGATCAATCCCGGTGAAGGACACGCCACTGTCCAGGTGTTCGATTATGCCAATTACCCGTTGACGCCCTTCTACTATCGCTCGGAAATGCCCGTGCAGTTGTTGCGGGACGGCACGCCGATCTTCACCGGCTACAGTGACCGCATCGAAGTGCAGCCGCTGCGTCAGACCCTGCTGCCGCGGAAGCTCATGGTGCGCGCCACGGATCGGTGGCTGCTGCTGCAGGAAGCCTTCCTTCGCAGCCAGCGCGACTACACCAGCTTCGGACATATCACGGTGGTTGACTTCATCGCTCGTCAAAGCGGGATCGATACCGGCACGCTGCACGCGGATGGAACGTTCCGTGAGGACGGCAGCCCGAACCTTTCCGGCGGCTCGAATGCCGAGTATCCCGCCGGCTGGGATGGCGCGATGTCTTCGTTCTTCAACACGCCCCTAGGGTTGCCGTTCTACGACGCCAACAACCTCACCGGCGAGCAGCAATTGGGCTGGATGCCGCAGCCGGAAGACACCGGCGCCTCCTTCCTGAAACGCATCTCGGAGAATTTTAGCGGCTGGATCTTGGGCTTCCGGTCAACGGGCAAGTTCTTCTATCTGCCTTATGACTACTTCAAAACCCCCACGGTGATGTTCAAAGCCAACCATGGGGGAGTGGTCTCCGGATTGATGCAGGCCACCGGCGCCGGGCTCTCGATCACCATCTCCGGCGGCAGCTTCATTCCCATGGGCGGCGGTGGTGCGGTGACGGTCGGCTCCCAGATCGTGGGGGGCCTGACGGACAACGCACTGAACTACCTCTATGTGGGGCAGAACGGCGTCGCGACCAGCAACACGACGGGTGTCCCGCCGTCCGGGGCCATCAGTCTGGGAACGGCAACGGCCAGCAGCGGCGCGATTGTGCTGGTTGATACGACGGCGACTTCGACCCGGCAGACCAGTACCAGCCCGGTATTTCGCAGTCCCGTGGAGCATCGGACCATCGAGCCCTCCGGCAACGTCGTGCAGGTGCGAAGCTTCTATGGAGTGGACTACACGGCGCAGTACAGCGGTCTCTGGGTGGATTGGGCTTCGGTGAAAGCGGCGCCCGGCAATCAACCACCCAACTACTTCGGCCGCTACAAGTGGTTTATCTACCAGATCAACGGCGCCTTCTCCCCCGCGCAGTTGAACTCCATGGCTTACATCGTCTTCCAGCGGGCCCGGCGCCGCCGCAAGCGGGTTACTTTCAGCGGCGATTACCAACCGGGCCTGGAGATTGGCCACGTCTTCAACCTGGAAGGCATCGGCAACTACCGCATGCTCTCCATGCGGGCGCGTTTTATTCGCAATCAATGGGACGTGGCGGAATACGAGGGGGAAGCTGTTGAGCGAGGTTTCTAGCGGCTCATTGGAACGGTACCATGGCAGCGGAAGGACCGGCAGGGTTCTGATCGCACCAGAAGATGAGCGCCACAACGCCAATGGTCAAGGCCGTACAGAAGAGGATCGGTAGCGTGAGCGGCCGGCCGGCCTCGTTCCACTGGCGAAAGTGCTGCCAGCGGAGCCGGCAGTCGGTGCGGAAGCCTTCCAGGGAAGAGCAGAACAGCACCAGGACAAAGAGCCCCCAACCGATGGGACCGCATAAGAGACAGAAGAGAAAGAAAGCCGCCCAGGCGAGTAGTTCCATGATCGTGTCCTTTCCCTTTCCTTATACCACACTATCAGGGTGTTGTCAAGAAGGAGGCGTAATATTCCAGATTACCTCAAGGAAGAAGTGCAATCGCTCAAGGAAGCGGTCGAGCGGCTAACGGCAGCGAACGAAGCGCAGAAGGGGTTTCATGTGCCGCCGCCCGGCAGGGTGCTCGGCACGCGCGTTCCGCTGTCCGGTGGTCCGAGCCATCTGACGCAGGATCTCTTCACGACCGGCTTCGACGGCACGAATACCACGGTGCCGTTTACGCTCGACTTCTCGCCGCTGGACATGACGGGAAGCTCAGGCGACATCCTCACGATGTAGATGGCGAACGTCTGGCTGGCCGAGCTGAGCTATGATGGGGTGTCGGTAGTGGGAGAGACGCCGGCAGGGTTTCCGGCCAACACGGCGACGCTGGCCTCGCGCGTCTTCCTTGTAGCCGATGACACCGGGGCTACCGGCTTTCCGTTTGCGGTCGACCATGCCTTCTGCATCGAGGCACAGTTGAACACCAACTTCACCGGCGGCGGTGGCAGTTATGAATGGGAAGCGCAGTTCCGGGTGAAACAGAAGCCCATCCCACCGCCGGGCGAACCGTTCGATGATTGGGTAGACATCTTCAACCCGATTGGGGGAGCGCCGACTTTTCTGGTGGACGCGGGCGGCAACAACGGGGCGGCATTCTTCAACGCGGGGCTGGTCTCGGTCACCAAAGACCTGAACACCAGTTCCTATTACTTCGCGACGCCGCTGGGGACGATGACGGTGCCATTCGGCTGGCTGAACAGCCAACCATTCACCTCCCCGAGTTGGGTGCCGGACAACGGCCCCATCCAGGGGATTGGCTTCGGTCACGCACTGGCCTACTCGGTCGACACCATCACCAACTCCGAGACGACGAAATGGTTCAATTTCTTCACGAAGCTGAACGGCGTGACTGTCGCCGGGAATGCTCTCTCGGCGGCCGATCCCGGGAGCTGGGACCCGCCCTTCGAAGGCGACTGGATTCGTCCAACGACGATCATCGGCGGTGGGTATCTGGGCGGCGGCGGCTTCATTCCCGCTAACTCCGGACAGGAGACGACGCGGTATCGCAGTGAACTGGTGACGACGCCCCTCGTGGACAACGGCGCCACCTGGGAACAGCGGCTGATCATGACCGGGATGGCCGGCTTCTTCGATCTGGACATGACGGAGCAAGTCGAGCACAATTTTACTTGGGGGGTGTGGAACCCGGCGGTGCCCGCGACCAGCCTCGTTGTCCGGCGCACCGACTCTGATGGGAGTAGTTGGACTGATTTCACGGCGGTATCGGGAACGAACGTGCTCGACCTGGTAACGATCCAGGTCTTCTCTGGCATGGTCATTCTGCTGTATCATGACGAAACGGCCCTTACGATCCAGCAGAGTCTCTCGCGGGATCAGGGGTTGACATGGAGTACGCCCGTGCCGGTTTCGATCAGTGGCAGCAGTCCGCGCCTGGTTGCCTCACCGGAGGGGACATTCTTCTACTTTTCCCTCTTCGCCGGGGACATCGTGCTGCAGCGCTCCTTTGACTTTGGGGGCACGCTATTCGATGGCAGCCCCATCGTGGTAGCAACCTCAGTACCGATGCAGGCATTCGGCGCTGTGCTGACGGCCGACAAGGCGCTCTTGGTAGCCTACGCCGATGGAATGGGAGCATGGATCACGAGAATCTCACGCGACCTTGGCCTGACCTGGGCAACCACATGAGGAACGACTGATGCCCGGAACTCCCACTGTTCTCCATGGCGGCATCGGCGGCGTCCCGCTGCCGGGCAACGATTATAACGATAATCTCTTCCTCATCGAACAGTCTTTCCTGGGGATTGGTCCCTACGTCATCACCGGTCTAGTCCCCAGCATCGGTGCTGGCCTCGCGGTGAACATCTCCGCCGGCGCGGCAGTAGTAGGCGCTTATCAGAATCTGGCGGGGTTCGTGATCGGCAGCCTTACGCCTTCGACGACGAACCATCTGTATCTGCTGGAGAACGGCACGGGCACTGCCAACACGACGGGGACGGCGCCGGTCGCCAGCGCCAAGCTGGGGACCTGTGTCACCGGCGTGGCGACGGTCACGAGTGTGTCGGATGGACGGGACAGCGGCCGGCAGCAGTTCGTGATGTTGCAAAACGAGATCCACGGCGGCAGCGCCGCGGGCCTGCCTTCCGCCGGCCAACCCCGCACTCTGCATCTGAATTCTTGGAACGCCACGGATGGAGAAGGCTTCGAGGTGTCCGGCGTGCTGCCGCCCGGCGCGGTGTCGGGAATGGGCGCGCGGACGATCGTTACGAAGACCGCGAACTATACGCTCGTGTGGGGTACCGATGAGGTCGTGCTGGCCAATGCAGCGGGCGGGGCGTTCACGCTGACCCTGCCAACGGCGGTGGGGCACAGCGGCAATGGTTTTACCATCAAGAAGATCGATAACACCGCGAACGTCGTTCATATCGCCACGACCGGCGGGCAGACGATCGACACGGTGGCCAGTCCGCATGATCTGACGAGTCCCCAGGTTTCGATTGATCT
>Ga0137390_10003677_pt1 | contig 12563 bp, 12 predicted proteins | sample 15con2h24AmetaG_FD_104937 | JGI IMG/M metagenome (GOLD analysis project Ga0137390, IMG submission 104937) | Vadose zone soil microbial communities from Angelo Coast Range Reserve, California, USA - 15con2h2.4A metaG | ecosystem: Environmental > Terrestrial > Soil > Vadose zone > Saprolite... | reverse complement strand
CCGTAACCTAATTCACGAACAGGAACTGAACGAACTCGACATTTCTTCCGTCGACATGCGAATTGCCCTTCTCAATGACGCCCACCTTGAGGGAGCCCACCTCCATGACGCCCACTTTGAGGGGGCCGACCTCCATGCCACTCATTTTGAGGGGGCCAACCTCAGGAGGGCCCACTTTGAGGGAGCCGACCTCCATGATGCCCACCTCGAGGGGGGGGCCGACCTCACCCGCATAACTTACGACGCAAAGACCATGTGGCCTAAGGGATTCTCGCCCTCAACGCACACTGCTGAACCTTCCTGACCTCTATCGACCCGCTCGCCCTCCGTCGTGGCCACGTTCTCCGACACTCGGCGGCGACGGCAAAATCGAGACCGACCGGCCTGTGGCGGATTCCTGACGGATTCCTCGGCCTTTTCGTCGGCCTAGCGAGAGCGGGTAGACTCCCGGAATGGCGCTCTACCTGCGGAAACACTTGTGGGCGCTGCTGGGCTCGAACCAGCGACCCCTTCCTTGTAAGGGAAGTGCTCTCCCACTGAGCTAAGCGCCCCCACGTCCGGGCAACTATACGTCCGGCTCTCTGGGCAGACAGGGCGTACCGATCTGCTGGCGACCAGGCGTTCCCTCCGGGGCGCTGCCACGCTCAGTGACGGACTCCGACTCCCCAGAGGACCAGTCGTGCGAAGTTTGGTTGTTTGACCGCGGCAAGCGCGGTCAAACAACCGAGGTTTGTCCGGGGCCGGAAGGAAACCCGACAAACGGGCCGGCAAGCGGTGAAGATACGGGTCGAGGCAACCACAGACAGTGAGGATCGGGATTGTTCCCGGGAGGGGAGCGGCTCCGGTTCCCGACCTTGGCGGTCGAAGGGCGCCGAGCTACAGATGCCGGCCCTCCAGGTCCTCCTCGGACAGGACCTCGAGGCCCTCCGCTGCCAGGAGCGATGCCGTTACGCCCGTGCCGTCCCGGAGGACGCCCGAGAACGTCCCGTCGTGGATCCGGTCCTTCCCGCACGAGGGGCTCCGGGACTTCAGGATCGCCACCTTGGATCCCGCCAGGCGGGCTAGTTTCAAAGCCTCCCGGGCGCCGCGCACGTACGCGGCGGTCACGTCGACGCCGTCGGTGTCCACCACCCGGCCCTCGCCCGCCAGGACGTCGGCCCCGGAGGCCCCGGAGGCCCCGGAGGCCCCGGAGGGGCCGGGGACGATCTCGGCCGGCCGGCGGGGCGTCGGGAGGCCGCCGAGCTGTTCGGGGCACACCAGGATCGCCCGGCCCTGGCGCACGAGGTCCATCACGGCTCCGCTGGGCTTGGCCACGCCGGTGTGGGTCGTCGCCAGGCCCGCGAGGCAGGCGGACACCAGAATAGGCGGGTCGGGGGCGACCGGCCCGCCCACAGGGACCGCAGGGACCGCAGGGACCGCAGAAACCAAATCGTCTCCCTGTGCGTCAGACATTGTGTAAGATGTTACGCGATCGGAGCGAAGGCGGCAGCGCACGGCCCGCCCTGGGAACAATGAAGGGTGAGTGTCGTAATTTGGCACGCGCGAAAAGCTTGTCAAATTGTCAAGTGGCCGCTACACTGGGAGACTCTGCTTCTCCTCGCCAAGGGACCCGAACCGGGGAACGAACCAGAGGCTCGGGCCTTTCCGTGCGACTTCGACAAGGATCACCCACATGAGAAGAAGAGAAAGCTACTCCGACTACGAGCCGAGCCCCCGCCACGATTTCAAGGAGGAGGAGGCACCGCATGAGGACCTTGTGCGGCAGTACCTCCGGGAGATCGGCCAGTACCCGCTCCTGACCGACGTCGACGAGGTCGAGCTTGCCAAGGCCATCGAGGCGGGCAATGCGGCCGAGGCGAACATGGCCAAGCCCAAGCGCAAGCTGACGCCGAAGCAGCGTGAGGACCACCAGAAGAAGATCGACACCGGCCGGGCCGCCAAGCGGCGGTTCATCCAGTCGAACCTGCGCCTCGTCGTGTCCATCGCCAAGAAGTACTCGGCGGCGGGCCTGCCCCTGCTCGACCTCATCCAGGAGGGCAACCTCGGTCTCATGCGGGCGGTCGAGAAGTTCGACTACCGCCGGGGCTTCAAGTTCTCGACCTACGCAACCTGGTGGATCCGCCAGGCGATCACTCGCGCCATCGCCGACAAGGCCCGCACCATCCGCATCCCGGTCCACATGGTGGAGACGCTGTACCGGGTCCGCAAGGTGCAGTCCGAGCTGGTGGAGTCCCTCGGGCGGGAGCCGACCATCGACGAGATCGCCCGCTCCGCCGAGATGACGCCGGACAAGGTCCGGGAGGCGTTCCGCGTCCTCCCCGAGCCGGTGTCGATCCACGAGCCCGTCGGCGACGAGGACGCCGAGCTTGGGGACTTCATCCAGGACACCGAGGCCCAGGGGCCCTTCGAGGCGGCAGCCCTCACGCTCCGCCAGGAGGACCTCTGGCGGATGCTCGACTCGCTGACCGACCGGGAGAAGAAGGTCCTGGCGCTGCGCTTCGGCCTCCTCACCGGCGAGCCGCGCACGCTGGAGGAGGTCGGGCGGGAGTTCGCCCTCACCCGGGAGCGGATCCGCCAGATCGAGGCCAAGGCGCTGTCGAAGCTCCGGCACCCATCCAGCCCGGGTAAGCTCCGGGACATGGTGTCGCTGTAGGAGCACCCGCAGCCCGGCCCTCCTCAGCGCGGAGAGAGGCAGGGCCCCGTTGATCACCGCGATCGTGCTCCTGAAGGAGGAAGTCCACTACATCCCGGAGACGGGCCAGGCCATCGCCGAGCTCGCCGCCGTGTCGGAGGTCTACTCGGTCGCCGGTCCCTGGGACCTCGTGGCGGTCGTGCGCGTCCGGAGCCAGGAGGAGCTGGCCGACGCCATCACCCACCAGATCGACAAGATCCCCGGCATCACGTCCAGCGAGACGCTGCTCGGCCTGCAGGTGTTCTCGCGCCACGACCTCGACCGGATGTTCTCCCTGGGCTACGAGAGCGAGACCCAGTGAGCGACGCCCCGCGTCGCGACCTCGTCGTCGCGCACTACCACGAGGTGGGCTTGAAGGGCCGCAACCGGTCGTTCTTCGAGCGCCGGCTGGTCGAGAACATCCGCCTGGCCCTCCGGGACACCGGCTACGCGAAGGTGCGCTCCATCCCGGGGCGCATCCTGATCGAGCTGACCGAGAGCGCCGACCTGGACCGGATCACCGCCGCCCTCGGCCGGACCTTCGGGCTGTCGAGCTACTCCCCCGCGGTGTCGGCGCCCGCCGACATGGACGCACTCGTGGCGACGGCCCTGGATCTTGCACGAGAGGAGCCGTTCGAGTCATTCCGGGTCAGAGCACGGCGGGGCCACTCGTCGTTCCCGGAGGGCTCCCAGCGGGTGAACGAAGTCGTGGGCCAGGCCATCAAGGATGCGACCGGCGCCCGCGTCGACCTCTCCCACGGCGAGTGGACCTGCCACATCGAGCTGGTCCAGAACCGGGCCTTCCTCTACGCCACCCGGATCCCCGGCCCCGGCGGCCTGCCCGCCGGGTCGTCGGGCCGCGTGGTCAGCCTCCTGTCGGGCGGCATCGACTCCCCCGTCGCCACGTGGGAGCTTGCGAAGCGGGGCGCCTCGGTCACGGCGGTGCACTTCCACGGTCAGCCCTACTCCGACCCCTCCAGCGCCCGCCAGGCCGCCCGCCTCGCCCAGCACCTCGCCCCGTGGCTCGGGGAGGTGGACCTGTGGCTCGTGCCTTTCGGCGACGTCCAGGCCGAAATCGTCACCTCGGCCCCCGCCGAGCTCCGGACGATCCTCTACCGCCGGTTCATGATGCGCATCGCCGAGTCGATCGCCCTGTCCGTGGGGGCCGAGGCCCTCGTCACCGGCGAGAGCCTGGGGCAGGTCGCCTCCCAGACGCTGCCGAACATGCGGGCGATCGACGTCGTCGTCGACACCATGCCGGTGCTGCGGCCGCTCGTAGGCCGGGACAAGATCGAGATCGAGGCGCTGGCCCGCCGGATCGGCACGTACGACATCTCGGTCGACCCGCACCAGGACTGCTGCGTGCTCTTCGCCCCCCGCCAGGCGGCCACCCGGGCCCGCCTGCCGGAGCTGGAGGCCGCCGAGGCGGGCCTGGACGTCGCCACCCTGGTGGAGAAGTCCCTCGCTGACGTCGAGGTGCGCCACTTCCCGTCCGGCCCGTAACAAGCCCCCGCAACAAGCCGCGAACCAGGCCGCACCAAAGCCCGGACCGCCGACCCTCCCTACTCCAGGCCCGGCGGCGTGATCGGCTTCCCGGTCTCCAGCCGCACCAGGGCATCGGCCAGGAATGAGCGGATCCCGGCCACATCCACGCCGTCGTACCGGTCGGGGTAGCCGGAGAGCCGCGCCAGGGATTTCGTGAACTGGAGCCGGGCCCCCACGACCCCACCCCGGCCCAGGTGGTGGAACCCCGTGGCGAGCTGGATCAGGCCCTGCAGGAACGGGCGCTCGGCGGCAGGCGCCTCCGCCCAGTGCTCCTCGAGCGTCTCGTGGGCGAGGAAGTACTGACCTTCCCGGAACAGACGGATCCCCTCGACGAGGTAGGGGGAGCGCTCGCCAAGGGGATCCGCCACACCAACAGCTAGCGAAACGAAGCTACGCCGAGGCGCCGGCAGGCTCGCGGAGGTCGACGGACTCGGTGACCTCGTGGAGCGCACCGGTGGCGACGTCGAACACGAAGCCCCGGATGTTCTTGTTCGGGATGAACGGGCTCTCCCGGATGCGGGCGATGCTCTGCCGGACGTCTTCGTCGAGGTCGGGGAACGCTTCAAGGGCGAAGCGGGGCTTGACGCCGGTGTCGTCCTGGATTTGGCGCTTCACCGCGTCGTCCGTGAAGGTCAGCATCCCGCAGTCCGTGTGGTGGATCAGGATGATCTCCGTCGTGCCCAGCAGCCGCTGCGAGATGGTGAGCGACCGGATGGCGTCGTCGGTGACCACACCCCCGGCGTTGCGGATGACGTGCGCCTCGCCCTCGCTCAGGCCGAGGATCTTGTGGACGTCGAGGCGGGCGTCCATGCACGCCAGGACGGCGAGGTGCTTCGACGGCGGCATCGGTAGGGCTCCACCGAAGGATTCGACATAAGCGGCGTTGTTCGCCAGAACGTCGTCGGTCACGCTCACTGGATTCTCCTTGTGAGATTGGGCTGGGGGCTCTGCATCGAAGCCGGCTTATCGCTCGACCGGAACTCCGACAAGCGAGCCGTATTCGGTCCACGACCCGTCGTAGTTCTTGACGTTGTCGTAGCCGAGGAGCTGGGTCAGGACGAGCCACGAGTGCGAGGAGCGCTCGCCGATGCGGCAGTAGGCGATAATCGGCTTGTCGCCCTTGATGCCGGCGTCGCCGTAGAGCTCCTTGAGCTCGTCCGCGGTCTTGAAGGTACCGTCCTCGGCCGCCGCCTTGCTCCAGGGGATGTTCGAGGCGCCGGGGATGTGCCCGGGCACCTGCGCCTGCTCCTGGGGAAGGTGCGGGGGGGCCAGCAGGTCACCGCGGAACTCCTCGGGGGAGCGCACGTCGACCCAGGCCTTGTCGCCGGCGGCCACCGAGTCGATGACCTCGTCCCGCAGCGCCCGCAGCTCGGGCCGGACGGCGCCGATGGGAGCGGCGCCGGTTGCGGGCGCCACTGCCGGTACGTCGGCCGTCAGCTCACGGCTCTCCAGCTCCCACTTCTTGCGCCCGCCGTTGAGCAGCTTGGCGTTGTCGAAGCCCAGGTAGCGCAGCAGCCAGAACGTGTAGGCCGAGAACCAGTTGTTGTTGCCGGCGTAGAGGACGACGGTCGTGTCGGCACCGACGCCCGACTTCTTGAGGAGCGAGGCGAGCTTGCTCTGCGAGAGGAACTCCCGGCGGAGCGGGTCGTGCAGGTCGGTCTTCCAGTTCCAGGCGATCGCACCCGGGATGTGGCCCTTGCCGTACAGCGACGTGTCCTCGTCGACCTCGATGACTCTGAGCGACGGGTCGTTCAGCCTCGACTCGAGCTCCTCGTCTGAGATCAGGACATCGGGATTCACGTACTCAGCCATGCTCTGCTCCTTTCATGGTTCTACGCTGGGTCTTGACGTACGGACACTTCTGGGAGTTGCGATGCTTCACGGCGGCGGATGATCTCCCGGCAGGAGGCGTCCCCCCTGGCGATCGATGCCTCGACCTCGACATCGCTCGGGTGGCCGAGCGCCGCCATCGCCCCCTCCTTGAGGGCCGGGTCGATGACCGTGACCAGGTCGGAGTGCTCCAGGGCGATGTCGCGGAACGCGCAGTCGGGGGTGTCGATCTCTGCCTCGTCCAGGGCGAGGCGGACGATCTGGGCCTGCGGCGAGAAACGCCGGAGCTCCTCGACCAACGCCCGCACGGCGGCGGCGAAGTCGAGCCCGCCGTCACGGTAGCCGAGCATCATCTTGCGGCCCTCCTCCCGGGCCACCTGGTCGGCGACGCTGTAGAGGGTGGGGGCGTCGATGCGCTCGATCAGGCGAATCAGGATGGCGGCGATCAGCCGGTGGGGGTTCGGCCCGGCCGGCAGGGGCTCGGGCACGGCGACGAGTATCTCCGACTCTGGTACGACGACGCCGGCAGGCGGCGACACCTCCCAGTCCTCGAGGGCGCCCATCTCGCCTTCCCAGGTGAAGTAGACCTTGGCGGGCCGGCCCTTGCGCTTGCGACGGACGCCGGTGGCGAGGAAGCCGGCCTCGACGAGGAGGTCCAGGTGCGCCCGGGCGACGTTGGCGTGCAACGAGAACTCGTCCGCGACCTCCTTGGCCGTCAGTGGCCCCGAGGTCAGGAGGTGCGCCAGGATGGCCGACCGCGTCGGCAGTGCGAGGGCCTTCGCGGCCTTGACGGATTGATCGTCCCCGACGGGCATACCGCCAGCATAGCGAATTTCACCGTATTATCAAGGGGTAAAGTGTGAAATAGCCCGGCAACATCCCTGGGCGTTTTGACCAGGTTCGCGCCGGGAACCTCTGTGGAGATCCTCGTCGACCCCGCCCAGATCGACCCCCCTACTCCCTCGCCCTCATGGAGGCGCTGCTGGCGAGCGTGTAGGCGGCGAAAGCCTCACCTCGTAAGGCGAAGCCCGCCTGAGGACCAGGACCCGCTACGAGTCCTCGGCCGCGCGGACCGCCCGCAGGTCCCGCCTCGCCTGCTCCCTCGGGATCGTGTCGAACCAGGCCAGCATCGTCTCCTCATAGGCCACACCCAACTCCGCCACGTGCGCCATGAACGGCTGCACGTCCACCAGCTTGGGGATCAGCGAACGGAAGTAGGCCAGGCGCTGCTCGTGCTGCGGCCGGTGGAGGGCGACGAACGCCTGCAGGGTCGTGGGGTCGAGGTGCTGGCCGAAGAAGTACCGGAGCAGGAACGGGAGCCGGATGATGTCGGGACCCGGCGGCAGCGCAAGCCAGTTGAGGAATGCCCGACGGCCGGCCCCCGTGATCGTATAGGGGCGGCGCGCCCGGGCACCGGACTCCCCCATCTCGACGAGCTCGGCCTCGGCGAGGCGGTTGAGCTCGCGGTAGACCTGGCTGCGGGTGACGTTCCAGAAGTAGCCGATGGACCCCTCGACCATGCCGACGATGTCATAGCCACTCATTGGTCCGTAGGTTTCGAGGAAACCCAGGAGCGAGGCGGCGGTGGAGTTGAGGTCCGGCTGTTCACCATCCATGAGGCCGGGGTCCCTTTGGGGCATCAAATCGGAGCGCAGAAAATACGGGGGGTCGGAGGATCGAATCATACCAGCAGGTTCGGAGCAGTCCCCGGCCGCTCCCACGGGCGCCGGGTCTTCCTGGGTGGCGTCAGGCCAGGGCCCGTCGGGCATCGTGCTCCCCCTGCGCGATCAGCCCGTCGATCCGGTCCGCCGAGAAGTCCACGCCGCACGACACCTGCTCGTAGGGCAGCGATTCCCGCTGGATGTGGGTCACCGTCACCGGGACCCGGGACTTCGCAGCCGCCATCGCGTCCAGCGCCCCCGTCGCCCGCTGGCGCAGCGGGAGCTCCAGGTTTGCGACCACGGCGGGCGGGATGGCCTCGAGGATCTCGTAGAGCTCGTGGCACCACGTCACCCACTGGCTCGCCGAGGTGTCGGCACGTGTCTTGTCCTGGTAGATGATCTGGCCCATGCGGGCCTGGACCTCGGCCTGGGTCGGCAGGGTCGAGTCGGGGGCGACGAACCGCTGCGGGAAGACGTCGACGATGTAGATCTGGAAGCCGGCCGCAGGGGACGCAGCCCGATCGGAGCCACGGACCGCGGCGAGCACCTCGGGCAGGGGTGTGTTCGACCACAGGCCGCCATCCCAGTAGTGCTTCCCACCGATCTCGGTCGGGGGGAAGGCCGGCGGCAGGCTCCCGCTGGCGACGATGTGGTCGGGGGTGATGTTGATCTTGGCGCTGTCGAAGGCCACCGGCTTGCTCGACTCCAGCTCGACCGCGGTCACGATCAGCCGGGGATCCCCGCCCTTGGCGTACGTCCCCATTGACCCGGCAACGGTCGCCCGCATGGCGTCGGTCGTGTAGGGGGCACCCCCCGGGAGCGCCGGCTGGAACAGCCGCGGGTTGCCCAGGAGCATGGACGTCAGCACCGCCTGGTGACTGCCCAGGAGCCTCACCCACGGGATCCACGACAGCATCGGTGGGGTGGGGAGGGGCGGGAAGCTGAGGTCCCGCCACAGGGCCTCGAGCGCTCCGACACCCCGGTCGGCCGCGCCGTAGTGGCTGGCGATCACCGAGGCATTGATGGCGCCGATCGAGCATCCGGCGACGACGCTCAGGTCGTCGAGGCGCTCCGCCAGCGCCTTGTAGACGCCGCACTCGTACGCACCCAGGGCACCGCCGCCCTGGAGGACGAGGATCGTCCCCCGGCTGGTGTCCGGGCCGCCGTTACGCTGGGAGGCGCTCATCGAAGTCCGCCGGGGAGTCGAGGTGCAGCACACGGATCATGTCGGTAGCGCCGGTGCGGCCCTGCAGGCTGCCGGCGACGATCACCACGGCGTCGCCCCAGCGGATCCTCCCGCAGTCGAGGACCGTCCTCGCCGCCTGGGTCACCATCTCGTCGAGGTGACCGGCCAGCGGCGCGACGAACGTCTCGACACCCCAGGTGAGGGCCAGCCGGCTGCGCACGGCCGCCTCGGGCGTGACCGCCAGGACCGGGATCGGCGGCCGTTGCGCCGCAAGGCGCCGGGCCGTCGCCCCGCTCTGAGTGAAGGCCACGAGCGCCCGTGCCCCGATGACCTGGGCAAGTTGCGGAGCGGCCATGGCGAGGGCCTCTTCCGGCGTCGCCAGCTGGGGCACGGCCGAGGGGTACTCCGCCCAGCCGCCGTCCTCGACCGAGGTGATGATCCGTGCCATCGTGGCGACCGCCTCGATCGCGTGCTCCCCGACGCTGGTCTCGGCAGAGAGCATGAGGGCGTCCGCCCCGTCGAGGACCGCGTTGGCCACATCCGAGACCTCGGCCCTCGTCGGCCGGGAGTGCACCCGCATGGACTCGAGCATCTGGGTGGCGACGATCGCCGGCTTGGCATGCTGGCGTGCCAGGGTCACTGCCCGCTTCTGCACCAGCGGGACCTGCTCCATCGGCGTCTCGACGCCGAGATCGCCGCGGGCCACCATGACGCCGTCGAAGGCCTCCATGATGCCGTCGAGATGCTCCACCGCCTCGCCCTTCTCCAGCTTGGCGATGACGGGGATGCGCCGCCCCGCGGCGTCCATGGCCCGCCGCACGACGTCGGCGTCCTCCGGGCGGCGGACGAACGAGAGGGCGACGATGTCGACGCCGAGCCCCAGGGCGAAGCGGAGGTCGTCCGCATCCTTGTCGGTCAGCACCGGCGCGCTCACGGCCACGCCCGGGAGGTTGATGCCCTTGTGGTCCGAGACCAGCCCACCCTCGATCACCCGGCACGTGACCTCTCGCCCGTCGCAGGAGATCGCCAGGAGCTTGATGAGGCCGTCGTCGATCAGGAGCGTGTCGCCGGGACCCAGGTCGGTCGCCAGGGCGCCGTAGGACGTGGAGGCGCGGGTGCTCGTGCCGGTCAGCGCCTCGAGCGGGCCGTGGGGGCCGCGGGCGGTGACCGTGAAGACGGAGCCCGTCTCGAGCACGGCGAAGCCACCGTCGAAGGTGCCCAGCCGGATCTTGGGGCCCTGCAGGTCGACGAGGATGCCCACTGCCCGCCCCGAGGCATCCGACGCCTCCCTGACCCTGCCGTAGATGGCAGCGTGCTCATCACGGGAGCCGTGCGAGAAGTTGAGCCGGGCCACGTCCATGCCCGCGGCCACGAGGCCGGCGACGGCTTCTGGTGACTGGGTGGCAGGTCCGAGCGTGCAGACGATCTTGGTGCGACGTTCCTGTTCCATTGGGTGGGTTGCCTCCGTCAGCGTTGGGGTTCAGGCGGCCGTGGTCGTAGCCGGCGGTGTCAGGCCAGCCTCGGGTCGACCGACTCGGGGTCGATCCCGTGGGCGAGGATGGCGTCGGCCACTTCTTCCGGCTTGCCGAGGTCGGCATCGGCCAGCCCCTTCAGCACCGCCACGACCACGTGGGCGGCGTCGGTCCCGAAGTGCCGGCGCAGCGTTGCCCGCGTGTCCGACCGACCGTAGCCATCCGTTCCGAGAACGGTGAGGTGCCCGGGGACCCATCGGGTCACCTGGTCCGGCACCATCTGCATGAAGTCGCTGACCGCAACGAGCGGGCCCTGGGAGCCGAGCAGCTGCTCGGTGACGTAGGCCACCCTTGACGGCTCGGTGGGGTGCAGCCGGTTCCAACGGTCGACCGACAGGGCGTCCTCCCGGAGGGCTTTGTACGAGGTGACGCTCCACAGCTCGGCGGCGACGTCGTGCTCGTCGGCGAGGAGCTGCTGGGCCTCCCGGGCGGCACCCTGGGCGCTGCCGCTGAACAGGATCGTGGCCCGGCGCTTCGGCCCGGCGGGGGCCGGGGAGAAGCGGTACATCCCCCGAACGATGCCCTCCTCGACCGCACCGGGTGCGGCCTCAGGCATGGGCGGCATGGGGTAGTTCTCGTTGTAGAGCGTCAGGTAGTAGAAGAGGTCCTGGGGCGAGTCGCCGAACATGCGGCCGATGCCGTCGCGGATGATGACGGCCACCTCGTAGGCGAACGCGGGGTCGTAGGCGGCAAGGTTGGGGACGGTGGACGCGAGCAGCAGGCTGTGGCCGTCCTCGTGCTGCAGGCCCTCGCCGTTGAGGGTGGTCCGCCCGGCCGTTGCGCCGCAGAGGAACCCTCTGCCCCGCATGTCGCCGAAGGCCCACGCCGCGTCCCCGGTGCGCTGGAAGCCGAACATCGAGTAGAAGACGTAGAACGGGATCATCGGCTGGCTCCACGTGGCGTACGAGGTGCCCGCCGCCGTGAAGCTCGCCATGGCCCCCGCCTCGGTGATGCCCTCCTGGAGGATCTGCCCCTGGGCGGACTCCCGGTACGAGAGCTGCATCCCTGCGTCGACGGGCTCGTAGCGCTGCCCGGTCGGCGAGTAGATCCTAACCTCGCTGAACAGGCCGTCCATGCCGAAGGTGCGGGCCTCGTCCGGGATGATCGGCACGACGCGGCTCCCGACCGTGGGGTCCCGCAAGAGGGACCGCAGCAGGACGGAGAAGGCCATGGTCGTGGACACCGAGCGCCCGCCGGAGCCGGCGAAGAAGCCGGCGAAGCAGGCGGGATCGGGCTGGCCGATGGGGGCCGGGGTGACCACCCGGTGCGGCAAGGGCCCACCGAGGTCGCGCCGGCGGCCCATGAGGTAGTCGTGCTCGGCAGAGCCCGGCTGCGGGCGGCAGTACGGCGGCTGGCCCCCGTCGAGGGCGGCGTCGGAGATCTCCCCAGCCAGGCCGAGCCGGTCGCGCAGCGCCTTGAGCTGGGGCGTGCCCATCTTCTTCATCTGGTGGGCGGAGTTGCGTCCCTCGATCTCGGGGCCCAGCGCCCACCCCTTGACGGTCTTGACCAGGATCACCGACGGGCCACCGCGGTGGTCCACGGCGCTGCGGTAGGCGGCGTAGAGCTTGCGGTCGTCATGGCCGCCCCGGCGCATGCCGGCGAGCTCGTCGTCGCTCAGGTGGCCGACCAGCGCCTCGAGGCGGGGGTCGGAGCCGAAGAGCCGCTCACGGATATAGGCCCCGGACTCCACGGTGCAGCGCTGGTAGTCGCCGTCGAGGGTGGACCCCAGGCGCTCGACGAGGGCGCCGTCGGCGTCGGCGGCGAGGAGCGGGTCCCACTCCGAGCCCCAGATCACCTTGATGACGTTCCAGCCCGCGCCCCGGAAGAGCGCCTCGAGCTCCTGGATCACCTTGCCGTTGCCGCGCACCGGGCCGTCGAGGCGCTGGAGGTTGCAGTTGACGACGAAGACGAGGTTGTCGAGGCCCTCGCGGGCCGCCAGCGGCAGGGCCGCCAGGCTCTCGGGCTCGTCGCACTCGCCGTCGCCGAGGAAGCACCACACCCTGGAGGCTGCCGTGTCGGCGATGCCCCGGTGGCCCAGGTAGCGGTTGAAGCGGGCCTGGTAGATGGCGTTGAGGGGGCCGAGGCCCATCGACACCGTGGGGAACTCCCAGAAGTCGGGCATGAGGCGGGGATGCGGG
>Ga0137390_10003674_pt1 | contig 12565 bp, 9 predicted proteins | sample 15con2h24AmetaG_FD_104937 | JGI IMG/M metagenome (GOLD analysis project Ga0137390, IMG submission 104937) | Vadose zone soil microbial communities from Angelo Coast Range Reserve, California, USA - 15con2h2.4A metaG | ecosystem: Environmental > Terrestrial > Soil > Vadose zone > Saprolite... | reverse complement strand
CGTCTGGCAACACAAACAAATAGGCATTTCTCTGTAGTTGTTCGTAACCGTCACCGTAGATGCCTCCGGTAAACACGACTCGGGAATCTTTGGTTGCTTTCAGCGATCCTACATATTCCTTCTCCCAAGGATCGTCTCCAACGATGACTAGCTTCTTGTCCGTTTTTGTCCGCTCAAAAGCGCTGATCAAGTGATGGATATTATTTTCCGGCACCAACCGTCCAACAAAAAGCACGTACTCCCTACTCTTCAACCCAAAACGCTCCAACGACGCTAGTCCTTCACACTTGGATTCGCGCATCCCATAAGTTACAAGGAACGAATTTGCTCGATGGGCCTCGAGGTAATAGCGCAGCACAACCCGCGAATCAGCGATTAGACCATTGCAGAACCATGCAGCCAGTCGTTCCGATGCTCTCAGGTAGCATCGGGCAAACCTCCCCCATTTCCCGCGTTGCCAATCGGTTCCGTCCACCGAGCACACTACCTTCATGCTCAGAAGTCTTGGCATCGGTGCGAACAGCGTCGCGCCTGTCGTGAAGTAGTGCACGACGTCAACCCGATGAAACGCAACGTGTACAGTAGCTAGCAACGCATGCACGATCGTGCTCAAGTTCTTGGACTTGAAGGTTGGTAAGCTCACTAACCGAACCCCTTCGTAGTCGCTCCCCGGCTCTACGCTCATGCCCGAACGGTTGTAAACCACCACATTGTGTCCGAGTCTCACCAGGCCGCGCGAAAGCTCGTCCACGGCGGTCTCGAATCCGCCAAATCGTGCCGGGATTGCCTTAATTCCGATCATCGCGATCTTGAGCTTTATTTGCACAGTCGATTTAAACTTCCTAGTAAATCGGCGAAGATCTATAGGTTTCCAACTTGGGTACAATCCTTGAAAGTCAGAAGAACGCTAGGCGCTCCGAATTCCGGTTGCCTCGGCTTCGTTTATCCGACAGGTTGGTCCTTCTTTGATTGCACATTGCGTTGTTTTGGGAAGCATAGCATCGAGTGCCGCTGTCGCAGCGTTAAGAACCGAATCAATACTTATCGTGCGGAGACAGTACGGCTGGTCGAAGAGACAATAGTCGAAGCACGGGCGACACCAAAAACCAGACTGGATGACGATCCGGTTGTCTGGGCCGAGGGGCCCAAACCACATAGGCGCCGTTGGGCCAAATACCGCGACCACAGGAACGCCAAGAGCGGTGGAGATATGCATGGGACCGCTGTCATTGCAAATAAAGAGTCGGCAGCGTTTGAGCACCGCCATAAATTGACGCAGCGGCAACGACAAGGGAATGAAGTCATCCGTGCCTTGAGCCGATCGCCCTTGGGACGGATCCTGGAACCATAGGATTTTTACGGGATATTGCGCGCGTAAACGCTGTGCCACCATCTCAAAGTTCTCTTCGCCCCACTGCCGTGTCACGCTCCGTGCGCCCGGATGGATACCAACAAGGAAATCCTGACCCTGGATTCCGCGCTCCGCCAAGTACTGTTCTGCGACCCTCTCTTCTTCCCGGCTGACGCTCAAGGAGGGCTGTCGCACAAGAATCGGCCTACCCAAATGCTCAAGTAGCCGCAGCCATCGCACTGCGAAGTGAGGATGCTCTAGATCAGGTGTCACAATATCTGTCAGGAAATAGCCACCGCCACCAAACGCGTAACCTACACGTCTGCGGATCTCCGCGAGCCAGAGAATGCAATTCTCCCGGATATCCGCCCGCGCGGTAAAGGCGAGATCAAAATGTTGAGCATGTAAGAATCTCAGCGTCCGCAGCAGTTCGATCCACAGCGGTGAAAAGGGATTGTACTTGCGCCACCGGGAGTAGTGCTGAGCCCACGGGACCCGTACCGTAATTACGTCGTTTACCAGTCCCTGGTGTTCGAGGAGCGGAGCGGCCTTGGGACTCGTCAGCAGGACGATGCGAGCGTTGGGGTAGTTAATCCTCACGTTTTGGACGAACGGCGACTCCATCACAATATCACCCAAATTCCAGTATTCGAGGAGCAGGATGCTGCGGACTTCCGTCGCAGCGCTCGCCGGACAATAACCCAATTTCGTCAGTACACGCACAATGGGTCGAGCGATCGCGTCAATCACCCGGATCAGCCGGCGCTTCCGCGCACTCATCTTTACTAGCAATCCGCGGGCTGCTGCGTCGGCGTCCGTCGAAGCCAGGCTGGCAAACGTAACTGCTTGCTTAGTTCGACTCAAATGGAATCCTTACGAACTGCGGGGAATCGCAGCCCGAACTAAGAGATCCTTGCACGCTGCACGGCGATACCCGCCACCCGAACAGGTTCTGCAGAAACTTGGGGCTCGGGCTCTTCGCTACTTGTGCGTTCTGCAAAGGACTCTTCGAGCTCGTTCAAGCTGACGCAGGCGGTGCCTCGTTTGCCCACCTTTATTCCTGCGGCGAGATTCGCCAGGCGCACGGCATTTTCGCAGTCAGATCCCGACGCCACCGCGGCAGCGAAGGTCGCGATCGCGGTGTCTCCGGCACCGGTAACATCATATACGCTGCGCGCCATCGTCGGGATATCAACCCTGCGCAACGTGTTCCCCTGATTCTCGAACAGAGACATGCCTTCACTGCCCCGCGTAACGATCAGCGCTTCCAAACCTAGCCTTTGAAGCAAGCGATACGCCGAGTCGTTCAGCCATTCATCGCCACCGACAGGTGTGGCTGCCAATTGGGCCAGTTCGCGCGTGTTCGGCATGAGCATACTGGCCCCCTGATACTTCCGTGAGTTCGAGTCCTTCGGACCCACGATGCAGGGAATGTCGCGCTGCCGGGCGGCCGCAAACGCCGCACTGAGGACCCGCTCGGTCAGCACACCCTTCAAGTAGTCGGAGCAAACTATGGCTTGAGCTCCGAGCGTCTCCGTCCGAATGAGGTCGACCAGGCGATCCTCGACCTCACCGAAGACTGGCTGAATCGATTCCTCATCTAGCCGAAAGACTTGCTGACCGTGTTCCAGTGACATCAAGCGAGCTTTCCGTGTGGACCGGCGACTTGAGTCAGAGATAACTCCGGTCAGATCTGCGCCACGTGTTTTGAGGAGATCGCGCACCTGTTCGCCAGTGTCGTCATGACCGACGAGGCCAAACGTCGTCACCTTTACTCCTAGGCAACGGAGATTCTCAACAACGTTTCCCGCCCCACCCAGCATCGATTCACGCCTTATGACATTCAAAATCGGAACCGGGGCTTCGGGCGAGATGCGTTCGATGTGCCCCCAAAGATATTCGTCGAGCATTAAATCGCCGATTACCGCGATCCGGCAGCGATCAAATGCGTGCAGAAGGTTCAGCGAGTTCGTCATCACTCATCACAGTCGAGGGATCACACTCTGATGGATGCTGCAATCAAACGAGTATCCGGAACTGCTACAAATGCGTTTTCCACGATTCCGCTAAGAATGTGAATGATTAGCGCGTGCGCTTCCTGGATGCGAGGAGTAGAGTCTGACGGAACGCACAAGCAGGTATCAACCAAGCCGACCATTTTACCCCCGCTCTTTCCCGAAAGGCCTATCGTAGCCAGGCCCAACTTCCTCGCGGATTCCAGTGCTCGCAGTACGTTGGGCGAGTTTCCGCTGGTGGAAATCGCCAACACCACGTCCCCGGGCTTGGCGATGGCTTCAATCTGCCGTGCGAAGATCTCTTTGAATCCGTAATCGTTACCGATCGCTGTCAGAGCAGATGAATCGGTATTCAATGCGATGGCAGCAAGAGCCTGTCGCTCGGCGCGGTAACGCCCTACGAACTCTGCGGCGATATGCTGCGCGTCGGCTGCACTCCCCCCATTACCGAAGGAAATCAGCTTTCCGCCTCCTTGCAGACACGCCAGGATCAGGTTTGCCGCCTGGACAATGTGCTCAGAGGCGCCCAACGCCAATTCCATCTTCACAGCGATGCTTTCTTTGATCTCTTGAGTAACGTAGGATAGCAATCTCGCCTCTTCCTTATTGGGCTGTTTCGATTAGGGGTGCGCGCAGACCTTGCGCTAGGCCCTTATAAATCGCCAGAAGTGCCGGAAAGTCGCAGCGCCACAGCCGAAGTGCTGTATACAGCAGAATATGAGTAATTCCAAAGCCCAACATATAGCTTGGAATTTGCCACCATCGCAGGTGCTTGCGGGCCACCAATACCATGTTACGAGTGCTGAAGAATTGTCGTATCGCTTGGCTGCCCGCACCCATCGACTTCACGGATGTAGCGCCGTCGTAGTGCCACACATGAGCTTTGGGAGCGAACGCGAGTAGATACCTTCTTCTAAGAAAACGGACAGACCAATCCAGGTCCTCCGCATAAGCCCAAAATTGCTCATCGAGCAGTCCTACTGCGCGGACCGCGCTACACCGCACAAGCATTGCGCAGCCTGTTGCTTGCGTAATTTCCCGGTAATCGTCGAACTGTCCCTGATCTACCTCCTTCCAACCGCGATGCTTTGACGTGCCCGTCCATGGACTAAAGTCTGCGCCTGCATACCAGAGCAGATTCGGTCGGTCGGTAAAAAAGATCTTTGGACAAACAGCTCCAATGCGAGGATCGCTCTCAATTGCTGCTAGCATTTCACGAATGAAATCCGAAGCGACAAAAGTGTCGTTGTTGAGCAGCAGCACGTACGCTGCGTCGTTGGCAAGAGCGTGTCGCATGCCGACATTGCATCCCGCCGCAAATCCCAGATTGCGTTCCTGAGGCAGTACAGTTATCTGAGGAAATGCGCGCGAAAGTATTTCTGCGGAGCCATCGCTCGAGCCGTTATCGACGAGCAGAATCTCAAGATTCTGAGCATCCATTGCTAACAAGCTACGGATGCACTCCGCAGTCATTTCGTGACAATTCCAATTCAAGATGACCGCTGTAGTTTTAAGTGTGAGTTCTGGGTTCATCAGTGAACAACGAAACACCGTCAGGATCCTAGCGTCTCGCGATGTTATGACCTGAAGCAGTAGCCTCCCAACTAAGGGGAGGTCGGACTCGTGGCGGTTGGACTCCATTGCGATACAGGAATCCACTGCAAGCCGCCCAGCAAATCGTTCCTGACAAGGGTAATGGATCCGTTGACCGTCAATGTGTTCTGGCCCATCAGATCGATGTTCCCGCCAGCACCGAAGGTCACCGGCCCGATGAAGGTAAAGAACGTAACCATTTCTCCAGGGCCCAATGAGCTCTGAATCGTGGTGATGGGCGTCGTGGACGCATTCAGACCGATCGAGTGGACACCTTGAATATTAATTGAGCTTGCTGGATCAACTTGTGTCGTGATTCCGGCCGTAGGCGGCACGGTGGCCGATCCGAGGTAGAGATTGTCTGTATAGACGACGCTGGAGAAATTTACCGCCTTTACGACTTTGTCCGGATTCCCATGTACTTGGTTGTGGACAAAGAAGATTCCTGATGCAGCCGACGTCGCAACACTTAGGTCGAAACCAGCGCCGCCGTTGCTCCCCACATTCCCCGCAAAATAGGAGTCGGTAATGGTCAGCCCTCGGGTGGCGATGTTTGAGTTGTTTGTTACTTGATAGCCTGCGGACAGCTCCTCATGGTGAGAGGCATAGAATGTGATATTTACGGCGCCGTCAATCTGAACCGCGAGCGCCGCCTGCTGAGATACCAATCCGTCAAAGACGATGCTGGTGGGATAACCTCCCGTGCCACCAGCTAGGCCGCCTAGATAGATATTGGTCCCGTCGCCGTTTCGTTGCCCTTCGAATTCACAATTCGTAAAGCGCAATTCAAAAACCGAACCCTCTAGTCTCAAGGCATTGCCTCCGCCTGGAGTTCGCCACGCGACTACGTTACGGAACAACAGCCACTGAGAGCCGGAAGAAAAATTGTCGTTCCGACCTCGTATGTGTATAGCGATCCCCGCAAAGCCTTCTAAATAAACGTCGTCTAACGTTGAAAACCAAAGGCCAGCATTAGTAACTGAACTGCTATCCAGAAAGAAACCATCCTCATTGGTGTTCCCGACAGACCCGTAAAGGCGAAAGCCGGAAAGCAGCACGTTCGTTGATGGCAGGTTGTTACCTTGTGGAAGCACAAAAACTGGATTGTTCCCGTTGATGGATTGCAGCGCAGTTCCGTTGCAAGGCGCGGCCGGGCTGCAGGTTGCCGTTGTTCCGTTAATACCTCCCATCGCACCCATGCCTATGATTTTCAAAGCCTTACGTAGCGTGATCTGTTTCACCGTATACGCGTACGGACCGAGGTAGATCGTAATCGCCTTGAATCCAGGATCGATACTTCCCAGATTCAGATTCACGTTTGGCGAAACCGCGTAAATAATGCATCCATTCGCGGGACATGCGTCCACCGCCGCAGGTACGCCACCCGCAAACCGGTCGGCAAACAAAATGTTTGCCAAATTTTCCATGCTCACTGCTCCGTTGAGGTCCGTTATCTGAGAGTTCACGATCGACGCGCTAGCAGAAAACTTCGGAAGCGTATTCACCGCTCCCCCGGGCGTCGTAACAACCGGAGCGTTCGGCGAACCGTAAGGAGTTTCCGCAGTCGCACCCAGCCCAGCAACAGCCAGTGCCGCCGTACTAGCAGCTGTGATTTCGGGGCTGGGCGCACTTAAGGCGGCGGAAGTGGAACCGGCCTTCGCGAACGCAGACGCCGGCAATCCACCCAGCGTCTGAGCGTCCGCCGCCTCCAGAGCATATGGTACGCTCACCAGCAGTACCCTGGGTTGTTCCTCTTCTCCTGGCAACAGCGCCTGCACTCCCAACCAGCGTGGCTCTCCGGAGGTAAACAACTCTATCGGAATTCCTTCGCCCCCGGTGGCCCCGAGCATCACTTCATAGTGCCCTTGTTGATCGAGTCGCGCATTTTGCACCTCCTGCCACAAAGGTGTTCCGTGCGTTTCATCACCGTATATGACGAATCTGATTGCGACGATACCGGTGCGGGATACGCCCACGGCATTTTTTAGTACTCCGCTAAACTTCACGAGATGAGGCACAGCCTGAGCGCACGCGTTTGCCCCACTTGTGCACTGCGCTTCACAAGACAGCGGGAGGAGTGGCGACAAGAGGAGCAGCCAGAGAATTTTGACCGCAGGTTTCATATCCGTCCCCCAAAAAGGAATGCCGATGCTTGGTTCAGCTGCATTTCGCAGCTGAAACTTCCTCTAGCGTGTGTCTCTCTGCCTCCATGAGCGCGCGCCAATCCACATTGGGCGACAGAGCATTGCTGTCGAGATGCGTGGCAATGCCAGGAATGGGAATCCAGAGCCGCCATTTCCTGCCAAAGAGAATTTGCCGCCAACAATAGAGCCAGGACTTAAGAATGATCTTGCAAAAGAGGGGCTCTTGGAACAGTTGCCGGGTAAAAAACACCGGGTTAAACACCCGGCGCTTGGTCAAACTTAGCCATAAACTGCAGTCCAAACTCCTTCGCTTGTACTTGCGGAAGACAGCCTGTGTTTTCCTCAGCGTCTCGCGCGTGGTAAGAAAGGTTAGACAAGTGGAGGCAGCGGTTCTCCAGTGTTTGCCGCCATACACCTTCAGCCACTTAGGCTGCCGGTGCAGCTCCTTCGTGTAGCAATCGAGATGGTCATAAGGAGAAACGAAATCGACATCTTTGTGCTCTAGCAGGAAATCAATCATGCAACGAAACTCGCCAGGCAGGTAAACGTAGTCGTCCTCCGCGAAATAAACCACATCGGAATCTTGCTGCTCCAGAAGAATCTCGATCTGCCGGCGAAATGTCGCCTGATTGCCAATACCACCTAGATTGAGCACGGTGAGATCATTTCGGTCGAAGTATTTAGTAAAGAGGTCCGAATATTCTGGCGGACAGCCATCCAAAAGAACCCAAATCCTCGCTCGCAGTCCGCCGAGGGAGTCTTTGAAGGACCTTAGGCAGATCTCGGAAAGTCGATACTTATCGTCGCCGCACGGGAGCGCCAAAGCAGCCTGGGCTACCTTGGGGTAGATCCGATAGGCGACCGCGATGTCGTAGGGTCCTTTCCGATTCTGCCGCTGATTTTGGATGCGATTCAAGGCTGCATTCCGAATTGCACGGCGTCGCCCAAGAGCAACCTAACTCTAGCGAATAGGAACTCTTAGATTGACCTCTGTACTGTGGCGCCCATGCCGTTCGCACTCTCGTTAGAGCCGTTTATGAGGATCGCTGCGGAGGCCAGGAATCCCAGATGAACCCAAGTGAACGCCAAAGTGCTGCCATCGGTCGACTGAAATGAAATGCCATATAATAGAACTCCAGCCGAGAGTCCTAGAAGCATGGGAACTTGGCTACTCCCGCCGCGCAGCCCGAGCCGAATCTTCCACCAAGCGGCAACCAGAAAACCCAGGACACTAGTCAGTCCCAGAAGGCCGGTATCGTGGAGAATTCGGATGGGAGCATTTCCTATCCAAGTTCTGTCACTGGCCCACTCGGGGATGTATCTCGCCCACTCAAAGGACAGGTTGAAGCTAGCTGTGCCGCTGCCCAGAAGAAGATGCGTCGGGATCTCCTGCAGAGCCTCCTGAATGACAATGAGACGCGTTATCGTCGTTTCTTCCGCCAAGCCTTGATTGAAAAGACCAGTGAACCTCTCCCGCAGCACACCGCCAATCGCGGACACGGCGACTACCAAAATCAGTCCAACCGCCAGGACGAGAGTGGCAGTCCTGCCGCGTTTTCTATTGCTCGCGCGGCGGGCCCGCCAAAACACCCAACCGCTAGCCACCACTAGCGCAACGAGCGCGGCACGCGAGAAACTAAGGACCGTCGCCAGCGAAGTAACAAGGAAGCAAAGCAGGTAGCGAAGTTGACGCCCCCCAGTCAAATAGAGAGCAAGAAATAGGACCGCACTACACGCAGTGTAGGCTCCAAACAGGTTAGGTTCGTACATTGAGCCGTAGGGTGCAGCTACGTCGTACAGATACTGCCCGACTGACATCCCGGTGGTCGTTCCGAAAGCATGATTCGACGCGTAGCAAAGTATTCCGTAGGCCGACTCGACAATTCCCACGCCAAGCAGAATCCGAATCGCTTTTCGAAGCGTTTCAGAATCTCGAACCATTAGGCGAATCAGAAAATAGGGAGCAACCGCCAGACTGTTCTGCAGCGCCCAACGCAGAGTAGCGGACGGTACGGGAGATCCGAAAGCAGAGCTGGCGAAGTTGATCGCGAGGTAAGCTAAGATCCAATAGTCTAACTTCTCCAACCGCACTCTGCCTTTGTGGAACAAAAGCCAAACGCCAACCGCCAAGGAAACTATCCCTGCCGCGAAGTGTTCTGGCCGAGCCTTCCATCCAAATACCTCCACAAAAAAGACTGGCATCGCACTCATTCCGATTAGGGCAAGGAGAGCCCCATACGGCCAGCGAGTCACGGTCAGAAGCATGACTGCGATGCTGGCTAATAGCCAGACCAACCAAGAAAGGTTCTCGTCGAGCGCGATTCGACACAAAAGCACGACCGCCGCTAAGCTTGCGACAACGTCGAGTCGCCGCGCCTGCTTAGATTCCCACCAAGCAGTTAAGACGGTTTCCGACATAAATCAAATATGAAGTCCTTCAAACCGGCCGAGGCCGAACCGATCTGGCAGCCTGACTCTCCGAGCTGTCGTGCGGATTGCAGGCCAAGTCAAACAGGTTCCTTATCATTGATACGCTGCTATCAGCACGTCTTGGGAAGTGTCTCTAGAAGTCACCGGGTAGAGTGCGGCGTGGATCTGGTACTCAAATCCAGCGTGCTCCAGCATGAGAAGGAATTCGGCAAGACAGGACTTCCTCCGCCCAATTCTGTGGTGGTACTCGATCACCATCTGACGAATGGCTCGTATCTTCCCGCCTTGCACAAGGTCACTTAAGACTCGATGCTCAGCCCCTTCGACATCCAGCTTTACGAAGTCCACGGTCCCCTGAATGAAATCCGAAAGTCTGCGAGCGGGAACTCTAATTGACTGGCTTTTCAGTCTAGAAGCGTCCGTGCTCATCAAGAGGGTACCGGGATTACTGGAGTCTATAAAGAAATCCACTTCCGCGTTTTCGTCCCACAACGCGCAGTTGTGAGTCTCAACGTCCAACTTGTTTCGAGCAATGTTCTGTTTCAGCAATTGGAAAGTAGCAGGGTCGGGCTCAAAGGCTCGTACACGGGCCTTTGGATACAGCCACTTGAAATAGAGAGATGCCATGCCCACGTTGGCACCGCAATCCAAGATTAGGGGGGTATCGTTCTGAGCTCGGAAGTAATAGTGCTGACGAGCAAAAATCTCTCGATACAGAAAGTTCAGGGTCTGCCGATCAAAGTGCGCGACCTGAAATCCCATCTTCCTTTGGCCCGGGAGGATCAGGTCTCTTAGAATGGCCGTCTTCGAACCAGAGGGCGCTTTCCATACGTGATAGCAGTCATTTGCAAACCGAGCCAGTCGCGCAATCATCGCAAGTCTCTTTGCGAAGGGTCGCTGAAATTATAATGGCCAACACTTCGGCAGAACCTCATGACGCTAACCGAGCGACTTGCGAGCAACAGCAATGACGAACATTGGCTGCCACAACTGCGGCGCTCCACAGGGTCGTATTTTGCCGTCCGAGTCGTCGTTTGAGTGTCCACTAAACTCGGTGCTTGGGATTACCGTGACAGGTTTCCCTCGGAGAAAACGCCTGACTGGCTCTGTCAATTGCAATTTGTCCAGCAGTGTTACAAGCACCCTTCGACCCACGTATAAGGGGTAGAACCGATTCCTTTGCGCATACAATTGCACTTCGGCGAATATGGTTCTAAGCAACTCACTGAACTCGGCGACCGTAAGCTCTTGGAAATGAAATGGATTGTCTTCTCCCCAACGGGACAGGGTGCGATTGGGAGTCGAGCAAACCAGAATACCACCTGGCCTGAGCACCCGCCTGCATTCGAGCAAGAATTTTTTCTGATTTTTGATGTGTTCGATGGTTTCGAAGGAAACCACGGCATCGACGGTACCGTCAAGGAGACAGAGACTGGTTGCGTCACACTGGACGAAATCACAATCCTTGTATACAGCCCTCGCATAGTCGATTGCTCCGTTATCAATATCCAAACCAAGGCAGCTTTGTGCGCCTGCCTTGAGAAGGTAGTCTGTGCCGATACCGCTCCCGCAAGCCACATCCAATACCCGCTTATTCTTCACAAACTTGCCGGCGAAAACATATCGCCCCTCGTGCTCGCGGAACAGTTGTTCAGCGGCCATGCCCGGTACAATGCGCTCACCAGTGAATGGCAGGGTTGGCGCTACCGCACGGCCGCATTCGGACGGGAACGAATCTTGATTCACGACACCCGAACTGGAACTGGCCGCGGCGTTCATGGACGCGTCAGTTCGGAGCGAGCTTGCATCATCCATTTATGCCGCGCTCCGGGCCCTGATTGCGTTTCGCAGCGGATTCACGAGAGTGAGAATGGACCCGCGATCCAGATCGTCCAAGACATATTTCCAGATGGTTAGCGCGAACCCTGCCAGCCAGACGCCACTCAGGCTAGCTTCCACCAGGAAAGTGCTATGCAGCAGTTTCTTCGTGGCGATGATAGCCAGCGCGGTAACGCACACTATGAGAAGCCCTCTGAGCATTTCCCTTCCGAGAAATCCCCGTGGAGAAAGAGAAAACATCCACCAAGCGATCAACATTAACAGCACAACTTCAATAGCTACACGTACGGACCAAGCCGTCGCTGCTCCCGCAATTCCCGCGTGGCGAATCATCCACCACGCAAAGACTGTGTACGGAGGAAGCTCGAGCAAAAACAAAATAGCTGTCTCCCGGGGACGTCCCAAAGCCTGAAGAAAACAATAGGGGACATGCGCAAAACAGTTGATGAAAACACCGATTGCAAGAATTTGGAGAACGACAGCGCTCTTGGCCGCAAAATCGGGACCCAGCCACAGCTGAACGATCTGCCTCGCAAATAGCACCAAAACCAAACTGATCGGAGCCAAGATCAGGAAAAGGTATTTCATCGACCGAAAATAAAGGACCGCAAGCTCTTTCTTTCGCTCAGCACCGAGCCCACTGCAAGCGGGAAAAATCGTGATCGTCAGGCTGGCCGGAATCATCCAAAGCTTGGTGACTGCCTCAAACGAAGCCGTGTAGTAGCCCACCATTGCCACCGAAAGCAGCGAGCCAATCAAAAAGCGCTCCATGGAAAGTAGAACCGGATTAACAATGTTTGCGACCGTGATCCAACCACCGAATGACATTAGAGGACCAATTACGCTCTTACTGAACACCGGCCACAACCTCAAGCATGGTAGTACCCGGAAGCAGTAAACCAGATGTGCCACAGCAGAACCCAGTCTCGAAATCACCAAGAGCAGCACGATCCCCGGCAGTCGTAACCCAAACGGAAGTGCCACCGCTGGAATAATGAAAACCAAAGCGCTCGAGGGAATTCGGAGAAGATTAACAATGTCGAAACGTTGACATCCCTCCAGAACTGACCGTAGTGAGTTGTTCGCCAGTACGAGCGGCAAAGACATGGCGAGAATAAAAAAGGTTATACGCGCCTCACTCGAGAGATAGGGCGGAATCTTGAGACCTCTGCTCACGAGTAGGGGGGTAGCGG
>Ga0137390_10003673_pt1 | contig 12565 bp, 12 predicted proteins | sample 15con2h24AmetaG_FD_104937 | JGI IMG/M metagenome (GOLD analysis project Ga0137390, IMG submission 104937) | Vadose zone soil microbial communities from Angelo Coast Range Reserve, California, USA - 15con2h2.4A metaG | ecosystem: Environmental > Terrestrial > Soil > Vadose zone > Saprolite... | reverse complement strand
GTCTTGGTCGAAAGTAACCACCCACTCGTAGCCGAGTTGTATGGCACGGGCCAAGCCTTGATTCAGGGCTGTGCCAATCCCGCGATTCTCTTCGTTTCCTATGATTTCGATGTTAGTGCTGCTTAGGCGTTGCAAGGATGAACGAAAATTCGCATCAGGCGTGTTGTCAACTATTACGGTTGCGCTGACCTGTTCACGGATTCTGTCGAGGCGTTCTGCAAATCGGGCATCCGGGTGATAGGTGACGAGGACAGCGCAGATATTCTCTTTTTTCGGTCCAACAAAAACTCTTTTAGGCGATGAGAGGTCGGCATCGTTAGTGCTGCTTCCCAGCTTTGTGCGCGAGCCAATGGACACAGGATAAGATTTCGCTTCCATGGGATGGCTATTCATTTCTATTGCACCAGCCATGGTCAGGGATTGTGTGGCGGCTAATTTCATTGGACAGAGCGGGAAGCGTACCGTCGAATGCGATTAACTATATCTGTTTTTCAACGGAAATAGGCGGGCGTTTCGGTAGCGTGAGCAATTATGCATTCGATCCCGAGGCACGAAAAACTCTCTGTGTGCATGGCTGCACACAATGGGTCGCACTACATCCACGAGCAAATCACATCGATCTTACCGCAGCTCGGAAAAGCGGACGAGGTGATCGTGGTAGACGACGGCTCCGAGGACGACACTGCGGCCTTAATTGAGAGTTTTGGTGATAGCCGTGTCCGGGTCGTTCGTAACGTGCACAACGTTGGAGTTGTTCGAAGCTACGAGCGTGCGCTGCAGCTTGCAAGCGGCAATATCATATTCCTGAGCGACCAGGATGACCTCTGGCACAGCGACAAAGTTCGAGCGTTCATCACGCGGTTCGCCGCCGACCCGTCGGTCAGCCTGGTCATTAGCAATGGCGAACTCATCGATGCTGCCGGGCGGTCCCTAGGGGAGCGCTTGTATTCAAACGGCTCAGTCGCGACCGGAGTGCTGGCAAATCTGATCAAGAACCGTTATCAGGGGTCCACAATGGCCTTCCGCAGGGAAGTGGCGGAAGTGGCGTTGCCCTTTCCCGAGGGCCTCCCCATGCATGATTCCTGGATCGGGTTGGTGAACGCCATCGTGGGCAAGGCCGCGTACCTCGACGAGCCGCTCTTGTTCTATCGTCGCCACGGAAGTAATGTGACGACCGGTAAACACGGGCCGGCGACGCGCATACTGGCTCAGCGTTGGAGGCTGGCGAGGGAACTCGTTTGTCGCGCGGGAAGACTGCTGCACGCGAAACGAGATCTCAAAAAGAAGCTGAGTAGGAGAATGGCAGTCCCCGCAAGTGGCTACTGAGATCCGAATGACGAAATCGGTTGGGCACCATCGCGCGATTGTATTCGCACCTTTCTTTTCCATCGATGTGCCGGCAAACCGGCCACGGTTCATGGCGTCGGTGCTCGCGGAGCTCATGCCGGTGGATGTGGTTACGAGCGGCTTCGATCATGGAAGCAAACAAAAACGGCAACACCGGCAATGCGAGCCGTTTGCGAAGGTGGTTTATCTCAAAGCGCGACCTTATAAGAACAATGTTAGTCCGGGAAGATTGATCTCCCATATGCTGTTTGCGTTTAACGCCGCGCGGTATTTCAAGAAGCACCGCAATCAGTACGACGTGGTATACGCGAGCGCACCACTGAACGAATTGTCCTGGCTGCTGTTCAGGACCGCGGGCAAAAGAACGAAGATCATAGATGTGATCGACATCTGGCCGGACGTACTTCCGTTCCCGCAACTACTCAGGCGAGTCCTGGCACCGTTCTTTGCCCTGTGGAAATGGTTCTTCAAGTCCGGAGTGCATAAGGCAGATATCGTGCTCGCGGTGTCGGACCAATTTCTGGACGAGGCCAACAAGTACGCGAACCGGTCTGCGACCGCGAAGAGGTTCTATATTGGCCATGAGGCGCTTCTGTCCAGCGTGCCCAAACAATCCGTCTTCACTGTGGCTTACGTTGGCAACCTGGGGCGGCTCTACGACTTCGAGACCCTGCTTGACGTTCTAGCTGAGCCGGAGTTGCGCGAACAGATGCAACTGTTCATTATCGGTGAGGGAGATCGCCAACAGTGGCTCGTCAGCCAGCTCGAGGAAAGGAACATTCGATACCGCTATTTTGGCGCGATATTCGATGCAGCTAAACTCGCTGACATCCTGCGGAGCTGCCATGTGGGGTTCAACGGATACATCAACATTTCCGCTGCATATTCATATAAGGCGAGTACATATTTCGCAGCCGGCTTACCGATCGTTAACTCGATGGGTGGCGACCTTCAGCGCCTGGTTGCAGAATTGGGTCTGGGTGAGAGCTATAAAAGTGGGAACCGGAGCGAATTGAAAGAAGCCTTGTTGCGCATGCAGCGAAACGGCCTGGAGGTACTGGCTGAGAATTGTGACCGATTCTTCCGCGCAGAACTTGAGCTCACGAGCGTGAGGACCCGAGTGAAAGAGTTTCTTGTCGCGAATCTCGCCGCCCGCCCGCTGACGTATTTGCAAGAGGCGCAAAAATGCCCGGACGTCATTCTGACTTCGTATAGATCTTCATGATCAGTAGGGAGTGTCAAGTTGAATCGTGGTCTCAAGCGAATGTTCGACGTATTCATCGCGGGTATTGCACTCGCTTTGTTGGCTCCGGTGATGGGGATTGTAGGCATACTCATTTACCTAACCATGGGGCGACCGGTTTTGTTTCGGCACCAACGTCCAGGTTATAAGGCTGCGCCGTTCATTCTCTTAAAGTTCAGGACCATGACGGACGCTCGTGATGCGACGGGCGTGGTACTCATCGATGAGTTAAGGCTGACGCGTTTTGGGAAGATGCTTCGCCGGTTGAGTCTAGATGAACTTCCACAGCTCTGGAATGTGTTGAAAGGGGACATGAGCTTGGTGGGACCTCGCCCACTTCTTATGCGCTACGTGGATCGCTACACGGCAGAGCAGGCTCGCCGCCACGAAGTCAAACCCGGAATTACGGGCTGGGCGCAGGTAAACGGGCGAAACGCGCTGACGTGGGAAGAGAAGTTCGACAAAGATGTATGGTACGTGGACCAGATGAGTGTGTGGTTGGACGCAAAGATCATCGTTCAAACGATTTGGAACGTGCTTCGCCGGCGCGGCATCAACCAACCAGGAATTGCCACTGCAAAAGAGTTCCTGGGAACACACCAGGAATCCGCTGAGCACTGGATGGACAGCGCAGAAGAAGTAGGCTCCGAGTAATTTCCAAACGAAGGCAACGGGCGAGAATTACGAACCAGTTGGAGACCCGATGATGAGAATTGGTGTAGACATGGTCGAAATTGAGCGGCTTGCCACGTTGGTCCAAAAATCTCCAACTTTTGCCCAACAAACGTTCAGCAGGACAGAGCTTGGAGCGGCCGACCGGCTGCCGGAGAGGAGACGAGGAGAATATCTCGCGGGCAGATTTGCGGTTAAGGAAGCGGCGCTCAAGGCCTTGGGAGTCGGGTTGACGAGGAACTTGCGACTGACAGAGATCGAAACTGTGAGCTTGTCGAGTGGAGCGCCGAGGTTGGCTTTACGTGGAAAAGTTTCCGAGCTTGCAAGACGAATTGGTGTTCGCCAGGTCCGTGTATCCATCTCCCATGAGCGCCAGTTTGCAGTTGCGTTTGTGATGCTGCTGTCAGACACAAAGTCAGCAGCTCCTAGAACGTCTCGGGTTTCACGGAATCGAACGACAACCCAACGAATCAGACGCAAACAGAGAAGTGTCCGGAAGACATTTTGAACAGGCTCGTTGCACAGGTTCGGATTGGCACGCCACAATTTGCTCTCGATCGATGACCCTGACGCTATCGGCTCAATTTCGAAGGTTGTTGACATTCATCAATCCAGCTGATTTTTCCAGGCATTATTTGGACATCGTTTTGGTGAGGCTAGATGAGGAGCGGTTTGCTTGAAGGGTTTAATACCATGCCCCTCTTATCACGACCCGGTCGTGCTCAGTAATGAGTACGAGAGGCTCTTCGGTCGTACATGGAATTTCGTGGGTTTCACGTTTGACCTCGCGAATGGCAATGACTACATCTCTGCGGAGGTCGCAGGCAAACCAATCGTGGTCCAAAACTTTGAGGGCAAACTGGGGGCCTTTCTCAATGTGTGCAGTCACCGCTTCAGTGAAATTCGCTGTGAGCAAAAAGGTAATGGGCCATTGCGTTGCCCTTATCATGGCTGGACCTACGATGGCGAAGGCGTTCCAGTAGGTATTCCGAGCCGCCCGCGATTCGATGGCCTGACTGAAGACGTGATTCTTTCGCTGGCTTTGCGCAAATATCGAGTAGAAGTATGCGGAACACTCGTTTTCGTGAGTCTCGATTCCACCGTACCCGGCCTTCGCCAGTTCCTTGGGGAGGCGTGGAATAGAATTGAGATCATGAGCTCCAGCTTCGGTGAGCTGATTGACCGCAATGAGCTAGATATGGAATGCAACTGGAAGATTGCTGTCGAAAACACCCTTGAGAGTTATCACGTCGCGTTTATACACTCAAAGACGTTCAAAATGCTTGGTGCATCGGGAACAGATTTTCAGTTTGAAGGAATGCATTCGGTCTGGAATGCCAGCGTAAGTGAGACGGTTGAGAGGCAGATGACTAGGCTTGAAGACATCTTTCGAGGCCGGCCCTTCAAAGTCAAGGGCTATCTGCATCAGCTCGTTTTTCCCAGTCTTACAATTGCAACAACTTATGGAAACTCGTTTGCGTTGCAACAGATCGCCCCTAGGGATGCCACGCGCACGAGCTTCACAAGTTATGTGTTTGCTGCGAAATTGCAGGGAGAAAGCGAGGTAAGGGAAAACGTAAGAGCCATGATTAACGATTCCGTCGTGCAGTTCAACCGGGCCGTGTTCCTGGAAGACAAGGCCATCTGCGAGGCCGTTCAACGTGGTATCAAGAACGGCGTTGGCACCGGACAGTTGAGCGATGAAGAGCTGCGCGTAGCTGATTTTCAGAAAAATTACGCGGAGATGATGGAATTGTCGTCAACATGTGCCTGATGCCGCGGACATTCGAAGTTCTGTGTCGCGTCTGTTGTGGCACCGGCGTGCAGCCAATATGATTTCCAGAAAACTTATTCTTATCGGTGGCGGTGAGTTTGCTCGCGAGATGCTGTGGGCTGCCTCTGCGCTGGATTCGGCAACAGTAGGGTGGACGCCCGCTGGATTCATCGATGATGACGTTGATCGGTCACGGCGCCGCATGAGCACAAGACATGTCTCCTTGCCGGTTCTTGGATCAATTCAAGATCACCAGCCAAAACGCGATGAGGTGTTCATCTGTGCCATTGGAAAAACTAAAACTAAGTTGAAATGTGCCGAACTCATGGCTCAGCGCGGAGGAGAATTCGTCAACCTGATTCATCCGAGTGCGCACATCGCGCCCGACGCTAAGATCGGACGGGGACTCTTCCTTTTCATCAACGCCCTGATCAGCACTGGCGCCGAAGTGGGCGACCACACGAGCTTGAACGTTAATGCCAGTGTTGGTCATGATGCTTCGGTAGGGGACGGGTGTACGATTAGCTCCTATTGCGACATTACGGGTAATGTTCGCATTGGAACAGGTGTCTTCATGGGAAGTCATGCGTCCGTACTGCAGGGCATCACGGTGGGTGATTTCGCTACTATTGGTGCTGGTTCGGTCGTAATTCGCAAGGTTCCTCCCCAAACGTCGGTGATGGGGGTACCTGCACGCGCAATTCTATGAAGGAAGAGGAGGGAATGGCGATTCCTCCGGATTCAAAAATCCTGAACCAATAGCCTGAGAGCGAGAGTTGGCTTGTCTCAATGTATACTCAGTAATGTTGCGATACGAGGGGTGGTAGGGGCGCTCCCAGGGAGTCCGGTGAGCATCCGGAATGTCCGGAGCACTCTGACGGCCGAGGAGATCGAGAAAGTCGGCGCAACTGTCGGACTCAAGGACCTCTATCGCACTACGGATTTACAAACCGCCGGCGACCTCTGCATCGCTGCGGCACGCCGGCTCCTCGAAGGACTCCGCTGGGATCCTGCGTCAGTTGACGGAATCTTTCTTGTCACGCAAACGCCCGATCATTTCTTGCCAGCGACCGCGTTCATTGCTCACAGGGAGCTCAAGCTCAAGGATCACTGCCTTGCGTTCGACATCGGCTTGGGCTGTTCCGGGTACGTATACGGCCTCTGGGCTGCTGCGCAGTTCATAGCCAGCGGATCGTGCAAGCGCGTCCTTCTACTCGCCGGCGATACCATTTCGAAATTGATTTCACCACGAGATAAGTCCGTAGCTGTCTTATTTGGTGATGCCGGCTCGGCTACTGCGTTGGAGTTTGACCCAGCAGCAGGTTCAATGGCCTTCGTAGGGGGCAGCGATGGGGCCGGAGCGGAAAACTTGTGTGTGCCCGGGGGCGCATTCCGAGCTATGCCTTGCTCTGAAGTCTTTGCCGAGCACGCGGATGAAGCCGGAAACACGCGAAGCCAGCGAGATTTGGCGATGGATGGCCTTGCTATCTTCAATTTTACGCTTCAGCGTGTTCCTCCGCTCGTGAATGCCGTGACGGAGCTGCGCGGCTGGCAAGTGCCCGAAGTGGATCTGTTTGTTTTTCATCAGGCCAACGGATTCATCCTTAAAACTCTTGTGAGGAAACTGAAGATCAGAAACGAACAGGCGCCGATTAACATCGAGAGGTTCGGAAATACGTCGATGACTTCAATGCCGCTGCTCATTGCCGACTCTGCGGCTAACCGGCTGCGTTCCCCGGAATCCACAAAGGTTGTAGTGGCGGGTTTCGGCGTGGGCTACTCGTGGGGGGCGTTAGCTACTGAAATGAGCGGCCTCGTGACCGACATTGTTCACCTGGCGGAAGACACGACATGTTTAACCCGCTTGATCTCAGCGCGAAGCTGATTTTGGTTACGGGTGCGTCTTCGGGAATAGGGCGCGCGACTGCACTGGTTCTCAGTCGGCTTGGTGCGCGGATTATTCTCACGGGAAGACGTGAGCAGGCGCTCCAAGAAACACTCTGTGCCACAGACGAGCCGAAAAAGCATTCTGCTTTTGCGGCTGACCTGACAGAAACCGATGCGATTCCGTCGTTAGTACGTCAACAGGTCGAAAGGGCAGGGATCCCCCTGGATGGTATCGTTCATTCAGCCGGTGTTGGCAAACCGATTTCGCTTCGGATGACCTCGCGGCCGAGTGTCGAGGCGATGATGGCTATCAATGTGTACGCCAGCCTCGCGCTCTTACGAGCGATGAGTGAAAAAAATATAACGTCGTCTCGGGGCGGCTCGGTCGTACTAATGTCGTCGGTAGCTGCACTTGTTGCTTCGCCCGGATTAGTGGCCTACAGCGGAACGAAGGCAGCACTCTTCGGAATCGCGAAATCTGCAGCGCTGGAGTTGGCGTCGAAACGCGTACGCGTCAACTGCATTGTTCCAGGATACGTAAAGACTCCCATGTTGGATCAGGCTGAGGATGCTTTTGTGGGCTTCGAGCAGGTCAAGAACAAGCAGTTTCTTGGATTGACGGAGGCAGAAGACATTGGAGTCCTTGCTGCGTATCTGCTGTCGGATGCATCTCGCGCTGTCACAGGGGCAACCTTCTTGATTGATGGGGGCTTCTCCACATCTTGAGCCGCGCTATGACAAAGTGATGAGTAGCCTGTGCACCGGCCTGAGTGGGTTCAGGCGCTGACCAAGGGGAATGACTAGATGAATTCGGATGAATTGCTAGGATTATTTGCCGAAGCTTTGGAAGCGGATAAGTCCACTATTTCAATGGAGACGCTAATAGCTGACGTGCCCGAATGGAGCTCTTTGGTTTGGTTATCCATCATGTCACTCCTGGACGAACGGTGCGGGATCCAGCTGAGTGCGAGGGAAATCAGGAGCTTCAAGACTGCAAAAGATGCCGTTCAATGCATCACGGCGAAGATTGGGACAGCAAGGTAAGAGGAATGGGACTGCGGTCGCGCGCGGAGGCGTTTATCAAAGGGATCAGTGTGCACTTGCCGGCAAGTGTTGTCACAAATGAACAACTTCAAGCAGAGAACCCGGACTGGGACATGCCCAGGATTGAGGCCAAAGTCGGAATTAAGGTTCGTCATGTTGCAGCTCCGGAGGTCACTGCCGGCGACCTCGCCTACTCCGCCGCATGCAAATTGCTCGAGACATCCGGCGTGGATCGCAATTCGATTGATTTCCTTTTGTTCTGTACACAGAGCCCCGATTATTTTCTGCCAGCGACGGCATGCATTCTCCAAGACCGGTTGCATCTAGGGACTCATTGTGCGGCTCTCGATTTCAATCAAGGCTGCTCCGGCTATGTTTATGGTTTGCGGCTCGCTGAATCGCTGATAGCATCGGGCAACGCCAAGCGGGTCATGTTCCTGACAGGTGAAACCTATACCAAGTACATTCACCCGCGAGATCGCTCGGTCCGGGTATTGTTTGGCGATGGGGCCACGGCAACATTGATTGATGACACTGGCCCAGGCGCACGGATTCTCGCCGGCTGCCTCGGCACGGATGGCAGTGGCGCTGAAAATTTGATCGTGCGCTCCGGTGGCATGCGCTCGCGGTGTGGATCCGGAGAAATGCTGCTCGGAACCGACGAGCAGGGCGGGTTACACAGTCCCGAATCTCTGTTCATGGACGGACAGGAACTCTTCCTCTTCACCCTGAGACGTATACCGCCTTTGGTTGAAGCTACCGCGAAACTGAACAACTGCACCCCTGAAGGGGTAGATTGGTTCATTTTCCATCAGGCCAATGCGTTCATGAACGAACATATTCGCACTAAGCTTAAGATCCCAAAAGAGAAAGCCCCCATAATCCTGGAAGATGTGGGCAACACGGTGAGCAACACGATTCCACTAACGATTCATCGTGTTTGCGATCAATTCAAGCCCGGGCAGAAGTTAATGCTGGTGGGATTCGGGGTGGGTTATTCCTGGGGCGCCTGCATGCTTGAGTGGCAAACTATTTACAGGGCGTAAGAATTCCCGGATACCGACTGATGACTACCATTGCAGCAAGCAGGAAAAACGATCAAAAGCAGCGCGCGTTTCCTAGCTGGCCATCCTTTGCCGCTGATGAAGTGGAGGCAGTAGCCCGAGTCCTGGCTTCGGGCAAAGTTAGCTACTGGACTGGCGACGAGGGGCGCAGGTTTGAACAGGAGTTTGCTGCTCACGCAGGATGTAGGTATGGCGTTGCCGTAGCTAACGGCACTGTGGCCCTAGAGCTAGCCCTCTATGCGCTTGGGATCGGCCAAGGCGATGAAGTCGTTACCAGTTCTCGAACCTTTATCGCCTCGGCCAGTTGCGCCGTGATGCGTGGCGCGCGTCCCGTCATTGCCGACGTGGATCGAGTTTCGCAGAACATCACCGCAGACACTATCCGTGCGACCATTTCGCCGCGCACTCGGGCCATCATCGCTGTGCACCTAGCCGGCTGGCCTTGCGAAATGGATCCCATCCTAGAGCTCGCGCGCGAACACGGACTAAAGGTGATTGAAGACTGCGCCCAGGCCCAGGGCGCAACATACAAAGGGCGACCGGTCGGATCGATGGGAGACGCTGCCGCTTTCTCTTTCTGCCAGGACAAAATCATGACAACGGGCGGAGAAGGCGGAATGGTTACGACCAACGACGATGCGATCTGGCACTGGGCATGGAGCTTCAAGGACCATGGAAAGAGTTATGATGCTGTCTACAATCGGCAGCATCCCCCAGGTTTTCGCTGGCTCCATGAGTCCTTCGGGACGAATTGGCGGCTTACCGAGATGCAATCTGCGTTGGGACGAATACTCCTAAAGAAGTCACACGGTTATGTGGAAACACGAAAGAGAAATGCCGCCATCCTCACGGAAGCCTTTTCAACAATCCCGGGACTGCGCGTGACCGTTCCTCCGGCGGAGGTCTCGCATTCCTACTACAAGTACTATGCGTTCGTTCGCCCCGAGCAGTTACGAGACGGATGGACTAGGGATCGAATCATGACGGCGATAACTGCGGAGGGGATACCGTGCTTCAGCGGCAGCTGCAGCGAGATCTATCTGGAACAGGCATTCACGCCGGAACTGCGCCCTACACAACGATTGAAGGTGGCCAAGGAACTGGGCGAGACCAGCCTGATGTTTCTCGTTCATCCCACACTATCAGAAATCGATATGCACGACACGTGCCGGGCCGTCGCCAAAGTGCTGGATGCCGCTGTTTCTGGCGGACAGCATCGGCAGGCTGATCGAGGTGTAAGCAGTCTTACGCAGAGCGCCAGAACCTTGGATGACCATGACTCATAGAATGCCGCAATTGCTGTTGCGATATAGGCCCTGGTTCATCGCTGTTTTCCAGGCTTGGCTCATCATTTGTTCCTTAGTTCTTGCCTGGTTGCTGCGTTTTGATTTCACGCTTCCGTATCGTTCCGTCCTGGCATTGTCGATTCCCATCCTTCTGCTCACCCGGCTTGGGGCAATGGCCTATTTCGGATTGCTTCGTGGCTGGTGGAGATATGTGGGAATTCGAGACGGAGTCGACATTCTGAAGGCCGTGGTCAGTGGCTCAGTTCTGTTCTGGTTCATCATGCGGCTTGCGCTGAGAGCCACAGCTTTCCCGAGGACGATATATATCTTGGAGGCTTTGCTAACGGCCGGCTTGCTGGCCGGGGTGCGCCTTCTGTCCCGAGCAGTCGCTGAGTCGGTTAAAGAGAATATCTCTTCCCGCAAGAGAGTGATCCTCATTGGCGCAGGTTCTGCGGCGCAAACGATAATTCGCGAAATTCGCCGGCCAGACAGTCGCTATATGGCGGTTGGCTGTCTCGATGACGATCGCTCGAAATTGGGCATTCGGATCGACAATGCGCGCGTGCTAGGCACCGTCGACCAGCTGCCAGAGGTGCTCTCTTCGGAGCCAGCGGAAGAGGTATTCATCGCTGTGCCATCGGCTACTGGAAGCCAGATGCGGAGATTTGTTGAAATCTGCAACCAAGCCAACATTGGCTTCCGCACTGTCCCTGCGCTCAAGGACATTATCGCGGGACAGGTAGCAGTAAGTCAACTTCGCGAGGTTAGTCTGGAAGACCTGCTCGGTCGAGAGGCCGTTCAGATCGATCTCGACGCCGTCCACAGAGAGATTGTCGGCCGAACCGTGCTAGTGACAGGAGCCGCGGGTTCGATTGGATCGGAATTGTGTCGCCAGATTCTTGAATACGGCCCTGCCCGGCTGATCTGTCTGGACCAAAGTGAAACGGGACTCTTTTTTCTTCGGTTGAACCTAATCCAGCATAAGAACGGTTCCCAGCTAGTGCTTCGGGTCGCAGATATTTGCGATTCCGAGCGTGTCGGTGCCCTCCTTTCGGAATTCGCACCGGACGTCATCTTCCACGCAGCAGCGTACAAGCATGTGCCAATGATGGAGTCCAATGTTCAAGAAGCGGTTAAGAACAATGTCCTCGGACTCGTCGGGCTTCTGGATTTGGCTGCAGAAGCTGGTTGCAAAGGCTTTGTGTTGATTTCCTCCGACAAGGCGGTGAATCCGACAAATGTAATGGGGGCGACCAAGCGAATCTGCGAACTAATCATTTCTTCGAGACCACCGAACGGTATGCGTTGCGTTTCAGTAAGGTTCGGAAATGTACTGGGCTCTAGCGGCAGCGTTATTCCGGTATTGAAGCAGCAGCTCCGTGATCACCAACCACTCACAATCACACACCCAGAGATTAAGCGTTTCTTTATGATTACGTCAGAGGCCGTGGCGTTAGTGTTGCAAGCCTTTGCCATTGGGGACCACGGCGACATCTTGGTTTTGGATATGGGTGAATCGATACGAATTCTCGATTTAGCTCGCACCCTCATCCGATTGTCGGGCAAATTCGAGCATGACGTGCAGATTCAATTCACAGGTCTGCGTGACGGAGAAAAACTAGAAGAGGAGCTTTTCTACAGTCACGAAAGAGTGTTATCTACATCGTGCGGCAAAATAAAACGGACAACGGGAACACTGAAGGACTGGCCCGGATTATGCCGTCAGTTGGAAGACCTTCGCACCTCGATGAGTGTTGACGGCGCTGCCCCGATTCGCGCCAAGATCAAGGCAATTGTGCCAGAGTATTCCTTTCGGCCGGAAGATGTCAGACATTCAACGAGCGCCCGTGAGGGCAGCCACTTCCATGCCGTCTCGGGCCATGATTAATGCAGAAATATATTACCACAGTAGTTAACAGTAGTCTGGAGACTAGAATGAGGGGCGTGGTCCTTGCTGGGGGTACGGGCAGCCGGCTCAATCCGCTTACGCGCGTCACGAACAAGCATCTTCTTCCGGTCTACGATAAGCCCATGGTGTATTACCCCATCCAGACGCTGGTGAATGCGGGGATTCAGGAGATCCTTCTGGTCACTGGCGGCAAAAACGCTGGAGAATTCCTACGTTTGCTAGGGAACGGCCGAGACTTTGGCTTGAAGCACATAAATTATACATACCAAGAAGGAGAAGGCGGCATTGCCGAAGCACTCGGGCTGGCGGAAGATTTCGCAGACGGAGAAGCCATTTGTG
>Ga0137390_10003666_pt1 | contig 12576 bp, 17 predicted proteins | sample 15con2h24AmetaG_FD_104937 | JGI IMG/M metagenome (GOLD analysis project Ga0137390, IMG submission 104937) | Vadose zone soil microbial communities from Angelo Coast Range Reserve, California, USA - 15con2h2.4A metaG | ecosystem: Environmental > Terrestrial > Soil > Vadose zone > Saprolite... | reverse complement strand
TTGCAATGTCCGAGTCTTCGTAAAGAGTTGTACTTGTTCCTAGCCGTCCACGGGATTTAAGATGACCGAGGGTGTGGTGTGATACGTTCCTCAACGTCTCCTTGAGTATGCCAAACTCCACGCCCAGTTCTCACCATTCACAATACCCTGTGAGCGACATAATATCGTGCCGGAAATCGGCATGATCAAGATCACCACACGCACCGTGACATCCCTCAGACCTGGGCATTGGCACCACCAGCTGTTTGCCTCTCCGAACTGGAACTGGGCTAGACGACAAGGTAATGACCATGACCATAGGTCAGGCGGCCGTAATATACGACTCGTGTACTCGTGGGCCTTTCACCTGGCATTGCAGATAGCTATATTTGGCATTATTCGCGTGCCTTCTTGCTTCCCGTGGGACAGGGTACGTTCAAATCCTTGGACTTCTCGGTCTTCGTGTGGATACCTGTCACCGAGAATACGTTCCCTTCCTGTCTTTGTGCTGATGAGTGAATTTATCAGCGGTGTACCAAGTGGAGCAGCTTCTGTGATCATGGACTCGCATATGATGAACAAACAATATACCGTAATATCTAGATTGTTACTGCAGAGAAATCAAAGCAATTGATCGTTCGACATGCCTGTGTTCACAGCTGTGTAACCAATGGCATATTTGTGCCGCAGGTCATGGAACCTCTTTGTACGTCGCAAGCCTGAGGACCGTTATCCCCGATTCTTCGACTATCAGAATGTGGTTGAGGGTTAGGGTTAGATGCTGTACTAGATGACGTAATACAGTTCGGATTCTGGGCGGCTGACACGGTCACGAGTTCGAAACGCGAGTTATCTGAACTTTTGAACTTGGTCAAGTCCCTTGTCGCACTGATTTCATACTCTGGTTATTCCGTCTTCCTTCATATTTAGCCTGCATTCTTGCAGAGCTCAATGATATGTATCGCACACATTCATTATCATTCACTTATGAACACGACTTGATCGCCCCGCCCCCGTCGTCCGTCTCATCGCCTTCCTCCCAAATGCCCACGGTCTTCGTCCATCCACCAGAGGAAGAAGCAATGCCTTGGTGCGCGTTCGACGCCGGTCAGGAGAACGCAGACTCTGAGATGGCGTTCACAACACCTGAGATGGAGGTCCTCCGGTCGAAGCTCGATGACTGGTCTCAAACGGTACACCCCTCCGCGGAGGATGCACCACCATTCCACCGTTCGCAAGCCGACGGCGCTGTAACTATGCCACTGCGCGGCTCTTCCCACTCCTCGCTCTCCGCAAGCCGAAATCCACTGAGGCTCTCGTCGATACCTGAAAGTCCGAAGCGGCCAAAGGAGAGGGACGACGACGACATTGTTGAAATCATGAAAGTGCGCCGCGGAGAGGGCATGCCAGATGTCGCATATGCCAATGGATCCGTACCCACCCTCAGGAGATCCAAGACGCTCCGCTCGCGAGCCGCGCAGGCTCTACGCTCGATCAAGAATGTCGGGAAGGCCCCGCGTAGACCCACATTGGAACACATCACCCCGGCTAAAGAGAACGACTACAGTACCAAGGCCAAGGCACCTGTTCCTACGCAAGCACCATCAACGACGGACAAGCATCGCACCAAGGTTCTGTCCCTCCCAACACAGTCGAGCTTGCCGCGCCTGAAGAAGCGGGTATCGCAGCCACTGTCCAATCTATTCGGTCTTGGTCTCGGCGGTTCCGAGGTTCCCCCAAACGCCTCTGACGCGACCGGCGTATCTCCATCTCACTCCGGGGGGTTTCGGACGTTGCCGTACTCCCGCAGCGCTTCCGCATCCACCCCTGCGCTACAGTTCTTTACGGACGAGCCTGCTCGTCCCACATCGCCGAGCTTCTCGATCCGCGGCACCCGACACAAGTTCTCGTTTGGTAATCTACAATCCATATTCTCCGGGAATACGCCAAGTGCGAGCGACCCGGTCCCAGAGCCCCAACAGGCGGAGGCATATCCCGAGGTGGATGACTGTGCATCATCACGCGCGGTGCAGACGCCGGTCGATGACGGGTGGGACTCTGGCGAGGACTACGAATCACCGCGGCGGCATGTCGTCCCTGGGACGATGCACAGACCTTCGCATGAGAGTCCGGAGGAGCAGGAGTTCAGCTTTGAGATGCGGCTTAATTCGTTGCATTTTGACTCTTTCAGCTTTGACGCTGATACCTTCTTAGTCTAAGTCTCGTTCTCTCTGGAAGGACGCGCTGCGGAACCTTGTCTTTCGACGTCTTCACGCATATGTACAAATAACATCGTTGTCACAGTAACCATATATTTCATATTTCCCCCCTCTTCGTTTTGGTTCTCTTGGCTTACCGCTTCCACAAATCACGCTCTGCTCTCCTGGCCTCAGCTCTCCAAGGTTAGGATGTAATGTTCACACTGTCGTCATGCTTTCTGTTGCTTTCCTGTCTACCATCCCGTCGTTGTCCTAGAAACAATAAAGTTATTCATGCGGCTGGCTGCACCTCAACTGGAATGCGTATAATTGGCGCATTGTTTGGTTTTGGGTTACGCAGATCCTAGCGAGTGTGCCCTGACACCAGTCTTCTGTTCCTCTCTGCCCACAGTTCTGGACGCACCAAACATTAGGGGCACAGAGATGTCCTTGTCGTCCGTATTGGAACATACAGTGCAAACTCCAAATCAAACCTAATGGGATGGTGCCACGAGGTACACGCACCTAACATTCAAGTTTGACGTTGCTATGTTAGTTTGTTGGCTCGGCAATCAGAAGGCAGTGTCCTAGCCCCAAGAGCAGTGCACGTGTTAGTCACAGGACAACGCCACCAACTCGAAGTAAACCCGGTAACCCGGTAATTCCATCATTGCGGGAACCCGGAAAATTCAGCCTATGCGGCTTTTGCTTCAACGAGATCCACTGGCATTCCCGTAATTTGGCTCTGTTCTACTTCAGGGAGTTGTCCCTGAGCCTAGAACCTGTTACTAGTTTTGTGGCGTCTAGGCACCAAAGGTTCGGGTCCTTGACACGGAGCGCTGTATTGCGTTTTTCTCATATTTAATACGGCGTACATGCCCTTCACTCGGGGCCTTACCGAGCAACAAGTCGAGCGGTTCCATTCCATCCCTGTCATATCCTCTGGCATATTTGAAGTCCCGTTGTCGAGCGTCGCGCTCACTGAGAGCGCTGTCATCAGTGCAGCGCTCGCAGTAGCAGACAAAAGCCAACAGTCTACCAATAGTCTTAACCCAGCGGACGCCAGACACGCAATGTACGGCTCCCCGGTAGACGGGTACGGGGTGCGGGCACATAGTTTGTCTTAGGTTGCGGTGTTCTCACTGGCAGGCTGCGCCGCCTGAGGCCTGAGTGACGGTATACATTCTTTCTGGCTACTATACATCTACCGGGACTGGTGCGCAATAACGGCCTCCCCTTTTTCATCTCATTTCATATCATTTTTGCCAGTTATTTCTTGGGGAGCTTGACGTGCTCCTGGGGCCATCGTGCGGGCCTGACCGATGCGAGCCAAGCTTGCTAGCGATGCGCGATAACTGTATTTCATCGGATCGATAGCCCCCTGAATGGTTTTGCCACCCGGGCCGTGACGAGGAGCTGCGGAGCTAGCTGCCTCGTCCTTAGCTGAGTCTGATCTTCATCATATGGTCGAGTCATCTGATGGCATCGAGTAATTATTGAATATTATCGATTATCCATCGGTCCCACGTGCACGATCACCTGCCAGTGTCTCCGCCCAGGCTCGCGGCTCGCGGCTCAATATTTCAGGCGTAGACATTCCAGTGGAATTGCGCATGGCCTAGTTTTCGCCAAGAATGAACTCTGCAGAAGTAGCATCGCATCATCACTGTCAGGCTAAACTTGCTCATAGACAGAATTGGGATCCCTTGGGCATTCATTCACAACTTGGGTCGTGACGATACCGTTACCGGCCGCGGCCGCGTTATTACTCGGGGAGCAGACGCGAGGGGTGCACTGGCAGTCTCCGTAGAATGGCTCAAAAGGAATTATTTCGATGTGACTAGTGACTATCACTTACCCGCCGGGCCGAATGTCAAATGGGACTGTTCCACTATTCCGTGATCCTGCTCGGGTTTACCTTGGCCCGATGACTCATAGTTAGAGAAGGCGCCAAGGGGACCTGGCCAGTCACCAACTGTGTCTATATAATTCCAGGCTTCAAATGCTGTGAATTGCAGGTGACACAGCCATTCACGTAGAGCGACGTCAAGAGTAAGTCGAATATCTCTAGCCCATCCAAAATCTGATGAGTTCCCCACAGCTGAACGTATCATGTCTTCTGGCGTAGTCGAAGTGCCTTTGTCGAGCGTCACCGAGCGCGCTGCTGTCAATCCTGCGCTCGACGTGACAGATATGGACCAACAGTTTACCGCCTCGGCGCACACTAGACAAGCGCTGGATGACTTTCCTGAAGGGGGATACGGGTGGGTCGTTGTCCTGGCTTGCAGTGCTATCAGGTACGCCGCCTGCGAAAGTCTGCGTTTCACTCCATCCGCGGGGGTTCACCGGAATGACGATCCGATTTACATTTTTTCAAGTTTCTTCTTTGGGGGGTTGGCGTACTCCTGGGGCATGGTACAAGCCCGACTGACACAAGCCAAGCTTGCTAGTGATGCACAATTGTCCTTCATCGGATCCACGGCGATCGCGTTCATCTCTGTGGCTGCGCTGATTAACGTGCGCCTTATTCGATGGTTGGGCACGAGGAAGGCATGCGTCCTGGGCTGCTTCTTCCTCGGATTGGGCCCTCTGCTGAATGGTTTTGCTACGAGGAGCTATGGAGGCCTCTTCGTGACGAATGGTCTCGTCCTTGGCTTTGGAACTAGTTTGACGTTCATGGTGAGCATCTCATTCAGTCACGGTATTCTCCATCGCCTCTCCCACGATCACCTGACTGGGCAGTGTCTCTCCCATACAGGCTTGCGGCTCTCTTCCTGCTCAATATTTCAGGCGTAGACGTGGTATTGCGAATGGCCTGGTTTTCGCTGGGAATGGACTCGGCGGAAGCATCATCACAGTCACACTAAACTCGCTCATAGACCGAGTTGGAATCCCCTGGGCATTCAGAATCCTCGGGTTGACCACCTGGGTCGTGACGATACCAGCCGCATTACTACTCAGGGAACGGATGCGAAGAAGTGCAGTCTCCGTAGAGTGGTTAGTGCGGTTTCTTTTGTTGTAGTAACTATCACTTACCCGAGCGACATGTCAAAGGGGGCTCTTTCGCGATCCAAAATTTATTCTCCTCTTCCTTGGTTCGAGTATTGCTACCTTCCCGCTCCTGGTTCCGCCCTTCTTCATCCCACTCTATGCCAACTCGGTGGGTGCTTCCGCAGCTCTCGCCTCAGGTCTCTTGGCGACCTTCAACCTCGCCTCTGCCGTTGGACGTGTTGGCTTTGGGATGTTGGGCGATCTCATCGGCCCGATCTCCTCGCTTGTTCTCGCATTAACGGTGAACGCACTCAGCATGCTCGCAATCTGGCCTGCCTCGTCCAGTGTCGCCCCGCTCGTAGTGTTCATCGTAGTGAATGGCTTCGGCGCAGGCGGATTTTTCTCACTCATCCCCAGTGTTGTCGGTAGTGTTTATGGAAACACGCGCACGGCAAACGCACTGGCGATGACAGTGTCTGGATGGGCTTTTGGTTATTTATTTGTTAGTCATTCCCTGCGTCACATAAATGCAACGTTAATTAACAGCCGGTCACTCTGACAGGGTTCACCCATAGCTGGATGGCTGTTGCAAGCATATGGTGGTTCCAGCGCCGGTCGTGCAGCTTTCCGTCCTGCAATATATTACGCTGGCTCGTTATCTGTGGCTAGTGCTGGTCTTATAGCTGGGATGAGAATGCTGTCGGCAAGGAAACTATTCACACGCGCATGAAAACAAGAGAACAGTCGAATCAATATATAAAGCGACTTTTGATACGATGCCAGTAAAGGGACAACAAGAAACAGACCCAGTTTTGGCTATGGGAGTGTCACGCGCGCGAGGCAGAAAGAGGGAGAACTATATCTTTCCGTAGTGCGATGAATGTAATATCTAGGAGGACATCATGATGTTAGATTCTGTGTTGGTGTTGTCTATTTTGGTTGCTTAGTCAGGTGTAATTCCACACTCCCTTACTCCTTTCAAACTGACCATTTTGACCACGTTGCAGTGCTGGTGCTCTTGTCATGCAAGTGTCTTTGTCCGAGTTTGTTAGCACATTGGTGGTTTGCATTGCTGTGACAATCTTCAATGCAAACAAAATGTTTGCTCAGTCTCGGACCCAATCCCAAGTTATCACATGTTTAACCTTTTTCTGGAAATTTACTACGTCATTAGCTCATTACTCCACTGCACACCGTCTCGAGTGGCCCCTTAGCAATTATACAGATTCTGCAGCCCCACCGGACTTGGCTCCGCAGGGAGCAGATGGTAGCTTTTCGGGAAGATACGGTAATAATACCCGATGTGTGTGCGTTGGGAATAGACATCGACCCAATCCCTGCATAACGTAAATGACGGAATGCATTCGGAAAACATTGATTGATACCCACATATATGAAACTTCCGAGACCAAAGGCCACTATCCCTTCAATAATCACCCTGAACGCACGCGCCCATGTCCCTGGGGCCCCAACACTGCATGAGTCCTGCATCATGTAGGCAATTGGCAGGCCCGCAAGGTACCAGAGCAAGAGGATCGTTAATCGCTTCCAATCTGGCTGTGTCTTGTAATTAGCCAAGTCACCGACGCTACCAGCGAGGAAAACAGTCAGAAAATGAAGATGCAGAGGAATGGAGAAAGGTCTCACTCTAGTTTGAAGAGGCGGGAAGGGAGGGAGACCACGGATAGACAGATCGCCGCATGCCACGTGATGTACCATGTTGCGATAGGCCAGCAGACGTCCCATTCGGTGAAGGAAGGATCCGAGGGACTAAGGTCTTGGGCATCGCTGAAGGTTACAACGGCATACAGGCATGTCTGCGAAGACGGAGTGATCAGGCGGACGAAGGAAGGGCTTTCGGAAATCGTTCGAAAATACCAAAAACAAGAAGACGGATTTGATTACAAATTCAGCGGTCATACGTGGGGCGAGCTGGGCGAGTTTCATGGGTTGATGATGGTAGTGTTGGACGACGGGGGAGGAAAGTTCGTAATGAGTTCGCTCTTATTTAGGACTACAGAGCGCCTGGCACCCCCGACTCGGCAACGTTCGTTTTGGGTGGCGTGATCTGTGATCTTTACTCACGGGCCCACCAACGGCACAGCCCAAGGCCGTGGCAGCCGGACACCTGGGCACAAAGGAATGAGATCTCGATGTAAGTGCCTGGAAAAAAACGCGCACAGCGAGAATTGAACATTTGACTGATACAGCAGCCTCATTAGTACTGTCTGCTTCTAATGATAGCTACAGTACTAGTATATCCCACTAGGTTTGAAGGCGGCGCCGACGGCGGAGGCGGAGGCCGTTGCGCCAGACAGGCCATTGGCCATTAAACCGAGACTCTAACTGTCCTTACATCTTACTGGGTCCTAGTGTAGCTGTCCTCGGCCCTCATGAGCAATCCAGGCCCACTTGCGTGAACCAGGACGGCGGCAATTCTATTAATTATTATCCTATGAATCGGATGTCTCAGAATGCCGCAAATGACTCGGATGGCCCAAATCTGTGGCTTTGATGGAGATGTGATACGAATGATTCGTCTGCCAGTGGGCGGTTCACATTGTTCAATACACCGTGCCACATACTAGTCGCCATCTGTATACTCAATCCTGCTATACCGATGTTTGAATTCTATTCAAAGTATCAAATACTAGGATATGCAATCCCACCAATGCAATGGGCAGGAAGGAAGCGAAATTGGGGCGAACAGGCAAACGAGGCGCTTTCCTAGGATCCCCACCGTGACTGCACTGCCCGCGCGCATTGCGTACTGCGCGTACGGATAATGTAAGCCTCTTTTTTTTTTTTTAAATTTAAATTTAAATTGCGGTTTATACACCTAGCTACAAGGCTACGAGTGTTACAAGTACGCTACTAATAACTACTACCTGCTAAAGAAAGTGTAAGGTAAGTCGCCCCGTGGGGGCGGTGTAGGTGGTAAAGTAAATATTGCGGTTGTCCTGAAGAGGAAGGTCGAGTTAGTCCGTAGGTAAATAGTTAGTCCCATCCGTAGCCGGGTGGGAAGCCTCCGGGGGAGGGGCGGGCCGGGGCCGCGCGGCGTGTCGTGGGACCGCCGGGGAAATCAGAGGGGGGGAGGGGAGTCATGGGGCCGCCTGGGAAGTCAGGGGCTGTGAATGGCATCAGGGGTACGTCGGGGTACGTGAGGCTCATAGGTTGTCAGGACGCGATGCGTGTCACATGTAAGCCTCACGTGCTAGGAAACGGAAAGTACCCCACCAATTTGGCCGCACAACGGCACATAATGTGAACTCTAAGTGTTTTTCGTACTCAGCAATAATGTCATTACTCATGTATTCCTACAAGTAAAGCGCACGGAAAAGAAACACGTTTCCGCAGTGATTGTGGCCACTGGCCACCACAATTTGCCTGAACCACAATCTCCCAGAATTATTTAGTTATTTATTTTTGTCTTTACCGAATCTATGGAACACGATTACTTAACACAAACCTTTGAAAGACCGCCATGATGAAAAAGTTAAAGTTTGGACATTTTGGGATTGATGACATAACGTGTTCGGGCACGCGATTCTCAAAAAACAAAAAACCCTGGAAAAAACCCTGGCTGGGCAATCAGTCACATGTCACAAATACTGCCTATTTTTTTCATTTTAAAAATGAGGGGCAGCTCCAAAAAATGTCCAAATGTGAGCCCAGTCGGCTTAATAAGCTGACCCATTGAACGGTAGAAAGTACTACAATTCTTAACGTTGGTAACCAACTCAAACTGGGGTCATCGACCTCAACATAGGCTTCACGACGCCACCCTGATATAGGGTACTTGTCATCAGACTATTAACCACCAGTTGACGCGTTCGATTCTCGGGCAATTGTCGAAATGGTTGGTGCACACACAATTGATGCATGATTTTCATATGGTCCACGCACACTAAAACTCATTAAAGTCCTCATTCATCAACGCCTCTAATGGAGGTCCCACTACAGAAGACCGGATGGGGTTGAGATGAATTGGGAATAGGCCTATCAGGGTATTTTCGAGCGCACAGTCCATGCGAGCTTGACACGGAAGGGGACAACGGGCTAGTGAGGTAGTTCAATACTTCTCAGAGATAACTGCAATTCACAAATTAGCCGCGACCGCGTCGTGTTAATAGCGGAGTCATCCTTACTCAATGTCACTAGAGAGGTCCATCCAGTAAAAGGATGACTAGAGCGCACAACTTCATGAGTCATGTTCTCAGAATATGTTCGGATTGACTGCACCTTCTTTGGCCCTTGCCTGTATTGGCGTCATATTGTTCCCAGACGTAGCCCGTACGTTCATACTCCTTCATGTAAGTCAGACGACCACACAGACGAGTACAATGAATACAATGTCTACGCGCCTTGAAGACATTATCGATCACGTTCTGGCGCAGTTCTGCATATATCGACTGGGCCTTTTCCTGGTAGGGTCCCTCATGCGCAGCATAAGTCTAGTCACACATGCAGGGTCATAGTCAGGAGTCACTCCACAACTCCACAGCGCCTACACCCTCACCTCGTGTAGTGCCTGTAATGCAAGATAGTTCAATTGGATCCAAATAGGGCCTTTCCAATAGTTCTCGCCCGTTCCAAATTCGGGGTGGGACGCCGACAAGCTCCTAAGCCCAAAAGGTGACCATAAGTGACGGGGGTCACGCAATAAGTCCAATATGGAGCCAAGGTGAGGGGAGTCTGGTGGGAGCAAAGACAATAGGAAGGGGAACAAAGAAACGTAGCCTTTATGACAGACGTGGTGGGACTCGTCTGTCGCATATTCAAGTCGTTAGCATGTGTTGAGTTGTCCAGGGAACGGTAGGAAGCTGTCATACCGTCATCATCCACACCGACGTCACAGTACATCTGTGAATCTTCGCTCCAATGTAAATCTAATCACCACAACGGTCAGGCCATAAATGGGCAAAAGGTGGTACTCTCTTACCATCAATATTATCAATTATAGCCTTTTCAATGTTGGCGTAATGTTGTCTGTCTTCCTCTTCTCCTATGAACGCGGCGAGCTCCTTCATTGTCCTGGAGAAGAAACCCATCCAGGAGAGCAAGTCCAGATGTAGCTCTCCGATGTGAGGCGGAGCCCTGGGATAGTCATCCATACCACTGGTCAGGACGTGTTTTTCTGATCGACCCCGCCATCGGTAGGCTTCTGTCCTTGAGCGAGCCTTGCGTCCATATTGTTTTAATTGTCCACGCTGGGTACGCCTAAACCATTCGTAATGACGCTTGAGTGGTTGGTATATGGACTGCAAAAAGGACTGCGCGAGGCCTTGATCTGCCAAGTAATGGTTACCCGTTGCAGGTTGGGACGTTGAAAGAGGTATTTGAGGGCCTCCTGCGCCAAAATCCAAACCCAGATCTGAGTCAGTGGGTCCAGCATGACGCTTGAGGCGTTTGATAAAGGCAGTAACGGCCATGGTTAACGTAGGAGGGTTGGCGAAGCTGGGAACCTGTATCTGGAATTGTTGTGGAACCTGATATTCAGGGTTAGTGAGGTATCCAATAGTCAGTTAGGGATTGAATGACACACCTTACTACGCGCTTCCTCGCCAAGGATCTGTTCGCGAGCAACCCAGCCATCGTCGTCAATTAGGTCTATCCAGTCCTTCAATATCTCTAGGCTGTGATGGAAGTCAACGAGAGCAACAAAGAATTTAAAAGTACTAGCCTAAGATCGTTATCCCATTCGCCAATATGCAAAAGATGAAAGCCTTCATCCCAATAGAAGCCTCTGGGGAAGAAGCTGCGACTCGGTGTCGCAGTCAGCAGGGCCTTCGGCTCGGTCAAATGGGGACCCTTGCTAGTACGTATTCCGTCATCATCGTCCCTATCAGCTGGTGAGCTGTCGTCATCCCATTCGTACGAGAAAGTAGGGTCTACGAGCGATGTGCCATAGAAATATCCAATCCCACCGAGCAAATTTGATGTAATCGCTTGTGAAAATGCCGCGAGTGCTTCCCGTCTGGGGGAATCAGGAACAGGAAATATCTCATGAAAACGCTGGCTGAATGAAGTGGAGAATGCAGCAATTCCTTCATCAAGGGTAGCAGCTACGGAAGGTTAGCACTTGCGAGCGCCACCGAGGATAAATTAGACACATACCATTCAAATCTTGCTGTGCACTTCGGCTCTCATAAAATATGTCAAACTGGAACTGTCCATCGAAGAATTTTTGGAATGCTAGTACGTTACTCCCTGACAGTGTCTCGTCGGAGAGCTGAAGGGTGAATGAAGGGTCAGGGAGCAAGTCTGCCTGTTTGAAGTTTTCCATGGCCTTTCCTGCATTTTGGGCAAGTTCCTTCATGATAAACTCTGTTTCTTCGCAGTCAATTGCCTTGCTTAGAGTGGAATGTGTATGTACTTGCCTTTCGCCTGCCAAATGTTTCCCGAGGGGACACGAAACCCGCTGTAATGTGTTTTCCCTATACGGTTGGCGAAATAATCTGAGAATGGGCCACCGGAAAAGGCATTGTTTTCCGGGCCTGCAAACTTGGTTGGAGATCGTGACTGTGGTGAACGGTGAAGACGCACCATCCACGATTCGAATGGTAAAGTCGTCAAGTTCAGGTGTTGAACCGGTGAGAACGATAGGACCTTCGATGCCCTGATGTATTCATTCAGTCGCCGGAGCAGGCAGAAGGAGTTGGTACGCACATTCTCGTTTTCATCCGTTTCCAAGTCAAGGCCTCCCATACCTTCCAAACCAGCGTAGAAGATGAAGGAAGTGCGTGAGGGCCTCCCTGCGCACAACACAACAGTGAGCGCGAAGTGGACATGCGTAGAAAATTAGAACCTTCAATGATGGGCTCCCCCTTGATTCGCGCCGCCCAGCTTCCGCCATGCTCCCCACCGTCGACCATCAATAACTCGGTAGTGACTTTAACATTGTTCTGGGTGTCTTGCAATACTTGAATACCTCCTTCCCTGAGATCGAACTGGGTCCAGGTATAGTGACCCAGCCCATCCCCCTGGTCACACGCATGACGTGCTTCTGTTGGGCGAATCAGAACGGCAGTACACATCATTTTAAAATGACTTACTTGTGAATGAGTGATAGTCTTGGGTACCGAACCAAATGAGCCCCGTCATGAGAGACTGGGGTATCCGTGGCCTAAGGCCAAAATAGAGATTGGGACGGTATGCTCCCCATAAGAGTGAGCCGGACGAGCTAGAGCTGTTTGGCGAATGTGGTGTGACAAAGGGTAGAACAGGTAAGAGAAGCCAGAGTAGGCGCATGGCCGTTTTGCGGATGGAGTTGCCACGTCTCGAGTCACTGCGGAAACGAGTTTATTTGCTGACACAAAAGTGCACGTAAATACATCGTAATGACACCATAATCAGACCTGTCAGAAAACTTGACCATAATCCAACCCTAATCCTACCATCTAAATTT